>Ga0182017_10000397_pt1 | contig 34033 bp, 31 predicted proteins | sample 712E3DmetaG_FD_120492 | JGI IMG/M metagenome (GOLD analysis project Ga0182017, IMG submission 120492) | Permafrost microbial communities from Stordalen Mire, Sweden - 712E3D metaG | ecosystem: Environmental > Terrestrial > Soil > Wetlands > Permafrost | place: Sweden: Stordalen | collected... | reverse complement strand
TTTTCTTCAAGGAATGGTTGAAAGAATTGAGATACAGGAATGTAAAGTTAAAGCTGTTATATTAAATATCGGTGAAAAGATTGAATGCGATGCCGTTATTTTATCAATGGGGACTTTTTTAAATGGTATTGCACATATCGGGTTGAATTCTTTTCCTTGCGGAAGACTGGGGGAACCGGCATCTTTAAATTTAACGGAAACAATACATGAATTTGGAATAATGGCAGGAAGACTAAAAACAGGAACGTCTCCTCGAATTGACGGGAGAACCGTTGATTTTTCAAAAATGGTTATTCAAAAAGGAGACGATGCTCCCTGGCCGTTTTCATTTTCATCAGAGGAAGCACCCGAAAATAAAACAACGTGCTGGATTACAAAAACCAGCATGGAAACCCACAATATCATTCGTGATAATCTGAATAGGTCGCCGCTTTATACAGGAAAAATAAAAAGTTTAGGGCCCAGGTATTGTCCGTCAATTGAAGATAAGGTGGTCAGGTTTGGAGATAGGGGTGGCCATACATTATTTTTAGAACCGGAAGGACTTGATACTCATGAGATGTATTTAAACGGGCTTTCAACATCTCTGCCGTTTGATACACAGATAAAAATGGTTAAAAGTGTCCCGGGACTGGAAAATGCAAGCATTTTAAGACCTGGATACGGGATAGAATATGATTTTTTTCCACCACAACAATTAAAACCGACACTTGAATCAAAAACGATAAAAAACCTTTTTTTCGCAGGTCAAATTAATGGCACATCGGGATATGAAGAAGCGGGGTGTCAAGGAATAATCGCCGGAATAAACGCGGCAGAAAGTGTTCGTGATAGCAATTTTTTGATATTAGGAAGGGAAACTTCCTATACGGGTATTTTAATTGATGATCTTGTGACAAAAGGGACCGAGGAACCTTATAGAATGTTTACATCACGGGCGGAGCACAGACTTGAGCTCAGGCAAGACAATTGCGACGAACGGCTCATGCCGGTTGCTTATTTATTAGGCCTTATAGAAAAGGGGTTTTTCGAAAAGAGACAGCGAGTTTGGGAGGAAAAGAAAAAATATAAACAAGACCTGCAAGCATTAAAGGTTTCTCCTGAAAAATGGAACATAAGAAACAATCACAACCCTATCAAGAAAAAAACACAATTGTTTGAACTTCTCAAACGGCCGGAAGTAACCATTGATGATGTTGAGGATTTTCTTGAGGACAAAAGCAGTAAGAGGGAAGTAAAAAAGGGAGTTGAAGCGGATATTAAATATAGCGGCTTCGTACAGAAAGAAAAAATCGAAAATGCGCGATATCAAAAAATGGAAGATTCGATAATTCCGGATGATGTTAATTATGAAAAAATAAAAGGTTTATTAAATGATACATTGGTAAAGTTTAATACTTTAAAACCAAGATCTTTGGGACAAGCATTACGAATTCCCGGTGTTACGCCGGCGGATATTTCAGTTCTTATGGTATATTTATCAAAACTTAAACATGTTTCACGTGGAACGGTGGATTTATGAATAAAATTCTCAGGCCATTTATGGCCCGTGCAAAAAAAGCTTATGAACTCAAAGAGCTCGAACGATTGGGGCTGACGCCAACAATGGAACAACGGGAACAAATTCTAACATTTATTTGTCTATTATTAAAATGGAACCCGGTAGCTGGTCTCGTTTCCAAAAATGACGAAGAACAACTTTTTTTGCGACATTTTTGTGACTCTTTGCAACCGTTATTGCTTTTTGGATTTAAAAAAAACGCACTCATTTTAGATATTGGGGCTGGAGGCGGTTTTCCCTCAATACCTATACGGATTTTCAGGCCCGATTTATCAATTGTCCTTACCGACTCCAATAGAAAAAAAAGCACGTATCTAAGCGAGGTTAAAAAAGAACTCCTGTTTGACAATATAGATATTTTCAATGGGAAGGTCGAAAAGTTGCCGGTCCCTGAAAAAAAATTTGATTATGTCGTCAGCAGAGGGTTAGGGTCGATGCAAATGTTTTCCCAGCTTGCACGGGCATATTTGTCGGAAGATGGACATATGTATACATTTAAAACAAAACATTTTTCCGCGGAACTTGAAGAAATAACCTCTAATAAAGAAAAAAAGGGAGTTAAAATCAGTGAAATTGCAGAATATGACCTTGGAAATCAAATTTTTGGATTAAACCTTGTTTCTCTGGAATTAATGGATTAACCTCTCTCCTTTTTAATTAAAGTTTATCTTATTTTTTCCGTTGGGAATCTTACTTAAAACTAATTAAATTCATGAATTATTATAAGGAATAGCATATTTTTTCTTTTATAACATATTGAATTATAATGATAAATAAACACCACTCAAGTGTTGACAATTTGTTAATAAAACCAGGTCTTTATTTAAACGCAAAACTTCTAAAGTGAGTTTAACATATTATAATAAAACAGGTTAAAGATAATAATGTTATATTTTAGGAATATACAATTGAAAAATTAGAATAATAAATATGGAGTCCCTAATGGCAAGAATAATTGCTGTTTGCAATCAAAAGGGCGGCGTTGGCAAAACAACAACGTCAATCAATTTGGCTGCATCCTTAGCCGTTGCTGAACACAAAACGCTGCTCATCGACATGGATCCGCAATGTAATGCAACAACGGGGATAGGTATTGACAAAAATTCCATAGAGATCTCAGTATATGAAATTATCACAAACCGTAAAAAAGGAGAAAAAAAGATTGGTTTTAGCGAAATCATCCTTCCTAGTTCACAAATAAAATTTCTTTACATAGCTCCGTCGAGCACGGACCTTGCGGCCGGAGAAATAGAACTAGTTAACGTCATGGCCCGGGAGAAACGATTGAAGGAGGCCATTGAACCAATCAGATCCGAGTATGAATATATTATTATTGATTCTCCGCCGTCTCTCGGATTGCTTACCATAAACGTCCTTTCCGCCTCTGATTCCGTGCTTATTCCCATTCAATGCGAATATTATGCCTTGGAGGGTCTTGCTGAGTTGCTCAATACAATACGCCTTGTTCAAAAAAACCTTAACTCGAAACTTGTTATTGAAGGAGCGCTGTTGACGATGTTCGACGGCAGGCTCAATCTTTCAAAACAGGTTGTTGATGATGTACGGTCATGCTTTTCAGGTAAAGTGTTTAAAACGGTGATTTCGCGTAATGTTAAACTGTCGGAAGCCCCTTCATTCGGCAAACCTATCATTCTCTACGATATCATGTCTTCAGGGTCGGAAAATTATCTCAATTTGGCAAAGGAAATAATGCATAATGGCTAGTCCTCATTCGCGCAGAGCGCTCGGCCGGGGGTTGACAAACCTCATACCTGTTGACACTGAAGAACGCGGAAGCGATAATGAAGTGGTCCTTGTCGATATTAACGTTATAACCTCAAACCCTTTTCAGCCCAGGCAGACGTTTGACAAAGAGGAAATAAAAAACCTTGCCCAGAGTATAGAAAAACAGGGGCTTCTTCAGCCGATTCTTTTAAGAAAAAAAGAAGAAGGATACGAAATCATTTCGGGTGAACGCCGATTCAGGGCATTGAAACATTTAGGACACGATAAAGTTCCCTGTATTATCAAGCCCAAAATTTCCGACCACGAAATGATAGAAATGGCGCTCGTCGAAAATATTCAGCGCGAAGACCTCAACGACATTGAACAAGCGATGGCCTACCATCGGCTCATGCTTGATTGCGGACTATCCCATGACGAAATATCAAAAAAAGTAGGAAAAAGTCGCAGCACGATCACCAATTTTCTTCGTCTCCTCAAGCTTCCTGATAGAATACAGGAAATGGTAAAGTGTAAAGAACTAAGCATGGGACACGCCCGTGCCTTGCTTGGAATCGATGATCCCCAGCAGCAAATAGGACTAGCGGAAAAAATCGCGGCCGAAAATCTTACGGTCCGGGATATTGAAAAAGCAACACAAACAGAAAAGGAAAAAAAGCCGGATTCCAGGAAAACAGACCATGATCACAACCGCCGGAAACATGAAGACCCGGATCTTATACAGCAAACGGAAAAAATGCGCTATTATTACGGGACCATGGTTAATATACTGCAATCTTCCGGGGAAAAGGGAAAGATAGAAATTCATTTTTATAGCACCAATGATCTTAACAGGCTCCTTGATCTACTTCTGGCCCAAAAAACATAGCGGCGGTATGTGGGTGTACCTTAAATACGCGAAAACAATGAAATAATTTATTGCTATGCAAAAAGGAAAAAAATATTATACAATAATGTTTATACCCGAAGGAAACGCAAAAACGTTTTCCATTCATGTTGATAGAAAAATCCTTTATTCGTTGATGATATTTATAACGATTTTTATCACGGGGTTTGTGTGTTTATTGCTGAAATCCGGAGAAATAGCCACAAAACTTCAGCTTGTTTACGCACTTACACAGGAAAATAAAGGCCTGAAAGAGGAAAACAAGAAACTTAATTTCATAAGCGCCAAAATCACTAAAATTGAAATGCTGGGAGATTACCTTCAGCGAATTGCTACCGCGGCGGGCGAAAACACTAAAAAGCCCCCCTCGTATAGTTCGAGTGTAATCAAGCAAAGCGACGAAACTATTTTTAAAAAGGACGGGCTTGATGACAATGTTGACAAATTAAGATTATCAAGTTCAGATGCCTATCAGGAAATTAAACAAAAAGGAGACGCCTCCGAAGGTTTTCTTGCCGCTGTCCCTAATATTCAGCCGACCGAAGGATGGATAACGAGAAGGTTTGTCGCAACGGCCAACGACACGGAACCATCGCATAGTGGAATTGATTTTGCGGCAACCAGCGGAACTCTTATCCGGTCGACCGCGCGCGGAGTTGTGGAAGACGTGTACAAAGATGCATATTTTGGTCTTATGGTGACTATAAAACACGGGTATGGTTTTTCGACTCGATATGGACATTGTTTACAGGTGCTTGTAACGAAAGGGGACCACGTTGAACGCGGCCAGACGATTGCACTGGTTGGAAACACCGGACGTTCTTCCGCCCCGCATCTTCATTATGAAATACTTAAAGAAGGTAAAAATGTTGATCCGATGGAATATATCATTCGTGGCCAGAATTGATACTATTTAAAATAAAGGAGCCGATTCATGTCAAAAAGCAGCAATAAAGGACTGTTGACAATGATTGGAGAGGGCACCTCGTTTGAAGGAACAATTGTCGTGCCCCACAGCATCCGCATTGACGGTACCATAAAGGGAAAAATAGAGACATCCGAGACATTGACCGTTGGCGATACAGGCGTCGTCGATGCCGACATTATCGCGAAGAGCGCCATCATCGCCGGAAAGGTCGTGGGGAATTTGAACGTTGAAGACCGGGTGGAATTGGAATCTCAGGCATCACTTGTCGGAGACTTGATAACCCGTGACCTGGTAATCAATGAAGGGGCCACGTTTCACGGTAATTGTTCCATGGAGAACGGGAAAAACGTTAAAGTATAATCGGGCATGGAAAATCCTTTAATTTCTCTGATAATACTTAATTGGAATGGAAAAGAATGCATCGATGAATGCCTGGAATCGATACTAAAAACGGAATATAATAACATTGAAATAATTGTCGTAGACAACGGCTCGACCGACGATTCGCTTGAAAGGATAAAAAAACATTCTCGGATTACATTACTATCGCTGAAAGAAAACCTTGGATATGCCGCGGGAAATAATATTGGATTTAAACATGCCCGTGGAAAATTTATCGCTACCATAAATAACGATGTTGTTGTTGATCCGGGCTGGCTGAAACAGCCGCTGGAGCTGTTTCAGGGAGATTCCTCAATAGGAATAATCGCGTGCAGACAGATGAAATATGATATTCGTGATACAATCGATTGTTTGTATGCGTATCCGGGAAAGGCCCTTCTTTTTGAGCCGATGGGCAGCGGCAAAAAATATTCGCACAAAGAATTATACACGCAGCCCGGTTATGTCATCGCCGCCGGAGGCGCGGGTGCAATTTACCGAAAAGAAGTGCTTGATTCTCTGGAAGGATTTGACGAAACATATTATTCCTACCATGAAGAAAGCGATTTATGCATGCGTGCGTTTTTAAACGGTTGGAAATGCGCGTATGCGCCGGATGCGATTGTTTATCATAAGGGGAGTTTTAGTTTTAACCGGATTAAAAACACTCTCGTCTTTTATCATGAACGAAACAGAATCTGGTTCATCTATAAGTTTTTTCCTTGGAGATTTATTTTTAAAAATGCTCTTGGACTTTTTATTATGGAATTAAGAATCATACGGATCCTATTCTTCAAACGAAAAGTCGTACGTGCGTATTTTTCAGCACGATATCACGGGTTTCGCGGATTAAAGCGTCTACGTGGCACACGAAAAACATTTATTCATTTGTTTATGCAGAAGCAGAGAAGTTATGAAGCAATTATGAAAAACAAAAAGCTGGTTCTTTTTGATTTTTAACATCCGTTCGTTACTATCGCACAATTAACAATTTTCAAAAACGTTTAGAAGACCTTCGGCCGACTTCCCCCAGGAATATTTTTGAAGTACACTATTTTTATTTTTTAAATATTTTTTTCTATCAAATTTTTCCGAAAAAATGCTTTCAATAATTCGAGCGATGTCTTTCGGATCATGCGGATCAAAATACAGAGCGCAATTACCGGCAATTTCCTGCATTACAGTTCCGCTGGAAGTCAATACAAGACAATCGCAACATAAGGCCTCAAGCACCGGTAATCCGAATCCTTCATATAAAGAAGGATATATAAAAGCTTTGCAGGAAAGATATTGTTCAATGAGCATGTCATCATAACAGTAGCCTATATGATGGATGTGGTTTCGTACGCGGCTTTTTTGGCAATAGTGGATAAATTCCCGGTTTTTCCATCCGCCCGGACCGGCAATATGCAAAGGGACGATTATTCCTTTGTCAAAAAGTATTTCAAGCCCCTGGACAAGCGATATCAGGTTTTTTCGGGGTTCTGAATTTCCCGCAAAAAACAAGAATGACCGCCTTTTTTCCGGGGAATAATCCGAAGGCAATAGCCATCCTGGTTTTCCATTGGAAATAGCAACGATCCTTTTCGCCGGGAAAATCGCACCATATACGGACAGAAAGTCAACACGAATAAAATCTGAGACCGTAATAAGAACGGCCGCCGCTTTTATCGAGGCTAAACCGAATAATTTATGTATAAGCGTTACCGACCACCGGCTGGTTTGATGAAAATGAAATGGAACCAAATCATGTATTGTAAGTATTACTTTTATTTTTCTTAAATAAAAAATCGGGCAAATTTGCTCCGGGGACCAAAGGAGGTCGATGTCAAACTTTTTTAATAGAAAAGGCAGATACAATTGTTGGTACAAGACCCCTGGAAGTTTCCATGATGTGGTAACTGTTTTCCAATGAGAATTTATGACCGGGTAATCTGAACAATGACATTCGAATAAAAAATAATCATTTGTAGAATCTATTTTTTGAAGTACATCAAGAATTTCCCTTAAATATCGAGAGACTCCCGTGACATTATTTTTAAAAGCCTTTATTTCGATTCCAATACGCACCAGCCCCCCAAGGGTAGTTAAAAGGATTGGACATTCACTATTTTAAAAAACATCCTATGCATAAACTAATTTATAGGGTAATTAAAAATAGTTGAAGTTTTGAAGCCCTGTTTTGATTATCCATACTCTTTGCATTGATAATTTAAACTGAGAATACCTCATCTGGCTATTTGCAGGTTAGTGAATGAATAAAATACTCATCATCAAAACGCATGCGATTGGGGATGTTCTTATGACCACCCCGGCATTGCGTTCTCTTCGAACATCGTTTCCGCGCGCGGAGATTTCCGTATTAGTCGGAAACTGGTCGGCGCCAATTTTAAAAAACAATTCTTATATAACACGCCTCATTGAATTTGAGGATGACATTGTACACAAGAAAAAAATCATTAACTTAATAAAAATTGTCCTTATTCTTCGATCCTATAAATTTGATACCGCAATTATTTTTCATCCGTCTCCCTTTATCCACCTGATTGCAATGTGCGCGGGAATTAAAAAACGGTACGGCCTATGTCGCCATGGAAAAAGTTTCTTTTTAACATCTTCAATAGAAGAAAATGGATCGTATGATTTTTATTATCCTCAAAATTTTTTAAATGTACTCGTCAAAATAGGCATAAAAAGCAAAGACACTAAAATGAATGTTTTTTCCACCCCGGGTGATTTTAATTCCGTAAAGGAATTATTATTAAAAAAAGGCGTGAAAAAACTGGATAAATTGATACTTATTGCTCCTGGCGGCGCCTCAAACCCCAAAGAAAAAATAGCGGCACGCCTTTGGCCGGTAAGCTATTTTATAATTCTTGTACGGAAAATTATAAGAGATTTTCCCGAATATACTATTGTGTTTTCAGGCGCGGAAAACGACATCGCCATTACCGCGCAAATTCATGGCGAAATACCTAATACAATAGATCTTGCAGGGGAAACAAATATTCAAGAACTCGTTTGTTTGGTTGAGATATCAAGAGCTATTATCTGTAATGATTCATCAGTTCTCCATATAGGTATCGCACAAAACCGGCCGACAATAGGGATTTTCGGCCCCACCTCTCTGCGGAGCAGGGTTCCGGAAATTCAAATACCGAATTCCATTCAGAGTTCTGAAAAATGTTCCCCGTGTAACCACTATGGAAAGTTTTTAGGGTGTAAAGAAAATGGAAAATGCATGAATGCAATTACACCTGAAATTGTGTTTAGAAAAGTAAAAGATATCCTAAATATTTTTAAATAATGTGGATATATTGGAAAGAATTTCCTGCACTGATAGTGCCGGATCCTCGGAGAGAGTCACCTCTCTGCCTATAACAAGAAGTGTTGCCCCGTTTGCAATAGCATCTTTAGGGGTTGCGACCCTTTTCTGGTCGTGAACAGTACTTCCGGAGCATCGGATTCCGGGCGTGATGATCTCTAAAGCATTCGGAAGAGTTTTCTTTACCTTTGGCAAATCCGCCGCAGAACAGACGACCCCGTCCATTCCTGCGGCAACAGCCAGTTGTGCGAGACTTTGGACCTGCTGTTCTACGGAAAGCCCCACGTTGAGTTCGTTACGTAGGCAATGTTCGTCGATACTTGTTAAAACGGTGACGCCGATGAGTTTTGGCGGGATGACGCCCCTGTCGCGTAAAACCTTGGCTGCGGCGACAGCGGCACACATCATTGCCTTTCCTCCCTGAACATGGATCGTGCAATACTGGACGCCGAGCTGCGATGCGGCTATGACGGCCTTGGCCACCGTATTGGGGATGTCATGAAATTTAAGATCGAGAAAGATACCGCGGTCGGCATCACGAATGCAATCAAGAATCGGCGGTCCAAACCGGGTAAAAAGCTCTAATCCGACTTTGTAGATGGAACAAAACGGTTTTGTTTGATTAATGAGATTTTTTATGTGTCCGTAATCTTCCAGGTTATCAAGGGCGATAGCAATAAAATCAGAGGGGTTTTTCATTAAAGGAAAAATAAATCAAGGCTGTTTAGAATCTTTAAATAATTTATCCGCTAAATCTCAAACAAAAAAGCTTCGCCCCTCAAGACGCCAAATTTTTTGACCTGTTTACCGGGAATAGTGGTAGTTTGCTTGGGTAGTTTGCAAATCCGCATAAGCGGCGTATGCGTGCTACCCAAAGCAGAATTCCCTGTTATATAGTGTTAGTTCAAAAAATTTGTTAATCACGCAAGAAAAGCGAAGCCTAATGATAATATAATGGATTTTTTAAAAATAGTTAAATAAATGTACATTTTTTAAAAGTAATCATAAACAACATGTTTACATATTTCATATAAAATTTAAGTATTTACAAGCATTTCGCTGGAAAAACATTCAGAAAAGAACATATATTTAAACAAAGATTGTATACTCTTTAGAAACGCCTTTGTAGGTTGGTTGTTCCATATTTAAAAGGAAAATCAAAAAAAATGAGCGGGTTTACTGTTGAAGGAAATGTAAAATTAAAGGGCAGTATCCGGACAGCGGGGAATAAAAATGAGGCTCTTCCGCTCATTGCAGCGTCACTTTTATGTGATAAGCCTGTTGTATTTGAAAACATGCCGGATATCGGCGACGTACAAACAATGCTTGCAATCGCGCAACATCTTGGCATAGCGGTTTCGGATATCAAAAACGGCTTATGTACCCTTGACCCGGGAACAATCAGCCGGAGTAAATTACCCGTAGATCTCTCAAGCAAAATTCGAGGGTCCATATTATTTGCTTCCGCGCTTTTGGTGCGTACCGGAAAAGCGGAAATTCCCCAGCCGGGAGGAGACAGTATTGGCAGAAGGAGAATCGATACTCATTGCCTGGTTTTTAAGGCGCTGGGAGCAAAGCTTCGGATACGCCGGAGCGCATCAGCGCATGAACCCTCACAAATCACCTTTATTCTCGAAGCAAAAAACGGGCTTAAAGGGGCACATATTTATCTTGATGAAGCCTCAGTTACCGCAACGGAAAACGCATTAATAGCCGCGGCAGGGGCACAAGGGAAAACGGAAATTATAAATGCGGCTTCGGAACCTCACGTCCAAGGCTTGTGCAGGTTCCTGGAAAAAACGGGTGTCCGGATCGAAGGGGTCGGTTCGAACGCGCTGACCGTGCATGGAATAAATAAATTCAAATCAGCGCGCCATACCATCGGCTGCGATTATATCGAGGCCGGCTCTTTTATCGGTCTTGCCGCCGCTACACGCTCGGAAATTACCATTACCCATGTTGACACGAGCATTATGAGAATGATCCTTTTCCAATTTGAAAACATTGGGGTCCGCGTTGAGCAGGACCATAAAAACCGTACCATCCACGTTCCGGGCCGACAAACGCTCAGGGTCAGGACAGACCTTGGAAAGGCCATTCCAAAAATTGAAGACAATCCATGGCCGGGTTTTCCGGCAGACCTGATGTCGATCATCCTTGTTACGGCGACACAATCCCGCGGGACCTGTTTAGTGCATGAAAAAATGTTCGAATCGAGGCTTTTTTTTGTTGATAAGCTTATCAGTATGGGCGCCCAAATCGTGTTGTGCGATCCGCACCGAGCGGTGATTGTCGGTCCGACGCCGCTGTTTGGCGCAACTATAAGTTCTCCGGACATCCGTGCGGGCATGGCATTGCTTATCGCAGCGCTTGCGGCAAAAGGAACGAGTACCATACATAATATTTCACAGATTGACAGAGGATATCTACAGATCGACGTCCGGCTTAACTCGCTGGGCGCGCACATTTCCCGGACCGCGGAGCGCAGAAAGACATGATCGTTACGGGACAGGCATGAAAAACATTCTTGTACCGGCCCTCGTCCTACTGACGATACTCGGATGCGCGGCCCCCATAAGGCAATTTTATCCGGGCGCGTATTTCCCGGAAGACCGGATTTATCAAAACAAGTCTATAGGCTTTTCGTTTACATACCAGGGAAACTGGGAGATAACAACGGACCCTAACGAAATGCGGGAACATAAACCGTACATAAAGGAACTGCACACACTGGGCGCGGAGCTCCTTTTCATGGGAAATACCGTTGAAAAGACCCAGGGAACCCGGGGGATCGTGTTCAACCTTAACAAATCAAACCGGGAATACGCCGAATATATCAGGAAAATAAACAGCCAGGACCAGCAGGTTGATTCCGGTTTAACAGATTGCGAGATTGCCCATGTGCCCATGGTCCAATGGCTATACGAAAAAGAGGGTTTCCGGTTTGTGGAATTTTTTATAAAAGTCGATACCTATAACATAAGAATAGCCTTTTGGACGACGCCGGACTTGTTTCCCAATTTTCTTTCGGTCTATGAAGAAATAATGGGAACGTTTTCCATCACGGGGCGGAATTAAAAATGTTTAAAGACAAAATAGTTTGCATAACCGGCGGGTCCCGAGGAATCGGCCGCGCGGTTGTCGCGGAATTCTCAAACAAGGGGGCCACGGTATATTTTACGTATCATCTCCACGAAGATGCGGCGCTTGAAACGCAGAGGCTTTTTGGCGCGCATAAAATCAAATGCGCCCAATCCGACCAGGCGGAAATTGATAAAACCGTGGAACTCATTTGCGAACGTCACGGCAAAATTGACGTGCTTGTCAATAATGCGGGAATTACCGCCGATCAATATCTCATGATGATGCCCGTGGACGAATGGATGCGGGTTATGGACACCAATGTCAACGGCGCATTTCGGTGGTCAAAAGCAGTATGCCGCCCTATGCTTTCCGCCGGAAACGGCGCCATTATTAACGTTGCCTCCATTTCGGGGCTTATGGGCATCGGCGGTCAAACTAATTATGCGGCTTCGAAAGGGGCGCTTATAGCATTTACCCGGAGCCTTGCGGCGGAACTCGGGCCAAAGGGGGTCCGCGTCAATGCCGTTGTGCCGGGATTTATCGATACCGACATGACCGCAAAAATGCCCCGTCATATAAAGACCCAGAATAAAGACAAAATCCTGCTTAAGCGTTTTGGTTCGCCCCAGGAAATCGCAAACGTCATATCCTTTTTGGCGTCGGAAAAATCTTCGTACATTATTGGCCAGACAATTGTCATTGACGGCGGATTGTCTTCCACTGTACCTTAAAGCCATGAAAACCGCATTTTTATTTCCGGGTCAGGGTTCGCAGGAAGTGGGCATGGGACATGACCTTTTCCAGAAAAGTACCGAATTTAAGTCCCTGGTCCGATGCGCGAGCGATTTTACCCATGAAGACTGCGAAAAACTTTGTTTCCATGGTCCTGAAAAAAAACTTTTTAAGGCCCGTTTTCTTCAGCCCCTTCTTGTTGCCGTTTCCCTTGGCTATTTCCACTGTGTGAAAGAACAAGGCATCAATGCCGATGTCGTTCTCGGTCATTCGCTCGGCGAAATAACGTCCCTGGGAGCGTGCGGGATCGTGACGCATGAAGAAGCGGTCGCCATTGCGGCCAAACGGGGGGAGCTCATGGACGAGGCCGCGTCCCAATGCGACGGAACAATGATGGCAATACTTTCGTTTTCCGCGGAAAAAGTTCATGACCTCCTTGGCGAAATAAATGCCGCCGACAGGATTGTCTTTGCAAATGATAATGCTCCCAATCAGATCATTGTATCGGGAGACAAAGCGACGCTCAAGAAGTTTTCGGAAGTTATTGCCCGCGGAAAACAGGGGTCCTGTGCCATGCTCCAGATTGCCGGACCCTGGCACAGCCCTTTCGTGCAGAAGGCGCAGACGCGCTTTGAACAATGGGTCCAGGCGGCGGGCATTATTTTTAAAAAGCCGGAAACCCCGCTCATTTTAAATGCAACGGCCAGGGAAGAACAGAATACTGAGGAAATCAAGCGGCGAATTATCGGACAGCTGACGCATCCTGTTTTCTGGCGCCAGAGCATGGAAGAACTGAAAACCAGGGGAATTGACACGGTATTGGAGATCGGCCCGGGCCGCGTCCTTTCGGGACTGGTCCGTGCAAACAAATTTCCCCGGGACACGGTCATTTACAACATCAACAATCTTCGAGGTCTACAGCGGGCCGTTGATGGGTTTGCAAAAACAGGTGGCGACATTTATACAACCGGCGGCGGGAAATACCTGTCAAGCCGCGAAAAAAGCGATTTATCGCCTTCCAGTTCAATCTGATGATTTACAAGCGCGTCGCGCACGTTGATGTGCCGCATGAAAACACGCGCCCAGGTTTCGGAAGAACACCTGACCCTCAGGTCGGGCTTCTCAGTTTTTTCTTCAGTTAAAGTACAAGTCCCTCTATCGACGGATAAGCGATAAAAATAATTTTTATCGGGAAAATCGAACTGAAAAACGGCCCGAAGCTTTGCCGTGGCCACTGGATCGCCACTGCGGGCCATTTCCCGCATGAGAATCCGCACGTCCCCGGTCACCCGTTGTTGCAGCGCCTCAAGGTCTGCTGCACCATTCCCCATGGCAACCGCATGTTCCCAATAGATGTTAGAATATTGTTGAAAATGCTTCAGGTCGGAAGATAAAGGCAATGCCGCCTGTTCAATGAGTGCGTAGGAAATGGTCCCTTTGGTAACAAGCTCGTATCCGGCTTTGACAAAAGCGGTTTCAATAAGTTTTATGGTTTTAGGCTTTGCAAGCGTAAATTGAAGGAGATATGATTCGGGACGGATAAGGATGCCGCACAGGTCAATGTTCATGGCGTTGCCGTAGAGCTCGAAATTTGACCGTATTGCCGAAAAAATTTCATTGCCCTTGAACGCGCCCACGACGATAGCGGCCATTTTTTTTGGCCACTTTTCAGGGTATCGCAGGAGGTTTCCCATGTGGCCCCGGGGAGTGATGACGAAACCCGGCTGCGCCAGCGCCAGCGTCCGGTCGAGGAACACCTTCAAATGGCTGTTGACCGAATAAGCATTGAGCGGAGTGGAAAAAACGATCGTGTCCGCGTCCAGAAATTGCCGGAACAAACCTTCAATATCGTCTTTTAATACGCATATACCAGGCGTTTGGGTCCAGCAGCAATAACACCCCCGGCAATGTTTGAGGTCCTTCTCGCAGAGATTGATGTCGGTGATATCGGCGCCCGCTTCCCTCGATCCCTTGACAAAAAGATCGGTCAGACGCTGGGTATAGCCGTTTTTACGCGGATTGGAGCGAAGCAGCAGCACTTTCATGGGGTTTTGTCGACCATGGCGAGGGTTAAAAAGCCTTTTGCGATCAGTTTTCTTCCAACACAGGCCTCAACGGCATACCGGAAAAGCGCGCCGAAATTCTGTTTAAACGTCGCGGATAGCCGGATGGTATCGCCAGGCAGCGCTGGACTCATGTATTTCATGTCCGCGGCCGCCAGATAAAAAAGTTCGGGGTCTTCGGAATGTTTATCCGGCAGTTTCTTTTTACTGAGGCCCCAAAGAAGTCCGCTTGTCTGGGCAAGGGCGTCGGTGATGAGCACGCCCGGCATGATCGGTTTTAGAGGAAAATGGCCCTTGAAAAAAAACTCATCCGGGCTGATTTTTCTTTCGGCAATAATTGATTTATCGGGGACTAATTTTGTGACCTTGTCGACGAATAAAAACGGCGGTCGATGGGGCAGAATCGCACAAATGTCTTCGATGGTAAAAATGGTCTTTTCGGACATTGTTGGCCTAAAATCTATCGATGGGCAGTCCGGTATTTTACCCGCGCCTGGGATCCCTCAAAACATCCCTATGGTGCGGGTAAAACACCGAACCGCCCAGAAAAAAGCTAGTAACAAAAAGTACTATATTTCCCACATGGTATCTTTATCGAGAATTTTAAGGGCCTGCGCCATTATTCCGCGCACTCGAAAAGCAAAATCTTCGGGCGCTTCATTTTTTTCCGGGTCCATAGGCCCAAGACACCGAACCGTATAGGAAAGTTTCTTTTTTGGAAAAATACTCCCCGGATCTTTTGTCATGAAAGGATAATCCGAATGGACAATTACCGGGAACAACGTGACGTCCATGTCCGAAGCCAGCCGAAACGCCAATTCTTTGAAAGGTAGAAGCCGTCCCGAAGAGGCGCGAGTACCTTCGGGGAACACCAAAAGACTTTTTCCATTGGCAATTAATTCCCTGCATTTGCTTAAGGCCGCGGCCAATGTCCGTGGCGACTCGGAGTTAATGGATATGAAATCAAGATATTTAACAAATGCGCTATAAATGGGGAAACGGGTGTATGTGGATTTTATAAGAGCGCATGTATTTTTCAGAATTGAAAGAAGAAGCAAAGCATCGAACCTGCCTCGGTGGTTTGCAACATACAGCGAGGCTTTTTTAGGATTGAGATTTTCAAATCCTGAAATCTCGACAATGGAATATACCTGTAATAAGGGCAACAAATGCCGTGTAAGGAAATACACATACCCATGAAAAACATTTCGCAGAATACGATGTTTAAGCGAAGCTGAAAAACTGAAAAGCAGAAAAAAGGGTAGGATAATCACTATAAAACCGAGCATTGACAGAAAATGGCATACATATCCTATAGACGTTAGAAGCACTTTTATCCAAAAAGGGAAGGAATGAAAATTGATTTTCACAAGAAAATGTACAGCATGTTAAAAAATAATTTTGGAATCTTTAAAATAAGGAAGCCTTTTATCTTTTTCAGAAAGAACAGGGTCTTTGATGGGCCATTGTATCCCGATGGTCGGGTCGTCCCACCGGAAGCCTGAATCATGCTGGGGAGAATAATAAGTATCAACTTTATATAAAAACTCCGTTTTGGGAGACATTGTGCAAAATCCATGGGCAAAGCCCCGGGGAATAAAAAGCATTAAAAAATTACTTTCCGTCAATTCAAAACCCTGCCATTGTCCGAAGGTGGAAGAGTTTTTTCGAAGATCGACGATGACATCGAAAACCGACCCGCGTATGGTACGGACCAATTTACTCTGCGCCATAGGCGGATATTGAAAATGCATGCCCCGTAATACGCCGGTTTCCATTGACATGGAGTGATTGTCCTGTATAAAGTTCAGAGGAATATCATGTTTTTGGAATTCCTGCATAGAATATGATTCTAAAAAGAAACCCCTCGCGTCTTTGTGAACAACAGGTTTTATCAACCAGGCATCAATAAATTTTGTTTTAATAAATTCCATGATTTTTCTATTAGCGCTCACCTAATGCGAGCTGTTGAAGATATGCTCCGTAGCCATTTTTTTTCATGGGCTGGGCCAAAGTCAAGAGTTGTTCCTTGGTAATGTAACCGTTTCGAAAAGCTATTTCCTCGGGACACGATACTTTTAGTCCCTGACGAGATTCTATGGTTTCAACGAAATTCGACGCCTGCAGCATGGATTCATGCGTGCCGGTATCGAGCCAGGCAATTCCCCTTCCGAGTAGCATTACTTCCAACTCCCCGGCAACCATATACAGCCGGTTAAGGTCGGTTATTTCCAATTCTCCCCGCGCCGAAGGATTTAGCGATGAAGCGAATTCCGAAACGCGATTATCATAAAAGTAAAGCCCTGTAACGGCTATGTTGGATTTGGGTTCCTTGGGTTTTTCAATAATTCTCAGCGGCCTGTTGTTGCCGTCGACCTCAACCACGCCATAACGCTCAGGATCATTGACCCGATATCCGAAAATAGTTGCGCCCTTAATTTTTGCAGCGGCTTTTTTTAATAGTTCCACGTATCCGTGGCCCCAAAAAATATTGTCGCCTAAAACCAGCGCGACCGAGTCCTGACCGATAAATTCCTTACCAATGATAAATGCCTGGGCAAGACCTCCCGGATTCAGCTGTATTGCGTAGGAAAATTCGAGGCCCCATTGTTCGCCGGTTCCAAGCAAGCGCTTGAAGGCATCATTGTCCTGAGGGGTCGTTATTATAAGAATGTCCTTGATTCCCGCGAGCATGAGAACGCAGAGCGGGTAGTAAATCATGGGCTTGTCGTAAACAGGCAACAGTTGCTTACTGACTGAAATAGTCACTGGATACAAACGAGTTCCTGAGCCACCGGCGAGAATAATGCCTTTCATAGCAAACCTTTTTTTAAGCGATACCAGGAGAATATGGACGCATAGATAAAATAATAAGGGGCGTTTATAAAAAAACGCCCCATTAAAAATAATAAAAAATCACGAAATAGTTAGAAATATATCGCCAGGGTCAAAATACCTGCCGATGTTATCCCGAAAGTTGATGTGCCACCAACTTTTGTAGTAGTCGTGACAGCTCCAGTGGTGGATTGTTGATCATAAGGCGAATTCAAAGAATATCCAAGTTGGTATTCAGCGCTAAGGCTTATTTCTTTTGTTATAAAAAATTCGACACCCCCAATACCGGCAATACCGAAATCAAAACCTGCGGCATAAGGAACCCCACCGATAGTAATCCCGGTAGAATTGTTTTTAACGATTGTTTGCGTGTATACGGCAGGAGGAGTTGAATTGCCCGCAGATTTCAGTTGTGTAGAAGTTGAGGAGAAACCTATGCCACCACCAACATAAGGGCTCACGCGCGTTTTAAGTAGATGGTATTCTGCTGCAGCGGAGAGTCCAAATTGCGTGGCCGAGCTTGAGCCGTCCGTCTCTACTTGACCTGAACCAGGAGGAGTAGCGGGGGTAATTGTTTGACTTGCCGTTGAAAATTGGAGACTGCCACGAAGCGCTAGAACATCCGTTAAAAAATATTTTGCTCCGAAACCACCGTTAAACGCACCGGCGCCCAAAGTTGCCAAACCGCTAAATTCAAACAGCACCGCCTTCGAGTTTAATCCCACGGATGAGCCTACATCATCGGCCGAATACGTTGACAAAGGAACCATCGTGCAAAAAAGCAGAGCAAACAGTCCGGTCGACCACACGATCTTCCTGTTAGAGTGTAAACGGAACTTCATAGCTAACTCCTTTAAAAAAGGTTTATAGGAAAAAGGCCTGCCATCTCTGTTAATAAAATCATATTCACCCGCAAACAAGTCAATGAAATTACTCGCCCATGACCTGAATAAATATGTTCCGCGACCTGCCGCGGTTATCGTGGTCGATGACCACGATTTGCTGCCAGGTTCCGAGAACAATGGCCCCGCTTGAAACAGGCGCGGTAATGCCCGGGCCCATGAGCGTCGCCCTGATATGGGAAAACCCGTTGTCGTCGCCCCAAGTCTGGGAGTGGCGGCTTTCTATGTCGGAAGGCACGATTTTTTCCAATTGGTCGCGCATATCCTGCACGAGTGCCGGTTCATATTCTATGGTGGATATGGAGGCCGTTGACCCGACAACAAAAACATTCACCAAACCATTTTCAATACCGGATTTTCGTATAATTGTCCTGACTTCATCGGTTACATTGATAATATCCGATCGTCCTTTTGTCCGAATGGTTATTTGTTCGCCGAAGACCATGGGAATAAATATAAAATGGGTCCGCTCATATATCATGTATTTTTATCGAGAATGGAACCGCAAACGCACCAAAACCTTTTGGACTCGATAGAGCGCTTTCCGCAAAGCCCCGGCGTTTATTTAATGAAAAATGCCCAAGACGTTCCTCTTTACATAGGCAAAGCAATAAACCTTAAAAGCAGGGTAAAATCATATTTCTTTGATACCCACGCCGACCGGCCGCATATCCCCGTTATGCTGCAAAGGTTGGACCACATCGAATGGATCGCGACGAACAACGAATCAGAGGCCTTGATTTTAGAGGCCAATCTCATTAGAAAACACCGTCCGCGTTTCAATATTGATCTTAAAGATGATAAACACTATCCCTATCTGAAAGTCACCGTCAATGAGAATTTCCCGCGCCTTTTAATAGTGCGGAAAATAGAAGACGATGGGGCCCGCTATTTTGGGCCGTATATTGACGCGCGCGCCATGCGAAACATAGTCGGGTATGCGCGCAGGATATTTAAAATCCGCGATTGCAACAAGGACCTGCCGCTGAAAAAACCGGTCAGGCCGTGCGTGAATTTTTCCATCAATCGTTGCAGCGGCGCATGCGCGGGGAAAATCGCGCAGGAACAGTATCGCCGCAATGTTAATTTACTCATACAATTTTTACGCGGGTATCGCAGGGAATGCGTCCGTGAAATGCAGGCAACCATGGAACAGGCCTCACGTGAAATGCGTTTTGAAACTGCGGCCGCCATACGCGATCAGATACAACTCATCGTGGACGCATCCAAATTGCAGAAAGTCGATTTAAACGTACCGGATATAAACAGTGACGTTTTTGGCATTTATAAAGGAGACCGGTCGGTTTGCCTGGCGGTCCTGAATTTCAGGGAAGGACTGCTCCTTTCAATGCGCCAGTTTATTATTGCGAGACAGGTATGGGAAATCGAACGCACCAACCACGAAACCGTACTAATGCACTATTACATGGACTCCCAACAGGAGCCGCCACAGGAAATATTCATACCCGGCGGGGAGGACATAAACGGCCAGCTCATGGAACAATGGTTTCTAGGCCATTATGGAAAAGCAACGCGGGTCAGCGTTCCCGAAAAGGGCATTAAGCGCCAACTGGTTGATATGGCTGAGAAAAACGCTCGATTATATCTGATGCAAAAGCTGCCTTCAAATTCACTTGATGATCTGCAGGACATGCAGACGCTGCTTAAATTGCCCATATTGCCGCATGTAATCGAGGCTTTTGACATTTCCAACATCGGAGGGGCCTTTAGCGTCGCCGGAATGGTACAATTTAGAGACGGTGCGCCGGATAAATCGAATTACCGGCGTTTTAAAATTAAAACCGTGGAAGGACAAAACGATTTTGCAATGATGATGGAAGCGGTGAACCGGAGACTTACCAGGCAAAGTAGTGAAAATAAACCGTTCGCCGATTGCCTGCTTATTGACGGAGGAATAGGCCAACTGCACGCCGCGATGGGCCCCTTGAAACAGTTTGCCGACCCGCCCATGGTCATTGCGCTTGCAAAAAAGGAAGAGCTTTTATATTCGCCCTATAGCATTGAACCGCTGAGGCTCGATGCAACGCATCCGGTGCGAAAGCTGTTGGAGCGCATTCGTGATGAGGTGCACCGGTGGGCAATCGGTTATCACCGGAATTTACGGGGCAGGCAGTTTAAAACGACACTGTTAAACACTATTCCGGGGATCGGTCCGAAAAAATCAATAGAGCTTTTAAAGGTTTTCGGTTCAGTGAGCGGATTAAAGGCGGCTTCGGTGGATGATATAGCGAAAGTAAAGGGCTTTTCGATAGAATCCGCTCAAAAATTAAAAAACCAATTGCAGGAATAAAAATGCGCGCTGTTTTTTATAAGTTAGGTTTTTTCCTTTTATGCATAGTTCCGCTCACGCTTTATGTCATCGAGCCTTCCGGAGCAGCGTGCTATGCTTCGAATAAAAAAGAATATCTTTCGCAAACAACCATCGACACGCTGATACAACAAGCATTTGTCAATATAAACGCATCGACGGGTACTGACGTTCCCGATGCCGACGCGCGGCACCGGCAAGCCGTGCTCGACGCGAAAGAGACCGTGGCCAAGCTCAAGGTTATGGCCAAGGGCGATCCTAACGAGAAATATGTTTTGTGGAAAGTGAACGAACTTGAATACCAAGTTTTTCTCGAAGAACGGGACATGGTCCTGAAAAACACACAAAAAGGGAAAAAAGAGGAAAATTTACTGATTGCCGAATTCAACAAGGAACTCGGAAAAAAACGTCCTGATTTTATCGCTCTCAGTATGATTTGTCGCGATATGAACGCCATAGATCGATTGAAAGAAAACGAGATGAAGCGTTCGATGGACCAGCGTAGCGAGTCAATAACGCGGGATGTAGTCGCGACCATTGAAAAAGCGCTGGTCATCGGTGATCAAAAAGTGTCGCAAAATGAGTATGACTATTGCGGCAAAAACCGAACAATGCTAAAAATATCCACGGAAAAATTCAGCTCGATCGCAATGAAAATTTCAGCCCAGAACGAGGCGATCAAAGAAAAGGGACCAATTGACCAGGAACTGAGTATTTCGGGACCGTTTCTCTCGCACAACAAGATCGGGATCGTGCGGAAAAGCATAGCGGACCTGCAAGGAAGATTATATCGCATAACGCCGGACCTTCCGATTAAAGACCGCACCGCCTATACCGTAAAAATAAATTCTCTTATCAGCGCCGTAAACCGTAAGGAAGATTCCCTGGTGGCCTTTTGCCGCTCCGTCCTTAAGACAAAAGGGCAAGATGCAGCTCTTGACTATTTGGAACATGTACTCAGGCCCTGCGGCGTTTCCGAAGAAAAGATCGGCCAGACCGATACCCAGATATTACACAAAAACGGTCCGGATAAAAACAATGGCGATACTGCCGTGGACCGGCAGCTTGAGGCGGCTGCCGCCCCTGAAAATAATAACAATGGGATAAACCTTGCGGATGTACGCTTAATGGCCAAGAAAAAAACGCAACAACGGGCTGACAGCCTTCGCGCCGTGGAGGAGGAGAAGGCGCGTATTCATCGGATGGAACAGGTCCATGCCGACAGCATAAAACAGGCGGCGGAAAAACAGGCGCACGAAGCAGCGCTTCTGGAAGATGAAAAGAAAGCAAACAACCTTGCAATGGACATCTATACCCTGATAGGAGGAAATAAATCAGCCGAAGCGCAAAAAAAATTCACATCGGCCCGGAAAAACCTCGGAAAGTATTTAAGCAAAGAATCCTACAGTCAACTCCAGGCAATGGTTTTTCAATCGTATGAAACATCGGGCAGACGCGACGATAAAAATGAAAGCAATGCGGTGGTCCTTGTATCAAAATCCCCGAGTACCATCATGGACCTTCAAGGCACGGAAAGCCAGGAACAAAATTCAGAATTGAACCGAGAAAAAGCCAAACAGGTCACCACGCAGATTTATAACCTTATTGAAACAAACGAAATTGAGGCCGCATATAAACGATTCATGCAGGCGCGCAGGCCATTGGAAAAATATTGTGACAAAGAAGCTTATAACATGCTTGAATCATCGGTTATTCAGGCACACGAATCGCTCGGCAAGCAGGGTCATTAAAGTACTTTTACGGTGTCCCGAACTCCGCAAAATACGGGCAGTCTTCGCAATCCTCATTGACATACTGGAAAGAGATCCCTTCAATCATGCCGTCAACGATCCAGCACGGCTGGCTGGAAGGCCTGATTTTCTTGGTACATTCTTCGCACCCTGTCGCGTTACGGGGGTTTTTGTCTTTCCAGTAGACATAGCACTGCGGCCGTTCTTTCGGCGGCAGTGGTTTCGTGAACTCCGGTTTCAATTGCGCCGCCGCCGCGGGCGCCTTCTTTTTGGTCTCTTCTTGTTTATAAATATCATAGGCGTCGCGCGCCTCGCGCTGGTCCTTGACAATTTTTAATAACCGCGACAATTTTGTGACGTGGAACAGGTTTTTGACGTATCCATCGGGACAAATGACGATTAACAACCCCTTCGCCGCCTGCATGTCCTTGTGCATGGTGATTATCGTGCCGAGGCCGCTTGAGTAGACGTTATTTACCCGTGAAAGATCGAGAAGGACCTTGCTTTTGCCGTGCTGTTTGAGTGTGTCCCATGTTTTTTCCAGTGCTTTTGCCCTGTTGTTATTGATCGTTCCTTCACAGGTAATTATCGCAAGGTCCGCGTCATAATCCGAAACGATCCCGGAATCCCGGTTCATCATGAGGTAATATTTGCATTGCTGGCATTTTTTATACAGCTGTTTGTTTTCCTCCTGATACACGCCTTTGAGGATCCAGCATTTGATGTTTTCCATGTCCTGTGGGTTTTGTTTGAAACTATTCCAGACGTAACAGTCATCGCGTTCTTTTTGCGAGCATTTGGTTATTTCGTAACATTTCACAATAATAGTCCTTTCCTGATCAGGATTCGCCTGATTAAAACAGGATCAACATGATTTTAACCATGGAAAAAAATCTCTGACACTTATAATACAATATCATGCTTGCGCGATTTGTGCAAGGGTAAGAAGTCTAAAAGCCAACAATGGGCGGAAATTATTTTGCATATACTTCAATGAAGTTAAAAATCATTTGATGTGCTTAAATACAATGAATAAAAATATACCTCACCTATGGATTGCGCTTAATTCGGTAAAAGGGCTTGGGCCGGTAAAAATAAAAGCGCTCCTCGAAAAATACGGGACCGCCGAAGCGGCGTTCGAACGATTGTCCGAAGAACTCCCGGCGCTTGCGGGAAACAATCCGGCGGTCGACAAGAAGGCGCTTTTGGAACAGGCCCGGAAGCAGATCGATTGGGCCCGCGAACTGGGCGTGCGGGTGCTTACGCTTGCGGACCAGGACTATCCTCCGCAATTAAAGGAAATTTACGCTCCGCCGCCGGTATTATATATCAAAGGTTCCTGTGAAGTTTTTAAAAAGCACTCCATCGCCATTGTCGGCACACGCAGATATACTTCCTATGGAAAAAGCGTTACAATAACATTGGTCAAGGAGCTGGCGCAAAAGCGTCTGGTCATCGTCAGCGGTCTTGCACAGGGGATCGACACAATCGCGCACCGGACATGCCTGGAAAATAAGGGCGAAACAATCGCCGTGCTCGGGTGCGGCATCGATACCTGCTATCCTAAAGAAAACAAACAGTTGTCGCAGAGCATCATGTCGGCCGGGGCGGTCGTGTCCGAATTTCCTATGGGGACACAGCCGGAAAGTTTTAATTTTCCAAGGCGCAACAGGATCATCAGCGGCCTCTCGGCGGGCGTCGTGGTCATCGAGGCGCCCGTAAAAAGCGGCAGCCTCATTACCGCCAATTACGCCCTGCAGCAGGGAAGGGATGTGTTCGCGGTGCCCGGATCTATTTTTTCCGCGGGCAGCATGGGCCCTTTCAATCTGATAAAAGACGGCGCAATTCCCGTGATGTCCGCGGGCGATATTATTGACAGCATCCAGGTCATCAGCCACTCCGCAATAACCGGTCCGTCAAAAGCCTTCCGTGGTCTCGAAGGCGCCATGAAAATGCCTATCGAATTATTGTCCTCCTCCGAAAGGAAGGTATACGACGTCATTACGGAGTCCCCTATAAGGATCGATGCGATTGCCGAAAAAACGGGAAAAACGATTTCTGAAATGTTCGATCTTCTCCTTTCGCTCGAACTCAAAGGTTTTATCAAGCAGGTTTCGGGCCAGCAATATTTACGTGTTTAAGTTTACTATGAAAATAAAAAAAATCGGAAGGTGGATCGTCGTCGCTGTTATCATACTGGTGTTGTCTTTCCTTTTTACCGGAAATAATAGTATCATTAAGTTGTATTCATCGCACCTTGATGTAAAGAAAAAACAGCAGGAAATCCGGAAAAAACACCGGGAAATAGATTCCCTTACCCTGGAAACAAAAAAACTTAAGACCGATACCCTTTACATGGAAAGAATAGCGCGCGAAAAACTGGGTATGGCCGGGAAAAACGAGAAAGTGTATAAATTCATCGAAGGAAAGTGACCATCATGTCTTCGTTATGGTTTAAACTTAAAGTTAAGTTAAAACGCATGGCAAAACAGGCCCGTTCAAATATTTTATATGGGACGTTCCTCCTGCTGCCGCTTCTGGCCACGGTATTTATCATCGTAAAGCTGTTTCACTGGATGGATTCCTGGATCTATCTGGTCATACCGCAGTCCCTGCGAAGCGATATAATCCCGGGAATGGGGTTCGTAGCGCTCATTTTAGTGACTTACTCTCTGGGACTGTTTGCGAGAAACTACATTGGAAAAAGGCTGCTGAGCATGGGAAACGAAGTGATTAAAAGGATCCCGTTTTTCAACAAGATTTACAGTATCATAAAACAGGTGGTTGACGCGATAGCGAACCCAAAGAAAAAAGTACTTGACAAGGTGGTGCTCATCGAGTTCCCGCACAAAGACTCGTATTGCCTCGCGTTTGTTACCTCGCGGGAAAACAAGGAAATTTCAAAGTCCGCTGGCGATAAGATGATAAGCGTTTTTCTGCCGAAAGCGCCGAACCCGGCGTCCGGGTTCCTGTTTTACGTTCCCGAATCAAAAGTCACCGAAGTGAATATAAGCATGGAAACCGCCATGAAACTCATCATGTCGGCCGGCGTGGTCACCCCCGATAAAAAGGACGCGGCAAAAGAAATCAGTGAAATCAAGGACATATCATCGTTGCTCCATCTTTTCAAACCCCCTAAAAAAGAGTTTCACGATCCTCGTGATTGATCAGGATTTTCAGGATATCAGCGTTTTTCGCGAAGCATAATTTTATTATTATGACCATTGAAAAGACAACAGCTTATGTTTTAAAAACGCTCCCTTATCGGGAGTCGAGCGGAATTTTCCATTTAATGACGGAAAATCATGGTCTTATCAATGGAATAGCCAAAGGTATTCGCAAAAAAAAGACAAGCGCTTCTTTTTTAGAGCGTGGTTTTTTAATCGAAACGCTTCTTTATGTCAAACCCCACAGGGACTTATGCATTCTTGGAGACGTCTGTATTTTAAATTTTTTCCCTAAAACAAGAGTCAGTCTTATTGGAAATGCGGTCCGTGACGCTATGTTTGAGATGGTTTTGGCAACCGTTTCAACAGGCCATCCTTATCCCGAGCTTTTTCAGGTTCTTACGCTGTTTCTTGGTTTTCTTGAAAACAATAACAATTTTTTTCCAAAGCCCATATTGCTATGGAAATTTTATCATGAATTCGCTTCGATCATGGGGTTCGGTTTTAACCTTGCGAATTGTATTATTTGCCAACGGACAATGTCCGATTTGCCGGGAGGATATCTGGTGATTGAAAAGGGAGGTCTTGTTTGCGAGGGCTGCGCACAAAAAAAAGATACAGGATTTTTTATTCAGAAACAAACGCTTGAATATTTAAATCCTGCGTTTATGGCTTTTAAAACCACGGAAGGACCGCAATTTTCTTTACTTGAGGTCAGGCGCCTTACCCGTTTGTTTGCTTCGTATTGTCAATACCATTGCGACAGCTGTTTCGAGCACAAGGCATTGGCATTTTTGGATTCTTTATTGGTTTGTGATGTATTTGAGAGTAGAACCTTGCAAGCAAAGGTGATTTGATTTTTATACACGGTTTCTAGTAAACCATTTGAATACGGACATTTTTTCGTATAGTTGCTTTAAAAATCGGATTTATGTATATATTTATGAATACCGGCGGTATACCGGAACTTGAATAAAAATAAGGCATAAATATTTCTTGAGGTGAAAATATGTTTACATCGATTTCTTTTCGGCGGCTATTCATTCTCGGTTTTTTCACTGGGGTTTTTTGCGTATCTGATATTACGGCGCAGACGCTTACCGACAGCGCGGTCCTGGCCTCGGCTAAAAAATACGGAAGAATCATGTGCAACTGGTTTTTAAAGAAAAATGCAACAATGGCCACGGACTATCCCACATCATGCAGTTTTTATGGGATAAGCATTTTTTCTGAAGCGATAAAAGACACCACCTTTTTGAACGCCGTGTCCCAGCGGTATAAAACCTATCTGACCGGCGGGAAAACTCCCCCAGTTGGATCCGGTGACATGGATGTACATGGAATCGTGCCTTTTGAACTGTACCGTCAAACAAAGGACGCGCAGTTCCTGCCCGTGGGCACGCGCATTGCCGACGACGAATTTTCAACCGCGCACCTGCGGTCCGACAGCCTCTCGACGTATTCCCGGTTCTGGGTCGACGACATGTACATGATCGGATCGCTTCAGACCCAGGCGTATAAGTCAACAAACAGCGCGGTCTATATCAACAACGGCGCCCGCACGCTCTGGCGCTATGGCGATTCGCTCCAGCAGCCCAATGGCCTTTTTTATCATTCGTATTATAACCACGCGCTTTTTTATTGGGGCCGCGGAAACGGCTGGGCCGCCGCTTCCATGTCAGAGCTATTGTCCGTTATTCCCGCCACCCATCCGCGCTATGCGGCGATCATGGCTTCGTACCTGAATCAGATGCGCGCTCTCTATAAATATCAGGACACGAGTGGCATGTGGCACCAGCTCATCGACAATAAGACGACGTTTGTCGAATCATCATGCACCGGCATGTTTACTTTCGGGATGGCAACGGGCCTGGACCATGGCTGGCTTGAGGGCGATTCGTTCAGAGTCGCGGTTAAAAAAGGGTGGACCGCGCTTGTCAACAATTTCGATACCGTCAACGGCCTGAAAAACGTATGCATCGGATTAAACGCGAGCGCCGATTCGGCGAATTACACCCAGCACACTATTCAAACCGGCGACAGCCATGGCACAGCGGGATTTCTCTGGGCGGCAACGGCAATGGTTCGGCTGCTTGGAAAACCTCCCGTTCGGATTGCCTTGCCGGAGAAGAGCAAGATCACCTTAAAAAACGACATCCGGTTGAATAGCGATGTTGTTACTTTACAGGGGCGCCTCATAAATAAAACCGGCCGGATCAATACCGGCGCCTATATTGACAAAGGAAAGTTACGGGTTAATGTTCCCTGAACGTCGGTCTTGTTTAAACTTAAATGAAATGGGTTTAATTTCTCGAAGCTCTGCTGCGGCTCTAACACATCACTCCTCGCTTTACTTGGTTTCCTTTCTCTTTTAAAAGAGGGGATTAAGGGGTTAGTTGCAGATCCAGGACTTCAAGGCAATTCATTATCACCTAATAAAAAATTTCCGGTCAAAGGCCCTTTGCCCATTAATGATTTTTACCAGATAGACACCGGGACCAACCTGCCTGTTCAATTGAACGGATTGTTGATCGACGGAAATTTTCTCCTGAATTTGCTTGCCGTTTATATCCGTTATTTTAATTATTGTTGATCCGGCGAGGCCGTGTAACTCAACGTTAATTATGCCTTTAAGCAGAGAATGAAGCGATATCTTGATTTCAGGTTCGATCGCCGAGGTGTTTTCAGGGAAAAGTGGAACTGTATTGGATAAAAACGCCGAGCATGTGGCCGCGGTTTTTGTGCCATAAGTCCCTGTCACCGCTGTTTTTCCCCACGAAGTTAAATTAGTCCCGGCCCAATCGTTGCTCATATCAATCACCGGTTCGTTATTTCCTTTCCACGACCACGCCATCCATCCTATGCTATTCGTTTCACAGGTACTGATGACTGACGCCGCATTCAAAGTTCCCGCCGAACTTTGGGCCGCGAATTCACCGACGATAAATGGTATTCCGGCGTTTTTTAATGCCGGCAAACCGGTGGTAGGGGTTGAACCGCCACCGGGACACCACTCACCGTATAAATGCACGGTAAACAGGCAATTTTTTTTCGGGTCGCTGTTGAAAACATCCATTGCATAACTTTTAAGAGTGGAGCCGTTGTTGATGTCCTGGCCGCAATCGGGCGCGTCAATGACCAAGGTAGTGTTTATCCCGCCGGCTCGCATTGTAGCAACAGCTGTTTTATATGCCGCGCTCCACGCGGACGGGTTGTTCTTTGACATTGCCCAATCGCCCCATTCATTGGCGATATTTACCAGGATGTATCTGGCGATATTTGCCTGGGTCAAATAGGAAGCCTTTGTTACCCACCACTTTGCAACGTTATTAAGGCCATTGGCGTCCGTACCGCAGGTTACGTCGTGTATTTCAACCTCCGGGACTATTTTGTTGGCAATACATTGTTCGACGCAGGAATGCCAGTTGGCATCGCTGGTGCTTTCGTTCATCACTATTCGCAAACAATTTGCGTTGGTAACTTTTTTCATATTCGCGATATTGCCGTTAACATCGCTGAGGAACCAAGCCAAGGGGATCGCAAAGCCCTTTTGAATAAATGTGCTTTTATTGGCGTCTTTCAGGGCTGTACCCGAAATGGTAAACCCTTGTGACATCGCGAGACCAAAGGCCGCTAAAACAAAAAGGCCGATAGAAAACATTTTTTTTTGCATAAGAATCCCCTTTATGGTAAAAAACAGAATTCTATAATAATATAATGATTTTGAAGTAAATTATGATACTTTAGGTTCTGTAGGCGAATTATATACGCATTTAGCGTAGATAATTACCCTTACAGAACCTTATCCACCTTGTGGGTTAGTGAGCTTTTTAATATCCGCGGTTCTTTATAAAAGGATTTTGCGTAGATTGTTCGCCTATTTCTCTTGAATAATTAACGCCTTTGAAGAGAATGGAACGGGAAAAACCGGTACATGGCCATTGCCGCTCTGGAATAATTTTCTGCCATCCATGCTGTAATAAACGATAGAGTTTCCTGTTCGGATTGCATCGGCAAGTCCGGCGTTTGAGTAAGTGTTTACGCCGTTTAGCATGGTACTCAGGCGGGTGTTTGGGACATCGCTTTTGAGGGACGGCATAATCATGTTCCTTTGTATTTTCGTTTCGGGCGAAAGCGACGGCTTGAGCGTATATCCGCCGAAATCAAGCTCGCTGATCGTTGCAACGGAGCCGCTCCTGACCGCCGATATCGTCAACCGCATGTAGCGCGCATGGACCGGAGCGAACAGTGCGTATTTCAGCGTATTGTCCGCCACCCAGGCCCCGTCGTATCCGGTATTAAGCGTGACCGGAGTAAACGTCGTATTGTCAAGACTGTAAGAAATCGCGTACTTGGTAATGATCGCTGAAGAATCGAAGCCGATAGCGTCCTGCCGCGCGATTTGTTTTGGCAGGTAATCGCATATTTCAATATTGTAATATGCAGCTCCGAGGTCCACGGTCACCGACTGCGGAAGACTGCCCGAAGAAGACCACAACGATTGCGTATAATGGTCCGCGAATCCGCCGTCGCTGTATCCGTCCATGACCATATGAGCGGTAGATGCATTGCTTGTCGCGGTTGCATTGACCGCCGTGATGACGTAATCAATATGCACTCCCTGCGTGGGAAGCTGGGCGCGCGTGGCCGACGGCGTCCAGGATTGGCCAAGCTGGCGCAGCCACGACACATAGCTGTCCTGTATCAAACCGTCCCGATTAGGCGGCAGGTTCGGCGTCACGTTACACCACACCGGATCGCATACGTTGATATAGGTAGAAATGAAACTGCTGACCGCTAAAGGGGATTTTCCCGCGTCGCTTGGGAGCCAATACCAGGCGCCGCCCATTTTATTGCTGAGCCATGATGCAAATTTCTGGTTCGACGGCGGCCACACGCCCTTGGAGTTTTCGTAGTAAATACAATCTTCGTGCCAGGGATAAAAAAGCCCCTCATGCTCGCTGAACAAGGTGTTGGGGCCGAATTTTCGCAGCGTGTCCTGGAATTCCTGATAGGGGACGATGGTATGTCCTTCCGACCATGCCCATCCGTCGTCGACGAAAAACGGAATATCGCCGTAATTACTCAGCAATTCTTTAATCTGGGTGAAATTAAAATTAAGAGCGTCTCTTGAGATCCGGCCGTTGGTGACACCGGAGGCGTTCATCGGATCGGTGGATGTAACGTGGAGCTGCCCGCCGTATGTCCTGTCCTGGACCGAGAAATAAAGCCCCGGCACGATGCCGCTGTCCTTGCAAGCCTGGACAAAAAGTTTTGCCACGTCCTTGCGCGCGGCCGCGGGCACGCGGGAATTCATGCAGCAATACGGGTTATAAGTTGCCCCCGGATTGGCTGTTTTGGTGTCCCAGTTGGCAAAACCATCGTGGTGCTTGCAGACCAGGACCATGAATTTAATGCCCGCGGCCTTTGCCGCCGACACCCACTGCGCGGGATTGATACTGGTTGGATTGTAAATCGCGGGGTCCTGGTTGGTCAGGTCGGTGCCGCTGGCGTTTGAAAAGGTGTTCATGCCATAATGTAAAAACTGGCCGAGTCGCAGGTTGGCGAAGTTCCTTCGCAGAGTGTCAAGATGGGTCTCCGCCAGCGACGGCCATGTGCAGCCTAAAAGAAAAACGGAAAACACGACCATTACTCCTTGGCCTAAACGGTAGTGGTGAGTGCATTTGTTTTGGAGCGTCATACTATTCTCTTTCTTTTTTTTGAAAACCGTCCATCTTGTGGGTTAGTTACCGGTAACTCTTACAATAAACACGCCATTCGCGCTTTCATGGTTAAAGTGCGTATAAATGCAATTCCTTTTAACAACTGATTTTTGCAATAATTTTCCGGAAATATCGTAAACAATAACGGCATTTTCCCTGCCGTGAAATTCCCGGGGAACCATAAATTTCCCGCCCGTTACTTTGTAGATGCCCTCCTTGGCAGTTGCATTCAGCGGTTGCGGTCTCTGATTATTCAACACGGGCGTCGAGTTGCTTTTGTCAATGCAAGTAATGGTTACGCTCGCGTTTGGTAGTCCCGTTGAGGCGGCGGTCACCGTAATGGTCCCCGGCGTATACGACCGCATGGTCATCTTTGCCATGCCGTAGAGCATGCACCGTGTATCCGGAGAGGTTGCGTTGTTGAAGGTCATTGACGGACCGGTGGGAAAAAGCCCGCCGCCCGTGGATGTCAAGGTTATCGCTGGATTATTATTTATTGGTGTACCGTTTGCCGACGCCACCTGAGCGATAAGCTCACAGTCATCGGTGCCGTCGTTTCCAATGATGTTGGTGTCCGCGGTCAAAATCAGTTTCGCCGCCGTGCCGGCAACAGGTAGCGTATATGAAGTTCCTACAAGTTCCTGCCGGTACTGATACCATTCCGGACCGGGAATCCTGTAATAATCGCAAATGCCGTTCTGCCCGTGAGTTGCATCGAGGACCGTGCCGTAGCCGTAGCCTACCCAGCGTACCTTTCCCGCCCGCCATGCATAGGCCGTTGGGCCATTATGATCGTAATATTCGGTTATCAAATTAGGTTTTCCCGGATCTTGATATGCGGCGATCGTCGCCCCGTCCCCGTTATATCCGATGACGCTTCCCAATTGGTCGAACCCCTGGCGCTGCGCGCCGCCAACCGCTGAGAGCCGCGAAGAATCAAGGGCTTCGGCAAGGTTCGACAAGGCGCGATACAGCGCCTTGCAATTGGTCATGGGCGTTCCACTCGCACAATCGAACGTTTCATTTCCCATGCTCCATACAATGATGCTCGGATGGTTCCGTCTTTCGCGGATGAATTCCGTCAATTGTTGTTTTAAATTGTCTTCAAACGGCTGATCATCCGTACTTACGGTAGGATACGAGCTTTGCTTCCAATTGGGTTGTTCCGTCGACTCGAATCCGCCCACTCCCCAGAAATCGTTTTCCGGCCATTCAAGCATCCCCACTTGGTCGGCCGCGTCGTCCCAGGAAACGTCATGAGGATTATGGCATTCCCTGATAAAATTGAAGCCGGCCTGTTTCATGAGCAAAACGTCCCTTCGAAAACCCGCGTTGGTCTGCGCAATGCCCCAGCCGGCGCGGTCATCGTGCGCATTTATCCCATTGATCAGATAATGAACTCCGTTCAGGAAGAACCCCTGTTCGGCCGTCCACTGGATCGACCTGATGCCGAGCGGGCTTTCGTAATTGTCAACAGCTCCGCTTCCATCCGACACTGTTGTCAATACCTTGTACATAGAGGGTGTTTCCGGAGACCAAAGATGCGGATTGGCAATGACGGAGCTTGTTTGCGCAAACTCATAGGTCGCCCCCGCGGCTACCGGCTGCGTACTTTCCATTGACGTTACCGTTGCATTGGTTGCGTCGACAATGGTCGTTATGACCTTGCAGGTCGCGGCCGTGGCGTTATCATTTTTTATTTCCGTTTTGACCTTGACTGTTGTCTGAGTTGAAGTAGCTTGAGGCGTGGTGACGGTCGTGCCGTACCAGGTCACATGGAGCGGATTGGTAACGACCAGGTAAACGTCCCGATGTATGCCCCCTAAAAACAGCCAGTCACCCCCGCGCGGGGCGATTTGGGCGTTCCATGCGCTGTTCACCTGTATGGCAATAACATTGTCGCCCGGAGTAACGGCGCTGGTTATATCGAAATAAAACCCGGTGTACCCTCCTCTATGCGTTCCCATGAGCGATCCATTGACATATACCTGCGCAAACTGAAAGGCGGCTTCGAATTCCAGAAAAATCCTGCTGGAAGTTGTCCAGGCTGATTGTACGGTGAAATGCTTCCTGTACCAGCCGATTCCCGCATACCAGAAGACCCCATTTGCGGATGCATAATACGGAATGTCAAACACATGCGGCAAATTCACTTTGTTCCAGGCGGCGTCGTTAAAATTGGTCGCTTGTGCGCCGGTCACATCGCCTTTATTGAAGGTCCAACTGGCATTCAAGACGATTTTTGTCCGCACTGCTCCGAAACAAACCGAAGCCTGAGCGCTTAAAATGTCCATTGCTAAACCAATTAAAACTAACTTGACTGCGAACCTGAAAGCCCCCATACACGCTCCTTTTGTTTGGAGAAATTACGTTCCCTGTGCGAAGCCGAAGGGAACTTGTCTTCGCGATTGCTCACTTCCTGCCTGCGCTTTCCCTTCGGTAGGAAAGCGGCTTCGCTCGGTGAGCGGCTACTGTTTAACGACAATCAATTTATCATCTACCCTCTGGTTCATATAACACAGCTTTATCCAATCCGCTGAAAGCGCCTTATTACATATTCTGACCTCGTCTATTTTCCCTTTGAAAAAGTACGGAGACCAGTTATTTGAGCCCGAAGGCGTCT
>Ga0182017_10000396_pt1 | contig 34061 bp, 39 predicted proteins | sample 712E3DmetaG_FD_120492 | JGI IMG/M metagenome (GOLD analysis project Ga0182017, IMG submission 120492) | Permafrost microbial communities from Stordalen Mire, Sweden - 712E3D metaG | ecosystem: Environmental > Terrestrial > Soil > Wetlands > Permafrost | place: Sweden: Stordalen | collected... | reverse complement strand
TCGCATTGGCCCGTTCCCCCACGATGGTCGGAGGATTATCGGCCCTCAGAGGTACGGATTGATACAAACTCGAAGCACTCGGCACGAATTCGTATTTCCGTTCCTTCGGAGAACATTGGCCTACGCTCTTTGCAAGCTGTCTGATATGTTCGGGGGTCGTGCCGCAGCAGCCGCCGACCACATTGACGCCGAGTTCTTTAACAAAGTGCGTGAGGTACCGCGTAAATTCTTCCGGCGTAAGATGATAATGCGCATGGCCGCCGACGTTTTCCGGCATGCCTGCATTCGGCATAACGAAAAGCGGCAGCGGACTCAAACCGGAAAGCGTCCGGATGTGATCCGACATTTCTTTTGGTCCCGTGGCGCAGTTTAGGCCGAGGACATCGATATCGTACGGTTCAAGACTCGTCAATGCCGCCGATATTTCAGTGCCCAGCAGCATTGTTCCCATCGACTCGATGGTCACCGAAGCGATGATAGGAATTCGTTTCCGCAATTGCTGGAAACAAGATGCGATGCCATACAGCGCGGCTTTTGCTTGAAGAATATCCTGACATGTTTCGACACACAGAAGATCGGCTCCTCCGTCGATGAGTCCGCGCGCTTGAATTTCATAAGACTTGGCCAGGTCTTCAAATCGAATATGTCCCAGAGAGGGCAGCTTCGTACCGGGTCCCATAGAGCCCGCAACGAACCGCAGGCGTCCTGAATGAGAATAGTCATCCGCCATACGTTTGGCAATGCGGGCAGATTCCGCATTTATTTCATAAGCCCGATCCTGCAGTCCGTATTCTGCGAGAACGACGCTTGTCCCGCCGAAAGAATCGGTCTCAATGACATCGCATCCGGCTTCCAGATAGTCCCGATGCATATTCTCCACTGCGGACGGCTTGGAAAAGACGAGAATTTCATTACATCCCGCAAGATTTTCACCGCCAAAATCGTCCGGCGTAAGATTCTGCCCCTGAAGATGTGTTCCGGTCGCACCGTCAAAAACGATAATTTTTTGTTTCAGAATATCGAGAAAAGTGTTCTTCATCCAGCCAATGTTCCTGCAATTCCAAAATGTATCGTTGTATTATTTTCAGTAAAAAAAATCCCAACGTAATCAGCGTCGGGTTCTGCTAGAATTCAACGCTTTAGCTGTTGTCCAATGGCCGCAAGCTGTGATCAAATCGCCATAAAGTACCGCGGAGAGAGAGGGATTCGAACCCTCGATAGCAGTTTCCCACTATGCAGGTTTAGCAAACCTGTGCCTTCAGCCACTCGGCCATCTCTCCCAAGGGTGCTGATTGCTTAAATTAAGCGAAAAGTAGGTCAAGAAGCAAATCTCTCAACGGCACGCAACCCTGCAGCCGACACCGGCGCTGCCCCTATGGGATAGTGTCGGACGCCGCCCGCGACGACCTACCGATAATATTTGACAATATTCTCGGGATAAACTGTCGCGGATGCAATGTATTCTATGGGGGCGTCGGCTATAGGAGATATTTGATAGTCGGACAAAATAATTTTAAAATGCGCTGAGATGCATTTTTTTAATATGACACATACATGGTTATGACTCATCATTAGAAAAAAAAAGCCCCGGAAAAAAGTCCAGGGCTTCTACATTGAATGATGCGGCCGCATTAAAAAGGCAGATCATCTGCTTTTTCGGGCGGAGCAGGTTCCTCTGAACGTGCAGCAGGTGCGAAATCGGAAGCTCCGCTTGATCCTCCTTTGCTGTCGAGCATCAGCATCTGGTCGATGACGATTTCCGTCACATAGCGTTTAACGCCATTTTTATCGTCGTAGTTGCGATATTGCAGTCTCCCTTCGACATAGACTTTGCTTCCTTTTTTAAGATATTCTCCGCAAATTTCCGCCAATTTTCTCCAGGCAACAAGATTATGCCATTGCGTTTTTTCCTGAGCATTTCCATCCTGATCTTTCCATGTTTCGTTCGTCGCCAGGCTGAATGTCGCGACTGCCACGCCGCCGCTCGTATAACGCAATTCCGGATCCTGACCCAGGTTTCCGATTAATATTGCTTTGTTGATACTCCGTGCTGCCATAAATTTCTGCTCCTATATTCGTGAATTTCATCCCCATTTCCGATGTAAAGTAGCGCTATTCAAAACGAATGTCAAGGAACAAATCCCTTCCCTCCACGACATTCACCGGTTGATGCGTATTCTGTGTACCGTATGTGTCGTCAGCAGGTACATCCTATTTCCATCGACACAGATGTCGCGCAGGTCCTGAAGCGGCGTTTCCGATATGATATTTGTTGCCGGCACCGCGCCGGACTCACTGCCTTCAAGAGAAAAACGATATACTTCATCCGGTGAAACGACCCAGACCTCTTTTTTTGTGAGACAGAAGCCGCATGCTTTGTTGAGTATGCCTTTTCCGATTTCCTGTATAAAATTACCGTATACATCATACACCAGAATTCGCTCGGGTTCCAGGACATAGATTTGCTGAGACTCTGAAATCGAACACGTGAGAGGATTCTGAAGCTTTCCTTCTGCCGCTTCGATATCCCCGAATGAACGATCAAAGGTGCCGTCGGGAGCATATTTAACAATTCTATTATTCTCGCCGTCGAGCACGAAAAACTCTCCGGAACTTGTTAGGACGATGCCGAGTGGATATCCGCAATTTTTGGCATTGTCCGGATTTCCGACCAACGACCATGAGGAAATAAAATTCAAGGAGCGGTCATATCGTTGGATGCGCCGATTTCCTTTGTCGCTGATATAGACATTGACACCGTCGGCCACGATGCCCGTCGGAGTATCGAAACTTGTCTGCGACCAACCGTATCCGCCGATCACTTTCGGGCTCTCCTGCGGCTGTGTGAACATGCTTACTTGATTTGTATGAGCATCCGCAACGAAGATTTGTTTTTGATAATCGACGTATATCCGGTTTGCGTCTTCAAACAAACCGAACGTTCCTTCATCCACAAGGGCCATAGTGTTCGGTGTCCCTCGTGCCCAGGCAGTCGCTTCAAAAAAAACAATGGCAAAAACGTACAGGATGCTCATTAATTTCCTCTCTGAAGTATTTAGCCAAAAATTGCATGGACACTTGCTTTGCAGTATGTTCGATTTTCAAACGGTACTTACGATATTAAAAAGACAGAATCAACCCCCATAAGAGGATCCATAAAAAAACAGCGAAGCCCCATTATTCAATAATGAGACTTCGTTGTTACAACTCTCCGACAATATATCAATTAACGGTTTGGAATACGTATTACTTACTGTTAACCGTTGTCACCTGATTCAATGTCGTCGATGGTGTGTGGGGGTTCGCATCGATTTCATCCATTGAATACAGATATCGCTGCGGGAAAACTGTTCCCGTTATCGGGGTAATCGTATGGACCACTGCCAGAGACGAAGAATCCGTATACGTGATTGCAAAATTCACACGACGGGCGAAGTTAAACCCTTCCATCTGAAGCATCAACGCAAGATATTCTTCATTCAATATCGACTGCAGCAACTTTGTACCTGTTACTGCAGCATCCATGGAAGCATATTCAGTCAGGCTCGAACCATAAACGTTGTTTGCATATGTTCTTGCAAAATTTAAATATGTCAGAGCGCTCGGCAGATCGCCTTTACGATAATATGCTTCTGCTATAAGCGTCAATGTTTCCGAAGCACGGATTATCGGGAAAGAATTGGAAATGGCGCAAGCACCGTCTACATAATTTAAATCCAGATATTTTGCTGACTTACTGTAGTAATATTGCATCCGAGCGGTATCGACTGATTTGCCATCGACATTTCGATAATACAGCATGGGCTGGGCAAAGGTTACACTTGCATCCATGTATCCAGCGCGATCATTCTGAAGGAATGAATACCAAAGATTCTGATTTCCGCCCTGGGCAGTTCCATGCGTAAAGGAAATATCATCCGCACCTGTCGTAGCAATCATTCCTTTCAGGCCGTTATTGATGACGCTATCCATGTATGCCAACGAATAAGAATAATATCGAGCAACATGCATATAATAACGGGCCTTCGCAGAATACGCCAGTTTTTTCCAAAGCGAAATATCGTTTCCGGAGGAGAAGATATCACTGGAGAGCGATCCGTCCAAGGTTGCGAGATCGGCAATGCCTTTTGTCAATACAGTCTGGACATTGCTGTACACCGTCAGCTGATCATCAAACGTCGGCTGGATATTCTTATTCACCAGTACCTGATTTGCCTGGCTATAAGGAATATCGCCCCACAATGCCGTCATCGTTCCCATATGCAAACCTTCCAGCACTTCAGCCGCACCGCGAAGATTCGCTTTTGAGGTTGCTTTACCTTCAACGATTTTAATATTAGCGAAGCAATCCACATATGCGGTCGCCCATGCATTGCTGAAGTCCTCTGACGCAAGGGAGTAATTCTGATAAGATGCATATTGTTGAGATGCACCGGTTGCTTGTTGTGTGAAAATTGCAGCCAACCGAGCCAACTCTCCTTCATCGAACTGCATATAGGCCAATTGGGCACCTGAAAAAATATTCACTTCAGAAGCATCGGTAAGCTGCGTAGGGTCATTATTAAACCCTTCCGTAAATTTCTCGCATCCATTGAGCATCACCATGAATGCCATGACTGCAAGAGGATATATGATATATTTCAATCTCATGTTCAGACTCCTCATGATTAATAATCAAACTTGATGGAAAAGACGTATGTTTTAGTACTCGGATTGTTGAAATAATCGATGCCCTGACCATTGGTCGGTCCAGTCAAGTTCGTCTCGGGATCGATTCCACTATAATTCGTCCACAACTTCAGGTTCCTGCCCGTGATACTAACCGTCGCAGCCTGCATCCCGATAAATTGCAATGGGAAAGTATAAGACAGCGTCACTTCTTTTAATCGGACAAATCCACCATCTTCAACAAATTCTTCCGAAGGTCCTGCGAAATTTCCTCCAGGGCCTTGTGTAAAGAAATATTGATCAACGATAACTTCATTATCACCGAATTTCGTAACATAGCCTCGGTAAGAATACGAAGTTATCGTCGTTCCATCGGCTGCATAATTCGGTTTATATATCGACGAACCCGCAGCGTGCAACTGTGCAGGAGTTTTGCCCGCATAGTCTTTCAAGGTAGACGATGCATTAATGGTAGACCACCAGGTTTGATCGCCGCTCGTACCAAAATACGATAACGAGCCTTTTACTCCGTTAAAGACTTTGCCCCCCTTTTTAATGTCGATAAGAACATTCAGGGATAAGCGGTCATAACGGAACGTATTGGAAATACCGGATCTCCAATCAGGATTCGGATCGCCGATAATACCATTTGTTTCAGATTTATAAGGGAATCCATTGGCATCCAACGCTAGTTTTCCAGCAGCATCTCTCTCCCATTTCGTACCATATAAGACACCAACCGGCTGATTCAAGATCGCACGGGAAGCCGGATCTGCAAATCCTGCGAGGAAAATAGACGTAACGCCTTCCGGTAATGCAGTCACTTCGTTCTTGTTTTTCGACCAGTTTATCGTTGTCGACCACGAGAATCCGCCGAGATGCAGCCAATCAGCAGTCAATTGAACTTCGTACCCATTATTTTCAAGGGTTGCTGCATTTAAATATTCATACTGGAACCCGGAAGTCGGTGCAATTTGCAAAGCAAGGATAGCATCCGTTGTTTTACTATAGTATCTTGTGATCGCCAACGCTGCGCGATCGTTCAAGAATCTAAAATCACCTCCGAATTCGGTTTCTGCTGTCATTTCCGGCTTCAGATTAGGATTGCCCATAACGTAGGATCGTTTTACAGCACCGTTATAGTCTTTTCCCTCAAGAAGTTGAGTTGTCGCTTCCCATCCATCTCCTTCCGCAGAAGTACCATAATAGGTGTTGGTTTGATAGACGCTGGGTTGATTTGCAGCCGTTCCGTATGCAACGCGAAGTTTACCGTAACTGAGTGTCGAATTGTCTTTTAAATCAGGCAATTGCGTAAATTGCCACGCCACGTTGGCCGATGGATAAAAATATGTCTTGGCAACATTATCTCCGTACGTGGAAGCACTTTCATCACGCCCGGTTGCAGTCAGGAATAACTGATCGTAAAAATTCAACTTCAATTCACCGTAAAAAGCAGCAGATCGCGTGGTAAAATGCTGCTCGGCGGTCGAAACGGTTGAGCAATTTTGCAAAGCATAGAGACCGCTCGTGATGATATAGTCTGTACCTTCAGAATAGAGATCGTCCTTATTTTGATGATCTAAATGAAAGCCCAAAAGCAACGATCCATCAAAATCGTCGGAAAACTTTTGAGTGGCTCTCGCCATGATATCGCTATTGACTTGATATTCATTGATATCTTCCCTTGTCAAATACCCGGTAGCATACGAGGCATCTTCATATGGGTAATCCGTTCTTCGTGTTTCCGCATAGTAATCCATACCGACACGGTACGTAAAGTTCAACCATTTTGCCGCATCGTAGCTGAATTCCGTAGTTCCGAAGAAACGGTCTGTCTGATATATCGTCGGTATGTTATAGATAACGAAGAGCGGGTTATCATAGATTGTTCCTCCCGGTGTCGCAGTCGGGTTTCGGAATGAACGCTGTTCATTGTACGTAATAGCTCCCGATCCATCCACGTAATTAACCAAATACGGTTCGCTGTTAAAATCGGCAGGCGTACGATATGCATCAAGAAGAAGCCCGGAGACGTTCGATCCTTGTTGTACGCGATCGCTCTTCGATTTCATGTAATTTGCATTCACACGTATCGTAAAATCGTCCGAGAATTTCCTGGAGACATTTGCTTTCATTGTAGAGCGAATAAAATCACTATTTGCTTTTATAATACCTTGTTGGAACAATTGATCCATGTCAAGGTAATAATCACCCCATTCATCGCCTCCTTGCAACGTTACACCGGAATTATTTGAAACCGCAGTCCGGTAAAGTTCCGCCGCGTGATTATATGTAGCTTTCGACGGATTTGCAGAAGTGTCTGTTCGAAGCCATATCGGATCGCCCCAGCTTAGCTTGTATCCGCTAGAATACATAGTGTTGATACCTTCGCCAAAACTCCGTTGTAATGGCTGTTCTTTCGATATCTGATCGATATATACCGTCGAACGAATTGATACGTTTAATTTACGTCCTGCTGAAAGGCCGCTGATTTTCCCATTTTTCGTGGTGATAACGATAACACCATTCGCTGCGCGCGATCCCCAAATAGACGCTGCGGAAGGACCCTTGTAGATTTCGATCGATTGTATGTCGTCCGGATTGATATCCGTCAAATGCGATTCTGCAGAAACGCCGCTGACATTGTTCCCATCGAGAGAGAACCCTTTCGAACCATTCACCGAATTGATGATCGGAACGCCATCGACGACAACCAAAGGTTGGTTGTCACCATTCAGTGAACGCACACCGCGCAAGATAATTCGTGTAGCCGAACCCGGATCACCGCTGGTTTCAGTTGTGTACACACCGGCAGCCTTGGCACCGAGATTCGATATAATATCATGCGCTCCGGTCGTTTCCAATTCCTTATCCGTTACAGTGGAAACCGAGACAGCAAGTTTTTCTCTTTCAGCCTCAGTTCCAATCGCCGTTACAACGATAGGATTGACCTGAACCGCACTTGCCGTCAATTTAAAATCGACCACCTGCTCTTCACCGGCGCCGATCGTTATCAACTGCCGAACAGGAGTATAGCCGATGAAGCGCACCAATAATGAATACGATCCGGGAGAAAGATTTGCAATGACATATTTCCCATCCTGATCGGTTGCTGCACCATATGCAGTTTTCTCAACAAGTACCGTCGCACCCGGAAGAGTGGCACCGGTCTGATCGTCGGTTACGACACCTTTAATAGTACCGTTCTGCGCCAATGCCGCATTTGCGACGAGCGCAAGCAGCATAACGGCAAAAAGGACGTAGCCACAGATTTTTTTCATAAATAGGCTCCTCTTAAAAAATTAATTCATGAATGTTAATCAAAAAACAATAGCATCATGCACAATGGAAAGTTTTTTCAATGCTTGTGCAATTTAGGAAAAGCAGAAAAGTAATTTTTAAAACTGTGTTCTTTTCTTCAAGCTTGCAACATCCCGAAAAACCTAAGTTGAATCCTTTTTCCCAGACATAAGCAAACCTCCTTCTTAGAGAAATGTTTTGTGCGAAAAGGATTTACTCTCGGATCGTTCCCAAAAAGAGTAATCAGGCAAGAATTAATTACAAGAATATTTTGTTTGCACAATGGTGTCCTTGCGCAAAACAGGTTCACACCTCCTTCTTCTTTGGTGTTTATTCTAAATTTGTAAAAATATATAACTTGTCATTGAGTTTGTCAAGTGTTTTTTAAGAATATTTTGTCTTTTCAAGGAATTTGTTCCCGGCATTTTATCAATTTCCCCGGCCGGAAGATCAAAAAAAAGACTCCGTTTTTACGGAGTCTTTTTTTATTAAACTGCTTCTTTTCTGCTCTTTCGAGGAGGTTCTATATGATCCTCCATGTCCTTCAGCAATTCCAGGCGACCAACGCCGCTGACAATGGAAAACGGCACAATCCCGCGGCAGCTCCCGTCGGCAATTTGTGCATGGAACCTTTCTTTGTAAATATCGATCTGTTTGCCAAGCTTGCTGAACGGCAGTTTATCTGATTTTGTAAGTATCAATAAATAAGGCACCTCATAATATTCAAGCCAGTCCATCATCATGAGATCGAGAGGCGTCGGCTCCTGCCGCGAATCTATCAATTGCAGAGCAAGTCCGATTTTTTCTTCTCTCTTGAGAAAGTCCTCAATAAGCCTTTTCCATCCTGCCTTCATTTGCTCCGGAACTTTTGCATATCCGTATCCGGGAAGATCGACAAAATAAAATTCATTATTAATAATATAATAATTGATTTCACGCGTCTTACCGGGTGTAGAACTCGAACGAGCAAGATTTTTTTTGTTGCAGACTTTATTAAGCAGAGATGATTTTCCTACGTTCGACCTGCCGATAAAAACGATCTCGCGCAGTTCATTCTTCGGTAATTGATGAAGATCTGCAACACCTTGTAAAAATTCCGCCGAATTTATTTTTAGCATACCGTTCTTTCTCCCAAAGTTATAGAAGCACAAAAGGATAGCGCTTAGCTATCCTTTGTCGTTTCTGCATTGACCGCTCCTGCATCCGGAGTAGAAATACCCGGCGCCGATTCCGGCTGCCGTACATTTTCTTCTGCGGTTGTATTCTTCGCAGTTTTCTTTTTGGGCATTTGTTTTTTTCTTTCCGCCGACTTCTTCGCAGCCTTTGCGGCGTTTTTATCCTGGCCGACATTGAAATCCACCAGTTCCAGCATTGCCACTTCGGCGCCGTCCCCGAGACGACGGCCTAATTTGACGACCCGCGTGTAACCACCGGCCCGCGAAGCAACCTTCGGGGCAATTTCCTTAAATAATTCCGCAACTGCCGCTTTACTCCGGAGTATCGAAAAAACTTCACGGCGTGCTGCGATGTTTTTCTTATCCGTTCCGGCTTCCTGAGCAACCGCATTTTTCGCGCGTGTAATAATCTTTTCCACGTACATGCGGGTTTCTTTTGCTTTCGCGAGCGTTGTCTTTATTCTTTTATAAACAATCAAAGATGTACCAAGCGCGGCAAGTGTTGCCTTGCGATGACTTGCAGTGCGTTTGAGTTTTCGTCCTGATTTTAAATGGCGCATATATTTTCTTTTATCCTTCCGAAACTATTACTCGTTTCCTTCTTTCAAATATTTATCGACATCCATTCCGAAATTCAATCCATGCTGCTCAATAATCTCGGACAGCTCGGCAAGGGACTTTCTTCCAAAGTTCCTGAATTTTAAAAGTTCGGATTCACTGCGCCGTACTAAGTCGGCCATATTTTTAATACTGGCAGAACGCAGACAATTATGCGAACGAACGGAAAGTTCAAGTTCATCGACGGACATCCTGAGTACCTTTCGAATGCGCGACACTTCTGCTTCCTGTTCCGTTTCAGCCTTTTCTGCTTCCGGTTCCACACCGAAATTGATGAAAAACTGAACATGATCGCGCATAATTTTTCCGGCATGGGTAACGGCTTCTTCCGGAGTCATGGAACCGTCGGTTTCGATTTCGAGTATCAATTTTTCAAAATCCGTCTGTCCTCCAACGCGAGTCGGTTCGATATTAAATCTCACATTTTTTATCGGTGTGAAAATCGAATCGATGGCTATTGTTCCGATCGGCTGGTCCGCGGCTTTATTCTCTTCCGATGGAACATATCCCTTGCCGCGTCCGAGACGAAGTTCAATCTCGAAGTTCGCGTCTTTATTGAGCGTTGCAAGGTGAAGATCCGGATTAAGAATTTCAATTTCCTGGGTGAACTTTGCAATATCACCTGCTTTTAACGACGCAGGCCCCTTTAACGGAAGAGTTACTTTTGCCGCTTTTTTATTCGTGGGTTTTATGCAAACCTGCTTGAGATTCAGAATAAAATCGGCGACATCTTCAACCATTCCCTTAATCGTCGAAAATTCATGCTGGATACCTTCCACACGGATCGCCGTAATAGCGGTTCCGGGAAGAGAAGAAAGCAAAACGCGCCGCATGGAATTACCGATAGTAACACCGAATCCTTTTTCCAACGGCTGGAGAATGAATTTTCCATAAGTATTGGTCGCTGTCGATTGTTCAAGTTCGACTTGTTCTGGCATTTGTACTGTGCTCATAGTTTTCTTTCCCTCGAAAATAGAACGAGGATTATAAGGTGATTATCTACTCGTTTCTTACTTCGAATACAATTCAACGATCAGTTGTTCATTGGCGTTCAACGGAATATCCGCGCGTTCAGGAACATTGATAAACGTACCGCTTAGAGTCGCTTTATCGACGCTCAACCATCCGAGCATAGACGAATCTTTGACGCGTTTCAATGAATCGTGTATGAGCGCGAGCTTTTTGCTGTTGTCCCGTATCTGGATAACATCGCCGGGACTCAACAGAAACGAAGGCACATCGACGATTTGGTTGTTGACCAGCAAATGACGATGGAGGACAAGCTGGCGCGCGGACTTGCGGGAAGGAGCGAAACCCAAACGATAGACGACGTTATCGAGCCGCCGTTCGAGGAGCTTTATAAGGGCATCTCCAGTTCGACCGCTCTGTTTTGCCGCACGTTCGAAGTAATTGCGAAATTGTGCTTCCAGTACGCCGTATGTCCGGCGAACTTTTTGTTTTTCGCGCAGCTGAATACCGTATTCCGACGTACGCATGCGTCTTGACTGGCCATGCTGACCCGGGGCGTACATTCGCTTTTCAAGCGGGCACTTTTCCGTCAAACATTTAGTTCCTTTCAAGAAAAGCTTTTGCTTTTCCCTGCGGCACAATTTGCAATTGGCATCAACGTATCTTGCCATAATTCTCCTCAAATATTTTCAATTTGCGATTCTCGATTTGCGTCCCGTGCATCTTACGGGATGCAATTTGGAATTTTTAGACTCTTCGCCGTTTCGGCGGACGACATCCGTTATGCGGAATCGGCGTAATATCCCGAATGATGGTCACCTCAAGACCGGCCGTAGTCAGTGACCGAACGGCCGCTTCGCGCCCGCCTCCGGGTCCTTTAATAAAAACCTCGACCCGTCGCAATCCGAGATCGTGAGCTTCCTTTGCCGCCGCTTCCGCAGCGACCTGTGCTGCAAACGGGGTGCTCTTACGCGATCCCTTGAACCCATTTTTACCCGATGTCGACCATGCAATCACATTGCCGTACGTGTCGGTCAACGTCACAATCGTGTTGTTAAACGTAGCCTTGACGAACGCTTTTCCGTTTGCATCGACATGGACTTTCTTTTTCTTTTTTGCTACGGGTGCTGCTGTTTGCTTTGCCAATGAAGTCTTCCTTTACGATGACTTTAAATGATTTTTACTTCTTTTCTGCCGTCTTTTTCTTGCCGGCAACCGTCTTTCTCTTTCCTTTTCGTGTACGAGAATTCGTCCGCGTTCGCTGTCCCCGTACCGGCAGGCCCTTCCGGTGACGCAGGCCGCGGTAACAGCCGATATCCATCAAGCGTTTGATGCTCAATTGGCTTTCGCTGCGCAGCGCGCCTTCCACCTTATAATCGGATTGAATGATGGACCGAAGTGCCGCCACCTCCTCATCGTTCAATTCGCCGACACGCTTATTGCCGTCGACTTTTGCTTTTGCGACAATTTCCTTTGCGGTATTGACACCAATACCGTAAATATATGTCAGACCGATTTCGGTCCTTTTATTTTTGGGTAAATCAATTCCAGCAATACGAGCCACGTCTTACTCCTTATCCTTGCCGCTGCTTATGCTTCGGATTTTTGCAGATCACCCGCACAACACCTTTGCGCTTGATAATCTTGCAATGTTCACATAATTTTTTAACCGACGAACGAACTTTCATTTCATTTCTCCTCTTGCTTGAGGCTGTTCACGAATCATTTATATCTGTACGTGATGCGCCCTTTTGACAAATCATACGGCGACATTTCAACCGTCACACGGTCACCCACCAAAATCTTGATGTAATGCATTCGCATTTTTCCGGAGATATGCGCAAAGATTTCGACTCCGTTGTCCAGCTTGACACGAAACGATGCATTCGGCAGCGTGTCGGTAATTACTCCATCGACCTTTATGGGACCTTGTTTTGCCATTCTTTATAACTGCGTTAAAATTTCCGCTTTTCCGTTTCTTACTGCAACCGTATGTTCAAAATGCGCCGATGGTCTGCCGTCTGCCGTTGAAACCGTCCAGCCGTCCGCTGCTACACTCACCCGCCATGTTCCGCTGTTTACCATCGGTTCGATGGCAAGCGTCATTCCTTCTTTCAAGAGAAGACCGGTTCCGGCTTCGCCGTAATTAGGAACGGACGGTTCTTCGTGCAGCTTCTTTCCGATGCCGTGCCCGACAAGGTCACGTACGACTGAAAATCCGTTCGCTTCTACGAAGCTTTGAACCGCCGCCGAGATATCATGCAGGCGATTTCCCGCAACGGCCTGCTCAATACCTTTCATCAAAGATTCTTCCGTTACACGCAGCAGACGCTGCCGTTCGGAATCGATCTCTCCGATTGCAAAGGACCATGCACCATCGCCATAATAGCCGTCTTTTTTTGCACCGACGTCGATTGAAAGAATTTCGCCTTCTTTCAAGACGCGTCCACCCGGAATACCATGGACGACTTCGGAATCAATCGATGTACACAGAGTCGCAGGAAATAAATTCCTTTTGTCCCAGCCATATCCTTTAAAGGCCGGCTCTGCACCATTCGCACGGATATAGTCTTCTGCAAGCTTATCCAGTTCAAGCGTCGTCATACCCGGTCGTGCAGTTGCGCCGACTAATTTCAATACATCGGCAACAATGCGGCTGCTTTCGCGGATGAGTTCGATCTCCTTTTGTGTTTTTAGAGGAACCATCGCAGCCACAGTCGGCTCAACGCCGCCCTCGAAGCTTACCGCTCTTCATAAACCCGTCGTAATGCCGCATCAAGAGATGCGATTCAACCTGCTGCAGGGTATCGAGCGCAACGCCGACAACAATTAATAAACTCGTACCGCCAAAGAACGAAGCAAAACTCGGTGTTACTCCCAACCGCATCATACCGGTCGGAAGAATTGCAATGATCGCCAGGAAAATCGATCCCGGCAATGTAATCTTTGTCAAAATATTATCAACATATTCCGCAGTATGATTGCCGGGACGAATGCCTGGAATAAATCCGCCCTGCTTTTTCATGTTATCGGCAACATCTTTCGGATTGAATGCTATCGCCGTATAAAAATACGTAAAGAAGATAATCATCAACGCATAGATGAACGAATAAGACCACGACGAATAGCCGAACCAATCCGTGTTGAGCGTCTGCATAAATTCACTGTCCGGAAAGAACGAGAACACGATCTGAGGAATAAACATAATGGCCTGTGCAAAAATAATAGGCATAACACCTGCCGTATTCACGCGCAGCGGAATGTACTGCGTAACACCGCCGTAGACTTTCCGCCCGACCACCCGTTTTGCGTATTGGACCGGAATGCGGCGTGTCCCTTGTGTGACAAGAACGACACCCGCGACAATAAATGCCATCGCTACAAAAATCACGATTTCAACGATGATATTCCGGGTCTGACCGGCAACGAGCTGAAATTCATCAAGGATCGCATGCGGAAAACGTGCAACGATGCCGATAAAAATAATCAGCGAAATACCGTTTCCAATGCCCCGTTCCGTAATCTGTTCCCCGAGCCACATCATAAAGACAGTGCCGGTTGTGAGGATGATCATCGTCGACAAATAAAATCCTATTCCCTGCACGGCTGCCGGCACGATAGGAACACCGCCCGGAGCAGTATGAACCAGTTTAACCGCAACACCCCATGCCTGCAGCATGGATACGAGGACGGTTCCATAGCGTGTATATTGCGTAATTTTTTTCCGGCCTTCTTCACCTTCTTTTTGCAGTTTCGCAAAATACGGCCACACAGCGCCGAGCAATTGGATGACGATCGATGCGCTGATATACGGCATAATACCCAGCGCAAAAACCGCGGCATTGCTGAAAGCACCGCCGACGAACAGGTCATACAACCCAAACAGGGTGTTCGCCGAAGATTTTTTAATGGTGTCGGCAAGCAGAATCGCATCGACGCCCGGAAGGGTAATATGCGATCCGATACGGACAATAATCAGAAGAACTGCCGTAAAGAGCAACCGCTCCCGCAGCTCCTGAATCTTAAAGACGTTCGTAAATGTTTCTGTCAGCTTACTCATGGGTTTGCAACGGTTTTCGTAAGAACAGTTATTTTTCCGCCGGCTGCTTCAATTTTTGAAATCGCCGATTTACTAAAGGCATGCGCCGTAACCTGTAATTTCGTTGACAATTCTCCATTACCGAGAATTTTTATTTGTTCATTTTTCTTGGAAGTCGCACCGTTTTTAAAGAGAACATCCGGATTCACGATACCGTCTTCGAGCATCTTTCCTTCGACGAGCCGCGCCAGAGTTGCCACATTCACAATCTGAACTTCAATCCGGTTGCGGCTCTTGAATCCGAATTTCGGAACTCGCCGCGTCAACGGCATCTGACCGCCTTCAAACCAGAGTTTAAACTTATGGCCGGAACGGGATTTTGCACCTTTATGCCCCTTTGTCGCCGTTCCACCGTGGCCGGATCCTTGCCCGCGTCCGATTCGCTTGACCTTTTTACGGGAACCCTTCGCCGGAGTCAGGGTGCTGAGAATATCTTTTGCCATTACTGAACCTCTTCCACTTTTACAAGATGCCTTACTTTATTGATCATACCGCGAATCTGCGGCGTGTCATTTTTCACGACAGAATAATTCGGTCTGCCGAGTCCAAGAGCCTTGATATTGCGCTTGGCGCTTTCAAGCTGTTCGATAACGCTTTTCGTCTGCGTAATTTTAATTTTTTTTATTTCCGCCATAGCTCTTCTGCACTCTCTTATTGAAACAATTCTTGTATTGAGATACCCCGGCGCGCTGCGACCATTTTTGCATCGGACAGGCTGAGCAAGGCGGCCATTGTCGCTTTTACGACATTATGCGCGTTCGCCGATCCCAGCTGCTTTGTCAGAACGTCTTTTACTCCGGCAGATTCCAGCACCGCACGCACGCCGCCGCCGGCAATCAATCCTGTGCCTGGCGAAGCTGGCTTGAGAAGAACTTTTCCAGCGCCGAATTTACCGATTACGGTGTGCGGAATTGTTCCCTTGAGAACGGGTACCGTGTAGACATTTTTCCTGGCATCATCGGCGCCTTTTGCAATGGCATCTGCAACTTCATTCGCCTTTCCAAGGCCGATTCCCACGTGGCCATTGCCGTCGCCGACAACCACGATTGCATTGAAGCTGAACCGGCGTCCGCCCTTCACGACCTTTGCGACGCGGTTGACGCTCACCAAACGTTCTTTAAGCTCGAATTCGCCTGCTTTAATTTTTGTCATGAGATTACACTTCTTTTAATCAGTTAAAATTTCAGTCCGCCTTCGCGGGCACCTTCGGCAAGCGCCTTGACGCGGCCGTGATACAAATATCCGTTACGATCAAAAACAACTTCTTTAATATTTTTCTCAAGAGCTTTCTTTGCAGCCGCAACACCGATGAGCTTAAATTTTTCTATCGGCGATTTCGCCTTTTTCAACTCTTCCTGAACATCCTTTGTAAGAGATGAAACCGACACAAGAGTCTTTGCGCTCAAATCGTCAACGATTTGAGCATACGCGTGTCTTGCACTGCGGAATACAACCAGCCGCGGCCGCTCAGGAGTGCCCCGAATTTTTTTCCGGATACGAATTTTCTTTTTTAAACGATTGCCGTTATGTTTTCTCTGTATCATAGTCTCTTTCCTTTACCCGATGCGACGAGCAGGGATTATTTTGCACCTGTTGCCGCCGCGGCCTTACCGGCCTTGCGGCGGATATATTCGCCTTCGTACTTCACGCCTTTGCCTTTGTACGGCTCAGGGGGTCGCAAGGAACGAATTTTTGCCGCAACCAATCCGACCAGCTGTTTGTGTGTGCCGCTTATGATAATACTCGTCTGCGTTGGAGCTTCGACTTTTATTCCATCCGGCGGAGCGAATAAAATCGGATGGCTGTAGCCAAGAAGCAGATTCAAACGCGCACCCTTTATCTCCGCACGATAACCGACGCCGACAATTTCGAGTTTCTTCGAATATCCTTCGGTGACACCGACGATCATGTTCTGAATCAATGCACGCCAAAGTCCGTGCAAAGCCCGATATTTTTTTTCATCCGACGATCTCGTAACAAGCACTTCTGTTCCCTGCATGGCAACGCCGATTTCCGGATGCACTGTCTCTTTCAATTCCCCTTTGGGCCCCTTGACCGCAATAACGCCGCTGTTCAGCGTTACCGTGACGCCTTTGGGAATTTGAATGGGTTTTTTTCCAATTCGTGACACGTTCTTCTCTCCTTACACTTCTACCAAATATATGCGAGAACTTCGCCGCCGATCTTTTCACGCCGCGCCTGGGAATCGGTCATGACGCCTTTTGATGTAGAAATCACTGCGATTCCCAATCCGTCTAAAACGCGAGGCAAATCCTCGGCCGGTTTATAGCGGCGAATTCCAGGCCTGCTGATTCTCCGCAGTCCTTGAATAATGGGGCGTCCTTCGCTGTACTTCAAATTGATTCGAATAACATTTTGCCGTTGATCTTCGAGCACCGTAAAATTGGCGATGAATTTTTTGTCAAGAAGAATTTGAGTAATCGCTTTCTTCAATTTGGATGCAGGGATATCAACGCGGCGCTGCTTTGCTTTTGCAGCGTTGCGAATCCTTGTTAAATAATCAGCAATGGGATCTGTTTTCGACATCGAACATACTTTCCTTATAATTGATTACCAGCTTGCTTTCCTGACGCCGGGGATCTTCCCGTCGAGCGCCAGTTTCCGGAAACAAATACGACAGAGTCCGAATTTTCGATAAAAAGCGCGCGGCCTCCCGCACATACTGCACCGGTTATGTTGTCGGACATGAAACTTTGGCGTTCTCTTCGCCTTCACTATCATCGCTAAACGTGCCACACTTTCTCCTTTAGCTTACTTGTTCTGGCCGGGGGCCGTTTGAATAACTTCTTCGCGTTTGACAAACGGTATGCCGAGCGCCTTTAATAATTCATATGCCTCGACATCGTTTTGGGCTGTCGTAACAAATGTAATATCCATCCCGTTGACGCGGGTGACCTTGTCAACATCAATTTCCGGGAAAATAATCTGTTCTTTGATTCCCATCGTATAATTTCCGTGGCCATCGAACGATTTGTCCGGAACTCCGCGAAAATCCCGGACACGCGGAAGAGCAACGCTGACAAGACGATCCAGGAATTCATACATTTTCATACGCCGCAGCGTAACGCGGCATCCAATCGGAAGGTTTTCCCGAAGTTTAAAATTTGAAATTGCTTTTTTGGATTTCGTAACTGCACATTTTTGTCCGGTAATTGTCTCGAGTTCCCGTATTGAGACTTCGAGCAGTTTCGGATCCTGAGTTGCGTCACCGACACCGATGTTGATGGCAATTTTTTCCAGTTTCGGAACCTGCATCGGATTTTTGTAATTAAACTTTCCCATAAGAACAGGAACGATATTTTTCTTGTACTGCTCGAGCAGCCGTGCCGGCGATCCCTTTTCCTGCGCTCCGCTTTCTTTCTTGCCTTTTGCCGCCGGCTTCTCTTTTACAGGTTTTTCCTGTGCGGACTTTTCTTTCACAGGCTTCTCTTTCACAGGTTTCTCTTTCGCAGCCTTCTCGTCTTTTATTTCTTTTTCTTTCGCCATGGACAATCTTCCTAGAACATCTCGTTACATTGTTTGCAGATGCGAACGGTTTTCTTTTTGCCGCTCGTGGCATCCGTTATATGCTTGTGGCCGACGCGAGTCGGTTTGCTGCATTTTGGGCAAACAACCATCACATTCGACGCACGAATCGGACCCTCTTTTTGTACGACGCCGCCTTGAGGATTTTTCTGCGTCGGACGCGCGTGACGCTTGATGATATTGACATTTTCAATAATCACAGAAGCGGTTACGGGAAAAACTTTTAAAACTTTTCCCTGCTTGGAGACGGAATTGCCTGTAATGACAATAACCGTATCGTTTTTATGAACATGTAGATTTTGCGACATAGGTTTTAGAGCACTTCCGGTGCCAAGGAAATAATTTTCATAAATTGCCGTTCACGTAATTCACGCGCAACGGGTCCAAAAATACGAGTGCCGCGCGGCTCACCTTGAGCATTGAGCAGAACTGCTGCATTCTCATCGAAACGAATATAGGAACCGTCTTTCCGGCGGACTTCCTTCGTCGTACGTACGACGACGGCGCGTGAAACCTCGCCTTTTTTAACCGGCGCACCGGGGATCGCACTCTTGACCGAAACGACGATCAAATCGCCGAGGGAGGCATAACGTCTGTCATGGCCGCCAAGAATCCTTATACAGCGGACTTTTTTTGCGCCGGAGTTATCGGCAACGACCAAATTGGTTTCTTCCTGAATCATTGTCTTAGCCTGCTTTCAATGAGCTATTTCGCTTTTTCTATAATACTCACAAGACGCCACCGCTTACGCTTGCTCAACGGACGCGTCTCGACTACTTTCACAACATCGCCGATGCCGGCCGACTGTTGTTCATCATGAACCATCAGCGTCGAGGTTCGCCGGAAATATTTTTTATAAATCGGATGCGCTACACGCCGTTCAATCGCAACCACGATGCTTTTCTGCATTTTGTTGCTGATCACTTTACCGATCCGGACTTTCCGATGTCCGCGTTGTGCAATTTCTTTTATTTCTTCTGCCATCGTTCTACCCGATTACTGTGCGTTTTCCGCCGGAGCAGGTGCCGCCGGCAGGGGATTAATTTCTCGTTCGCGTAGAATCGTTTCCATGCGCGCGATATCTTTTTTAATTTGTCCCAGCTTCAACGGATTTTCCAGCTGGCCTATGACCTTTTGGAATTTCAAATTGGACAGGTTTTCTTGTTCTTCTTGAATTCTCTTAAGCAATTCCGAATCGGAAAGCTTCCGTAATTCAAACGGTTTCATAGTTCGTCCTTCTTACGCGCCCTCGTAATCAATACGAGTCACAAACTTTGTTTTAATTGCCAATTTATGCGCAGCAAGCTTCATAGCTTCCGCTGCTGCAGTTTTATTCACACCGCCGAGTTCAAACAACACGCGCCCCGGCTTTACAACGGCCACCCAAAATTCCGGCGCCCCTTTTCCGCTTCCCATACGTGTTTCCGCAGGCTTTTTTGTTACAGGTTTATCGGGAAAAATTCGAATCCATACTTTTCCTTCACGCTTCATCATACGCGTCAATGCAACACGCGACGCTTCGATCTGGCGCTGCGTAACCCAGCCGGGCTCCAATGCTTTCAAGCCGAAATCACCGAACGCAACCGTGTTGCCCCGTGTCGCCTTTCCGCACATCCGTCCGCGCTGAGTTTTTCTAAATTTTACACGTTTCGGCATCAACATAATCTTCTGCTCTCCTTACGCTCGCGTTCCAATGACTTCACCCTTGCAAATCCACACTTTTACGCCGATTGTTCCGTAAATCGTATTAGCCGTTGTATTGGCATAATCGATGTCGGCCCTCATCGTTTGCAAAGGAATTCTCCCCTCTTTGTAATGCTCCGTTCGCGCAATTTCCGCACCGCCCAGCCGTCCGGCACACATAATCTTGATGCCTTCCGCACCCATACGCATCGAAGCTGTAATCGACTGCTTCATCGCACGGCGGAAAGAAATACGCCCTTCGAGCTGGCTTGCAATATTTTCGGCTACCAGGAAAGCATCGAGTTCCGGACGCTTGATTTCATGAATCAGAATTTTCACGTCTTTCGCTGTGACTTTTTTCAGTTCTTCTTCGATTTGAGCAATTTCTTTTCCGCTCTTCCCGATAACAATTCCGGGACGAGACGTATGTATTGTGACAACAGCGCGTTTTGGCGTACGATCGATCTGAATCCGTGCAATGCCCGCTTTCTTCAAACGGTTGCGGACATAATTACGCACCATCAGGTCTTCCTGCAATTTTCCGGCAAAACTCTTGTCATCGTACCAATTTGCATCCCAGCTCCTTACGAGCCCGAGGCGAAATCCATTAGGATTGGTTTTTTGACCCAAGTGAAATACCTCCGTTTACCTTACTGCTGTTTCTGTTGTTTTCGTTTCCGTGGTTTTTTCCGCTGCTTCTGCTTTTTTTGGAGCAGCAGTTTTCTTCATTTCACGCTGTGCGACGATAATTGTAATGTGATTGGAACGTTTCCGTATGCGGAATGCGCGTCCCATCGGCGCCGGAAGAACCCGCTTTGCCATCGTCCCGCCGTTGACGAACGCTTCCTTGACATAGAGAGTCGAAGCATCGACGCGGCCGCTTTCTTCCTTATTCTGCAAATTCGAGATGGCGGACCGGAGCACTTTTTCAGCGGTCTTTGCAGCATGCTTCGGCGTAAAATGCAGAATACTTAACGCTTCTTCCACAGCCCTTCCGCGGATAAGATCGATCACCAAACGCATTTTGCGCGGCGACGTCCCGATATATCGATTAATTGCTTTCGCTTCCATAATTCTTTCTCAACAAAATTATGACAAAATTACGCAGCCGCTGTCGTTGTCGTTTCGCTTTTGATTCCCGGATGCGCACGGAAAATTCGCGTCGGAGCAAATTCGCCCAATTTGTGGCCGACCATTGCTTCATGGATATACACCGGAATGAACTTATTTCCGTTGTGAACGGCAAATGTATGGCCGACAAACTCCGGTATAATCGTACTCGAGCGCGACCATGTTTTGACGATGCGTTTTTGATTTGTCTTATTTAGTACTTCAATTTTTCCTTGAAGCTTCTGGTCCACATAAGGACCTTTTTTAATCGATCGACTCATACGTACTCACCGATTACTTTCGACGTTTAACAATATATTTATTTGAGGAATTTTTCCGTTTACGCGTTTTTAAACCTTTTGCATATTTGCCCCACGGCGACTCCGGATGCTGCCATCCTCCGCCGGATTTCGACCGTCCTTCGCCTCCGCCCATCGGGTGATCGACCGGATTCATTGCCATACCGCGTGAGTGAGGACGTATTCCCAGCCAGCGCGACCGGCCGGCTTTTCCAAGGCTGATATTTTCGTGATCCGCGTTGCTGACCGTTCCGATCGTTGCATAGCAGTCCGAACGAAATTTTCGAATTTCACCGGAAGGCATTTTGAGAGTAATCCATTCTCCTTCTTTTGCCATCACCTGCAGCGAATTACCGGCGCTCCGTCCAAGCTGTCCGCCCTTACCCGGGGTCAATTCTACGTTATGCACAAACGTGCCGGCCGGAATATTGCGCAGAGGAAGTGCATTGCCCATCTGTACTTCTGCGTCCGGCCCGGAGGAAATTTTTGATCCGACCTTCAATCCATCCGGCGCCAGAATATAGCTTTTGGCACCGTCCGGATACTGGAGCAGCGCAATGCGCGCCGATCTGTTCGGATCATATTCAATTGCAGCAACCGCCGCTTCCATACCGTGCTTGCCGCGGAGAAAATCGATAACGCGGTACATCCGTTTGTGCCCGCCGCCTCTATGACGCGATGTTACACGTCCCAGATTATTTCTGCCGCCCGATTTTTTCAAGGGTTTCAACAAAGCTTTTTCAGGCTCATGTTTTGTCAATTCCGTAAACGCCGAGATTGAATAAAATCTCGTTGCTGGAGTCATCGGTCTTAATTTTCGAATCGCCATACTCTCATCACACTTTCAGGTTCAAGCATTACCGAAGTAATCGATCTTGTCCCCTTCTTTCAGGGTCACAATCGCTTTCTTCCATGTTTTCGTCCAGCCCTCAAAGCGGCCGCGGCGGGTTAATTGGGTTTTGCGTTTGCCTTTGACGCGTACTGTGCGCACACTGTTCACTTTAACGTTGAACTTTTTTTCGACTGCCTTTTCAATTTCTATCTTATTCGACGTCAGAGGGACTTCGAATGCATACTGCCGTGCATCGCCGAGTGCAGTCATTTTTTCCGTAATAATGGGCCGTAGAAGAATGCCTACCATTGCAACCATCCTAGTTCTTCAATGAATTTTGGAGAACATTCACAGCGCTCTTTTGAATGAGGAGCACTTTGCTGTTCAAAATATCGAAAGTCGAAGCCTTGATTGCCTCACATATCCGCAGTTTTGGGATATTGCGTCCGGACTTGAAAATAACCGGATCTGTTTGCTTCGTCAGAAGCAGAGTCTTTTTATTATCAAGCGAAAACGCTTTGAGAACTTTCGAAACCTGTTTTGTTTTTACCGTATCGAAGGAAAAATCTTCCACAACTTTTATCGCCCCGTCTTTTACTTTATAGCTAAGGGCCGATTTTCGCGCCAGCTTGCGAACTTTTGCCGGAATACTTACGACGTAATCGTGCGGATGGGGACCAAAGATCGATCCGCCGCCGACCCATATCGGAGAACGCGTCGATCCGGCGCGTGCGCGTCCGGTTTTCTTTTGCTTGAACGGTTTTTTTCCGCCCCCGCGGACTTCATTCCGCGGCTTGACTTTGTGAGTCCCTTGATGCTGATTCGCCTGAATACTTCGTACCGCCATATAGATGGCATGGTCATTCGGCTCAATGCCGAAAACACTCGCATCCAGTTCAAGCATCTCTCCTGTCGGAGCACCATTTATAGTATAAACTTCTACCTGCATTATCTTATTCCCTTATGAGCAATCCCGTCAGCGTTTGATGATTTCAAGATAACCGTTGATCGCACCGGGCACCGAACCGCGGACAATAATGATATTGGACTCGGGTATGACCTTGACAACTCTCAAATTCTTGACCGTTACATGGGTAAACCCCATTCTTCCGCCCATTCGCATACCTTTAAACACACGCGAAGGATACGAACTTCCGCCGATCGAACCCGGCGCTCTCACGCGATCCGATGCGCCGTGCGTCGTGCTGCCGACACCGCTAAAGTGATGCCGCTTAACGACACCTTGAAAGCCGCGCCCTTTCGATTTTCCGGTTACATCGACGACATCGCCCTGCGCAAAGATAGAAACGTTCACCTGGTCGCCTTGCTTCAATGTATCGGCATCGAATTCTGTGAACTCGCGCAAAAGATGCACCGCCTTCACGCCCGCCTTTGCAAAATGCTCTTTCAGAGATTTCGTAACGAGGCGTTCTCGCTTTTCATCAAAACCGAGTTGAACGGCATTATATCCGTCCCTGTCTCTTGTCTTGACCTGCGTGACGAAACATGGGCCAGCTTCGATAACAGTGCAAGGTATCGCCTCGCCGTTCTCATCGAACAGACTTGTCATGCCTATTTTTTTACCTAAAATGCCACTCACTGTGTATACTCCTTGTAATCCAATTTGAGGGCGTTACGGAGTCTCAGACCGCTCTCAATAATAAAAAAATAAAAAAAACATTTCGTTCAATCGTTTCCGTCAAACCTTGATCTCAACATCGACCCCTGCAGGTAATTCCAACTTCATCAACGAATCGACCGTCTTGCTGGTTGAGTTCAGAATATCAATCAATCGTTTGTGCGAACGTGTTTCAAATTGTTCTCGGGACTTTTTATCCACGTGCGGCGAACGATTGACGGTATAGACAGTGCGCCGGGTCGGCAAAGGAATTGGTCCTGACACGATTGCACCGGTCGATTTCACCGTTTTGATAATCTTCTCTGCAGATTTGTCGATCAGGTTATGATCGAACGATTTCAACTTTATTCTAATCTTTTGACCAGCCAAGGATATCTCCTTAAGCAATATATTCCGCTCCCGAGATTTCAGGAGCGGAATTCATGAATGCATTTATTGAATAATCTTTACAACGACACCGGCACCAACCGTGCGTCCGCCTTCGCGAACCGCAAATCGCTGCCCTTCCTCCATAGCGATCGGAGAAATCAGCTCAATGTTGATCGCATCGAGGTTGTCGCCCGGCATAACCATCTCAACGCCGCTCGGCAAGGTCGCAACTCCCGTTACGTCCGTTGTACGGAAATAGAATTGAGGCCGATAACCGGTCAGGAACGGAGTATGACGTCCGCCTTCCTCTTTCTTTAATACGTAAATCTGAGCCGTGAATTTTGTATGCGGTGTAATAGAGCCGGGTTTCGCCACGACCATACCGCGTTCAAGTTCGTTCTTTTCAACACCGCGCAGAAGCAATCCGGCATTATCGCCTGCAACGACTTCATCAAGTTCCTTGCGGAACATTTCTGCGCCGGTGATAACCGTTTTCTTATGGGCGCCAAGTCCGATGACTTCAACTTCATCGCCGACCTTTGCCTTGCCGCGCTCAACACGACCCGTACCGACTGTGCCGCGTCCTGTAATCGAAAAGACATCTTCGACAGGCATCAAGAAAGGACGATCGGAATCGCGCTTCGGCATCTGAATATATGCGTCGACCGCATTCATCAAATCCATAATATCCTTGAAAGCGGGATCATCCGCCTTAACATCCGGACGCAGCGCTGCTTCCATAGCTTTGAGCGCCGATCCGCGGATAATAGGAATTTCATCGCCGGGAAAATCGTTCTTTTTCAGAAGATCGCGAACTTCGAGTTCGACGAGATCCAGCAGCTCCGGATCGTCGACCGCGTCGCACTTATTCATAAAAACAACGATCTTCGGAACGTTCACCTGGTGAGCAAGGAGGATGTGCTCGCGCGTTTGCGGCATCGGTCCGTCCGTAGCTGCAACGACAAGGATTGCACCGTCCATCTGTGCCGCACCGGTAATCATATTCTTAATATAATCGGCATGGCCCGGACAGTCGACGTGCGCATAATGGCGCTTTTCCGTCGAATATTCGACGTGTGCAGTGTTAATCGTTATACCGCGGGCTTTTTCTTCAGGAGCGTTATCGATCGAATCGAACGTGCGCACCTGCGATAATCCTTTTTTCGCTAAAACCATTGTAATAGCTGCAGTCAATGTCGTCTTTCCATGGTCGACATGACCAATGGTGCCAACGTTTACATGCGGCTTACTGCGGTCGAATTTTTCCTTTGCCATTGTTGGTCTCCTTAATGTTAAAATAAGTCCCGATGAAAAACCTATGCTGTTGCTAAACTTTTCCCGCGCACCTTTTCAATAATTTCTTCGGCAATACTGCGCGGTGTATGGTCATAATGTGAAAATTGCATCGTATATAATGCACGCCCCTGCGTCATCGAACGCATCGCGGTGGCATATCCGAACATTTCCGATAACGGGACAAATGCTTTGACAACCTGTACATCTTTTCTTGAAGCCATCCCTTCGATTTTACCGCGGCGGGAATTCAAATCGCCTATCACATCGCCCAGATACTCCTCCGGGGTTACAACTTCGACGGCCATAATCGGTTCCAGAAGTACTGGTCCGGCTTTTTTTGCGGCATCCTGAAATGCTATCGAACCTGCAATTTTAAATGCCATTTCCGAAGAGTCGACCGCATGGAACGAGCCGTCAAACAAACGAACCTTGACATCTTCAATAGGATAACCTGCAAGCACACCGTTACGCATAGCTTCGATAATACCCTGTTCTATCGGTTTGATGTATTCCTTCGGAACCGATCCGCCGACAATCGCATTTTCAAATTCGAATCCCTTGCCTTTTTCATTCGGCTCGAGATCAATCCATACGTCGCCGTATTGGCCGCGTCCGCCTGATTGACGCACAAACTTACCCTCAGCAGTCACTTTCTTCGTAATAGTTTCTTTGTATGCAACCTGCGGCTTGCCTACATTAGCTTCGACCTTGAATTCACGGCGCATACGGTCGATAATAATTTCAAGGTGCAGCTCGCCCATACCGCTGATAATCGTCTGACCGGTTTCCTGATTTGTCGATACGCGAAACGTCGGATCTTCTTCCGCAAGGCGCTGTAATGCTTCGCCCATTTTTTCCTGATCCACTTTTGTCTTTGGCTCAATCGCAACATCGATAACAGGATCGGGAAATATCATCCGCTCGAGCACGACCGGATCATCTTCGACAGTCAGCGTATCGCCGGTACGCGTTTGCTTTAAGCCGATCGCTGCGACGATATCGCCGGTGAATGCCTGATCGACTTCTTCCCGATGATTTGCGTGCATTCGCAAAATTCGTGCGATGCGTTCTTTTCTATCCGTATTGACATTATAGACATACGAGCCGGACGATAGCACTCCTGCATAGACGCGGAAGTACGTTAACCTCCCTACAAAAGGATCGCTCATAATTTTAAAAGCAAGCGCTGTAAACTTCTCCGAGTCGCTCACCATTCTGATCACATCGTCGTGGCGATGCGGATGATGTCCATGCACTTCACCCTTATTAATATCGAGCGGCGACGGCAGAAAATCCACGACGGAATCCATCAGCTGCTGCACGCCTTTATTTTTAAATGAAGAGCCGCACAGCACGGGAACGATGCTTGCTTTAATCGTTGCACGCCGAAGGACAGTACGAACCTCCTCCGGTGAAATTTCTTTTCCTTCGAGATAATTTTCAAGAAGCGTATCGTCTTCATCCGCAACAGCTTCGAGCATCTTCACGCGGTATTCATTAGCACGCGCACGAAGTTTTTCCGGAATTTCAATCTCTTCCCACGTCAGACCCTGGTCATGATCATCATACATTCTGGCCTTCATCGTAATAAGATCGATGAGGCCGGCAAACATCTCTCCCTCGCCTACAGGCAGTTGAACGGGAACAGCATTTGCTGCGAGACGCGACTTCATCATCTGCACAACGCCGAGGAAGTCTGCACCTGCACGGTCCATTTTATTGACAAATGCAATGCGCGGAACACCGTATTTATCCGCCTGACGCCAAACCGTTTCCGACTGAGGTTCTACGCCGCCGACAGAGCAGAACAAAGCTACAGCGCCGTCCAGAACCCGCAGCGAACGCTCGACTTCGATTGTAAAATCGACATGACCCGGAGTATCAATGATATTGATTCGATGTTGATGCCAGAAACACGTAGTTGCAGCGCTCGTAATTGTAATACCGCGTTCTTTTTCCTGTTCCATCCAGTCCATAGTTGCAGCGCCGTCATGCACTTCACCGATTCGATGAAGTTTTCCCGTGTAAAACAGAATACGCTCCGTCGTCGTCGTTTTTCCGGCATCGATATGAGCCATGATGCCGATATTTCTAGTTTTTTCTAAAGAATACTCTCTGGGCATAAATCGCCGTTCTACTTGCCTTTTTCGACTGAACCAATAATAGATGTACACTACCCTGCGAAAGAAAGGGTGAGCGCGACAAACTTTTTATTACCACTTATAATGTGCAAACGCTTTATTTGCTTCCGCCATGCGGTGGACATCATCTTTTTTCTTAATTGCTCCACCCTCACCGGCAGCAGCAGCAAGCAACTCAGATGCAAGCTTTTGCGCCATCGATTTTTCCGAGCGTGCTTTGGCGTACGTAATAAGCCAACGGATTGCAAGAGCGGTTCGCCGCTCGTGGCGAACTTCTGTAGGAACTTGATATGTAGCACCGCCGACACGACGAGCACGAACTTCAATCAACGGCGAGGCGTTATCCATTGCTTTACGGAAAACATCCAATGGATTCTTTTCCGTCTTCGCACCGATTTGCTCCATCGCGGTATAAAGGATTCCTCGTGCCGTATGCTTTTTCCCGCTCAGCAAGAGACTATTGATGAACCGGGAAACCAGGGCATCATTGAACTTCGGATCTGTAATAACACGTCGTTTTGTTGCTCGTTTTTTTCTCATCGATTTGCTTATTGCTTAGGTTTCTTTGCCCCGTACTTGGAGCGTGCTTGTTTACGATCTTGTACACCTTGAGTATCTAGAGTACCGCGAATAATATGATAGCGAACGCCGGGAAGATCTTTTACTCTTCCGCCGCGAATCAATACAATAGAGTGCTCCTGAAGGTTATGACCTTCACCGGGGATATATGCCGTTACTTCGATGCCGTTCGTCAGGCGGACACGCGCTACTTTCCGGAGCGCGGAATTCGGCTTCTTTGGAGTTGTTGTGTACACTCTCGTGCAGACACCCCGTTTCTGAGGATTTCCACTGAGCGCCGGAGACTTGCTCTTCCATTTAATTTTTTCCCGGCTCGTTCGAATTAACTGATTAATTGTTGGCAACGCTCATACTCCATAATAATAAACAACTTCAATGAATTGAAGCTTTGAAAGATAACAAAATCTCTTCAGTAAGTCAATATGATTTTATCTATTATAAAAAGATTTTAACTTTTCATTCCCTACAAAGCTACCTTTGATTTCTTCTTCGCCTTTTTAGGTTCCTCTTCGATTTCTACAGTCTGGCTTTCGGTTTCAACTTCAACCTTTTCCCGCGGATGCTCAAGAATATCTTCAGGAGATTGAAGGATAAGATCCCGGTACTTCTTCTGTCCTGTACCCGCCGGAATAAGATGTCCCATGATAACATTCTCTTTCAATCCGAGGAGATGATCTAACTTGGCTTCAATAGCTGCGTCTGTAAGAACCTTTGTGGTCTCCTGGAAAGAGGCTGCGGAGATCCAGCTGTCCGTTGTCAACGAAGCCTGTGTTATGCCTAATAAAATCGGCTCGGAAGTTGCAGGTAAAGAGTCGCGGAATTCTATAACCTTTTTATTCTTTTTCTTCAGATCGATATTGACTTCACGCTCTGTTTTGCGGGATATGACCTGAGCGTTTTTGAATTTCGAATCTCCTTTGCTCATGACAACGACTTTTTCGATGAGCGAATCGTTTTCATCGTGCAATTTGCTCTTATCGATATGATCGCCTTCCAGATATTTCGTATCGCCCTGGTCGACGATACGAACTTTTTGCATCATCTGGCGCACGATCACCTCAATATGCTTGTCGTTTATTTTCACGCCTTGCATGCGGTATACTTCCTGAATTTCGTTGACAAGATATTCCTGCACCGCAGTCGTACCTTTGATGCGTAAAATATCATGCGGATCGATAGCGCCGGCACACAACCGTTCGCCGGCACGAATAACATCTCCTTCTTGAATCAAGAGGTGCTTGCCAAGCGGAATGAGATATGTCCGTTTATCCTGGCCGTCGTGACTTTGAACGAAAATTTCGCGCGAGCCTCGTTTTGTCTGACCGATGGAAACGATGCCGTCTATTTCTCCGACAACAGCGGGATCGCTCGGATGGCGTGCTTCGAAAAGCTCCGTCACACGGGGCAGGCCGCCGGTAATATCGCGTGTCTTTCCGATGTCGCGCGGAATCTTTACGAGAATCGAACCGGGTTGAATTGCTTCTCCATCATCAACACTTAAATGTGCTCGTGTCGGGACCGGATAAGATGCGACTCTCTGGCCTTTTGCATTGATCACGGCAAGACTTGGAACCAGCGTTTTATCGCGGCTGTCGATAACCACTTTCTGAATGTGACCCGTTTGTTCGTCCGACTCTTCACGGAAAGTGAGATTTTCTTTCATATCGACGTACTGCACCGTCCCTCCATGCTCGGAGACAATGACGGCGTTATACGGATCCCAATCGTAAATCATTTCGCCTTTGGCGACTTTTGCGCCGTCGCGCATCAACAGTGCCGCACCGTAAGGTACATCATACTTTGTGAGAATGCGGTTGTCCTGATCCAGTATATTGATCACGCCGCTTCGTCCGGAAACAACCAATCGATTTTCTCCGCTCTTACCGCTGTCGATAAATTTGACGCCGTCATATTTCAGATGGCCGTCGAATTTCGATATAATTTGCGATTGCGAAGCGATAAGACTTGCTGTTCCGCCGGTGTGGAACGTACGCAGCGTCAACTGTGTACCCGGTTCGCCGATCGATTGTGCGGCAATAACTCCGACAGCCAATCCCGGACCGACAAGGTTTCCGGAAGTCAAATCACGACCGTAGCATTTTGCGCAAACACCGCGGCGAGAATCGCACGTTAAGACCGAACGAATAAGAACCGTTTCAATTGAAGTTTCGGAAACTCGCTGTGCGCTTTCTTCGTCGATCAGTTCTCCCGATGCGACGATTACTTCATTCGTCAGCGGATCAATTACATCCTGAGATGCAACACGGCCGACAATTCTCTCCATCAGCGGTTCTTTTATATCTTCCGCTTCCTTTAATGCACCTGTTTCGACTCCCTGAATCGTGCCGCAATCTATCTCTGCAATAATAGCATCTTGCGCAACGTCGATCAAACGCCGCGTGAGATATCCGGCATCGGCCGTTTTCATAGCGGTGTCCGCCAGACCTTTACGCGCTCCGTGCGTCGAAATAAAATATTCGAGAATCGACAACCCTTCGCGGAAATTCGCAATAATAGGATTTTCAATCAATTCACCGGTCGCCCCGGAGAGGCTCTTTTGGGGTTTTGCCATCAATCCGCGCATACCCGCAAGCTGACGGACCTGTTCTTTGGATCCGCGTGCGCCTGAATCAACCATCATATAAAGCGAATTGAATCCATCTTTATCTCTTTGCAAAGCTTCGAACAACCGGTCGGCTATGCGGCTTGTAACGCGCGTCCAGATATCGATCACCTTATTGTAGCGTTCGCCATTTGTTATAAATCCGCGGAAATACTGGGATTCGACATTCTCAACATCATGCTGCGCTTTTACAACGAGTTCGTTCTTCTCTTTCGGGATGACGACATCGCCGATTGAAACAGAAAGGCCTCCTTTGGTGGCGTATGTAAATCCGAGGCTTTTCATTTTGTCGAGGAATTGCGCCGTGACAAGATTTCCGCATTGGCGGAAAACCGTTGCAATAATCTGCACCAATCGTTTCTTGTTTAATAGTTCATTGACGAAAGGAATATCGACCGGTACGATTTGGTTAAAAACAACGCGGCCGGTAGTCGTTTCGATTAATTCATTTTTAACGCGGACTTTAATGCGCGCATGCAGTCCGAGTCTCGCTTGATCAAACGCAATAATCACTTCATCAGGTGAAGAGAATATTTTTCCTTCACCGGCATCGCCGCTCTTTGATTTGGTCAGATAATAACAGCCGAGCACCTGATCCTGCGTGGGAGTGACAATCGGTGCGCCGCTCGCAGGAGAAAGGATGTTATGGCTCGAGAGCATAAGCATGCGCGCTTCGAGCTGAGCCTCATACGAGAGCGGTACGTGCACAGCCATCTGATCGCCGTCGAAGTCGGCATTGAATGCTGTACACACCATCGGATGAATACGGATAGCTTTGCCTTCGACAAGAACCGGCTGAAATGCCTGAATGCCCAGTCTATGCAGCGTAGGTGCACGGTTGAGGAGAACCGGATGTCCATCTATAATATTTTCCAAAATATCCCAGACTTCGGGTCCTTTTTTATCGACCATTTTTTTGGCGCTCTTGACGGTCTTTACCAAACCGCGTTCAATCAGTTTGCGGATAATGTGCGGCTTGAATAATTCCACCGCCATGTCCTTAGGCAAACCGCACTGATGAAGCTGCAATTCCGGTCCCACGACGATGACCGAACGGCCGGAATAATCGACACGTTTGCCGAGAAGATTTTGACGGAAGCGGCCTTGCTTCCCTTTCAGCATATCGGAAAGCGACTTCAAAGCACGATTGTTATCGGAACGGACGGCATTCACGCGCCGCGAATTGTCGAACAGGGAATCAACCGCTTCCTGCAGCATCCTTTTTTCATTGCGCAGAATAACTTCAGGAGCTTTGATTTCAATCAGCCGTTTTAATCTGTTGTTGCGGATAATAACACGGCGGTACAAGTCATTTAAATCCGACGTTGCAAAACGCCCCCCTTCCAGCGGAACCAGCGGGCGCAGTTCCGGCGGGATGATCGGAACAACATCCATGACCATCCACTCGGGTTTGTTTTGAACTCCTTCTGCAGGATTCCGGAACGATTCGACAACACGCAGCCGTTTCAATGCGTCCTGTTTCTTTTGGACGGATGTTTCCACTGCAAGCTGAGAACGAAGTTCATCCGCGAGAATGTCCACATTGACACGCCTGAGCAATTCTTTAATCGCATCGCCGCCCATTTTGGCAATAAACTTCTTCGGATTATCGTCGTCAAGTTCCTGATTCTCCGGCGGAAGCGATTCCAGAATTTCGAGATATTGATCTTCTGAAATCAGGTCGAGCTTCTGCAGTCCGGTCGTTCCCGGATTCACGACAACGTACGCTTCGTAGTAAATGATCTTTTCAAGTTCTTTCCCTGCGATGCCGAGAATGGTGCCGATCTTGCTCGGGACGGAACGGAAATACCAGATATGGACTACCGGAACTGCGAGAGAGATGTGCCCCATCCGTTCACGGCGGACGCTTTTTTGGGTCACTTCAACGCCGCAGCGATCGCATGTAATTCCTTTATAGCGGATTCGTTTATATTTGCCGCAATGACATTCCCAATCGCGGACGGGGCCGAAAATTTTCTCACAAAACAAACCGTCTTTTTCCGGCCGGAACGATCTGTAATTGATCGTTTCAGGCTTTGTTACCTCGCCGTGAGATCTGCTCAGTATCATATCCGGCGATGCAAGACTGATCGTTATTTTCGAAAAACTCTTTTTTACTGCTTCTTGCGATGCAAAAGGCATAATGCCTCCATTTATTCCATCATAAAATTATTCATGCTGTGATAAAAGACCTTCGGCCTTTCATCACTCAATTTTTACTTCCAGTCCGAGTCCCTGAAGTTCCCGCACAAGAACATTAAAGGATTCAGGAATATTCGGTTCAGGCAAATTTTCACCTTTGACGATTGCTTCATAGACCTTCGCCCGGCCGACAACATCGTCCGATTTAACGGTGATAATTTCCTGCAGGACATGCGAGGCACCGTATCCTTCGAGTGCCCACACTTCCATTTCTCCGAAACGCTGACCGCCAAACTGCGCTTTGCCTCCGAGAGGCTGCTGCGTAATAAGCGAGTATGGTCCAATTGAACGCGCGTGAATTTTATCGTCGACCATATGAGAAAGTTTCATCATATAAATGTAGCCGACTGAAACCTCCTGGTCGAACAGGTCGCCAGTGCGGCCGTCGATCAATACCGATTTTGATGCTTTGTCCAATCCGGCTTTTTCCAGATAATCCTGAACTTCTTCCCACTTAGCGCCGTCGAAAATCGGGGAAGCGAACTTCAAGCCGAGTTCATGGCCTGCCCATCCAAGCGCCACTTCGAACAATTGTCCAAGGTTCATGCGCGAGGGAACGCCGAGCGGATTGAGAACGATATCGACCGGGCGTCCGCTGGGCAAGAACGGCATATCTTCCACCGGAACGATCGTCGAAACAACGCCTTTATTTCCGTGACGTCCGGCCATTTTATCACCGACCTGCAATTTTCGTTTTTTTGCTACATACACTTTCGCCAATTGCACAATGCCAGGAGCCAGTTCATCGCCTAATTGAACCTTGTTCTTTTCATGGCGATACAACTCTTCAATCTCTGTTTGTTTCTGCCGGTAATTTTCAATAATACGAACGACGATATTATGTCTGCGTTTTTCGTCAACCCATTCCTGCGAATAATCCAGTTTACTAAGATCAGTCATCTGCTGGAACGTA
>Ga0182017_10000395_pt1 | contig 34070 bp, 32 predicted proteins | sample 712E3DmetaG_FD_120492 | JGI IMG/M metagenome (GOLD analysis project Ga0182017, IMG submission 120492) | Permafrost microbial communities from Stordalen Mire, Sweden - 712E3D metaG | ecosystem: Environmental > Terrestrial > Soil > Wetlands > Permafrost | place: Sweden: Stordalen | collected... | reverse complement strand
GCATGGTGCCCTCGGGTATGGTCAGGCTCACCGTGTAGGTGACGACCTCGCCGATGGTCACATCGGGGGTCGTGGTCGTGCCTTCGCTCGTGGCGGTCACGGCCTTGGACGCGGCGGCGTCCGTGGTCGTCACGGTCGCGCTGTCGATCAGCGACGAGCCCAGATGGTTCGGTGCCCCGGGGTCGTTGGCGTACCGGTCCAGGCTGGCAGTGTTGGTCATGACGGTGGCGGGCCCGGTCGAGTCCGCGACCTGGAGGGTGTAGCTGATGACGATGACGTTCGTTCCGGTCGTATTGTCGACGCCGTCAGAGCTCCCGGCCGCCAGGGATCCCCCGGCCACGCCGAAGAGCTCGATGCCCTGGTCGAAGAGCCCGGTCCCACCGACGCCGACATTGGTGGTGGCCAGGACCGTGCCGGCTCCGTCCGTCACGCACATGTCAAGAGTGCCACCGGTCGGGGCGTAGCCGGCGGGCATCGAGTCCTTGATCTGGACCGAGAACGCCGCGGCATGGCCGGTGTTCTGAACCACGATCGCGAACCGGACATAGTCGCCCGCGTCGACTCCGCTCAGGTCGCTGTTGATCGGGCTGGCGGCCAGGCCGGCCGTGGTTATCGGCGCGCTGAATGCTGTGTCGCATGAGACGTGGTGAGATGCCGTCGTGGCGTCGAAAGTCACCGGTCCCGTTGTCGCCGGCACGAAGACACCGCCCGGGTTGTCCATCCGCACGACACCCTTGGTGATGGCAAGGACCGGCTGGTCCAGGGTGATCTGGACGATCGCGTCGGCGGTCACGATCTCGCCCACGGCGTTGGCGGTCTGGCTGCGTGCCTGGTTGGTCAGCAGCAGGCCGTCCGCGAACGGACTCGTCGACACGGTGACCGTGAAGAGGATGTCGGCGATGCTGGCTTCGGCCGGGTAGAGGGCGTAGTCGCCGTAGGTGAACGTGACGCTGTTCGCGCCGCCGTCGTACGTGGGTGTCGGCGGCGGTGCGCCGGGATTGCTGTGGAACGTGTCCGCCGGCCCGTAGTTCGCGTGGCCGGCCGCCGGGACGGTGCCGAAGTACTCAGCACCGGCATCGAATGCCGTGTTCCGGGCATAGAAGACCGGCAGCGGCAGGTAGTCGGTGATGCTGAAGTCGTCTGTGCGGCTCGTCTTGAAGCTTTGCGTGAGCCTGTAGGTGACGGTTTCTCCCGGGGAGACGTGGACCGGCTTGCTCGGATCGGTCACCAAATTGCCGTTGATCGCGTAGATGGACTTCGACAGAACGCCGCGATCGATCGAGATGGAGGCGCTCGTGCCGGGATCGAAGGGCGGTCCCAACGATCCGTCGCCGATCGTGTTGTGGGTCGAGCTGAAGTCGCCCGTGTTCAGAACGGTCCCGGTGGCAGCCGCCAGGTTGTAGAGCGTGTCGCCTTCGACGACCTGTCTGGCGACGGGCCCCCCTGGCGTGGACACGGGTTTGGACAAATAGGTCCGCTGCACGATCGAATGGAAGACGATCGTTGCCGTCGTCTGGCCGGCGTTGTGGGCCGAACAGTGGGGCGTGGGACTGCCGGTGATCGGAACGATGCAGCCGCCGACCATCGCATCATTCCCAAAGCGCTTCGAGAGCTCGTCGGAGATTCGGAACGAGATGGCCGTCTCGCCGCTCGCCGGGTCCGGGGGGTTCGAGAACGTGTAGTCGTCCGAACTCATGCTCACCGGCGTCGAATCCACTCCCTGGCCGGTCACTGACAGAGTGGGCGCGAAGTTCTGATCGACCAGAGTGCCGTCCCCGAGCTGGTCGTCGACGACGATGTCGTTCAGGGCGAAGTAGTCCGAGACTTCGACCCAGATCGTCCACACCAGAGTGTCGTCGGGGCCCACCGCCCCGGGCCCATCCTTGTGCACGGCCTTCTGGATCGCAATCGACTTGTCGGTCAGGGTGTGGCTGGCTGGCTCGGCCGAAACGTCTACGCCGATGTCGCCTGGACCGCGCTGGGCCGGGTCGAGTGGAACCCAGTGCGCGGTTGCGCCGACGTCGTCTTTGGAGGTGTTGAAGGCGCCCGTATCCGGCGCCAGTACGGGAGCCGGGGGAATGACGGGGTCGCCGGGGGTCCCAGCGTCCATGAGCGGCACGTAGAAGTTGAACGTAATCGTGGCATCGTTGCCGCCGGTGCCGAGGACCGAGTCAAACTCGGCGGACAGCTCGCCGCCCGGCATACTCGTCGACGGCTCGGTCAGTGTCGACGCAGGCGTCGTGGCATCGGTGGAGATGTACTGGATCGTGTTGGGCAGGGAGTCGGTGACGACCAGGTTGGTGACCGTCTGGCCGGCAGCGACCGTCACGTCGAGCGTGTAGGAGCGGGGGAAGTTGGGGCCGGTGGCGGTCTCGTCTTCCGGCCCGTGATAGGTCTTGGTGACGCGGATGATCGTCGGCGTCACGGTGGCCGAGGTGGGATCGCCCAGGATGCTCGGATCCGTGGCGGGGTCGTTCAGTGGGTCGGCACCGAACTGGAAGCCGCCACTGGCGCCGATGGTGAGGTCGGTTCCCTCTGCCGCGTAGTTGCTGAGTTGCGTGGTGACGTGGACCGTCGCGGCCGGCTGGCCCGGTGTGAACGAACCGAACGGCAGCCGCAGAACGACGTACGACTGACCGACCTGGAGATCGCACACCTTGACGGGCGCTCCGGATGTCTGGACGGCGTACGGATGGACGACGCAGCCGTCCGCGTCAGCCGTGAGGCTTGTGGCGGTGACGGCGACGGCCAGGTAGGTCGCGCTCGTGAACGTCAGTCCGTTGTCGTCGCCGGCGAGGCTGTCCGCGCCGAGCGGCAGACTCAGATCGACGTACGGCCCATAGCCTGTGTCCCCGCCCAGCCCGTTCACGAACGAGACATCGAAGGCGACGGCTTGGCCGATCAGCGGCTTGGACGGCACGTTGTCCAGCGTCACATGCGGCACGGGCGTCCCCGCTTGAGCGCCGGGCATCCCCACGAAGGACGCGAGGACCGGCGATAGCAGGATCGCGAAGAGTCCGGTGGCGAGCCGCCGGCGAGCCCAGCGCGCTGACATTGAGGGACCTCGTCCAACACGGCCAGCCACGAACAGGGGCTGGCAACCCAAATGCAGGGTAGGTCCCGGCCCGCCCGGCGAGACCTGCACGTCAGTACCCCTGCCACGCGGAGTTCGAGGGGGTCGCTCTACTCCGTCCGGCGTAGCCCGAAGAGGGACTCCGGGCGTGCCGATCCCGTCGTCGCCGCGCGAAAATGGTCACACGCTTCGAGCCCGGCTCGCCTATCGTTGCATAGGACTCGCGGCTCTCTCCGGGGTCATGGTCGGTCCATGGCCCGAATGTTGGATAGCCCTCAACGGCCGCGATGGACTACGGTGCGCCACATGGACGAGACCAATCGCATCTGCCCCTGGTGCTCCACCCCGATCCCGGCCAAAGCCGCCGCCTGCCCCAAGTGCAGGGCGCTGGTCGAGGGCGCGATTGCGCAGGATCTCCCCGGGGTCACCGTCGTTGATCCCAAGGCGAATCTGGGTCCCGGCGAGGGCCTGATGCCCGACCTGATCGATCCAAAGGCGTTGCTCCAGGTTGGGCGCGACGACGTCATCAACGTCGAAGCCGTCTTGCCGCCCAGCGAGGCGGTCCGTCTCGAGATGCGCAAGATGGAGCTCGAGGCCCAGATAGAGAACGCCGGCTCGGTGGTGATGAACCCAAAGGGTGACGAGGCGATCGCGGTCGGCCGTCCCTCGGTTGAGGCCATCGAGGCATACGAGGCTGGTCTGCTCGACAAAGAGGGTCCTGCGGGCGAGACCGACCTGGCCGAACTCGCCGCCCCGTGGGAAGACCCCGAGATCGAGAATCGCTTCACGCCCTGGCACGGAGAAGAGCCCGAGCCGAAATAGACGGAGGGGCTACTCCGCGACGATTCGCTAGAAGAGCCGGGCTACCCAGTCGCCTACCGACGGCGGATGAATGTGGAAGGCCGCTTCCTCGGCCATCCGCTCGGCGGAGTGAGCGTCCGGCGCGGTGCCCCCTTCGATCTCGTGACCAAGGCGACTCATGACGGCCCAGTGCCAGCACGGCTCGGCACCGCATCGTTCCACGACAAGTTCGTGACCGCCCACGTGGGCTGCCAATGAGACGCGCGCCCGGCGTGCTTGATCGGGAGAAATGGCATGCCAGTAGCCGATCATCGGCTCACCTCCTCGGCCTCCTCCGGCCGGTTCCTATGCCCTGGATTCTGGCCCTTCTCCAGGGCCCAAAGCAAGGGCCGGGTTTCCCAAATCGAACGAACGTGCGCCCTAGATACGCGAGATGGGGCATATGGCTGCCCGGGCATGACCCCCTCGTCGACTTGACGCCCTGCTCTGCGCGCGTCTAGCCTCAGCTCATGCGACGCCGATTGGCAGCCATTCTTGTGCTCACAGCCGTGCTCTGGATGCCGGCTGCGTCCATCGCTCCCGTCGCCCAGGCAGCGGTTCCGTGCACGTCCTGGGGCAGTTCTCGGATCCCGCCTACCACGATCCGCGTCTACCGAACGAGCGGCCCACAATCGGGCACCGTTCAGACAGTCGACTTCAGGACCTACGTCGGGGTCGTCCTCGCCGCCGAGTTCTCCGCGTCGTGGCCGGCGGCAATCCTTCAGGTCGGCGCCGTCGTCGTGAAGGAATACGCCTGGTACTACGTGATCAATCCCCGTGGCGGGTCTGTCGGCGGCAACTGCTACGACGTGGCCGACAACACAAACGATCAGATCTACTGGCCCGAAAGCCGGTCGCCAAGCGCCGGCGAACTGGCCGCGATCGACGCCACGTGGTACGAGACGATCGGTGGCGGGGGCGGAACCGTGATCATGACGGGCTACCGGAGCGGCAACAACGTGGGTTGCGGGACCGACGCAGATGGCTACCACCTGTTCCAGGCCAGCGCCCGCAACTGCGCCGCCGGAGGGATGAGCGCGGACCAGATCCTGCTGACCTACTTTGGCGCCTACAGCGTCTCCATATGGAAACCGCCGGCAAGACCGGCGACGCTCTTCGAGTCGCCCGGGGCGGCCGGAACCGTGACCGCGGGCGCGTCCGCCACGGCTAGCTGGACCGAGGAAGTCGCAACCGGCAGTTCGGTCGCCTCTCGCAAGGTCACCCTCCAGATGGCTGCGCCGATCAACGGGAGCTGCGCCGTTGATCGATGGCTGCCCGCCTCGCCACCTTGGACCTCGACCGACCCGTCACCCCAAACCGCTACTGGTCTGAAATCGGGATTCTGCTACCGATTCGTCGTTGCTCTGACCGACTCGGCCGCGAGTACGACGTATACGGCCTCGAGTACCATCCTGGCCAATTCGCTGGCGCCGATGGCGACCTTCTCGAGCCCGGCCGTCGGCACGCTGACGGCCATGACCGACTCGTCGATCACGCTCGTTTGGGCCGAGACCTCCGCGCCCGGCACGTCGATCGTGTCCCGCACTCTCACGACCGAATATGCCGTCGAGACGATGCCCGGCAGCTGCGCCGGTTCGGACTGGCAGTCTGGGAGTTCCGTCAGCCCCGTCTCGGGCGTCTCCTCGGGCTGGCTGGCCCACTTCAACTGCTACCGCTGGCGAATGACGCTGGTCGACTCAGCCGGCCACTCCGGAACGTGGCTATCTGGGGTCGTGGTCCAGCCGGCAACCTGACGCGGTTGGGCGGGCCGTTCCCCCCAGGCGTACGATGGACTCTGCCAGATGTCGAGGGGCAGCGAATCCTCGCTCAGTTCGAGGTGTTGAAATGGGCACGAACGACAAGCCAGGACAGGGCGAACAGCCGGCAGCCGGCGAGCCGGTAGGCGGCGGGAGTCCGCGCCGCGAGCAGGTGGAAAGAGCCCGCGAGATGGGCGAGCACTGGCTCGGCCAGCTCCAGGAGATGATCGATCAGGCCGGCAAGACGGCCGGGCCGGTTCTTCGAGATGTGGCCGCCAAGGCCGCCGAGCTCGCCGCGGTCGCTGCCGAGAACGCCGGTCCGGTTGCCCACAAGGCCGCCGACGTGACCGAGCACGTCGGCGATCGCCTCGCTGCCCGCAGCAAGGACCTGGCCGCTGATCTGCGCAAAGCCGCCGAAGCGGCGCGAGCCCAGTCTGCCGCTCCGGCGGACGACACCGCCGAGCCCAAGGACGACGCCCCGAAGTCCTAAACGAACGCGACCGAGTTCGCTCGGTCCGACGAGGCGCCAGGCAAGCCTGGCTTTGGCGAGCGCACGTTGTGGTGCGTGAGCAAGGAGCGCAGGCGCCAACGACGGAATGCGCCGGCTGACCGGGCGAGACTCTCCCCCTATATCGGGGTGACTCGGCCTCGGAAGATCTCCTTGCCGTCGTCTCGAGTCAGCCGGTAAGCCCAGCCGTCGTCCAGCGGCCAGGTTCGGTCGACCAGAAGATCGCCTCGACCCGCCGACGCCACGAAGTCGATCTCGTAGCGGCGGGGCGTGGTCGTCAGCAGCGGGCCCTGCCCCGCGGCCTCCAGCGCCTCCTCGAGGTAGTCGATGTAGACGCTGTTGTTGACGTGGTCGAGTGGATCGAGATCGCGACGTCTGACGCGGAAGGTTCCCTCCGCGGCGTCCGGCGGAGTCGCGGGCAACTCCACCTTCAGCATCTCGAACGTGGCCGACTTGTCGGCGATGAACTCGCGCATCTCGTCCGGCACTCGCGTCGGCATGCCCCGCTCGTTGGTCATGACCCAGTCGATCGAGAGGGTGGCCACCAGCTCGCCGGCTGCATCGCGAACCTCGCTCTGGCGTCGCGCGGCGATGCGGCGGTAGGCGACGACCTGCGTGGTCACGAAGACACCGCTGTAGGTCTTGAGCGGCACCAGAACGTCCAGCCTCACGGCCCGAACCAGCCAGAAGAGCCCGCGCTCCGAATACCAGTCGCGCCCGAAGCCGAGCAGCGTCGAATGCTGCCAGGCGACGTCGGCGGCCCAGACGAGATAGACGGCGGTGCGTATCGTCTCGGTCGAGGCCGCCTCATCGAATCGAACGCGGTACGGCCGCACGATCCGGTACGGGAGCAGATCGGCCGGGAGATCGAGTTCTTCGTTCGCTTCGCCGATCACGGCTTGTCCTGCCCTAGTTCATCGAGCGACTCGAGGGCCACGAGCCGCGTCGCGGCATGCTGCGCCGTCGCCCGATCCAGTCGCAGCTCACACGATCGGCGCGCGTCGAACACGACGATAGCCACCCGGAGATCGACCTCCTCGTCGGCGGCGTGCTTCCTGGCGTCGTCGAGCTGGTTCAGGACGTCGGCGTTGATGCCCCGGGCGCCCCACTTGCAGTCGTAGACCTCGGGTGTCGCGGTCGATTCCACGGTCACGTCGTACGGATGGATCTCGGAGCGAACGCCGTCGAAGAGCACGCGCCGCTCCCGCCTGACGGGCGCCTCCGGGCCGGCTCGACGGGCCAGCAGCCGCGCCGTCAACTCCTCGACGAGGGCCCCTCGATACTGACTCCGGGAGGCGTCGCCGAGATCGGCGATCTCGAGTGAAACGCCGAGGACATCCTCGGCATGGCGACGCAGCTCCTCGCCGACGCCCTCTCCGAAGAGTGTCGGGAAGATTCGGTGCCACGTCTCCGGGTCGAGGCGCTCACCCGTCATCGCCGCCCGGGCCAGGAGTCGCTCAGCGTCCGTGGCGCCTTCGAGCAGGGAAGCGGCTCGGGCCACGAGCGGATCCGCCTGAATGCCCGCGTACACGACGGCCCGGCCATCGCGAACGGCATCCTGGAACCTCATCGATCGCCGCCCAGCAGAAGTCGGAAGGGCGAATCGTCATCCGGATCGGATGATGCGTCATCCGGATCGGATACCACCTCGTCCGGCCCGCTCGGCCCGGCGTCGGGCAGCCGGTCGAGGTCGACAGCCAACGCCAGCGCGACGACGTGGGGGAAGGTCGACAGCCAGTCGATCGACTTCTGAGCGTCGGTTATCAGGCCGATCTCGGCGATGGCCTCGTCCACCGCCGCAACCTCCTGGCCGGTGAGAGGCCTCGCGCCGTCCGCGGAGGCCATAGCGAGAAGACTCCGCGTGTAGGCATCGACGACGTCGGTCACGTACTGCCACTCGTCCTCGACGGTCTCCGCCAGGTCGGCCAGAGCGCGATACGCAGCGACGGCCCGCTCTATGACCCGATCTCGTTCCATCACCCGCCTAGCGTAGCGGTCCGGCCGAGACCATGGCACGATGAGTAGCCAACCAACCGGAGGAATGTGATGGATCTGGGGCTTCGCGGTCGAACTGCTTTGGTTGGAGGTGCCTCTGCCGGGCTCGGGCGGGCGACGGCCGAATGTCTGGCGGCGGAAGGCTGCAAGCTGGCCCTCTGGTCGCGCGGCGGCGAGGCCCTGGAGGCGGCCGCCGAGGAGATCCGCCGACTTCATTCTGTGGTGGTCGTAACCATCGCCGGCGACGCCACGGATCCGGCAACCGCGGCCAAAGTGGCCTGGCAGGCGGAGCGGAGTCTCGGCCCGGTCGACATCGCCGTTCTCAACGCCGGCGGACCGATCGCCTCGGAGGCGACCAGAACGGACCCGGATGAGTGGCGCCGCTCATTCCAGCTACTGGCCATCACGCCGATCGAACTGGCAACCGCCCTCCTGCCGGGGATGCGCAAACGGGGCTGGGGCCGGATCGTCTCGATCATGTCCTCCGGCATCCGTCAGCCGATCCCCGAGCTGGCCTACTCGAACGCCTGCCGGAGCGCGCTTGCGGCCTGGCTCAAGACCATTGCGACGGAGGTCATCGCCGACGGCGTCACGGTCAACGGCGTGGTCCCGGGCCGGATCGACACCGCTCGCGTGGAGGCTCTGGACAAGGCCCGGGCCGAGAAGATCGGCGGCACACCGGCAGAAGTCAGGGCGCAGATTGAGCGATCCATTCCGGCGGGTCGGTACGGCCGGCCGGACGAGCTGGCGGCGTATGTCGCCTGGTTGTGCTCGGATCTGGCTCGCTACCAGACCGGCACCTTCGTCCCGATCGACGGGGGAATGTTGCGATTCCTGCCTTAGAACCCCGTGAGGTAGCGCGGGTGCCGGCCGTCAGCCGGCCGTGGGACGAGCCAGGTCCGCCACCATGCCGTCGAGCATCCGCTGGAGCCCGTACTCGAACTGGGCATCGTCGGCCATGGCGTCGGGGCCGGTCTCGGTGACGAGCCGGACCAGATTCGGGAACTCGTCGGGCGGAAGAGACGCGAGCATCCCGGCGTAGACCGCCTGCAGCTCCTCGACGCTCTTGCCGGCCGATCCGGAGCCGGCAAGTTCGCGGGTATCCATGACGGCGCTGCCCAGGGCATAGGTCAGGATCGAGGCGAAGGCGAGTGTCAATCGGTCGCCGTCGAAGCCGCCCGCGCGCAGGACCGTCAGCAAGTGCTCCATTCCGCGCAGCGTGTTCGGGCCGACGCCGATCCTCGCCCCGACCAGCGGCGCCAGGCGGCGGTGGCGCTTCACGACGCCACGGAACTCGCGAGCGACGCAGGCCGCCCGTTCCCGCCAGGGCAGGCCGGGATCGTCGTCGAGCCGGATCTCGAGGACCATCTCGTCGAGAACCAGGTCGATCAGCTGGTCCTTGTCCTTGACGTGCCAGTACAGCGACGTCGCGCCGACCCCCAGCTCCTGGCCCAGCCGCCGCATCGAGAAGCCGTCCGGGCCCTCGGCATCGAGGAGCTTGATCGCGGCCGCGACGATCTGAGCCCGGCTCAGCGGCTCCCGGTCGGAGTTCCGATCGCGCACCTCAGGCCACCAGGCGAGCCTCCCGGGCTTGCCTTCGGATCCCTGGGTACTCATTCGACCGCTCCTCTAGTCGCGTCCGGGCCGCCGTCGAGATTCTACAGTGGCTCGAACCACGTTCCAAGACTCGCACAGTGTACTTGACACTCGCACGCTGTGTTGGTAGTCTCGCGCCTCGCACACTGTACGGGGCGTAGAGGGGCGTGCGAGGAGATCACCCGGAAACCGACCGATCGGCCACTCGACCGCAGAAAGGAGCCATCAGATGACCACGCCGCACCATGGGCACCCGCGCCGATGGCTGATTCTCGCGGTCCTGGCGCTGGCCCTCTTCGGCATCTCAATGGACAACACCGTCCTGATGGTCGCCCTCCCGGTCCTCTCGAACCACCTCGAGGCCGACACGAGCCAGCTCCAGTGGATGGTCGACGCGTACACACTCGTCTTCGCGAGCCTGCTGCTGATGTCCGGCGCCCTTTCCGATCGCTTCGGCCGGCGCCGGCTACTGGTCACGGGAATGAGCCTCTTTGGGCTGGGATCGGCGCTGACGCCGCTCGTGGGCAGCGCGGAGCAGCTCATTGCGCTGCGGTCGTTCATGGGTCTGGGCGCCTCTCTGGCCATGCCGCCGACGCTCTCGATCATCGCCGACATCTTCGACGAAACCGAGCGACCCAAGGCCATCGCGATCTGGAGCGGGACCATGGCCCTCGGTATCGTCGCCGGTCCACTGCTGGCCGGACTCTTGCTCGAGCACTTCGCGTGGCCGTCGATCTTCCTGGTCAACGTTCCGGTCGTGGCTGCCGGCATCCTAGCCAGCCTGGCGATCATCCCCGAGTCCAAGGCGCCAGGGCACATCCCGCTTGATCCGATCGGGGCCGTTCTCTCGGTCGTGGCCCTGGTGGCGCTCACGTACGGGATCATCGAGTCGCCCGGCTACGGCTGGTCGGATGCGCGGATCCTCGGATCCGTGTCCCTCGCCGCGGTGTTCGGCGTCGTCTTCGTCGCCTGGGAGCGACGCCTGGAGCATCCGATGCTCGAGATCGGGCTCTTTCGCAACGCCCGCTTCGGTGCGTCGTGCCTCTCGGTGACGCTCTCGTTCTTCGCCCTGAACGGTGCTCTCTTCATGCTCGCCCTGTACCTGCAGCAGGTGAGGGGCCTCTCGCCACTGGAGACCGGTTACCGCTTCATCGCCATTGCCGCGGGGATCGTGGTGGCCTCGCCGATCGCCGCCCGGCTGACTGTGCTGCGTGGGGCGAAGCTGACGACGTCCCTCGGGCTCGCGATCACCGCGCTCGGCATGGGCCTGGCAGGAACGATCGGCGTGACCACGGGTGACGGCCAGATCCTGGCCATCCTCTTCGTCGCCGCCGGCGGCATCGGCATGGCCATGACCCCGGCGACAGACGCGATCATGGGCGCGGTCCCACCGGAGAAGTTCGGCGTGGGATCGGCCGTCAACGACGCCACTCGAGAGATCGGCGGCGCCCTCGGAATTGCCATCCTGGGGAGCCTGTGGCAGGGCAGCTACGCGGATCGGATCGCCGGGGCCGCGGCCGTGCTGCCGCCGGAAGCCGCCGGGGCGGTTCGCGGCTCATTCGCCGGCGCGGCGGCGGCCGCCGCCCAGTTAGGCGGACGACCGGGGGAGGCCCTCCTCGACGCCGCCAGATCGGCCTTCGTCGCGGCGATGGACTGGACGTGCCTTATCGGCGTGGCATTCGTCATCGGCGGGCTCGTCGTCGCCGCCGCGTTCCTCCCGGCAAGAGCCACTCCAGAAGCAGTCTCGGACGGGCCCGAGCTCCCGGTGCCTCAGTCTCCTCGGTGGCCGGAGGACTCGATGCTGAACGAGCCCCAATGACCCGTGTAGGGCAGCCAGTCCTCGTTGACGCGCTCCACGATCGAGGAGGCCGGGCCTTCGTGCAGGTGCTCGAGCAGGGCCTCCAGGTCGGCGCGGGGTCCCTCGGCCACGACACGAAGGCTGCCGTCCTGGTCGTTTAGGACGAAGCCGGTCAGGCCCAGGTTCCTCGCCCTGACCGCCACGAAGTAGCGGAACCCGACGCCGTGGACGCGGCCTCTGACGCTGGCTTCGAGTCGGGCCGACTCGACCACCGTCATGGGCGGAGCCCCGCCGGGCCACCCGCGGCTGCGGGCCCCGCCGTTCCGGGCCCCGCCGTTCCGGGCCCCGCCGTTCCGGCTCCCCGACCCGCCTCGACGTGCGGCCAGCAGAGTGCCAGAACGTCGAGTGCAAGCTCCGGATTGACGTTCTCGTCCAGCTGACGGTCGATGTCACCGAGCCTCTCCAGGAACGCCCCGATGCTCGCGGCGGAGACGGCCGGACCGATCGTCCGCAGCTCGTCGACCAGCGCCATCTCGCGAAGCTGCCTCGCGCCACCGGCTCGGGCCACGGCCAGGTCGCGCGCCACCGACGCCCAGATCTCTACGAGCTTCCCGGCCGCGGCGCGCCGGTCCGCGGCGGCGAGCTTGGGCGCGGCGGCCTCGTCGGGCGCGTCGAGGACATCTTCCGAAGATTCGACCGCGGCGGCTCCGGCTGGGGTTCGAGCCTTCCGGCCGCGACCGCGACCGCGGGGAGCCGCGGCTTCATCGACGGCCGCCACGTCCCCCGACCCGTCATCGAGGGCCGCACTAAGGGCGGCGGCGGACTTGATGAGTTCGCGAACGACGGCCAGCCGTGCATGCCGGCTCGCGGGGAGCATGTCCAGGATCCCTCGGGCGATCTCGCCGCGAAGCCGTTCGGCGTCGGCCGAGCGGGCATAGGCCAGCGCGAGGCCGGGTCGACCGTCGGCGAGCCGCGCCAACCGGGCCGCCCGCGGCGCGTCGGCCACACCCAGCTCGTCCAGCCAGCCCTCGATCTCCCGCCCCCCAACTGCTCCCAGCCGGATTCGGACGCAGCGAGATCTAACGGTCGGCAGCAGGCATTCCTCGTCGTCGGCGCAGAGCACGATCGTGACCCCGGCCGGCGGCTCCTCGAGCATCTTGAGAAGGGCGTTCTGGGCGTCCTCGTTCAGACGGTGCGCAGCCTCGACGATGACGACGCGCGCCCCGCCCTCCACCGGCAGCAGCGCCAGCTCGCCGATCACGTGTCGGACGGTCCCCGGCTCAGGGTCGGTCGCCTTGCCGATTCGAATCTGACCGCCCGGCCCTTCCGGGGCGAGGCGATGCAGGTCCGGGTGGTTGCCCGAAGCGACCTGCCGGCAGCCACGGCAAACCCGGCACGGCCTCGCCGCCGGATCCGGATCGCAGCACAGCAGGCCCGCGGCCAGATCGAGGGCCAGCGTCGTCTTGCCGACGGACCCGGGCCCGACGAGCAGGACGGCGTGGGGCGCCCGGCCGAGGATCATCGAATCGATCTCGGCCAGGGCGCGGGGTTGGCCGCGCGTCGCGGCGCCCTTCATTCCAGCTGCCGGCTACTCGCCGGTTGGCTCGCTTGCGGGGGCCTCGCTGCCGCCGGCGATCGCTTCGCCCGCGGCCGCGGCCGCGTCGGCCGTGCGCCGTCGGGCGGGAGCGCGCTTCTTGGCGGGAGTCGCTTCGGCGCTTGCCGTGTCACCGCTCGCCTCGGCGGGCTTGCGCCGGCTCCGGCTGGCAGGCTTGGCCTTCTCCGCTGAAGCCTCGCCGACCGCGGCCGTCTCGGACGCAACACTCGCCTCGACGTCTTCCGCCGGCTTGCGACGTCCGCCGCGCCGGGCTGGAGCCTTGGCTTGCGGGGCGTTGCTCTCCGCCGACGCGATTTCGGTTGTCGGTGCCTCCGTGTCGGCCGGCCGGCTCAGCTTCGTGGAGAGCTGGGCGCGGAGGAGCTCCTCGAGCTCCGGCGGGACCTCGCTCCACGGCTCAGCCGAGTCGCGGCCGGTGCTGCGCGGCATTCCGCCGCCTCGATGCTGCTGCGGTCCGGGCTGGCGCACCGGCCGGTCGTCGCGCCGCCGTGGCGGCTGGGACTGGCGCACCGGCTCCGAGTAGCGCGGCGCCGCAGATCGGCCGTAGCGTTCCCGCTCCACTGCCGAGGCGTAGGCGCTCCGCACTCCGCGGCCACCACCACCCTGATTTCGGCCGCCCCGTCCGCCGCTGCTGCGGCGACGCTCGGCCAGGAGGTACTCGGGAATCTCGGGCTCCGCGTAGTCGTCCTCATCGGGAGCGACCGGCGTCAGACGTTCAGGCCGACCGGCCATGCCGATCTGCGAGTCCCAGACCGACCCGAACTGATTCGGGCGGGCTGCCGGCGCGACCGCGGCCTCGCCTTCCTCGCCTTCGGCGGCATCGCCTTCGGCGGCCTCGCCTTCGGCGGCATCGCCGAGGCCCTGACCTCGACCGTGCCCACGGCCACGACCACCCCGGCGACGACGGCGGCGGCCCGTGCCGTCCGCGCCTTCGCCCTCGGCGATCTCGCCGTCCGCGGCTTCGATGACCTCGACGGCCGTCTCGTCGAGCAACTCCTCGTCGAGAGGCTCACCCTCTGCGGCTCCCGTGGCGCGGGACAGCTTCTCGCCTGGCAGTGCGACCAGGCGTCCCCCGGATCGCGGTGCGGTGCGGCTGACGAGGCCACGAGCGGCGGGCCTGGCCGAGCGGCTCTCGGCCGCCACTTCCTCGACTCCGTCGATGCGTCCGCCTCGACCGCGGCCCCGGCCCCTTCGGCCGCCGCGACCCTCGGTCTGCTTGTCCGGGACCTCCGTCATCGACAGGTCCTGGTCGTCACCGGCGACCCGGCGACCCGATCGCGACGAGTCGCGGTCGACGCGAGCCAGCGCGGTGATGTCATAGAAGACATCGGCCACGTCCATCAGGTCGGAGCTGGTATTGCCCCGGAAGCTGATGACCTCGACGCGCACGCCCATCTCCTGGACCGCGCGGATCGCCGGCGCGAAGTCGCCGTCGCCGCTGACGACGATCGCGACATCCAGGTTTCGGGCCGTCTTCATCATGTCGACGACCAGCTCGATATCGAGGTTGGCCTTGACCTTGCCGTCGCCGTACTTACGGATGTCCTTGCTCACGACCTTGTAGCCGTGGCGTGCCAGGAACGAGTGGAAGTTGCGCTGGTTCTCGTTTTCCGGATCGAGTCCGGTGTAGGCGTAGGCTCGGACGAAGTCGCGCCCGGCAACGGCGGCCTTCAGAAGCGTGACGTAGTCGATGTCCGCGCCCGCCGCCTTCGCTGCGTAGAAGATGTTCGCCACGTCCACGAAGACGGCGACGTTCTTGCTCACAAATGAACTCCTTGACTGGCTGGCCGGCGACGCATCGTCGACCGTGTGACCTTCAGGCGCCGGCGCTCCCAAAGCCAGCCGCGGCTGGCTCCTGCGCGGCCACCCGGGGCTATATCAACGGCCGGGTCGTCCGGGCTGCGACCGCCGCTTTGTAGGTGTTTCCGACTGCTTTGGTGAAACCATGACCCTGCCAGCTCGAGATATGCTCGGCGTCCGGCGTCAACATGACTTCGACCGATGTGCAGCCCTTTCTTCGGGCCGAGTGCAGCATCTCCTCGATCAACATGTCGGCGACCTTCTCGCCGTCGTGACCATTCGCGACCACCAGCACGTCGATCGTCCCGACGAACCCGCCGGATCTGACCGATGGCCTCAGGCCGAGGACCGCACCGCCGACTATCTGGTGATTTGCTTCGACGAGCGCGACGCTCGCATTGGGTAGATAGACAAGCTGACGAAGCAGGCTGATCGCGTCGATTGGAGTGTCACCGCCAGGAACGGCCCCTTTTTCCGCGCAGAGCGCGTACAACCGATCGACATCGGTGATTCGGGCTTGCCTGACCAGGTACTCCACTCGAACAGACGAACCTCAAGACGAGAGCGCGACTGCACTGCTCGCGATAGCCGAAATGGCCAATGGTCGCTTGCCGTAGTGCCGGTGCCTCGGGGTGGCGAACGGCTTCCCGCTCGACAGCCATGCCCCGGTAGGTCGGCGACCGTGCATATGCATCCGGGTCGCCTGTCCATAACTATACGGCAACAACGTCAACCGCACGAGGGCCTGGGCACCTTCCGGAACGCCGAGCCCGGATCTTCCCGGCTGCGGGACAGGGTTCGCTCGGTCCGACGAGCCGAAGCCGAGGCGGCGTCCGAGCACCGGAGCGCGCGCACCTGAGGGTGCGTAAGCGAGGAGCGCAGGCGCCAACGAAGGACTCGGCCGTCCGACCGAGCGAGATGCGGACCTAATAGAGCCGCCGGGATCGTTCCTCGAAGACTTCGAAGACGCCGCGCGAAAAGAGAACCAGCCCGACCGCCGCCAGCCAGAAGCCAACGCCCCGCTGCGGCGGCCACGGCACGAGCAGGCTCTGGGCCAGGTCGATCAGCCGCCACAGGTATCCGGCGAAGATCGCGGCGAAGAGTGCCAGATAGGACAGCGGGTGGTCGATTGCCACGGGTTTCTCCGAGGCGAAGGGCAAGGTGACCAGGAACAAGCTGACCACGGAGGGTACGAACATCATGAGGAAGACACGGCCGTCGGCGATTCCGATGTCCCCGCGCGCGGCCAATTCGCCCACACCCCCGCCTATCTGCCACCACTGCAGCATGGTCGCGCCGACGATCACGATCGCGCCGATCGCGACGAGCCAATGACCGCGGGTGGCCGATGTGTGATGCATGGTCGGTCCCTTACGACTCGTATGCCTCGGGGCGGAGGACGCCCACGAAGCGGAGATTCCGGTACACCTCCCCGAAGTCGAGACCATACCCCACCACGAAGGCGTCGGGGATCTCGAATCCCACATAGTCGATCGGGATCTCCACGAGGCGACGGGCGGGTTTATCCAGCAGGGAGCAGACCTTGATCGAGCGTGGGTTCTTGCCCTTGAGGTAGCGCAGCAGGTAGTTCAGGGTCAAGCCCGTGTCGATGATGTCCTCGACGAGCAACACGTCTCGACCGTCGATCGGAGCGCTCAAGTCCTTGAGGATTCGGACCAGCCCGGACGACTCCGTCGAGGCCCCGCCGTAGCTCGACACCTCCATGAGGTCGATCCGCAAAGGCAGGCTGATACGGCGCATAAGGTCCGCCATGAAGGGCAGCGACCCTTTGAGGACGCTCACCAACGTCAGTTCACGACCGGCGTAGTCGGCACTTATCTGCTGCCCCATCTGGGCTACCTTGGCCGCTATCTGCTCCTCGGTAAGCAGCACCTCGGCGACATCTGCGGTGAGGTCCTGGGAGTGTTTCATCGCTACCTCTTGATCACGTGGCGGGTGCGTGCGCGGCCGCCTCGGCCGCTTTGCGCATTGCCCGTCGACGGGCGGCGCGCGAGGGGCGGTCGCGGTGAAGACGCGGCCCCGGGCTGGCGCCCGGCGCGGCCGGGACCAAGTCCAGCGGTACGGATGGGTCGAATGCGCCCGACCGGGGTTCCGCCGCGGCCGAGTCGTCCGCTTCCGGGTGCGGCATCATCTGGCCCAGCGTCCCACTCAGTTCGGACAGGAGCGCCGCTCGCCCGTACTTGAGCATCAGCGCCCGGAAGTCACGGGCGTAGAAGAGCTTGATGCGCAGGCCGGGATACAGCTCACGAAGGCGGCGGACCTTGCGGTTCTTCTTGCGCACAAGTCGCTGCTGGAGCGTCGTCAGCTCGATGAAGAGCTCGAGGTCGGGCAGATAGAAGTCGGGCGCGAAGCTCTCCAGGACGTTGCCGTCGAGGTCCCACAGGATAGGAAAGACGCTCGGCTCGTAGTCCCAGGTGACCTGATAGAAGTCCAGAATGCGGGCGAACTCGGCTTCGCTGGCGTGGGCAAAGCCGTAGTCCGGTCGCGGGCCGAGGATCGCGTGCTCGTCGGTCATGCCGCCCGGCTCATGCTCAGCTGCTGACGCGGATTCACCGGTCAAGTCTATCCTCTCGAGGCGTTCGAGGACGCCCGGGCCGGCGCAGGGATTTGCCCGACATACTCCCTGGGAGTATCATCCGATTCGGCGCTACCAGATACGCTTCCGGCCCAGCGAGGACTATGTTGGCGGCACAGGACGAAGCTACGAAAATCAGGTCGGACGGCGCGGTCAGCCCGACGCTGGACCGGCTCGACCTCGGGACCGAGGCTTCGGAGCTGGACGAGACCTTCCGGCACTCGTACTCACGCGACCAGGCCATTCTGATTCGCCGCCTGCGCCGCATCGAGGGCCAGGTGCGGGGTATCGAGAAGATGATCGACCGCCGTGAGTATTGCATCGACATCTTGCAGCAGACCGCGGCGCTTCGAGCCGCCGTCGACTCGGTCGCGCTGCTGATCCTCGAAGACCACGTCCAGGGATGCGTGCGCTCGGCCGCCGAGCAGGGCGACGCGGACCGCTACATCGAGGAAGTCCTCGACGTCGTCCGGCGAACCCTCGGCAAGCCCGTTCGGAATCCGCGCGTCTGAACCCCCGGCTCGGCGACGGGGCCCTTTTCGGACCGGTGGGCAAGGTCCTTCCTCCACCTGCGTCGGACGGCGTAGGGATTTATCCACTTTCGTGGAAGAGTGGTCCGGATTCGTGGAAAACCTCGTTGACGGGGTAGGGACCGGCGCCTACTCTCCGTCATCCGCACCGCTGCTGCGGACCGTCAAATGGGTAACCGCGTTGGCGAAGGGCCGGGGAAACCCGGCCGGAGACTGGACCGACGCGGGAAGACCGAGGGACGCCGGGTGCGAGACGAGCCAACGCCGGGAGCGGCGCGACATCGAGGAGCGGGAGTCCGCGCGTGACCCCACCTCATGATCGCGATCCGCTCCCGACGTGCGTTCAGGACCTGGATCCGCTGCCGGAGGAGTACGAGGCGACGCTTCGCGCCGGCCTTGGTGCCGCGCTCGGCGACGGGGCCACGGCGGCGGCGGTGTCGGAGGCGCAACTCGGGGCAATCGCCGACCACGTCCGTCTGCTCCTGGCCTGGAACAGCGCCATCAACCTGAGCGGAATACGCGACCCCGGAATGATCGCCTGCGAGCACGTCCTGGACAGCCTGACGGCGCTCCCCCTGATGAAGAAGGCCGGGATCGAGGAGTTCGTGGATCTCGGCAGCGGCGGCGGCTATCCGGGCCTGCCTCTGGCCGTGGCTCTTCCGGCGCGCCGGGCGCTGCTCGTCGAGTCGGTCGGCAAGAAGGCACGATTCCTGGCGACCGCGGCCGAGGCAATAGGGATGGGCGGCCGCGTCGCGATCGCCGCGACCCGGGCGGAGACGCTGGCGGGGGACCCGCGCCACCGAGGCCACTGGCAGGCGGTCACGGCCCGGGCCGTGGCAGGGATGGGCGAGTTGGTCGAGCTGGCCCTTCCGCTGCTGAGGGTCGGCGGCCTGCTGGTGGCCTGGAAACGGGCGCCGGCCGAATCGGAGCTGGCCGGGGCCGACGGCGCCATCCGCCAGTTGCGCGGCCGCCTCATTCGTCTCGAGCCCGTTCGCGTTCCGGGCCTCGAGGACCATGTCCTGGCCGTCGTGGAGAAGATCGGGGAGAGCCCGCCCCAGTTCCCCCGCGATCCCGCGGCCCGCCGCCGCCGGCCTCTCTAGAATCCGGGCATGAGAGTTGCGGTCATCTCCGACATCCACTCCAACATCGCGGCGCTGGAGGCGGTGCTCGGCGTGCTCGGCAGCGTGGATGCCATCTGGCATCTCGGCGACACGGTCGGCTACGGCCCCGAGCCGCAGGCCGTCGTCGATCGGCTGAGCGGGGCGGGTGCGATCGGAGTCAGGGGCAACCACGACGATGCCGGCGGCGGCGGTGACAGCATCGATCTGTTCAACCCGGACGGCTATGTCGCGATGGTATGGACGCGCGCCCGGATCGACGAGCCCACGCGCCGGTATCTGGCGGGCCTTCCCGAACGGCTCGTGCCCCCGGGGTCCGCATTCACCCTGGCCCACGGCAGCCCGCGCGATCCCATCTGGGAGTACTTGGACTCGCCTGAGGTTGCCGCGAAGAACCTGCCGGCGTTCGGAACCACGTATTGCCTGGTCGGCCACACCCATGTGCCGCTCGTATTCCGCGAGACGCGCGGCGGGATGAAGCAGATGGTCGCGCCCTCACAAGGGCGCCTGGCGCTCGACGATCGACGTCTGATCCTCAACCCTGGCAGCGTCGGCCAGCCTCGTGACGGCGACCCGAGATCGAGCTATCTGCTGATAGACACCGACGCGGGCCATGCCACGTGGCACCGTGTCGAGTACGACATCGCGGCCACGCAGGCGGCCATCGCGGCCGCCGGGCTCCCGCCTCGACTGGGCCGGCGGCTGAGCCTGGGGCGATGACCTCGCTCCCGGGGCCGCAGGTAACCCCCGGCCGATCCACCGGGCCGAACGGCCTTCGATTCGTCGATCCTGACTGCCCTGATGGGGCCACCGAGGCCACCCGAATGGGTCCGCAGGTACGGCATCGCCGCGCGGAAGGGCATGCTAGCCTAGCCCGGTCCCGCCGAACGACCGCGTCCGGCCCGGTACGGGCGTGCGCTGGGGTAGCGACGGCCGACGCGTACTTGATGCCGAAGGCCGGCCAGGCCGCCCATCACGAAGGATTCTGCGCTCGATGACCTCCGCTCGTCCGCCTCTCCACGGTCGCAAGCTGGGTGACCGACGCGTGGTGGTTGATCGGCCGCACTCCGCCTACTTCCGCTATGCGGGTCCCGGCACGATGGTCGCCAAGGCGGCCGCGAGTGCGCCGACGACGTCGGTCGGCCGGCGAGTGGCGCGAGTTCGCGCCTTCGTGTTCGGCAAGCCCCTCGCCAACGACCAGGAGATCGAGGAGCGCCTCTCCAAGAAGCTGGCCCTGCCGATCTTCAGCTCGGACGCGATCTCGTCGTCCGCCTACGCAACCGACGAGATCCTCAAGGTCCTCATCCTGGCGGGTGTCGTCGCACTGAGCTTCTCGATGCTGGTCGCCGCCGCGATCGCGCTGATGCTGACCATCGTCGCCTTCAGCTACCGCCAGGTCTGTCGGGCGTATCCGTCCGGAGGCGGCGCCTACGTCGTCGCCCGCGAGAACCTGGGCCCAAGGTTCGGGCTGATCGCCGCCGCGGCACTGATGGTCGACTACGTCATGACGGTCGCCGTCTCGAGCTCGTCCGCCCTGGCCAACCTCGCGACCGCCTTCCCGGCGGTCGGGGACTGGAAGGTCGCGCTGGGCGCCACGATCATCGTCCTCGTCACCGCCGCCAACCTGCGCGGCATTCGCGAATCGGGCAACATCTTCGCCCTGCCCACCTATCTTTTCGTGGGCATGGCCCTGCTGACGATCGGCGTGGGCGTGTTCAACGTCGTCACGGGCGCCGCCCATCACCTGCCGGCGCCGCAGTACGCTCTCCCACCCGAGACCCAGTTGGTGACCGTCTTCCTGCTGCTCAAGGCCTTCGCCGGCGGCTCGGTGGCGCTGACCGGCGTCGAGGCGATCGCCAACGGCGTGCCGGCCTTCAAGCCGCCCGAGTCGAAGAACTCGGCCAACACCCTGATCATCATGGCCCTGCTGCTGGGCACCATCTTCATCGGCCTGACCTTCGTCGGCATGCAATACGGCGTCCGGGCGACCACCGATCAAGGAGCTACGGTCCTGGGCCAGGTCGGCGCCGCCGTCTTCGGGGATGGGGCGATCCCCTTCATCGTGCTCCAGATCAGCGCCGCGCTGATCCTCTTCCTGGCCTGCAACACCAGCTTCAACGCCTTCCCGCGCCTGGCCGCGATTCTGGCGCAAGACGGCTACATTCCCCGGCAGTTCGCTTTCCGGGGCGACCGGTTGGCCTTCTCGTGGGGCATCGTCGTCCTGGCCGCCGTCGCCGTCGGGATGGTCGCCATCTTCAAGGCGGACACCCACGCCCTGATCCCGCTCTACTCGGTCGGCGTCTTCATCTGCTTCACGCTGTCGCAGACCGGCATGGTCATCCACTGGCGCAAGGAGCGGAGTTCCGGCTGGGCCTGGCGCAGCCTGGTCAACGGTTTCGGCGCGCTCCTGACGGGCGTCGTCTTCCTGGTCGTGGCATCGGAGAAGTTCATCGACGGGGCCTGGATGGTCCTGCTCTTCATCCCCCTCCTGATCGCGATGATGATGTTCGTCGGCCATCAGTACGCCGCCTCGTCTCGATCGCTGGAGATGAAGCCCGGTTCCGCGATCCCGCAGCCACACCGCCACAACCGCGTCGTCATCCCCATCTCGGGTGTGAACCGCGCCGTCGTGCAGGCCCTCAACGTGGCCCGCTCCATCACCACGGATATACGCGCGGTCTACGTTTCCGACGATCCGGAGAAGAGCGATCGGGTTCGGGAGACATGGGCCGCCGCAGTCCCCGACGTGCCGCTCGTCGTGGTCGAGTCGCCGTACCGGGCCCTCATCGCGCCGATGGTGGCCTACCTGGACGTTCTGGATCATTCCTGGCCCTCCGAGAAGGAGGAGCCGATCACCTTCGTCCTGATCCCGGAGTACGTGGCCCGCAGCTGGTGGGAGCGGATGCTGTACAACCAGGCCGCGAAGCAGCTGCGCGCCACTCTGCTGGGCCGGCCGCATACGGTCGTGATAAACGTCCCCTACCGGCGCGACGACGCCCGCCCGGCGGCCGGCGGCGAGCCACCACAGCCATCCGGAACGCTCGTCGCGGCGGACAACGGCCGCCATTGAGGGCGTGAGCGTGCACTGCCCGGGCTGCGGCGCCGAGGCCCCCGACGTCCCCGAGCTACGCTCCGGCGGGCTGTACGTCGGCGCCGCGGCCGGCTGTTGGGCGGCCTACACGGAACTCATCGGGCGGCAGGTGTCCGATGCGGCCCTGGCCGAGTCCCACATGCTGAGCGTGGACGTGTACATGGCCCAGCATCCCGGCGTGCCGGGCCGGCAATCGAGCCAATCGGTGTGGGTCCATCTGGTGGGTCTGTGCCTCTCCCTGGAGCACGGCTACGAGGGCCGCGCGTCGGCCCACGCGAAGGCTCGAGTGGCCGTACCCGATGCGGAGTTCCCGTGGCTCGAGCCGCCGAAATCGCTGGGCGAGGTGACGGTTTTCGACGTGCTCGCGGCGCCCGCGGATGAGACCGATATCGCGGTGCGCCGGTGGGCCGAGGCGGTCTGGCGCGCGTGGGAACGGCATCAGCCCGTGATCAGGGCCAGAGCGGAAGCGCCTGCCTCTCGCCGCTGACGGGCGGCGCAGGCTCACTCCACCGGGCCGCTCCGCCGGCCGCTCCGCCGGCCGTTCCGCCGGGCCGATCGGAGGGCCGTCGGGGAGGCCGAACGGCCGGGATCGCCGGCCGCCGGATCGACCCTTCCGCATACTTTCGGCCCCGTACGCCGGCACCGACCGGTGGTATCGTTCCCGCTCGTACGCGGCCATTTCCGCGATGAGTGACGAACGGAGGTCCGGTGCCCGAGGCGAATCCGCCCGTTTTCCGGCGCGCCGTCATCGCCCTCAGCGGTGGCTCCTTCGACGACAAGATCGTTCGCCTGGCCCTCGAAGTCAGCCGCCAGACCCATGCCGAACTGATCGCCGTGCATGTCGTCGAGTTGAACTGGACCCAGCCGCTCGACGCCGACGTGGCCGAGCGCTCGGAAGAGGCCCAGCGCGTCCTCGACGCCGCCGAAGGCATCGCCGAGGCGATGCACGGCAAGCTCGAGTCGGTGCTCGTGCAGGCTCGTGACGTTGGCGCCGCCATCGTCGACGAGGCCGCGGCGCGTGACGCGGATCTGCTGATCCTGGGCCTGCCCTATCGAACCCGCTTCGGCGGCGACTTCGCGATCGGGCGGGCCGTTCCATACGCATTGAAGAACGCACCCTGCGCCGTGTGGGTGGTGCGCGAGCCTATCGGCGAGGAGTCCAAATGAAGATCGTGATCGTTGGTTGCGGTCGAGTTGGGTCGACGCTGGCTGAGAACCTGGATGTGGACGGCCACGAGGTGATCATCTTCGACATCCGGACCGCGGCCTTCGACCGGCTTCCGGAGACGTTCAAGGGAGCCGCGGTTCGCGGCGACGGAACGGACGAGGAGGTCCTGCGACGGGCCGGCGCCGAGGGCGCCGACATCTTCCTGGCGCTGACCGAAGGCGACAACCGCAACATCATGGCCGCCCAGATGGCGACCGAGTCGTTCGAGGTTCCGCAGGTCGTCGCCAAGATCAACGACCCGGTCCGCGCCGCCGCGTACGCTGAGCTCGGCATCGTGACGCTGTGTCGGACCAACCTGATGGTCGATTCCGTAGCCACTTATCTCAAGCTGCCTATGCAGATCGGTCCCGGCATCGATATCCCCGAAACGCCCGGCCGCGAGCACCCCCATCCCACGGCCGAGACCATCGAATCTCCGGCTCTGCCGATCGGCGGAGCACTCGCCGGGCAGGGCACGACTGGGGCGGCTGGCCGCCGAACTGTCATCACGAACGAGGCCGCCACGGCCCGAGCCCAGCGGCTCGGCTTTCGGCGATCGCGCGGCTGAGCCGGTAGGAGGTCGACGTGTTCGTAATCGTCGTTGGCGGCGGGAAGGTCGGTTACTTCCTCGCTCGCGAGTTGATCGCGGCCGGTCATGAGGTCGCGATCATGGAACGCGATCGCGCCCGGGCCACGCAGGTCACGGAGGAGATCGGGTCGATCGTGATCGCGCATGACGGCTGCGAGGGCAAGTATCTCGGCGAGGCCGGTGCCAATCGGGCCGACATCGTGGCCGCGGTCACCGGCGACGACGAGGACAATCTCGTCATCTGCCAGATGGCCAAGCACCACTTCGACGTGCCGCGAACGATCGCCAGGGTCAACAACCCGAAGAACGAAGGCCTGTTCAAGCACCTCGGCGTCGACGAGATCGTCTCCCCGACTCGCATGATCCTGGGCTCGATCGAGGCCGACATCCCGGTCCACGAGCTGCTCCACCTGGCGGTGCTCGGCGGCGGCGAGTTGGAACTGGTCGAGGCCCAATTGCGTGAGGGTTCACCGGCGATCGGCCAGTTGGCCGGCTCTTTGTCGCTCCCAGACGGATGCTCGATCTTCGCGGTGATCCGCGAGGAGCGGGCTCTCTCGGTTCGCTCCGACACGGAGCTGCGACAGGGCGACAAGGTTATCGGTATCGGCCGGACCGAGTGCGAGGGCGAGCTCCACCGGATCCTCCTCGGCGACACTGAAGCGATCGCCTAACACCCCGCGCGGCCGGCCGGCGCCGGGCCGCGGCCAACGGACCTCTAGCTGTTCAGGTCGACGAGCACGAGGCCGACGATCGCCACCGCGGCGCCCAGATACCACAGGCGCGGCGGTTTGTGGCCCTCGAGCCAGAAGGCGAAAGGCACGCTGATCATCGGCGCCACGGCCACGATCGACTGGACCACGCCGGCGTTCATCGTCTGCTGCGCCCAGACCGTGCCGGTCACGGCCAGGATCGGGCCGAAGAGCGAGTTCAGGCTGCCCCAGAAGAGCGGGCGGCTCGTCAGCGCCCCGCCGTCGGAGCTGAGGATGGACTTCTCCGAGCCGTCGGCCGCGCTGAAGCCCCACTTCTTGCGCCACACCCAGCGGGCAACTACGTAGACGGCAACGGCCACGACGAACCCGCCGAGGAGCCGCTGGAAGGCGACCGTGATGACGTCGGGTGGCGTGTGGGCGGCCTTCATCAGCTGCATGCCGTGGCGGGTCGCGGCGAAGCTGACGCCCTGGGCGAGCGCCGCCAGCAGGGCCAGGCCGAGGCCCAAGGCGACTCCCTTGGAAGCCCCGCTTCCCTTGACGGTGGCGCGGACGTAGGGCAGCAAACCGATGACGACGCCGAGCAGGATCACCGCACAGAAGGCGATCTGGTTGGTCGTCACCGTCTCCGAATACCACAGCCAGGCCACGACAGCGGCGACCGGAGCCGCGACGGTCTCCTCGACCAGCGAGGCGAGCGGGGCGCCGAGTCGGGGCAGGGCGGCGAGCAGCGAGAGGCCGCCGATCCCAAAGCCGACGGCCCCGGCGGTCACGAATAGCAGCGTCTGACCGCGCAATCCCTGACCGAAGGCGAACGCCCAAACGCCCAGCACCACGACCGCGAACGACAGCCTGATGACGTTGGCGCGAACGAAGCTGATCAGCTTGATGGCCCGACCGGCGACGACAGGCGTCACCCCGGAGAAGAAGGCTGCCAGTAGCGCACCGATCATGTAGCTGCTCCTGAAATGGATCTCTCGCGAAATAGATCTCTCGCGCCGGACCACGTTTCGACGGGCGGCGACTCAAACGCTCACGTACTACCCATTCGTTGATAGCCCGACGAGTCTACCGGCGCGGGCGTCGCCGGCCGCGCGCCTGTAGGCCCCTTCACCCGGGCCGGCAGTCACAACGGAACACGTTCCGAAGGGCCCCGAGAAGCCGGACCGCGGCCTGATCTACCGCCTCGCGCCGGGATTGGCCGCACGCCGAGGCTACGTGGCTGCATCCCATTCGGGCCGGTAGTGAGCCGGGCCGGATACACCGCGCATGGCATCCTCGGGAACCTTCCACTTGCAGCCGATTCCGCGGGGCGCTCGAGGCGGATCTGGACCACGTTCACCCTCCCGGCCTCGGCCTCGCTACGGCTGGAAGTACTCGGCCGAGTCGGAAGTCCCACCGCTCGAGGAGTCACGGCCGTAGATGAAGACGCGGCCGTCGGCGAGAGCCGTGGCGGTGTGGTTGGCCCGCCCGGTCGTCATCGAGCCGGTCGGGCTGAACGTGCCGGTCGCGGGATCGTACAACTCGGCCGAGGCCGGATCGCCCGAGCCGATGACGCCCCCGGCCACCAGCACGCGGCCGTCTCGGAGCAGCGAGGCGGTGAAGAGGCCGCGGGCCACGGCCATTGAGCCGGTGGCGCTGAACTTCCCCGTGGCCGGATCGAACAGCTCGGCCGATGACTCCGTGAAGCCCCCGGCGACGAGGACCCGTCCGTCGGTGAGCCTTGTCGCGGTGTGGCCGTACCGCGCCGTCGCGAGCCACCCGGTCGCCGTCGAGACGCCGGTGGCCGGATCGTAGATCTCGGCCGATGCAAGTGGGTGGCCGAAGGCGTCGTCGCCGCCGATGACGAGAATCCGGCCGTCGGATAGCAGCGTCGAGGTGTGGCCGGCGCGGGTGGCACCGAGCTTTCCGCCGCTACCGAAGATTCCGGTCGCCGGGTCGTAGATCTCGACCGTGGGAACAACCTTGCACTTGGCGATCGCGCAGCCCTGGTCGCCGCCGATGACGACGACCCGGCCGTCGGGCAGCGCCGTGGCTGTCTGGCCCTCTCGCGGAGTCTCCATCTCCCCGGTCGAAGTGAATGTGCCGGATATCGGGTCGTACAACTCGGCCGACTGCAAGAAGTCACTGTTCTCGTTCGCCGCGCCGCCTGTGATCAAGACCTTGCCATTCGTCAGCAAGGTGGCGCTGTGGTCAGTCCTGCCGACGGTCATCGAGCCCGTGGTGATGAACGAGTCGCTGTCCGGGTCGTACAGCTCGGCCGTAGCCAGGGCCTTGTATCCGGCGCCGGTTCCGCCTGCTATCAACACCCGGCCGTCGCTAAGCATGGTCGTGGTGTAGCCATCGCCGCGGCCGTCGAGAACGGCGATCTGGGTGAAGGTGCCGCTCGCCGGGCGCGGTGTCGGCTGTGGGGTGGGGGTGACCTCCGCGCGCGGAATGGGGCTCGGAGTGGCCGACGACGGCAGCAACGAGCAGCCGGCGAGGGCCAGCGAAACGACCACGGCGAGAGCCGGCCCGAAGAGGCGCCGGCCGCTGAGCCGCCCGGCGAGCGCGTGCCGGACCACGCCGGCGCTCGACCGCCCCGATGTCGCCGGCGCTTCGTTCGGATTGCCGTTTCCAGGTTGACCTATCACCTGAGCCCTTCCATCTGACGGGCTGATTGTGCATCGGGGGCCGGACCGCTCGAAGGGTCGCCGCGCACAAGAGCGCAAGTGGCCGGCGGTACGGGCATTGTGGCGTGGGCCCGGAACCGGGGGCCATCCGTTCTGTGGATAACTTCGTTCTCGCCTGGTGGGACAAACTCTTGACAACGCCATTGTCAAGGTTCTATGGTCTGCCCGTGATATTCGTTCGGCGGTCGGCCGGCCCGCGGGGGCCCATGCAAGGAGAACCCGGCCGTGACCGAGCGCTCGAGCTCGGTTAGGAGGTGAATGATGACAATCGTTCGACGAACCGGCTTCGGCGACCTGCTATCGCTGCGTCAGGCGATGGACCGGCTCTTCGAGGAGAGCTTCGTAAACCCGCGGACCTGGCAGTTCGGTGAAGGCCAGCTCGTGCCGGTTGATGTCTATGCCACCAACGACGAAGTAGTTGTGCAGGCCATTCTGCCGGGCGTCAAGCCCGAGGAGGTCGACATAACCGTCGAGGGCAACACCCTCACGCTTGCCGGCGACACCAGTTCGATGATCCCGGACCGAGAAGGCCTCCTGTTGCAGGAGATCCGTCGCGGCCGGTTCATGCGGACGCTGACTTTGCCCGCCGGCCTGGAGCCGGACCGGGCCACCGCCACCTTCGAAGACGGCCTCCTGACGCTTCGCATCCCAAAGGCGGAGCAGGTCAAGCCGCGGCAGATCAAGATCACGACCGGCCAGGGCCAGTCGACCGGCGATGGCCAGGATGCGCAGCCGGCCGCGGTCGGGGCGAAGTAGAAGCCCGTGTCCGACTCCAGGTTCCAGCGAGACCCAGGGCGCCCATGCTTCGTGATCAGCGTGGCGGCGGGCCTGGTTCAGGCGCATCCACGAACGCTCCGAATCTACGAGGACGAGGGCTTGCTGGCCCCGGCTCGGACACCCACCAACATCCGCCTCTACTCCGAGAACGACATCCGCCGGATCCTCTGGATCAGACGTCTCACCCAGGAACGGGGAGTCAATCTGGCCGGAGTGAAGCTTCTATTCGAACTCGAGGAGCGGCTCGGGACACGGCTTCTGGAAGCGCTCTTCGACGAGAACCAGGCCCGCGAGGCCAGCGCAGCGGCTGCGGCTCGCGGACCACAAACGGGTGAATCCACCGAGACTGCGGGCTATCAGACCGCCGACACCTCCCCCGATGGGATCGGCGACGACGGCGACTCGCAGGACGGCCGGACCGCCCGTCAGGATTTGCGCCCGATGTTGCCGGGCGCCAGGCCCATCACACGTATAGTGGCCACCCGCGTGACCACGACTCGATCAGGAGATCCCAATGACTGACCGGCCGGCCCACAAGGACGACGAGGCGTCAGCCGCGGCTGACGAGGCTTCAGCTGCGGCTGACGAGGCTTCAGCTGCGGCTGACGAGGCTTCAGCTGCGGCTGACGAGCAAGTCAAGCAAACAGTGATTTCGCGCGCGGGCGACGAACCCGCGACCTCGGCCGATGCTCGCATCCACGTGCCGGGCGTGCGCGAACTGCCTCTCGTCGCCCTGCGCGAGACGGTCATCTTCCCCGAGATGATCGTGCCGCTCCAGGTTGGGCGCGAGAAGAGCGTCGCGGCCCTCAACGCCGCCACTGCCGTCAGCGGCCCAATCGCTCTGGTGACCCAGCGCGAGGCGGAGCGCGAGGAGATCGAGAACCAGTCCGAGCTCTATGAGATGGGCACGCTGGGCAAGATCGCCCAGGTCGTCCAGCTCCAGGATGGAACGGTCAGAGCCATCGTCCAGGGTCAGAGCCGCCTGCGCGTGCTCGGCATCGTCCAGACCAGCCCGTACATCATCGTCAAGGTCGAGGAAGTTCCGGATGTCACGCCCGAGGGCATCGAAGTCCAGGCCCTGATGCGGTCCGTCCAGGCCCAGATCGAGCAGTACGTAGCCAGCGGCGCCCCGGTCCCGCCGGAAGCCGCCGTAGCGGCGCGCAACATCACCGAGCCGGGCCTGCTGGCCGACATGGTCGCCTACAGCCCGGACCTCTCCCCCGAGCAGCGGATGGAGCTGCTCGAGACCACGAACGTGGTGGAGCGGCTCAAGATCGTGTCGACGTTCCTGGGCCGCCAGATCGAGATCCTCGAGCTGAAGGGCAAGATTCAGTCCGAGGTCAAGTCCGAGATGGACAAGACACAGCGCGAGTACATCCTGCGCGAGCAGCTCAAGGCGATCCAGCGCGAGCTGGGCGAGGACGACCCTCAGCAAGCCGAGATCAATGAGTTGCGCGAGAAGGTCGAAGCCGCCGGCATGCCGGAAGAGGTCAAGACCCGTGCGCTCAAGGAGATCGACCGCATGAGCCGGATCCCGTCCGCCTCACCGGAGGTCGGCGTCATCCGGACATATGTCGACTGGCTCATCGCCCTGCCCTGGAACATCTCCACGACCGACAACCTGGACATCAAGTCCGCGGCCGTGATCCTCGACGAGGATCACTACGGCCTGGAGAAGATCAAGGATCGCATCCTCGAGTACCTGGCCGTGAGAAGCCTGGCCGAGACGCTGCGCAGTCCGATCCTCGCCTTCGTCGGACCCCCCGGCGTCGGCAAGACCTCGCTCGGCAAGTCGATCGCGCGGGCCATGGGCCGCAAGTTCGTCCGCATGAGTCTGGGCGGCATCCACGACGAAGCCGAGATCCGCGGCCATCGGCGCACCTACATAGGCGCGCTGCCCGGCCGGATCATCCAGAACGTCAAGACGGGCGGCTCGAACAACCCGGTCTTCATGCTCGACGAGGTCGACAAGATCGGCATGGACTTCCGTGGCGACCCGAGCTCGGCGCTGCTCGAAGTCCTCGATCCGGAGCAGAACAACACCTTCCAGGACAACTACCTGGAGGTGCCCTTCGACCTCACGAAGGTGCTCTTCATCACGACCGCCAACCTGCTCGACCCGATCCCGGCTGCGCTGCGCGACCGCATGGAGGTCATCCAGCTGCCGGGCTACACCGAGACCGAGAAGATCGAGATCGGCAAGCGGTTCCTCATCCCCAAGCAGATGAAGAATCACGGCCTCTCCGCCAAGACGATCGAGATCACCGACGAGGCGATGGTCGAGCTGGTCCGCTCGTACACCCACGAGGCCGGCGTCCGCAATCTCGAGCGGGAGATCGCCAACGTCATGCGCAAGGTTGCCCGAGCAGTGGCCGAGGGCCGCAAGCGCAAGACTGTCGTCGACTGCAAGAAGCTCGAGGCGTACCTCGGTCCGCAGCGCTTCGAGTACGGCGAGCTCGAGGCCGAGGATCAGATCGGCGCCGCGACCGGATTGGTCGTGACCGAAGTCGGTGGCGACGTGATCGCCATCGAGGTCACGCTCATGGAGGGTAAGGAGGACTTCATCCTCACCGGCCAACTCGGCGAGGTGATGAGAGAGTCCGCCCGCGCCGGCCTGTCGTGGATCCGCGCCCACGCCGCCCAGCTCGGCATCAAGCGTGAGGTCTTCGAGCGCAACACGCTGCACATCCATGTTCCCGCCGGCGGCATCCCCAAGGACGGCCCCTCGGCAGGAATCACGATGACCCTGGCCATGGTCAGCGCCTTCACCGGCATTCCGGTCCGCAAGGACGTGGCGATGACCGGCGAGATCACGCTCCGCGGCCGGGTTCTGCCGATCGGAGGGCTCAAGAGCAAGATCCTTGCGGCGCACCTCTCGGGCGCCAAGATGATCATTCTGCCCAAGAAGAACGAGAAGGATCTGCGTGACATCCCCGAGGAGATCCGCAAGCAGATGAAGCTCGTTCTCGTCGAGAACATGGAGCAGGTCCTCGACACGGCTCTCCGGCGCAAGCCGACGCCGCTCCCCGCGGAGCCGGCCAAGCCGGCCGATGGCGGCAAGGAAGCGAAGACGGAGCCAAAACCGGAAGCGCGGCCCCGCCCGAGCTTCCCGCCCGTCGACCAGCCGCCGGCAATGGCGAATTCTGAGATGCGTCTGGCCACCTGGTCGGACGAGTAGGCAACCAGTCCAGTCAGATCGGTCGGCCGGCGGAAACGCCGGTCGACCGGATTAGCGACGGGGCAGCGCCGACGCGAGATGTCGGACGAGGTCACAATCGAATACGGCTTATCGCCGTTCCGGCGAGGCCAGGGCGAGCCGGGACCGAGTACGCGAGCGAGCGCGAGCCAAGCAAGCTTGGCTGGGAGGGTGCGTGAGCGAGTGGCGGAGGGCCCAACGAAGCACTGGGCCGCCTGAACGGCACCAACTTGGACCGAGAGGGGTCCCATGGAATACAAGGATTACTACAAGACCCTTGGCGTAGAGAGGGGCGCCACCCCCGCCGACATCAAGAAGGCCTATCGCAAGCTCGCGCGTGAGCTTCACCCCGACCGGAACCCCGGCAACAAGGCCGCGGAGGCACGGTTCAAGGAAGTGAACGAGGCGCACGAAGTTCTGGCCGACCCCAAGAAGCGCGAGCAGTACAACCTGCTCGGCTCCAACTGGGAGGATGTCGCGCGCGCAAGGGGCGCGGCGGGCGGGGCGGGCGGGGCGGGCGGGGCGGGCGGGGCGAATCCGTTCGGGGGCGACCCATTCGGACCGGGCGGCCCATTCGCCGCCTACGGGGCCGGGGGAGCCGGTGGCGGCAACGTCCGCTACGAGTTCCACGGCGCCGGCGGCGAGGACTTCTCCGACTTCTTCCGGACCTTCTTCGGGGGAGCGGCCGCGGCCGACCCCGCCGCGACTACTGCCCGCCGGGGCGGCTCGGCGGGAGCGGGCGGTGCGGGCACGGCGACCGGGAGCCGCCGTTCGAGTCGACCGTTCGACGACCTGTTCTCGCGGCTTCGCTCCGACGGAGCGGCCGGCACGGCAACTGGGGCGTCCGGCACCGGCGGCAAGGCCCGGACCGGCCCGACCCCACGCGGCCGCGGCACCCGCCACGGCGACGACGTCGAGGTCGAGGTGGATCTGAGTCTCGAGGAGGCTTTCAACGGCTCGGCCCGACTCGTGCAGGTAGGAGAACGGCGCCTCGAAGTCAAGCTCCCGGCCGGCGTGGAGACCGGCAGTAAGATCCGATTGAGCGGCAAGGCCGGCTCGGGCTCGGACGCGGGCGACCTGTATCTGATCACTAAGATCCGACCCCATCCGATTTTCACCCGAAACGGTGCGGACCTGACTCGTGAGCTGCCGATCACCCTCGGCGAGGCGATTCTTGGCGGCTCGGTGGAGGTCGAGACACTCGGTGGCCGCGTACTGCTGACGGTCCCGCCCGGAACGCAGCAGGGTCAGACATTCCGCCTGGCCGGCAAGGGAATGCCCCACCTCAAGGGAGGCGGCGCCGGCGATCTGTTTGCTCGGATCAAGGTGGTCATGCCCGGCAAGCTGGAGGGCCGGCAGCGCGCCGCGGCGGAGGAGTTCCTCCGCCAGATCGTCCAGCCGAATCCGAGGGCCAGGACCCAGTGAACATCCACCAGGACCGTCATGCCGGCTCCAGGGGATCGGCCGCGTTCATTGCCGTGCTCGTGGCAAGCGCGGTCGGCGTTGCAGGCTGCTACGACCCGTCAGATCCGAAGCAGGCTCAGCCCTTCGTGATCACTCTTCTCCTGTTCATCTTCGGAACGATTGCCCTTTCGTTCGTGGTGAGCCTGTTGGGCCTGCGCTACTTCGTGCGTCGACTGGGAGTGGGTGCGGCCCCAATCGTGAACGGCGTTCCGACCAGCGCCGTGATCGAGACCATCGCCGATACCGGCTTTACGATGAGCGCTCCCGGCATTGGGGCGTACGCACCCCGCTATCGACTCGGCCTCCAAGTGACCCCGACCGACGGATTCGGCCAGCCATACATGGTCGAGGTCACAGCGATCATCCCGCGCATCTACACCCCCATGATCGTGCCCGGGGCGAGCATCGGCGTGATCGTCGACCCGACGAACCCGATGATCGTCCAGCTCGACCTCGCCAGACTCAGCCGGCCCCACAGCTAGCCAAACTACACCGGGCGAAAGCTTCAAGGACCAAACGGTTCCACGAGGCTGCGACCCATTGAGAGCAGAATATGAACCTCGATCGCTTCACCCAGAAAGCACAAGAGTCCATCGTCGCCGCGCAGCGTTTGGCCGAGGATCTCCAGAGCCCTGTGCTCGATTCGGAGCATCTCCTTGCCGCGCTGATCGAGCCGGACGACGGCATCCCGGCCGAGACGCTGCGCCACATCGGCGTGGACCTGCCCGCCTTCCGGGGCGAGCTGGCGGCCGCGCTCAACAAGCGCGCCCGGATTCAGGGCGGATCGCTCTCCGCCGACCCGCGCCTCCGCCGCGTCCTCGAGCGGGCCGCGGACGAGGCCAAGCGCCTCAAGGACGAGTACGTCTCCACGGAGCATCTGCTCCTGGCCATCGCCGAGGGTGGCGGCGACGCTCAGGCGCTCCTGGACCGAAACGGCGCCAACACCGAGGCGATCCTCGGGGCCCTCACGAGCATCCGCGGCGGCCAGCGCGTGACGAGCCAGAACCCCGAGTCCACGTACCAGGCCCTGGAGAAGTACGGCCGCGACCTCACGGCCGAGGCGCGGGCCGGCAAGCTCGACCCGGTCATCGGCCGCGACGAGGAGATTCGGCGCGTCATCCAGGTCCTCTCCCGACGCACCAAG
>Ga0182017_10000393_pt1 | contig 34121 bp, 46 predicted proteins | sample 712E3DmetaG_FD_120492 | JGI IMG/M metagenome (GOLD analysis project Ga0182017, IMG submission 120492) | Permafrost microbial communities from Stordalen Mire, Sweden - 712E3D metaG | ecosystem: Environmental > Terrestrial > Soil > Wetlands > Permafrost | place: Sweden: Stordalen | collected... | reverse complement strand
GTGAGGATTGACCAGCTTGCCTTCACTGGATAATTGGTTACAGACAGTGAGTAATTTGTTTGGCCATTCGCATTCACCGTCGGAGTGCTGCTCATGGTGGTATCAACTGTGACGCTCGATGATGGAACATTGGTCAGACCGGAGCCGTTGCCAACAAATGTTCCGACAAAGCCAACCGCATTTGTGCTGACCACCGTCCCACCAAATGTCCTGCCCCTGCTGGTATACCCATTGCGGTCATCGTCAACTGTTATCTGGCTGCTGTTGCCACCGGGGTAGAGAGTGGTGGTCGTCGGGTCAGACGGACTATAACTTATAGAATCATAAATCCTACCCCAATACGTTAAACCTACACCCGCGAATATTCTTGGGTTTTTGAAAGTCCAAAACTGATTCGTATTAAGCTCTACTCCAACAACGACGCTCTCAAATTGGTCGTCTATTGACATAAAGTTATTCGTAGCTATCGAGTTCACTGGTGGCACGAGCAGGTATGCAACAGTTGTAAGCCCGAAGTAGTTGTCCTCAATCTCCGCATGATTGTTTTGCGATGCCTCGAAAATCACAGCAGCACCAGAAGCGTACGGCGAATTGGTAGGCCATGAGTTTGTTCCGCTCATGTACTCGATGCCATTATCTTTGAACAACGGCCCATCGGCATACATATCAGCCCCACAAGCTAAATTGAGAAACCAGCACCTTTGAACCTGAGCCGGGCCATAGTTAAATCCCATCGTAATACCGATGGATTCGTTATCAGGAATCCCACCACTTGTTTCCCACAGCGGAACAAAGGCACCGTTAGTTAAAGCGGCCCATGGCTCAAACCAGCAATCGGTAACGAACAAACTTTGAGCGGGACTAAACGCAACGTATGTCTTGTGGTCATTGACCGTGGAAGTAATTGTTGCTCCTGATATTCCCCTGTTAATCGTTCCGGTGAAATAAATAATGGGTGAGTTCGTGGATTGATTTTGTATGATTGTGTTTTGAAAACCAGAACAGATAATTTGGTTGTTGCAGTTTATTGTGTCGGTGACGATATACGTTCCCTCTCCCAAATGCACGACATCATTCGGATGATCAAAAATGAATTCGTTAATCCCGGACGTGGTGGAGTTTGACCCTGTGTTATAGTTAATCGAATCCGGCCCATACTCTGCCCCGCCATTGAAGAAGATAGAGCCTCCGTTTGCAATCCCGACTGGCGAAATGACTCCCTGTCCATCCCATGCGCCAACTGGCAGTGATAATGTTCCGATAACAGTTTTGGGGAATGTGTTCGTGACCGAATTGGTTGAGATGTTCCATGCCAAAGTAAAACTACCAGAACCGCTGTTCACGTTCGTTAAAGTAATCAATGGAGTTGCAGTACCACCGTTCCCCCTCCCATGATGCGTAAATCCATTCGTTCCGCCAGCCAAAGGCGTCACATAAAACCACCAGCCACGCTGATTCGTTGGTAAAGGCGATGGAGAATAGCACGTCACGCCTCCAGACGCAGTTACCCAAGCACCAGTTTGCACTGTAAGCGCAAAATTCGTCGCCAACCAATTTGCATTCCAAGTCCACACCCCGGCATAATTTGTGGGAGTGTAAGTGCCAAAGACTGCGGTATTCGTCAAGCCATTGGTAACGCTGTAATAGTTAATCGGGTTGGCGTATTGTACCACGGAAGTATTCGTCGGATTGACGGCATTCGCCGTGGCTGCGGAGCCGACTGACAGGCTGGGCGCATTGGTATGGCTATTCGCAATCTGGTCTTGGACAAAGGTTGTGCTGTTGCTGCCAACAAAAGACTGAACGCGCGCATCCACCCCTGCCGTATTGGTCTGGTCATAGGCGTTGGGTACGAATCCAGCCTCCGCTGGCAGACAGGCCAGCAGCGCAAACAGGATGACGGTAATTAGGTTTTTCATATCAGTGCCATGCTCCATTGTAGTATTCCCACAGGGTTCCATCCGAGGTGTCAACAGCCAGCCCGGTTCCGGCTGACGGGGTAAATGTAGGCGCTCCACCGCCATAGTCGGCAAAGGTGGCACCTGAGCCAGTGCCGCCATTGGCAGCTATCTGGCTGGCCAAATAGATTAGGACGGCCAACTGGAAGCCGGGCGGGATGCACGAATTGATGCACACCGAATCGGCTATCAACACGGCAATCTGGTCTTGGGTAAGCATAAATTAAACAGCGTAGATGGTTGCGGTGACAAGTGCGCCGGGAGTCGAAGATGTTAAATAGAATCCCAAATCTCCACCTGCGCCGTTGTAGGTAAATTGAACACTGGACTGCGCTCCGGGTCGGCCAGATGCCGGACTGAAATAAGTCCCGTTGGAGGACATATCTGATGCTGAAAATTCAGTGTTGCCCCACTTCAATAGATAAGTGCCTCCGAATTGAATGATTGAGGCTGCGGGGTTATTCCCATCTCCACCTCGCATATAATACCGACCCGCCACATCATACACCGCCCCCGCAGGTATCAGGTTCGTGGTCGGCGTGGGCATCGGAACTGTGTCAATCCCGGCAAGCTTGGCGAACAGGCCAATCAGAACCGCCCACTTCAGGCCATCCGGGATGCACTTGTCAATGCAGACTGAATTGTCAATGAGGCTCTGGATGCCAGCCTTGTCGGTCGGCAGCCCGGCAATGGTGGCCAGTTGATAGATGAGGACGGACATCTTCATTCCGTCCGGGATGCAGCGATGGATGCAAAGCGAGTTGGCAATCAATGAATCGGTGTTGTTGGCGGGCATAAAATCAATCAGAAAGCATGGACGACATCTCGCTGGGAGGGGCGGCAGGCTCAGACTCATCGCCGCCTTCTGGTTCGGGCTTCTCGCCCTCGTCGTGGCCCACGCATCCCTTGACGGCGTAGTCCTGCTCATGGACGGCCACGACTTCGATGTCGCACTTGTCTCCGGGCCTCAACTCATGGCCGAACAGGGATTTGGGAAGCAGGCCGGTTTTGGCACCGGAATCATCCGGCTTGTCCGAATCGGTTTTCTCCGGGGCGTCTCCGCCGGGAGCGTCATTGTAATAGGAAGCGTCATTGGGCATTGGTTGCCTTTCGGTTCAGTCACTGTAATCCATGTTTTCATAATGGTCAAAGGGCGGCTGCCCTGGGGAAAACACTAAGCCAGGACAGCCGCATGACGCAACCACTATTATCGGTCGGGCGGATTCGTGCTGGTCTCGCCCGCAATCGGCTGGGCGGTATCAACAGGCTCCGTGTTGCCGGTCGCAATCGGGACGCTGACGCCCTGGATTGTGCCCGTGGTCTGCGGGATGGCTATGGGGCCAGTGTTGGCTGGCCAGCCAGTCGGCAGCGGACATATCGGCAAGGACGAGTTGTACGATTGCACGGGGTATCCGGGGTCGGGGTTGCACGGGCTGACCTGCGGGATGCAGAACTGCTCGCGTTTGTGGAAGATGGCTTCCGCAAACTCGGTGTGCAACGGACGGACGTAATACCGGAAGTCGGCAATGAACTGCCCCTTGTTCCGGCGCTTGTTGGTGATGGCCACACCATTGGCGTCTGCGCCGAGGTTGTCCATCACGAACTGCCACTTGCCGCCAAAGTCGCGGTGGCCGAATGGCATTTCAGCGTTGAGCGGGCGCGCGTCAGGCACCAGCAGCTCCATCGCTTTCTTGTGCCAGATGTAGCTGATGCTGTACTGGGCGTTGTCGAAGTCGGGATTCTCGTCCGACCCCAGGCCCGCAGAGCCGCCTGCGCCAGTGGTGATGCCGTTCCTGAAGGGCAGCACAATCTGGTAGCGGTAGCGGTTGCCGTTGCTGGAGTGGGCAGTGGCGCCAAGGTCGCCGACGAAGTTGAAACGGAGGCCCATTTCATCCACGCGCACCATGTAGTTGCCAATCTGTCCGCTGAAACCGTAGCGCCAATACTCATTGGCCGCGCCCCATTCGGTGAACCGCCAGTTGCCGTTCACGCTGGGAGTCCCGCCAACACCGACCGAGCCGCCGAGCTTGTCGAGCGACCAGCAGGTGTCCATGTCCGTCACCAGCTCGATGAACGGAGCGGTCTCCTTGAAGGGGTTCTTGCCGCCATAGCCGCGCCGCATCAGGGGGCTGAAGCGGTTTTGCAGCATCTGCGGCACCAGCAGGTACAGGTTGGCCGGGCTGACCGAGCAATCAAAATAGATTTCCTCGTCAGAAAGGAGTCCACCCAGCGTCCACTGATAGGTGAAGGCGGACATTGACTGGTTGGCGGCCCATTTCTGCTTGGCCCACAACAGCGCGCGCTTGCGGAGAAACACGCTCGAAATGGACGTGGTCGCCGGACGCAGGATTTCATTGATGATTTGCTGGACGTGCTGCTCCGCATGAGTGATGTGCATGTCCTGGTCGTAGCACAACAGCGGCGTCTGCCATTCCTGGCCTTCCAGGAAGTAAGTCAGACGGTCAGCGCCCCAGCCGATTTGATGTTCGGGCGGGTCGCATGGATTGCCCTGACAGCCGGGGCCATTGGCAACCACCTTGCGCCACGCCTTCGTGACGTTCGGATACACGTTGCGGAATCGGTCTTGAGTGATTTCAACCGGCGTACCCATCGGGGTAGTGCCAGTTGATACGTTGAGGAGCCAGCCGTCAGTAGGCCTTATATCCTCCATAATCAATTCGTCAAACTTCGGCGTCTGGTCCACGAGGAACTGCGGAAAATCGCAAGCTTGGATTATCGAACCTGCACATGCCATATCATTAGTCTTTCTCTAAAAAAAGTTAGCGTTCAAAACTGGGCGCGTCCGCACACACGGACACGTCATTTACTGAAGGTGTAATTGAAGCCCGACAACTTCGGCGCACCAAGGCCGTTTCAAGTCGGGGGCATTTTCGGCTGTCTAAACCGCCGGTTCTACGTCCCGGAAAGTGAAGCCACGGAAACGCGGTTGCGATTACGAAGCTGGATATGAATAACCCACGCCATGAAAGCTGTCAAATAATTTTCTGTTGCGACTGCTTTTTCGAGGTGCATCCTTCGGTATGTTCTTCCTGTGAAGATTTCATGGACGCCTGGAATCCTAATCCTAAATCGTATCTGCTTCCAGTTAAGGCCTGGCCTTTCTTCCATTATTTTATGAACCAATTCGTGATGCTCTCGGCACAGCGTCACAAGGTCTTGAATCTTTGTGTCGAACCAGTTCTTCGGATACCTTATGTGATGTGCGTCGTTAGATAAATCCCTTACCTTGCATATCCTGCATTTAGTACCATCCCTAGCGAGGCAGTCCAGTCGGAGCTGTTGCCACCTGTCCGACTTCAAAAACCCAAACCGATAGGCATGTTTTGCTTCAATTCCCATGCCTCAAAGGTAGCAGGTATCGCCACTAATTCAACCAACTAAAAGCCCCGCCAGATTTCTCCAGCGGGGCGTGAACACATGAACGAAGATTGTTCAGATTTCGAGCAGCTTCATGGCTTCTTGAATGCGCGCATTAGCGGCGATGATTCCACTGTTGCCCTCCTCCAAGATTCGCATAAACGTCTTTCCTTTTGGGTGTTCGGGACAGGGGCATGGATTTCCCTCAACCGACTTGTTGGATGATTCGCAGCTCACTTTATACAGCCTGTCTTCGAGCTTGGTAATGGAGCCGTGCAGTGTGTTGATAAGTTTTTCCTGAGCCTCCAGAAGCTCTGGGATTCTTGCCTTTTTGGATTCACAGGCAGCGCCGGTGTCGTTGGGGTAAGTTTCTCTCATTGGTGTTTTCCTTTATTTGTTTGCTGTTATCACTGCCACAATATCCTGCCGGTTCAGCAGCCAGCAGATTTTCCCTTCATGGGTAACGTGGGTATTGAACTGGCGTTCGACCATGACGTGGTCGCCGGGTTTGACATCGTCATTGCCATCACCGACGGCCAGCACGACGCCAGTATTCGGCTCGGACTTATGGGCATCCGGCACGATGATTTTCTGGCCTTGGAGCAGTCCCGGCTGGTCAATCCAGACCAGGACGCGCTTGTTGACGGGTCTCATTTCGCCCTCTTTCTCAGGTCTTCAAGGACGCCTGCCATGCCCTTGGTTCCGGGAGGCGATGCCGGGGCTGCGCTACCACCATCAGCGGGCGGCTCGGCTCCGTTGAATTCGGCCAGTTGTTTCTTCAACTCGGCGATTTCAGAAGCCTTCGTTTCGTTCATATAGACCAGCCTGCCGAATGCGGCGCAGCGGTTGCGGACGGCGGCATGGCGCTGGACGATGGCGGTGCGCTGTTCGGGGGTAAGCCCCTTGGACAGCGGGTTCTCGGAGAACGCGCGGTCGGCCAGCTCAAATCCCTTGGCCAGCCTTTGGTTGCCCTGTTCATCGCCCTCAACCGGCTTGAAGTAGGTGCCGTACTTGGGGTGGGAGGCGGCGTCCTCGTTGGCCTTTGACCATTGTTCCCGGATGGTGCCGGTCATTTCGCCGACTTCCTTCTTGCGGGCCTCGGCGGTTTCCTTCTCCCGCGCCTCGCCGTTGGTTCGGGCCTCCTCCAGCGCAGCGGATTGCTCGTCGAACAGCTTGCGAATCTCCTTGCGATGGGCCATCACGTCATCAGCGAACTCGCCAAACTTCTCCACGGCCTCCTTGCGGGCCATTGGCAGGGGCAGGTTGACCAAGTCCAGAATGTCCTTGGGTTCAACCGGGCGGGTGTTCCCATCGCCAGCCTCGATGGTCAGCTCCTTGAGTTCGCCCATTGCGCGCTTCCATGCGTCGTCGTAGGGCTTCTGGTATTTATTCTTGAACTCGTCGCTCTTGGAGTAGTTGACGTATCGGATTTCCTCCTCCAGTTCCTTGAGGCGGGCCTCGCGCTGGGTGAGGGTTTCCTGCTGCTCCTTCCACTTGGATTCGGGGATGGCCCGCTTCTCGACTTCAGCAATCTTGCCCTCGTATTCCTTGACCTTGGCCTTGTACTCGTCCACCAGCTTCCAGGGATTGACCTTCTTCTTGTCGGCTGGCTTGGTGCCCTCGGCGGGAGCGGCTGGCTCGTCGCCTTCTGCCGGGACTTCCGGCTCATCGCCCTCAACGGGAGCGGTGGCTGCGGCAGTAGTCGGTTCGGGGGCGGCGGTGCCAGGTTCGGGCTTGGCCTTGCCCCGCAGGTTTTCCAGCATCTTCTCCCGCGCGGAGCCTTTCTTGGGAGGCGTTATAGGCGTAGTTGGGGCCGGTATTGCCGAGACGTTAATCTCCCGGCGCTGCGGCTGTGCCGGACTGGACACGGCGGCGGGAGTGGCTGCTGCTGGAACTGCTGCGGCGGCGGGTGCTGCGCTGGATGGTTCGTCGGCCATAATCAGACTTTCTCGTAGGTTGATTCAAAGATGTCTGGTTTGCAGGGATAGAATTCCCTGCAAACCCCCTTGATTATCCAGTCGTTCATACGGGCCGTAAGCCCTCCCTCAAGTGTTTTAATCCAGAGCGTGTCTCCAGTTAGAGACTCAAGGCTTTCGCCCGCAAAAGCAGACACTTCCTGAATGTTTCCCGTCCATTGAACGGCCTCGATGACTACTGGTTTCTTTCGGTATTGAGCCATAATCAGTCAAGGTTGTCGGCGTTTTTGGTGGCTGTCCGGGGAGTTGGAACTTCAGACAGGTTCATCAGCACGGTGATGAAGTCCTGCATCCCCTGAATGCGCTGGAAGTTCATCGCGCTGGCGGCCATGAAGTTTGGATGAGTCAGGTCAGTGGGGGCGATTCCATGCAGCGACCTGACGTAGTGCTGGGCGGCGAAGTCAATGGCCCTCTGGAATTCAGGGCTGTCAGTCATCTTGCGATGGGCTGATACCCATGTTCCCATTTCGAGGAACCTCTGCTTTGGAGTGGGGTTGATGGGCCGTGGTGATACGAGTGGTGTTTTGGTTTCCATAATCAATAGAACTTGTGCTTCTTTTGTTTTCCGGTTTGAAGTTTTGAAATGCGTTTCATCTGCGGCTTGAGCATCCTGCTCATCAGCCGGTTCAGCGTGTTGGGCGTTTTGGGAACGGATGCCGCCACCGCCGCAGGAATCACGGCTGGCTTGCGCTCGACCGGCTTCTGGTACACCGGCAATGTTGGGACGGCTTCGCTCATGTCAGGACTCCGATTTTCCAAGGTCAGGTTCCTCGATGACCAGCTTGAGCCACACTTTGCCGGTGCGGGGGTCATAGTTTGACTCATGGCTGGCCACCCGTTGTCCCGGCTCAAGGTTGTACCCCTCCACGAAATACCGAATGACCTCCTCGATGGTGTGCTCCTGATGCTGGATTTTCATGGCTGTTTCCTTTTCTTCCGGCGCTTGCGACCCTTGCGGACGGCGTTGTCATATTTCGGCGTCTGGTCAACCTTGGCCTGTGGGTAGCCACAGCTTCCAATCGTTCCGTTGTAGGCGCAGGTTGTCATGCTGGCGAGACAATAAGGCCGCCATTGGCCGTTTGTCAAGGAATAACTGGTTACTCTTTGGAAACCACCGTCTCAGGGCCGGGAATCTTGCCTTCTGTGAAGCTCATGCCCAATTCCTCAGCCGTCTGGATTTCCTTGAGCAGGTCGGCGATGGATGAGAACTGGACGTTGCAGCCGTCGGGCATGGCGTCCTTGTTCTCGCGCAGGTGCTCGATGGCTTCTTCCATCGTGTCGCCCACGCCCACGACCCAGCCGATTTCCTCAACGCCGGTCTGGTCAGGGGGAACACATATCTTGCCGTCCACCTTGCAAGAGAAGGCTATCTTAACCCATTGGTCGAGTTCGTCCTGGATTTCAAACACGCCCCACTCGTCCCGGTCAACCTTGAAGATGGCCTGCGCTCCGAACTTGAAGGACTGTTCCGGCTCAATCACCTCGCCATTGGCACCTTTCCAGATGACCTCTCCGAGGTTTCCAATCATCTCGCACATGCACTGGCTGGGCGGGCTGGGGAAGCGGCAGGTCGGGTCAATGAAATAGGTCTCGCCGTCCTTGGTAATGCGGCCCTCAGTGGAGAACGCGCCGCGATAGCCGTACTTCTTCAGGATGGGGCCGAACTCCTCGTTGATGACGCGGATTTCCTCAGGGCAATCGGCCAGCTTCTGGAACGCGCCGATGTAGGCGGAGTCCTTGCACTCCATCCCGTGGATGATGGTTTCGGGCCACTGGCCGTCAATGCACCACGAATCAATCCCGTCCTCGATTTCCGTGTCAATCGGCTCGAACACGAAGAAGTTCATGTATTCCCGGAGCGGCCCCAGCGTGACGGCCCATTTGTCCAGCACGGATTCGTCGGCGGCCATGCTTCGGAAATGAGTGGTCTCAAAATCGCCCCGATAGGTGGAGACCTTGATGTACTGGTCTTCCTTGTCCTTCAGGAACAGCTTCAGACTGGTGATGCCCATTACCTTCTTGAACTTAGGAACAGGCAGGTTGGTGGTGCCGAGGACTTCCAGAAACTTCCCGCGCCGAGCCTCCAGCTCATCCCCCCGGCGGCAGCCCCAGACGGCCTTGCCCTGCTTCACCAGCTCCTCTTGCAGGTCGGAATAGCCGATGTCGGGGAACACGAACAGGTCGCATTCGGCCTTCACCTCCTCGATGGATTCGCAGGCGATGATGTCGGGGTAGCCGTCACCAATGACTGAGTCCTTGAGTCTTGGAAATGCGGATTCCCACGGAGTCCAATACCAGACGGTGTCAAATTCCCTTGCCAGTCTGCGGGCAATATGAGGGAAAATTCCCGTGTCCACGCACAGCGCTTTGACATCCTTGGCGTCCTTCATAGGCTGTTGATTTCAGTCTCATACACCGACCACTTCACGCCCATGAACGCGGCCACGATTCTCTCCACTCCGGTTGCAAGACAATGCTGGACATGGTAGGGGGCGTCAGGCTCGTCGCCCGGCTCGCGGGTATCAAGGGTCAGTGATTTTTCGCGCTGCTTCTCGAAGGCGATGTCGAAGGCGTCCACAGACTCCTGTGTCACCCCGGCTACCTTGCACAGTAGCACTTCTACCAGTTCATGGACGGCCACCAGCATCTCATAGCGCCAGTCGGACATCTTGCTGACCAGAATTTCCAGCGAGCCGTCGGGAAGGAAGACCCAGTCGCCGACGGTTTCGTAGCGTTGCATCTTGTGCGGAATGACCTTGATGCTTACGTTCATTCACCCTCTCCCTCACTCATTGATTTCAGGTTGGTTCTCCCGGCCTCATGCAGCGCCTCGACGTTCTTGCGGTGCTGCTCGGCGTCGAAATCGCGCTGCTTGCGCTGTTCCTCCATCTCGAAGGCCACCTGCCGCTGGGCGGTCTTCTGCGTGTGGCTGTCCTGAGAAATCTTCGCCTTGGACTGGGCGGTGATGACCTGCGCCTGCATCTTGGCCTTGGTCTGCGGGTCAACTCCGTCGCCCTGCGATTGCTGCTGCTTCTTCATCTGCTCTTGCAAGCGCTGGATGAACGCCTTGACCAGGTTCATCAGCTTGGCGAGCTGCTTCTCGGCCTGTGCCACGAACTGTTTCTCATCCTTGTCCTGAGCCAGCACCTTCAGATGCTGCTCGATGCACTGGGCCACCATCTGGAAGCCCTTGATTTTGTCGGGCGGGGCCATGCCGCCGGACTGCTCGGTCTGCTGGATGATTTGGCCCAGCTCGGTCAGCAGCACCATGATGAACTCCTTGTGGTTCTGGCCGGTCTTGACGGCGACGGGGAAGCCCATCATCAGCGTGCCCATACTCAACTGGGCGTCGTGGACGGTGTCTGAAATCTTGAGCGGCTGCTCCGGCACCAGGCGCAGAGCGCGGGCCGGGTCGTCGGTGATGGCCAGCGTAACGTCCCGCAGAATATCCCGCTGAGGCTCCGGGTCGTACAGGTTTCGCATCTGCATCAACTGTTCGGAGATGGCCATTTCCAGGGTCTTGTTACCGGCCCCCATGATGCGGGTCGGCTCGATGTCCCAGCATTCCGCATTGAGCACGGATTCGGGAACCCCCTGACGCAGCACGGCGGCGCGGAAGGAAAGCACGTCCCTGTCCTGGGATTTCTTGTTGCAGAACCGGCGGAAGATTTCCCGGTATTCCGGCTCCTGATAATGGTACGCCTGGCCCAGCGCGGCGGACACCAGCGCGGTGGACTGGTTCATCTCGGCCATGACCTGGAACTTGGTCTTGCGGTCGCCGGGCTGGTTCTGGCCCTGCTGGGCCGTCCAGGAGCTTGAGTTCTTGTCTATGATGCGCTGGTTCTCCACCATGCCCAGCTCGATGAGATTGGCATTGACCTGCCAGCGCTCGTCGGGCTTCACGAAATGGATGGTCTCGTCTATGAACCCCTGGTTGACCATGTCCAGCTTGAGCGCCCGCTCCACGTCGTCCATTGACTTGACCCGGTAATAGTTCATCAGCGCCTCGAACACGGCGGCGTTGAAGCGGCAGCGCATCCGGTTCTGGAGATGGCATACGGCATAGAGCAGGAAGCCCAGCGACCGGACGCTGTGATAGCGGAAGGGGGCCACGCTTGACAGGTCGGCAAACTGGAAGGAGACGAGTTCTGAAAGCTGGTCGGCATACTTGCGGTTGCCGGAGTTGAACAAGAACTGGTTGCGGTCAACACCCTCCTTGTCGTTCCGCTCCATCCTGGTGCTCTCGCCTCGCCCGGTGCCGGACTGGGGGGCCGACCACGAATCCAGTATGATGCGCCGGTTCCAGCCCTCATGCTTGTCATCGTCGTTCCAGAAATAGAAATCGAAGCAGTCAATCGTCGGCACCTGGTCGGAGGCGTAGAACACGCCATCGCCCTTGGTGCGCTCGACGGTCTTCTCCGGCGACCAGACTTCGGGCCAGTTGGTTCCCATCAGGGCAATCGTTTCCCGGTCAACCCACTCGACGCACTGGTCAACCAGCGCAAGATTCCACCCAGCCTTCTTCGCCACGTCCCGGTTGCGGGTCAGCTTGATGAGTTCGGGAACGGTGTAGGAGCGGTAGATGTAGAAGAAGGGGAGGTTCTCCATCGTCAGGAGCGTGTTGGCGGGGATGCCAACGTCCTCGACCCCGACGGCGTTGGGCAGCCAGCAGTCCTTGTTGCGCCACGCGGCAGGCCCGATTCCGTGCAGCACGTCCATCGCAAACTTGCTGCGGAAGGTCTCGTAATAAACCATCGAGCGGCCCATGATTCGGTTCATCTCCTTGGTCACGACGGCAGACCAGATGGAGCGCTTGTGCGTCGGGCCGCTGTCCACGCTGGCGCTGAAATACTTTCCGGGCTTCAGGAAGGCCGAGTTGAACTGGGCGCGGGCGTCATGGGCGATGACTGTGCCTCCCAGGAAATTCACGTTGATGGGGTTCTCCTCGTCATTCTCGAAGGGCTTGACCCCGTTGAACAGGTTGTTGATTCTCGCCCGGTTCTTGCCGCGCGTGTAGTCGGCAAGTTTCATGTCATAGCAGACCGATTCGACCTGTTCCGCAGTTTTGAAATTCATGGTATCACTCGTTCCAATCTTGAAAGTATCATGTTGCGTTTGTCGAGGGCGTGCTTGATGCCCGGCTCGAAGTTGCCCCAGCCGTGCTGGACATTGGCTTCACACATTCTGGAGCGGGTTCGGTCATACTTTTTGGCAATCCTTTCAATAGGCCCGATTTGATGATAATGCAATAGGTAAAACGGAGGCTCGGTCGGAATTCCCGGACTGCCGAATGTGCTTCCGTCCTTCAGTGTGGCAATCGAGGTGTGCGCTCCGGGGGCGAATTCCATCGCCGCCACCAGCAGGGGCGAGAACACACAGGGCTTGCCGTACCAGTGGTCGTCGCGCGCGCCGTCCTTGATTTCATCGTATATCTGGCCCTCGCCGGAAGGCTCAACGGACGAGAACATTTCGTAGCCTTGGGGACGAACCAGTGGAAGCCCGGCCATGACGTACCAGGAGAGGGTGGAAACGGCACCTTCCGGGAAATAAATGAACTCGTCGGCGTCCACCACCATGACCCAGTCGGCCTTGGTTCCCAGCCAGCATTCGTTCTTGATTCGCATGTTGACCCGGTCATCCACCTTGTCCTTGGTGTCCCAGTGCCGGACTTTGACGCCGTGGTGAAAGGCGATTTCCAAGCTGTTGTCGGTGCTGCCCATGTCGTGCAGCGTGATTTCGGATGCGAACGTGAGGTAATGGCGGAAGGCGTAGGGCAGGATTTCCGCCTCGTCGCGTCCCAGGATGTGAACGTCAATGTTCATGCGGCGGGCTTTTTAAGCACGACCTTGTTGATGACGATTCGCTTCGTCAGGCCCTTCGCCAAACAGAACTTGTCCACGTCCCGAATCAGTCCGACGAACATCTTTTCGTGGGGGTCGTAATCATCCACCAGCATGGTTCCGCCCGGCTCCAGAAATTCCCAGTACATCTCAAGGTCGCGCAGGCAGTCGCCCTCCTCATGGCAGCCGTCAATGTAGATGAGCTGGGCCTTTTGAATGCCAAGTTCCCGGATGTACCTTCCCGCCGAAATGCTGGGCATGGGCAGCGGGACAATGACATCCTCCAGCTTCCTGCCCAGGACGTTGGAGAGGAACGTGTAGTAGAAGCAGGGGCGGCCAAACTGGATTTTCAGCTTCACCCGATGCTCCGGCATTGACCACAGAATCTGCTCGGCCAGCCAGGTGTCCACGCAGAGAATGGCCGAGCCGGTCAGCCCCAGACGCTTTATGGCCCCACCCATGGTGATGGCTGAGCCGCCCAGAAAAGAGCCGACCTCGATGATGAGCCTGGGTTTTATCTCCGCCACCAGCTCGTCGAAGATGGGCTGGCCGGGGCCGAAGGCGAAATAGTCCGGCGGCCAGTACGCGCTGGGATAGTCGGCGTAGGGGTTGATGCCCAGGTGGATTTTTTGGATGAGTTCTTCGTAGGCGGTCATAAATGGTAAAAGGGGGCGTATAGCTCCGCATCACCGTGGATGAGGGAGCGCAGTTTGTCCAGCGAATGGTCGGCGTGGGCGTTGGGTTCGTCGGGGCCGTGGCCGTTGCCATAGCCCTGTCTTCCGGGCATTCCCTTGATGCCGACCACCAGCTTGTCAGTTCCCTGGTCATAGACCTTGCGGGGCCGCTCATGCAGCCAGATTCGGGCGTCAATGAAAGGGCCGGGGTCTTTGGCCTCCCATTCCAGGGCGCACAGGGCCGTTTGCCGGATGGCGGTGGAGCAGAGGGAGGCGTGGGCCATGTTGTAGTGGGCATACCACTGACGCCATCCGACGTTGTAATAGATTGCGTTTCCCTCGCCGATTATCTCATGCGACTCCAGGGCGCGCGCACAGAACTCCAGCCAGCGCGGAGAGTACCAGTCATCATCTTCCCAGAAGACAATGCCGCCGTCCTTGACCAGCCCAGAAGATGCCAGATGAGTCAGTTTTTTGGTAAGGCTGCCATCGGAAGCGTATGGCAGTATCAGGTGGGTCTGACCCATCAGGCATCGCACCGGGGTGTGGCCGTCGTCCAGCACAATCCATTGCGAGGGTTGCACGGTCTGTCTCGACATCCACAACTGGCAGAGCAGAAAAGCTTCGGGCCGGTCTCCGGTGCAGGTGACGGCGGTGAGGTTCATTGGAAGAACTCCTCCGGGATGGACAGTTCCGGGTCAACGGTTCCCAATCCCCAGTAAATCACGTTCTTGCGCGGCAGGAAACAGTTGGGGTTCCCCTGCCAGCATTCCTGGATGATGTTCTTGCCCAGGCCCAGGGCAATGGCCATCGGGCAGGACTGGTTCCCGATGAACACCCTGGCCCCGGCAATGATTCGGGCGGCCACCAGCAGGTTGGAAGTCTTGAGCCAGGGCACCTTTTTGCCCACGCCATAGGCGAGCTGGTCGAACAGGCCGTACTCTTTGTCCGAGCCGATGAAGGCCATCTGGTCGCCGTACTTTTTGATGAGATGCAGCCAGGGGAAGTGGTAGTTGCGATACCGGGAGGTCAGATTGACGACGATGGGGCGGTCAACCACGGGACTGGCCACCGTCAGCCAGGGCCTGTCCGTGGGCCACTGAACACCAAAGGCATCCAGGTGCTGCTGGAAGATGGACTTGACCGGAGTCTGGAGCGGCTGGCTCCACTCAATGCGGAACCGATTCAGGTCGTAGTCAGTGGAGAAGGGGGTTGAATGGGTGAAGGACGCCCGCCAGATGCAATCCTGGGATTCCAGCAGCGGGGCCAGATTGTTGACCCAGTCCGGGTTGACGGTGGAGCGCGAGCGCCGGGGGAACGGGAACTTGTTGTCGTCGGACAGGAACAGGACGCCTCCGCCCAGCGCCCGAATCACCGGGATGGAATAGATGACATCGCCTGAATCACCGGTGTGATGGAAGATTCTTGGACGGTCAATTCTGAACCCAGTTTGGGACATTTCCGGGAGCGGCGTCAGCCACGAATGGAACCCGAATGAGCCGTTCCAGCGCAGCGGAACACTGGCCCATTCACCGCTGCCGTTCCAGGAGCGGCCCTCGAAGGCGAACTTCAGGGCGGTGGCCAGTTCAGGGAACTTGAATCCGGCGTCCTCAAGGGACTTTCGATGGCGCAGGCAGATGTAATTGTCCTCCGGGTGGGGGTTGTCACCAAAGGGATTGGCGGCCAGATATTTCAGGAGCTTGCGGCTGCGGAGGCTGAATCCCCCGTTGCCAACCAGCCCGGACGGGAGCCACGGAGCGCCGATGTAATCGTACTGGAGGAACCCGTCGCACCAGGCGTCCCCGTTCAGGACGTAGCCGTCGGACTGAATCAGCAGACAGTGGGTGGTTTGGACGTGCTGGTGAAGCTCCAGGATGCAGAAATTGCTGTACTCCTCAAGGCCGGACAGGGGCGGCGACAGGAACTTGACCGAGCCAAAATCGCACTGTTCCATTGACTTCTCCAACGCCCGGTAAGCCAGATGTTTTTTGGGTGTGGAGTCAATGATGACAAGGGTTACGTCCCTGAGGTTGGGCTTCACTTGTCGAGTATCCAGCAATGGGCTGGCAGGTCGTTTTTAACCTCCTGGGATAGGTGCTTTTTGATGAGCGGCAGCGGTGCCCACACCTTGAGCTTGAGCGGGCACATGCACGCCATGCAGACGCCCAGCTTTTCATCGCTGGGAGTGGTGAGTTTGAGGGAGTGCAGGCGACCGATGCGGCCACGGATGAGTTCGGCGGCGGGGACGGTGAACCAAGAGGTCAGGTCGCCCTTGCCGTTTTGGGGACAGGTCTCGCAGATGACGGAGCGGCGGACGGCCTCGGCGGATTCGACGGGCGGCTCACCGGTTTTTTCCCATTCCAGCAGCAGGGCGGCACCGGCGTTAACCCTTTTTACGGCCCCCGCAACAGACGCCATCCTTGTCTGGGACGCGGGGGCCATCGGTTTTGGGGGCGGCGGGGAGGGGTCGCCGGTGATGTAGGCCGTCCATCCGTTCTGCTGGCATATCATCGTGTTGAACTGGTCAACGAGGGCCGCCACAGATTCCCGGTCGGTCGGGTAGGTTTGCTGAAGCGCGGGGTTGGAATTGATGATGGCCGTCGCCTGGTTGACGATGGTGTCGAAGGAGGCGAAGGGAGCCGACCTCCACTTGACCTCCGGGATTTGGAATTTCATGCCGTGAGGCACCTGCATCTGCCGGTTCTTTAGTGCTGCCATGAAGGACTGTTACCACGGGACGAATGAGCCGTCAACAGTTTTCGTTTGCAGAATTGCAACCAGTGTGGGAAGATGGGCCTGTGAAGTTCTACAAACTGCTGCCCGACCGGAACCCATTGCGGGTTGAATTCCGCAAGACAAAAACGTCCCCAATTGGGGACAAATGCAAGCGCTGCCGGGGCACCGGAATCGAGCCAAATCAGGCCGCCATTGGCGCGGAACTGAAGAAGCTGCGGCTGGCCGCCCACATCAGCCTTCGCCGGATGGCCCAGCGCCTGCACATCAGCCACGGGTTCCTGCATCAGCTTGAAGCCGGTCGCCGACGCTGGAATCCCGTGCTGGAGGAATGGTTCATCAGGGAGACAGAGAAGCGTACCCCCAAAGGCCATCCCGTTTAATCAGTTTTATGGCCTTTTTACGGGGGCGGACGTCAATCCCCCACTTCTCCATCATTGTCTGCTGGTCTTTGATGGTCTGAGGGTCGTTCTCGACCTGCCACCTGATTATTTCCCGAATCGTCGGCCTGCGGCTTATTTTCACGACGCGTCCTTTTCCCTGAGTTCTTCCAGTTCATCGTCGGGGCCGGCGGGAAGACCATCCTTGTCAGTATAGCCGTTTTCAAACATCTTCACTGCCGCCGATTCGCCGGGCAATGGCCCGCTGCCAGCCGGCTTCCTGATTTTGAGCTTCTTCTTCAGCGCCCGGTACTCCGCCTGCTTCACCCGGTTGTACTCCCGTTTGTCCTCCGCCGTCTTGATTCGCTGGTAATACTCCCAGTTCACCAGCCGGTACTGGAACTCTCCCTCCCGCACTATCCTGCGGCCCTCCTCCAGCTTCGACCGGCTCTCCGGGTCGGGTGACGACAAGAACTCCAAAGCGTCCCTTACCTGCTGCTCTGTCCCTCCCAACGTAAACGCCAATAGCTTTGGATTGATTTCAACCGCGCCCCCGCGCGCCTTTGTGATGATGTAGTTCCAGACTGCGAAAACGTGCATTCCAGCACCAATCATTGAACCTTCGTACATTGCCTCATAGCATTTTCCGTACATGGGTTTGACATTATCACACTATGTTTCGATGTCAACAACATTCTTACACATTTATACATTTGTCACAAAACGTGTACAACTCAGAAGCAGAAGCAGACAAATACACCAACCCCACCTCCAGCCCATCCGTCGCAAAAACGGGGAGAGCGCAAAGAAGCACAGGAGTCCAGAACCCACCACCCACTCCAACCCACACCCTCCGCTCGCAAAGCCTCGCTGGGCTTGCCCTACCCACCCCCACAGCTACATTGCGGCCCCAACATCATAAGACGCCTGTAATCGAATCGTGGAGCGAATGTGGGCCAGTCATGGCCTCAATTCTTCAGAGATGTTTCCGGAAGCGTCAATCACCCTCACCACCCTCGGTCTCCTGGGCTTTGGGTCGGGCGGATACCCGAACCCGCCACGATACTTCGCCCTCTGCCACATGCAGACAACGTGAGCCTCATGGTCGTGACGAGAATGAGCCTCCACCAACACGTCATGCTCAACTCCTGGGTCGGTGTACATAAATCAGGTGTGTTCAGTGAGGTGGGTTTGTATCAAGGTCGCCGCCGCCTGCTAGGGGCTTGGGGGTGGGTGGTGTGGGGACCAGGTCGGGTGAAAGAGATTCCTTTGAGTCTTCGATGAGTTCTATCGGTGCCTGGATGATGGCTTGCGTGCGTGGTGCGCGGTTGCTGTGATAGTACAGCCTAAGCTCTTTCTTACAATCAATCACCTTGCACAGCGACGCTGCTGCTGCCGCTGCTTCACGCGCAAGCGACGTGGCTGCAATGACTTCAATCAGCTTTCGTTCTGCTACAAGCAAGTTGCGGTACTCAGGGGTGATAGTCATTGCTGTCACAATTTGGCGCATATGCTGGGCTGTGTCAACCAGGCAGTCTCGATAATTCCCCGGTATCACGCTATTTATATGTGAAAGGAACACACTATGTATCAAGCACCACAGTATGAAATGAAACTGAGTGACGCTGTGAGACCTGTTCACAAGGCGAACAAGGTTGAGCGTCCAAAACAGATAAAGTCGCTGGCTCAACTGCCGCGCTACGATGACTTGCCCGATGAGGTCAGGTATGCGATGCGGTTGCGGGACTATGCGTTCATGGAATCGGTGATGGCGTAATCATTGGCTCTGCCCCGGTTGAATGTTACGGTCGTATCGCTTCGGCGTCTGAGCGTAGCATTAACCTGTGATGCGGTCGGCTACTGAAACAGGCCGCATCACCGAAAGGACAGAGTAAAATGAGCGAGAACAATGGAAATCAAATGGCGCTGTTCGCATACAGCGGTGAAACCGACACGTTGGCTGCTGGCATCAGCCGCTTTCAGACTGTTGAAAAACGGGCTGGCGGGCTGGTGGACGGCGAGTTGTTGGGCGTGGCAATGACCATTGGCAAGCGGCGCGACCTGGCCAAATCCCTCAAGCTGGAGGGTAAAACCAATGTCGCCAAGCTGGACAAGGCCATTCTGGAAATGACCGACGACGCGTTGAAAGGCATCAAGGCCGAACTCGCGGCGCTGGACAGCCAGGACTATACCGCGCACAACACGCCTATCAGCGTGCGCCGCATGAAAGACGGTCGCGTCGTCCGCACTTACAAGGTTGTCAGTGTCGAACGTGATGACCGGGTGGACACCGCTGAACTGGCAAAGGCGCTGGGCGTGGATGAGAGCGTCATCATCAAGATGCGCGAAGCCAAGCTCAAGGCCGATGCGGAAGAAGCCAAAAACACGGTTGAAGTGGCCTCTGAAGTCAGCGATGCCACGCCGGAAGTCGCTGTCAAAACCGGCGACCTGACCGTCGAACAGGAACGGGCGTTGGCCGAAGCCATTCTTGCCCAAGAGCAAGCGTGGACTGACGCCCAACTGAGCGACGATGAAAAACAGCTCGAACGGGACGTGATGCGTGAGGAAGCGGTTGCCGCAGCCAAAGCGCCGGTCGCCGAACCCGCGATTGCCTGATAGCAGGCCAGCAGAACATCGCAGCCTTGGAAACAGGGCTGCGGATTCTGCCGTTTAATGGCAGCAAAAGAAAGGACAAAATGATTGAATATGGACTAATGGACATGTCCGACGCCACTTGGCTTGGCGATTCCGACGGCCCATGGAAAAGCGAGGACAGACAGAAGGCGCGCATAGCTGCCGCCGTCGCATCCGAACAGCTACGGAAGCGTATAATCTCACGGCCAATAGAGCCAGAACCATTCCACCTCAAAGACGAGATTCCAACATTTATGACGCCACTTGAAGCCATCCGAAAGCTTGAAGGCTTCAGTGATAATTCCTAATCCGGCGGTAGAGCACAAGCCAAGGGACAGCCAACCTTGGCTTTGTTCTGCTGCATGAAGCGGCAGGGAAAGGACAAACATTATGCGAGACGAAACCAAACAAAAACTATCCGGCATCCAAGAGCGGGTGCGCGAATCATCCAAGGAGCGCGTCGGGATTGAGGAAATGACCAGCGCCGACAAACTCGGCAAGCTGGGCGAATGGCTGGAGGAGTTCAAGGGCAAGGCGGAGGAGGAATTCAAGCGCGAATTCCAGGACTTGAACCACGCCGAACTGGTGGAAATCACATCAGCCATGCACGCAGGCATGGTTGTTCAAGCGGCGGCAATGGCCTACAAACTGGTATCCGACGCCAACCCACTGACATAATCTCACCGCAATAAACCAACAACTGAAAGGACTAATATGGGACAAGCAAAAGGTGGAAAGAAGCTGCGTCGCTCATCGAAGCACGCCAGCAAATATCAGGTGCAATTCCTGAGAACTCAAGACAACAAGCACAACGCAGCCGCGCGGGTTGCTCGCCGGCTCAAGGAGATGCCCAAGCAGATTGGCCGGGCCAAACCCAGCCATGAGACTCGAATCATCCGGCGGAATGTCCGGGAGCATCAGGAGCAGATGAAGCTCCATCGCAACCACAAGGAGAACGTCCAAACCCTTCACATCAGGCAACTGGCATGAGCAAACTTCTGACTCACTACCCGGCAATGAAGCTCGGCGACATTCTTACCAAGGAGCAGATAGCCGAGACGCTGAGAATCATGCAGTTGCCGGTCAATGAGGGGGAACAAACCAAACAGCTCAAGGAATATTACGGCACATTCCGCGAGCAACTTGAGCACAAGGGAATCCTGCCGGACTTCCTTGCCTATGCAGTGCCGTTCTGGATAAGGAGCAACCTTTAATCCTTCCCCGAAGTCACCGTCCGGTTCATCATCGGGCGGTGAGTTCGTGGGCAGTGGTTCACGATGTTGAGAGCGGCAGCAAATGGCCAATCGGCCCCGCTCACTTGCAAGAAAACACAACAAACAAAAAACTATGACAACCATAGTGCAAACGGCAGTTCAACTGACCAATAAATCAAACCAGGAGGCGGTCGAGCGCGAGGGCGTTCGTCTCATCAACCTCATCACCGGCGAGCAGGCGAGCATTCGCGGCTTCAACGACCGCATCAAGGGTTTCCAGGCGGAAATCCTGAAGATTGCCAACGCCTCCATTACGCTCAGCGCGGTTATGGGCGGCACCGAGCTGCCCAATGACGGCAATCCGAACACGGATACCATCATCAAGGCCATTGAGAGGGCGAACAAGGCTGAGCAGGACAGGGTCAGCATCCTCTCGGTCAACCTGGTTGCGGACATCACCCGCGAGCAGAAGAACATTGACGCGGCCTGTGAGCGCATCGGCAAGCACCGCGAGGCGCTGCTGGCTCTCTCGGCCAGCGCCATCAAGGTCAGCGACGTGGTGGGAGGCTAAGTCGAGCTGTCCCAATAACATCATCAACCAAACAAAAGAAAAACACATGAAAGAGATTATTGTAGTCTGCGGCACCGACCGCGCTTCACGCCAGTTCCCCACTGATGCCACCGTGGGCGACGTGGTCAACGACCATAATATCCGTGCCATTCTGGGCTACGGCGACAACGTGCGCGCGCTGGTAGGCGGCGTGGAGATTGACTTCTCCACCGACGCTCCGGCGGGTGCGACCATCCGGGTCGAGACCAAGGCGAACACGAAGAACAACTAATCGGCAGCGTTGAACAGCACAAGCGGGAGGCTCTTAACCGGGCCTCCCGCCTTTTTGTGCGTCAACATTCAACTTTGAAAGGACAAACATTATGCCATTGGAAAATGGAAGCCTTACCGAACTACTGCTGTCAGAAGACGGCAGGCTGTTCCGAAGAACATGGAATCAAACCGAAATCGCCATCAATGAGGACGCGGTGTTCTCGGCCCTCAAAGACAACCAGAAAATCTGGATGCGCGACGCGCTGTTCATCCAAAAGCAGCCGGTGAGCCTGTGCATCGTCAGCGACAAGAATGGAACGCTTCATGTGGATGGAACCATCCCCATGCCCATCATCCGGCTCAACACCACGTTCCGCCTGTCGGACAAGGTGATGACGCCGACATTTGAACCGCCAGCCGACAGCGACCATCCCAAAATCAGCATTGACTGGGATGTGAGCGCGGCCTGCATGGGCAAGGTAAAAATGTGGCTTATGGTCAAGACCCATCGTGGCGCGGGCGACTCCGTGTACACCGTGGCCAAATGCTATCTGGTGGCAACGAGCGGCTCCAACCGGATGTACCGGATTCCGCTGGCCAACGTCTATGACGGCACCGGCGAAGTCTGCATGGGCAACGAATGGCGCGACCGGGAGCATCCCACACTGCCGCAGGCGCTGGAGGCGGCATGGAAGCAATTCATGGACAGCCCTTACAACTCCGACCTGATAAAGTCTGAGGGCAAGTTTGCATCCTTCTTCCGGTTCAAGCCGGAGAATGAAGGGTTCAAAACGCTTCCTTGCGAGGGGCAATGGAACAATCTGTGCGAGAGGATTTCCAATCCGGTTCTGGAAACTCTTTCACTTCCGCCAGCTTCAGGAGGTGACGAATGAGCGCGCTAAAGGCAATAGTGGAAACGGCCACGACCGCCCCGGAAGCTCCACACAGAAATAGCCACGAAGACCCAGCCAAGCTGATGAAGGAACTTGATGCCAAGCTGAGATGGTTCCAGAGTCTTCCCGAAGCCTCGCGGCTTGACGGGATGAGCAGGGCTAAAATGGCATTGATGCTTAATTGCAGCATTCAGTTCCGGGCGGCGATGAACAGCAATGACATAAGCAGGTTCGATGAAATCGTCCAGCGGGGGCTTGAGAGGATGGCGGTTCTGGAAGCTGTTCCACCAATTACGCCGGTAAAAAGGGCGCTGGTAATCACCGCGCAGGGGGGATTTGGAATTATATGAACTACATCGAAGGAGCGGGCGGCGGCGGCTCATGGCTTTGCCCGACTATCTGTATGCTGACCGGGCCGGATAACGTCACGGTCATTGACGGCGACACGCTGGAGGAGAAGAACCTGAACCGCCAGCTTTACACACAGGACGACATAGGCAAGAACAAGGCTGACGCGCTGGCGGCCCGCTACGGCTGCCAGAGCCGACCGGAGTTCTACTATCTTGGCCTGATTGAACTCGACCCGCGCGACTGGCTGCTGGTCTGCGTGGACAACATGCCCGCGCGAAAGTCAGCGCTGGAGTCGTGCGACCATTACGGGTGCAAGGCGATATTCGCGGCCAACGAGACCAACTCGGCGGAGGCGTATCTCTACCTGCCGGAATGGAAGGACTCTCCGCTCGACCCGCGCGTGTATTACCCGGAAATAAACAAGGACGCCACGGGCGACCCGCGCGCAAGGGCGATGGGCTGCACGGGCGAGGCTCAGGTGGCGACCAGGCAGCTTGTGTCGAGCAACTTCATGTCAGCGGCACTGGCTCAGCATCTGTTCGTCGCTTGGGCGATTGAGGCCCGCAAGATGGACGCAGAGGCCCGCAAGTTCCTGCCGCACAAGCTGGCAGCCAACCTGTCTAAAATCGAAAGTTATTCATCAAACCAAACCATGAAAGGACAAATCAAATGATACCACCAGCAATAAGAGAAATGACGCATGACGATATGCAAGCAGCATGGGACAATGGCGGCGACGAATCTCAAATGCGCCAGATAATCAGACGCCCCGACGGAACCTACCGCAGTGGGGATGCGGCGCACACCACATACACCCGCAACCGGAACGAAGCATTTGTGTTTCTAGGACACGGTGCGACCCCGTCGGCTGGAGAGGGAGATTCCATATTTGAAATCCTTCCCGATGAAGATGCAGCCGCCCCAGCTCCGGCACGGCGAGTTCCGGCGGCAATAAGAACAATCAGCACGGAGGAAGCTGAACGAATCTATAATAACAACACGCATGACCCAAGAATCCAGGGGAGGTGCATCATCTCAACGCCGAGGGGGTATGTTGCGCGCGGGGAAGGTATGCGCCGCTGCCCCAACCGGGATGAAGCTTTAATCTTCGAGACTTACGGCATGGCGAATGGAGGTGCCACTCCCGGCAACACTGTTGAATTCCTTGAAGGCGTGGCTCCAGAGCCAGCAGGTCGCCGGGTTCCTGATGCCATCGCGGAATTCAACCGGGCGGAAATGCAGCGAATGTATGACCATCGGCAACGGGATGGAAGACATAGACACCCCCTGATTATCAGGTTGGCAGACGGGAAATGGATGGGGGGTAGAGGCGAAACCCAAGACCGGGAAAAGGCGCACATCTATGGAAATTACGGCGGTACGATGGCCTGCGAAGATGAAGGTGAAATCGCGGAGATTCTGCCAATTCCGGGTGAGGTTGGGATTCCCGAATGGGCCAACAAAGTTGTGCGAACCAATCCCGATGGCACGCCCATCAAGCGCAAGCTGGTTCCGGTCTATTTCGGTTTTGAGTTCATCAAGCTGATGGAAACGGCACCGAAGAATGAGTTTGTGCGGGGCTGGATACTCAAACAGACCAAGCAGATGCCGCCGGACGACTGCAACACGATTGAAAAGCTGGAAGACTGGCTCCAATCCATCCAAGGCAAGGTTGAGGCAAAGAAGGCTAAGGTGTCAGCGATGCCCGGACTTGAAATCACCGTGGACTTTACCGGGCACGAGCGGGGAACATGCCGCTACTCCGTCGGAACCTATGGCAGGAGTGAATTCAGATTCACGTCGGGTGAGCTGGAGAGCATTGCTGAAGGCGCGGACAGTTGGGCTGGGCTGCTGGATGCGGCCAAAGAGACCATTGCCGACGACATCCACGAACGGACGGAGCCGAACATGGAGCCGGACGGCGACACCTACGAATACGACAACCAAGAATGCGAAGGCTCGGACGATACTGATTGGGATTACCCAGTCTCCACACTTGAAACAAGGCTCAGAGACTGGGTTCATGCCAATCTGCCGGACAAGGCAAGGGCGCTGGATGCAGAATCCCCTGCAATCTTTTAACAACAACCAAAGAAAGGACAAAAGCAAATGAAAATACTGGAAGCAAAATCAGAGCTGGTGGAACAAAAGTCCCACCCGCTGTTTGAATGCAAAATGACGCATCAAATCAAGCAGACGACGGCGGCATTCCGCTACACGGGGCCGAAGTTCACGCCCGCCATGTGGAACGAGGTGCTGTCGTTCTTCAAATGGTCGTATCTCAAGACGCACGGCGAGTCGCAGGTGCGGCTGTTCGTCCATCTGGAGCATGGATGGAAGGCGTGGGCGTTCCCGCAGGAAGCAAGCTGCGGGCTGTCCACCAAGGAGCTGCCTGACGACCCCAACACGGCCATTCAAAGGGCCAGGTTCGGCGACGACTGGATGCTCTACGGAACGGTTCACCACCATTGCGATGCCGGGGCGTTCCAATCGGGAACCGACTCGGACAATGAGAAGACCCAGGAGGGAATCCACATCACCATTGGCGACATGAACAAGGAGAAATACAGCATTCACTCCCGGTTCTATTACCGGGGCTGCAAGTTCCAGCCCGACCTGCGCGAGTTTTGGGACTTTAGCAAGGAAGTGAGGGACAAAGCCGACGAAATGGCCGATATGTTTGGCGTCTATCCCGACCTGAACAGTATGGCCGAGCGGCAGATGGTCATTCCCCCGCCCGCCGACACGCCCTTCCCGGAGGAGTGGGTGGCCAACCTGATTGAAAAGAAATGGCCCGGCTACGGCGGCAATGGAGTCGTCTATACCGGCAGGTATGGCCGCAATGGAAGCCAAACATACGACGAGAACGACACCGGCTATACGGGCTACCCATCCAAGGCCATCAAGATGCTGCGGAAATGGGTTCGCAAGAACTTCTTCGCGGACGAACTCAAGGCCGCTGGCAACAAGCTGACCCCGGAAATAAGGGCGGCAGTGGATGAGGAGCTGCTGGGCATTCTGGAGAACTTGGCCGGAGATGCAGAGCTGGCTCCGGTGCTCGACGCCATGAAGACCCACAACTCCCTGCTGCCGGAAATACTCAAGCGGTTCAAGGAGGTTCAGGTGCTGGAAAAGGCCACGCCACCATTACCCGCCGACCTGCAAGAGGAAGTGCAGGGCGAATTGCAGGAGGAGCTGGCAATGGAAACCAAGAAGCAGCACGAAATGAGTCCCGCCGAATGGGAGGCATACTGCGTCGAACAAGAACAGAAATTCGGCTACGGCGCTTGACATTGAGCGGTCTGTAAGCTAAAATGCAAACACTTTGAAAGCGACAGAACACAACCATCAATCTTGTCGGCGGCACGGTCTAGTCCCCACTGTCCACCGCAAAACGAGTCCTCCGACTCGTATGCCGCCGACATCTCTTAAAACAAACACATGAGCAATCAATCATTGATAAAAAGCACAGCCTTGAAAGACGTTGTGCAAAAAGACGAGGTGAAGAATCGCCTCAAGGAAATCATGGGCACACGCGCCCCGCAGTTTGCGGCAGCGCTCGTCCAAATCGTCAACCAGTCGTGGCAGTTGCAGAAGTGCGACCCCAATTCAGTCATCGGGGCGGCACTGACGGCGGCAGCCCTCGACTTGAGCATTGACCCAAATCTGGGTGAGGCCCACATCGTCCCCTATGGCGACAAAGCCACGTTCCAAATCGGCTACGTCGGATTCTCCCAACTCGCCATGCGGTCAGGCCAATACAAGAACCTTGGCTGGACAATAGTGCACGAAGGAGAACTTCTGGACTATGACGAGCTTTCGGGAGAGCTTACGGTCAACCCGAAGAATCCAGAGGGCAAGGTCATTGGCTACGCGGCAAAGTTCAAACTGCTCAACGGATTCGAGCGCGGCTCCTACTGGACGGTGGAGCAAATCACCAACCACGCCAAGAAGTTCAGCAAGGCTTACAATGCGGGGCTAAACGACGCGAAGAAACAGAACACGGGCTGGTTCACCAACTTCGACCGGATGGCCCTGAAGACCGTCCTCAAGTCGCTGCTGAAGCTCTGGGGGCCGAAGTCCATCCAGATGCAGAAGGCTCTGGGGATGGATGAAGGCGCAGTCATTGACGCCGAGACGGGCAAGGTGGAGTTCGTGGACAGCACGGACATTCCTTCCAAGCCGGACTTTGGCGAACCTCAAGTGGATGCCCCACCGCCTGCGCCGGAACCGCCGCCGCCTCCGCTAATCAAACGCGAACCGGCAAAGGTTAAGAATCCTGCCGACGAAGCGTTTGAGTCTGCGGCCCCTGCGACTGAGATGCACCCTGAGCCGCACGACACGTCGAAGCCTGAATACAACACGCTCAAGGCCGTCAAGGGCTTCTTCGGGCTGGCTGGAATCAAAGAGCCGCAGGTCATTGACTTCCTGCAAACGAATGGAGTCATCGAGGCCGACATAACCACGCTGGACATTCTGGCTGATAAGCAGCCGGATGTGCTGACTCTTTTGCATGACCAGAATGCGGAGATAACGGCCAAAATCAAAGGAGTGAAATGACCACCGACGAACATCTACTGCTGATTCTGTCTGAGGAGTGCGACGAGGTCGGCCAGAGGGTGTCCAAGGCATTGCGCTTTGGACTATCTGAATGCCAGCCCGGTCAATCCAAGACCAACGCGGAAAGAATAACGGAGGAGCTGGACGACCTTCTTGGAATCATGCAAATGCTGATTGAGCGCGGGTTGATACCAACCCCATCTGAGAAGGGCGTTATTTCCAAGAAAGCCAAAATCGGAAAATACTTGCAGTACGCTGAACACGGCTGCGGAACAATAGGAGACAAATGACCACACCAAACACGCAATCACGCGGCGAGTTCACCAGTGCCTCAAGCGCACTTCCTGATTCGCTATGTGCCGGGAGATTCATGGCCCAGAAGGGCTGCCCCGACATCAAGACGGACGACGCGACGCATGGCACGCAGATTCATGCCGCGCTCGCCAAACAAGACCCGACCGGGTTGAACATCGAGCAGGTGGACACCTACGACGCCTGCTGTGAAATCGAGAAGAAGGTTGTGCTCAAAGTCTTCGGGACTGATGCCGTGCCCAAGCCGGTTCGTGAAATCCGATACTGGATTAACTGGGCCGACGGGCTTCGGCACTCAGGCCAGATTGACACGGTCTATCGCATGGGAACCAAGGCGCTCATTCTGGAGTACAAATGCCTTCAAGGGGACATTCCCGACTCTCCCAAGAACATGCAGTTGCGAGACCAAGTCTGCCTGTATGACGTGAGCAATCCCCTGCTGTCGGAGATTGTATGCTGCGTCATCCAGCCGCTGGTGACATGGGAGCCGGAGCTGTGCTCGTATTCAAGGGCCGACATAATGAAGGCGCGCGAGCAGTTGTATCTGAGGGTCGGAGCCAGCAACAAACCGGACGCTCCACGAACGGCGGGCGAGGCGCAGTGCAAGTTCTGCTTGGCGAAGTCCAAATGTGAGGCTTACAGCAAATGGGCCAGCAGCATGGTTCCAGAGACGGCAATCGGATTCGACACTCCAGTCGTTCAATGGACGCCATTGCAGCGGGCGGCATTCCTTGACCGGGTTGGCATCGCCCAGAAATGGATTGATGACTGCCGGGACGAGATGAAGAAGCTGCTGGCAGCCGACCCCGAAGCTATTCCAGGCTACGAGCTGAAACCCGGCAACAAGCGCGAGACCATCACCAACCCACAGGGAGTATTTGACCGCTTCTCGGCCAGAGGCGGCTCATTGCAGCAGTTCATGGGCTGCATCGGCGTGGCCAAAACGAAGTTGAAAGAACAACTGGCGGCAGTCACACAAACCAAGGGCAAGAAGCTCACTGACGAGCTATCCGCCCTGACTGCCGGACTGGTTGAAACAAAGGAAAACGAACCGTCATTCAAGAGAAAGGACTAATATGTGGCCATTCCGAAAGAAAGTTAAACCAACTCCGCCGAGGGTGGAGTATGTGATTCCAACCCAGAAGCAGAGAATGGTTCTCTGCATTCTTCGGGACGCAATGACATCGGCTCCCCAAAACGCACACTGGGAGGCAAAGAGGGAGTATTGGGAATATCTAACTGGGGTAACAATAGGAAAAAATATACCCGACGGATGGTTATTGGAACTGGAACAATCCACCACCCTTGTTCGCATTAAATGCACGGAGGTCAAGCCATGAGAACGAAGACCGAAGTAATCACTCCCGAATGGGCCATTGACATTCTGGAGAATCACAACCCCTACAACCGCAAGCTGTCGGAGAACACCGTTCAGGCGTATGCTGCCGACATGCGAAATGGAAGGTGGGTGCTGAATCATCAAGGGCTGGCCTTTGACACCAACAAGAACCTCTGCGATGGGCAGCACCGGCTCTGGGCGGTCGTGTTCAGCGGCAAGACCATCGAGTCGCTGGTCACATACGACATTCCGGTGTCGGAGAACAAGAACGGCATCGAGCTTAACTCGATGGACACCATTGACCGGGGCAGGTTCCGTCAGACTGGCCAGCAGATGCAGTTGCATGGAATCAAGAACGGCGCACTGACGGCTGCTGCGTGCCGCTCAATCGCCCTGATGGTCTATCCGTCAGGCGGGACAAGAAGGCTCTCCACGACCAATTCAATGCTCATCCACGAACTGTGGGGCAAGGACATTGAATCCGTGATTGACTGCCTCGACCACGGCAAGCGCAAGGGCTACATCGTCGGGCCGCTGACACTGTACCATCACGGCGAGCAGGAGAAGGCGCGCGAGTTCTGCCGCCAAATCTCCACACTGGATGGGCTGACCACACCGACCAAGACGTTCGTGAAGTATCTGGAGCAGAACATCGGACTCAACCCCGACAAAACATCGAGGATTCTGGCCCAGTGCATTCTGGCGTTCCATGAAGGCCGCCAGTTGCTCAAGGTCATGGACACGACGAATGGCCGGGAGTTCCTTGTGGGTATGTATCCGTCCTATGCCAAGCGGGTTCGTGAGGCCATGAAACCGTGCGACACGCGGGCCATCAAGCTGGCGCTCAAGAAGAACAGAAAGGCGAAGGAGAAAAAATGCAACCCCAACTCATCGCAGCCGGAGTGATGTTTGTGCTCTGGATAATGTTCTGCTGCTACGTCTATAACAAACAGAAATGAAACTATGAATAAATACACCGACACCGACGAACAGGCGTTCGTCCGCATCTCGAAGGTTCTGAAGAACTGGCGTGAGGCAACGGAGAAACTCAACCTGATGGAGGTGGTCGCCGAGGCCAAGGAGCGCAGAATCTGGAAGCTCAAATACGACTCATGGAAGGACTTCTGTGAGCTTGAATGCGGCATCACAAAGCAATGGGCCAACAGGTTGGTTTTGGCCAAGCCGACAATGGACAAAATCAAGCAAATAACCGATGTAAGTCCTTGCAAATCAGGGAAACCAGCGGAAACTAGTTTCCACCCAGTCTCAATAAACAAAGCTATTAAGTTGAAGGGGACTCCCTCTGACAAGCTAATGGCCGCCATCGGCAAGCCGGCAGTGGTTGACGCCAAGGCAAAAGAGAAGGACTCCGAAGGGTTCGATGTGCCCACCAAAGCCCTCCCATACTGGAAGCGCAAGGACGAGATTCAGGTGCTGCTCAATGCCGTAATCAAAATCAAGTCCACCTGTCTGAAGGCGTATGAAACCAAGGATGCCCTGTGGAGCGAAGTCAACTTCACGTCGCTGATGGCCGACCTCAGCAACACCTATTCGGACATCAAGCGGGCCATGCCTCATGCAGTCTGTCCGGCATGTCAGGGCAAGCTGCCTGACACCTGCCGCGTGTGCAGCGGGCGGGGGCTGGTCAGCAAGCTGTTCTACGACCAGTACACCGATGTTAAGCTCAAGGAGATGAGAAAGAAGGTGGCAAAATGAGAGCCAAAATCATTGACGAGTTCACCGACCTGCCAGTCTCGCGGCAGAGAAAATGCCAACTCAGGCACAACAAGTCCGGACTGTGCATGACCTGCGGCAAGCCATCTGTGTTTGGCGGCAGATGCCTGAAGCACGCCAAGGCCAATTCTGCGAGAGTCCGCAAGCATCAAGGCAGCAAGGCCATCTACAAGAACACCAAGCTGAGGCGGTACATGCGGGCCGCTAACAGTGAGGTCAGGCACGGCGGAGCCTGACGCCCGAATTAACCCGCAGCGCAACCCGCCGTTGCCTGCACCGATTGGTTAGATGCGTATGAACGAACAACAAAAAATCGAAGCTCTGCGAGCCGCGCTGGTAACGAAAAACTCCGCGCTCGAAAACTACGGACGGCACTTTGACTGGTGCTTCGTCTCCAAAGTGACCAACGCCAACGGCAAGCTTGGAATAATCACGAACGAATCGGAAGCCTGCGACTGTGGCCTGATGCGAGAACGCGCCAGCCATCTGTCGCTACTCGAAAGCATCTAACGCCCGAACTCAGACACGCCGGGCTGATGACGCCCGACTTGGCTGAGAGCGTAACCCGGCGTTGTCTGAAGTGAGTTGTTGGGCATCACGGACGAACGAATAAAAATATGAAATACCGAAAGAAACCAGTAATCATCGAAGCAGTCAAATACCAAGCCGAACTCGGAAACAATCGCGTGATGAACTGGCTGGCACAGCAAGGTGCGAATGTCAAAGACTGGCTGTTCCACGACGGCGAAATCACCATCCCGACACTCGAAGGGAACATGAAGGCCAGCGATGGTGACTGGATAATCAAGGGTGTCAAAGGTGAATTTTATCCGTGTAAAAACGATATTTTTGAAATAACTTACGAGAAAGCTGATTGACATACGGCTTGCAATGATTTATGTTTCTTGCAAGCCATGAAAAAGACTTGTAAGCAATGTGGAATAAGCATCAATGACGCGCATCCAAATAAGAAATTCTGCTCGCCACGCTGCGCAAATAAAAACCGCTACGCAAGGACTGGTCAGCGGACAACGCCCAGCCAAAGGTCTGCTTGGTATCAGAAGCGTTGCAAGCGCAAGGGCTATAAAGCCAAGCTGCGAATGCAAGGAATTGATCGGAGAAATCGCGTTCAAGCGTTCATTCGGAATTACAAGCTGTCGAAGGGATGCGCGAAGTGCGGATACAGTGCGCATCATGCCGCTTTGGAGTTTGATCACATCAAAGGGAAGAAACAGTTTAATGTCTGTTTTTCTAAAAGCATCGAACACGCAAAAAAGGAAATCGAAAAATGCCAAGTGTTGTGTTCTTGCTGTCATAAAATTGAAACTTTTAATCGCTTCAAGCCGGACATATTCGCGGCGACCTACGAGGCCGTGACTGAGTGATGCCCAACGATCAAGCTCACGCGCAGCCACTCGTGAGCGAGACAGGAAAATGAAACCAACAACCAAATTACTGCGACGCACGACAAAACCGAGGGGCGAGTGGCTGTTGCGTGCAGCGCGGTGTTAGACGACCTATGACGAGAGAAATCATAATCCGACCAGTGCTCAACGGCTACCTGTGTGAGGTAGGATGTCAGCGCGTAGTATTCACAGACAAGCAGACGATGCTGAACCAACTCAGCGAATACTACGACAAGCCCGATGAAGTGGAAAAACGCTACGTTGAGCGTGCCGTGAACAAAATGCCAGCCGTGCCGCAACCGTGTGCGCCGACCGACTGCTGCGGGGCAAGCGCGCCCACACCGCCCGCAGCGATGAACCGCGTGGAAGAATGCCGACCACGATAACACAAATGACGACCAGGCTCGCAAGGGTCTGGTCGTCTAACATAAAAGGTCAGCCATGAGCGACAAACCGAGATACTGCCACAAATGCAAAGCATGGCACGCTGCCGGCGATGCGGGCTGGAAAACAGGATGCGTAAGCGAATTGGCTGCACCGACCTTGTTAGGCTTCGATAATTGGTGGCATCATGTAGGCAGCGGCCTGCCGCCCAATGTGGGCGAGGACGGGGAAGAACACGCCATGCGCGTATGTCGTCTCGCTTGGAACGCTGCCGAGCATGAATCTGAAACGAAAATTAAAGAACTAAAACAGGTGATGGTCGGACTTCGACGAGAAGTCGAACACCAAAAAAACCGAGTGCTGGCTTGGGAGCGTGTCGCATCACCACTCGCCCACGAATCGAAGCCTAACGACGAGCTATCCGATGGCCCGTCGAAAACCTGAAACCATGATCGAAGCCGCTGACATCCGAGAATCCGAAACGGTCGCAACTGCCGAGGCCAAGGGCCATTCGGATCAGCGATTTGTTAAGTGTCCGTCAATTACCCATCTCGATCTCTTTAGCGGAATCGGCGGCTTCGCGCTCGCCGCGCAAGCGGCGGGATTCACAACCATCGGCTTTTCCGAAATCGAACCCTACTCATGCTCAATCCTCAAACGTCACTGGCCTGACATCACAAACTATGGAGACATCCGGCACTTGACAGGAAAAACGATTTATGGCATTTTAGATTCATGCAACGGAAATGCCCAGAATGTAAAATCAGAACCATCGCAAGCGACAGGTCATACTGCCAGCCCTGCAATACTAAGCGAGTCGCCAAGTGGAGAAAAGCAAACAGGCAGCACCATCGGAAAACTCAAAACGAATGGTGCGAAAAAAAGCGGCGGGAAGTCATCGCCCACTACGGCGGAAAGTGTGCTTGTTGCGGGGAATCCCATTTTGAATTTCTCGCCATTGACCACAAGTTCAATAATGGAAACGCAGAGCGAAAAGTCCATCAAGGGTCAACATGGAAAATCGCCCTGCGGCGCGGACTCCCAGACGACTACCAAATCTTGTGTCACAACTGCAACCAAGCCAAATCCCATTTCGGAATATGCCCACACCAGAAAAAGAATTGACCTTGTCACAGGGGGATTTCCATGTCAGCCCTACTCTCTTGCCGGGAAGCGAGCAGGCAAGGAAGATGACCGTGCGCTCTGGCCACAAATTGTGCGAGTCTTACAAGAATTGGATGCCATCGCCGGACTCCCCACTTGGTGCTTGTTTGAAAATGTGCCTGGAATCATCAACATGGAACTCGACCGCGTGCTTGATGACTTGGGAAATCTCGGCTACTCCGCGTGGCCGCTTGGTATTCCAGCTTGTGCCGTGGATGCCAGACACCGACGACAACGAATCTGGATTGTGGCCTACTCCGAACACGAAAGACGGAACGCCGCCGCGCTCAATCGAAAGTCTGCAAGCGATGATCGCCGACAAACGCAACCGCAAGAACAAGCCGAGCAACCTGCGCGAAGTCATTCTG
>Ga0182017_10000391_pt1 | contig 34227 bp, 27 predicted proteins | sample 712E3DmetaG_FD_120492 | JGI IMG/M metagenome (GOLD analysis project Ga0182017, IMG submission 120492) | Permafrost microbial communities from Stordalen Mire, Sweden - 712E3D metaG | ecosystem: Environmental > Terrestrial > Soil > Wetlands > Permafrost | place: Sweden: Stordalen | collected... | reverse complement strand
TGTGCCGGTGAGTTTTTAACATCGGTCGCTAAGAACCGAATTTTATACAGGCTGGAATCTGTTGCCGTAATATACAGCGTTTTTCTATCGGCATCTCCCCATGCACAATTCGACGGTGATTTTGACATGGAAATTTTATCAAGATATGTCCCGGAAGAAGAAACTATCCATATCCCCATCGGACCGGTGCAATAAATATTTCCGGCAGAGTCTGTTTTCATGCCGTCAGCGTAATTTATATTGTCTTCAGAGATGCTCGTTGGAAGCGTATAAAAAACACGCTTTCCGGAAATGACGGAATCGTCGACAACATCCCATGCATAAATAATACATTTATGTGAATCGTTCACATACAATGTCTTTTCATCAGGTGAAAAGCAGATTCCGTTCGGTTCATTTAATGTGCTGTCCAGCAGCGCTACGGTGCCGGATGGACTGATCCGGTAAATCCCCTGATAATTCAGCCGTGTTCCGTAGTTGCTCGGGATATTGTAGTTCGGATCTGTGAAAAAGATAGAGCTGTCGGATTTGACGACGACATCGTTCGGGCTGTTGAATTTTATACCTCTAAATGTCGATGCGAGAGAAATGATCGTTCCGTTGAATTCCCGTCTCGAAACGCGGCGCAAACCCATTTGTGTCAGAATAAGCCGTCCCTGCCGATCGAGCGCTAATCCGTTGGAATTATAAGACGGATTTAAGAAAGATTTCACAGAACCGTCTGTTTTCGACCATTCATAAATTTTATTTCCCTGGATGTCGCTGAGGAGGAGTCCGATCGAATCGACCCAGACCGGTCCCTCGGGCTGGATAAAGCCCCTGTAAAGTTTTTGCACGATTGCGCCGGATGGCAGAGGAGATTGAGCTTCTCCAAATGTGAAGAATGTCGAAAGAGCTGCGGTAGTAAGGATAAAAAGTCTTTTCCAGTTTATGCTCATGATGGATTTCTTTTCCGTGAGGCTGTGAATCGCTCAGCAAAAAATGTTTAACATGTGAAAGATATAAATATTTTATAAGAATAGCTGTTGTAAATGTACGATATGGCGAACGGACGGAAATCCGTTTGTCTTTAAGGAACGTATGAACATATACTTTGACGGCTCGTTATTTTTTTGTATTATCGATATCAATCATGCGCGGAAACAGATTCTATAAACTGCTCGATCTTTTCATAGGTACTTTTTTGATAGTGCTGCTGCGGTGTGCGGGATTCAAACGGCGGCAGACGTCGAATTTATCACCTCGGAATATCGCTGTTATAAAACTGGCGGCAATCGGAGATACGCTGCTGCTTGTTCCTGTTCTTCGTACGCTGCGCACGGCATATCCTACTGCTAAAATTTATTTTATCGGCACAAAGATTAATGAAGAACTCATTGCTCTCTTCCCTGCCTATGTCGATCGTTTCTTCCGCCTTGATATACACCGATCCGTACGCCGTCCGTTTTCATTTATTCAGTTCATCAGGCGAGTAAGGACTCTCGATCTCGATATAATTCTCGATTTTGAGCAGTGGTCGATGATAACGCCTGTCATTGCGGGATTATCGGGAGCGAAGGCGGCTGCCGGTTTTTATGGTTCGCATTGGGCGCGTCATTTTTTATATTCGACCGCAATTCGGCGAAAACCTGATACGCATGAAGCGGAAAATTTTCTTCGTCTTCTGAATGCCGGTCTTGGATTGCACGGAGTTCCGGATTTGGAACTTCCCGTGCAGCAGGAAGCTGTCGATTCAATAATACTGGATTTGCAGCGATACGGCTGGACGCCGAATCGAAAATTAATCGTTATGCATCCCGGATGCGGATCGCACGGATTCCCGCGCGAATGGCCGATTGATTCGTACCGGGCGGTCTGCAACCGCTTGTCGAAAGAGCAAAAAATGTTTTTCGTGTTCACGGGAAACGGGGTTGAACGGAATTTGACTGCGAAATTGGAACAGGCATATCCAGGAACGAGTTGTTCGTTCAACGACCTCTCGCTTGTTCGGTTGATTGCAGTGCTGTCGCTGGCGGATATTTTTATCTCCGGCAATAACGGTGTTATGCACCTCGCCGGCGCTTTGAAGAGGCCTCAAATTGCTTTACACGGCCCGACAAATGCCCTCAAGTGGGGTCCTCTTAATCCGGCAGCCATCGTCATTCGTTCCACCTGCCCCGGATGCCCGTGTCTCGATCTCGGTTATGAATTCCACCGTGTCGATGGTTTTTGCATGGCACAAATAACCGCTGATGAAGTATATCAAGCATTCAAACATCTCCTGCTGCATTCATAGTTCTAATTATTTCCCGGACCAGTCCGATTTCTTCTCATAATATTTTAATAATAATTTAGTAATGCAGAGTTTTTAGACTTCCGCATATCGATTGGATATATTGATTCACAACAATACAAAAAAGGAGTGAATCGATGATCTCTATTGTACATTCAAAACAAAATCAACAACTTGCACACGAACTCAGTCTCTGGCTTGAAGAAGGCGGATATACAACGGGAGGACTATCGTTCGGTGAAGAACATCAGCCGACAATTATTGCTTCGCTTGCGGTTTCCCAAATGGTCATTCTTATCGTTTCTCCGGAGCTCAATGCAGAGGCGGAAGCGTTTCAATTGCACATCGAAACGATAAAACGGCTTCATATTCCGATCATACCGCTATTGCTCAATTTGTCCGATGCAGAATTTCGCCTTCAAGAAACTCCATGGACTTCTCTCGTCGGGCGCGGATCGACCATGGAAATACCCAAAGAAGGAACGGAATCCATTCTCTCACGTGTTCTTGCGGCTCTGAAAGCTCTCGGCGTACAACCGAATGAAAAACCGGATAAAGACCGTATTCGAGCATTGCGTCAATTTACGGGACGGGATGCTGCGGGAGGAACGGGTGTTATCGGAAAACGGAAAAAAACAAAAAGACGATATCTTTTTGCAGCATTAATTGTAATTCTTTGTTGTGTGAGTGCCTATCAAGGAATTCAATCTTATCTCCTTAAAAAACAACAAGCAATGCCACCGCGTATTGTGCTTCGTCTTCATGGTTCCAATACAATCGGAGCGTCGCTTGCGCCTGCACTTATCGAACGGTTTACGGCAATCAAAGGAGGAATGAATTACTTCTGGCACAACGGCGCAAATGTACTGGAAAAAAAGCTTGTGTACCGCCTGCCGCAAGATTCAACCCGCTATGCTGTCGAACTCTTCACGCATGGTTCGGCCTATGCATTTATCGATCTTTCCGACAGCTCAGCGGATATAGGTATGGCATCGCGTTCGGTCAAACCTGAGGAAGAAGATTTTCTCAAACGAGTTAAAATGGGCGATATGGGTTCATCCGGCTGCGAACATATTATCGGTCTCGACGGTGTTGCAGTCATAGTCCATCCCGCAAATCCTATCCAGTCACTTACGATCGAACAGATTGCTGGAATATTCGGCGGAAAAATAACACTTTGGTCGCAGGTCGGAGGGGAACAGAAGCCGATTCTCTTATTCGCGCGTGAAAAAACTTCCGGGACTTTCGATACCTTTGAAAACCTTGTCTTAAAGCGGTACGGTTTTAAGGATGTGGATACTTCGGCAAAACGTTTTGAGGACAGCAATGAACTTTCAAAACGAGTCTCTTCGATGGAAAACGGGATCGGTTTTATCGGCTTGCCGTACGTGAATGATGCAAAAGCAATCGCCGTAGCGGACGGGGATGCGCCGCCGGTCTACGCCAATGCCCTTACGATTGCCCGGGAAGATTATCCGCTCGCACGGCGTTTGTTTCTCTATATCCCATCGAATCCGGCAAGTTCGTGGACCCGCGATTTTGTCCGGTTCACATTGTCCGATGAAGGGCAGGAAATTGTGAAACGCATCGGATTTGTGGATATACGCATTACAACAGAAAGTAATGTCGTTCTGTCCGCTTCGGCACCGGCGGATTATACCGCTCTTACAACATCGTCAAAGCGGCTCTCAATGACATTTCGGTTTAAAACAGGAAGCGAGTCTCTCGATAATAAAGCGCTTCAGGATATCGACCGTATCGTCAAGTATGAACGCCAGAACGGAATACCGCAATTGATATTAATTGGTTTTACGGATAATGAAGGGGATACAAAGCATCTTAAGGAAATATCCCTTCATCACGCCCATGTCGTTGCCGATGAATTTCATGCACGAGGCCTCAATGTTGACGAACAAAATATTCACGGTTTCGGAACGGCACTGCCTCTGACAACCAATGCGACCCCCGAAGGAAGACAGAAGAATCGTCGTGTTGAAGTGTGGATGAAGTAGCTTAAGCGCGTTTCTGAACGTTGAGCGATTCGGATAGAGAATGCTGCCCGATTTTTTTTCTTCGGGCAACATTTTCGTATTCATAAGCAAGCGTTTGCAACCGTTCATTTAGGGGATCATTCCGCAATTCAATATGTATCTCTTCCAGCAAGGCTGTAATATGTTCATAGGAAGCGGATTCAAGATCGTGACCTGTCTCTTCGCTTTGCGCTGCGGCCGATTTTGCCGCAGCCCGCTCAATGTTTAGCCGGTATTCTAAAAGGGCTTCATTGAGAGGATCCCGGACGAGAGCCTCGGCTAAAATTGCCTTTGCCGAATCGAAATTTCCTTTTGCAACGGCTTCTTTTATTTTTATCAAGAGAGGAGAAATGGAAATCGCTGATTCCGAAGGCTTAGACTGATGTGCGGCTGAATTATTGGCTGCTGCGGTTTCGGCATCGGTAATTTCTTTGTTGAGAACTCCGAGGAGCGAATGGCCGGGGAAAAGAATGCCTGCCCGATTGAGTTCGTTTCGAGCCCGTTCATATCGGCCCAGATTGAGGGAATTTTGTGCGGAATCGATCAGTTGAAGAAATTTTTCCTCCAGAGCTTGTTTCCGGGCATCATGTCCGGTTTTTGAATTATTCTTGTTCTCAGAAGTCTTGCGGGTCTTTTCTTTGCTCTGGAGATCCCGGAGGATCAGAATGAAGATCCGGTCGAGCGACTCAATGTCGGAATGATTGAGCACACCGGACTTTTGAAATGATTCTAAACGCCATAAATACATGGGAACGAATATGCTCGGCGATTCTATGGACTGTAATTCTTTGATATCATTCTTTGCATCGGAAAAAGTTCCGGACTTTATGTGTGTTTGGATCGAAGCCATCAATGCGCGGACACGGCTATGAAGTTCAGGTAATGAGGTCATGAGGAAGCCTTATTGTTTTAAAAATGACGATTAATTCTCTCTTCATAAAACTCATTTCTCTGAGAATAATCAATCTCTTTTCTGTAAAGAAAATGTTAAGAAAAAGAACTCGTATAAAATTCTAATATTTAACTGATTCTTAATCTCACGGCATTATTCATCTCTTTGCTCATGAAAGAATATGTTCGATTGTGTTTTATCCTTTTTATTCTCACGCTTCATGTGTTTTATTTTTTTATAACCAGAAATACCTGCTTCTGTTTTAGGCATGGGCGCATATGCGGTATAGAAATAACTCTGAGAGAGTAATACGTGGAGAGCATAATATTCAAACACGGATCTCATCGCTCGAAAGATGCCGTCGATCCTGTCTCCAGCACTTTCTCAGAGAACCGATACGGTTGTTTCCGGGGAATTTATAATAAGGTCTTTTATTTTTTTTGAGAAGAGTGACAATGGAATTGGTTTCTTAAACCATGCGAGCGCGCCTTCCTTCATGACATCGGCAAAATGATGTTCGTCCGCAAATCCGCTAATAAATGCCACACGGACTTCCGGATTAATCTTCTTGAGCATCCGGAATGTCTCGCGTCCGTCTTTTCCCGGCATAAGCATATCGAGAACGATCAATTGAATTGCGCTGCCATAGTGCTGTACCTGATCTATGGCTTCGTCACCGGAATATGCCTTCAGTACTGAGTATCCTAGAGATTCAAGATATTCACAGTTGATATCGAGGACGGCTTTTTCGTCATCGACAAGAAGAATCGTCCCTTGCCCATAGGTCTGGGATTTGTTTAGTTGTTCATGGCTTGAGTTTATTGGATTGCGCAGTGAAATTGCCGGGATGTAAACATCGAATCGGGTACCTTGACCGAAATTGCTTGTTACGTCGATAAAGCCATGATGCCTCTGTACAATGCCGTAGACAACCGACAACCCGAGACCGGTTCCTTTTCCGATATCTTTTGTTGTGAAAAAAGGATCGAATATTTTCGGCAAAGCATCCGGAGAAATTCCTGTTCCGGTGTCCTCAACAAAAAACCGTACATAGACACCCTGCTTAATGAAAGGATGGGCTTCGCAGTATTCCTCGTCGGCAGCCTGCAGATGTGTGCCGAGCTTTAATATTCCACCGTCCGGCATAGCATCACGCGCGTTCAGCGACAGATTCATCAGAATCTGCTGCAATTGTGTTTCGTCTCCTAAAATCATGGTAATAGAATCATCGATATCGGTTTTGATGGCGATATTCATACCGATTGAGCGTTCCAGAAGATGCACCGTTTCTTCAATAATGCGGTTCATATTCACGCTCATGAATATCACAGGGGACTTTTGTGAAAAATCCAGCAGCTGCCGTGTTAAACTTGCCGAACGATTCGCAGCGCTTTCGATCATTGTGCAGTATTTTTGTATTGGGGAATCCTTTTCAATTTTATTTTTCAGCATATAATTGCTCGAAATAATCGCTGTGAGCATATTATTGAAATCATGGGCTATACCGGATGCGAGAGTGCCGATACCTGCCAGTTTTTCAGATTGAATAATTTGATTCTCTTTCGTCTTTAAGTCCTCAAATGCCTGATTGAGAATTCCATTCGTTTCTTCCAGAAGAGCTTGTTGTTCTTGCAATCGATTCATCTGAAATACAATACGCTGCCGCTGTTCCGAAAGCACACGTGCGATGGAGAGCAGCCCGATATAACTGCCGTCAGAGACAACGACAATATCTTCATACAGCGATTCCTGTTCGCGTTCCAGAGCCTGATTGACGATTTCGGAAAATGTAACAGATGCCTCGACATACAGGAAGTCGGCAACCATCAAATCCGTAACGGGATGTTTTTGATATAAGGCATAACCATATTGCGTTGATGTAGCATCCTTGACATGCCTGTAGGTCAGCAATCCGATTGGACGCCGATTCTGAACAACAACGAGTGATGAACATCTATGCTGTGCAAACAACGGACTCAACCGGTCGCAGGATGTCGATGGTTCCAATCCCGGAATCGGACTAGCAAGGTCTGATATGGATAATTCTGATGTATCGTTCATTCAAATGGTTTTCGCAGTAAGAGTCTATATCTAAAATACGAAAACTATAACCGTGCAGTGTTATGCGAATGTAAAATATATGTATAAAGTTTGCATGATGAACAATAGAAGAGCATTGGAGTCCTGGCCCAAAAGATAGAGAAGGAAATTAGTCTTGATCAAAATTTATTTTTTTGTGAAACGCCTGCTCAAACAATTCTTTTTTACGTTCCGCTCCCCATATTTCCATTTCAATATTTTTAGATTTACGATGCAGGAGATGGAACCGTAAATGATCGCCGTATTTACGGCATTCGATGCCTCTGATGACGGCAGAGTGCGTACGATCCAGGCCGTCTGCAATGCGAAGAATAGCGGCAAGTTTTATAACAACATTTTGCTCTTCTGAAGAAAGCATCTGGAATTGTTCATGCTTCAGCTTTGGATGGCTTTTTCTGTGGTAGCGTGCTATGTTGGCGATGATCTCTTTTTCATTTTCCGTAAAACCCGGGAGTTCTGCATTGCGAATTAAATAATACGAATGCCGGTGGTGCTGCGCATGAGAAATGAACAAACCGGTTTCATGCAAGAGCGCCGCTGCTTCCAGATATTCTTTTTCACGATCCGTGAAATGGTGAAGGTAGTTTGTTTTTTCGAATATTTCGAGCGCAAGTTTGGAGACATGTTTGGCATGGCCGTATTCCACATCGAAAGTTTCTGCGAGACGGATAATATTATTCATGCGAATGTCATGGAGATAATTGGATGTTTTCAACGAAAATACTTTTCCTATCGAATCGAAGAGTATTCCTTCTCTTAAGGCGGATTCCGACACAACCATCTCTTCAATGGATAATTCCAAAAATGTCTGCTCAAGAATAATGGCCCCCGCTGCAATTATATCGGCGCGCGAGACATCCAAACCGTCGATGTTTTTACGTTCGGACAATGTCCGTGCGGAAACGATGCGATCGACAGTAGCGAACAGTTCGTCTTTTGTAAAGCTGTAATTATTGATCGAACTGCCTTCGTCATGATCTTTGGCGCTGCGTATAATTCTTGCGAGTGAATTAATGGTTCCCGAGCTTCCTACGACAGCATGGTATTGATATTTATCGATGTCCCGGACAATCGGACTCAGTGTTCCTTTTACGTATTTCCGGCACTCTTTGAGATTCCGAGACGAAAATGATCCGCCGGGGAAAAATCGCTGGGTCAGCCGCACGGCGCCGAGTTTCAAGCTGTTGCTGAAAAGGACATTTTGTTTTAATCCGATGATATATTCCGTACTTCCCCCGCCGATATCGATACACAGCGCTTTTTTCTTGAACATCGGCAGGGCCTGGAGAATGCCGAGATAAATCAATCGTGCCTCTTCGGTACCGGCTACAACTTCGATTTTAATTTTTGCTTCGGATTTTGCACGGCGGATAAATTCATTTTTATTTAATGCCTCGCGGATGGCGCTTGTTCCGACGGCACGAACAGGCGCATTGAAGATGTCTGCAATCATTTTCATTCTTTTAAGGGCACGTATGCCCCGGTTCATTGCAGAAGGGGTCAGGTATTTCATATCGGTCGACCCGGAACCAAGCCTCACAATATCCTTTTCGCGGTCAAGTATGCGATATTGCCCGGTCGACATGACCTTTGCAACAATGAGATGAAACGAATTTGTTCCGACGTCGATTGCTGCGAGCGTTTGCGGTTGTTGACTATTCATCTTCCAGTATGCCCAGGATGCCTTGCTTCAAATCACGGTTTATTTCTTCGAAGTTCTTCGATGCATCGATAGTTTGAAAACCAAACTCTTTCGTCATTTTATCGAATTCTTTTAAAATGCGTTTCTGATATTCAACAAAACTGTCGTAAAAATCGCCGCCCAGTCTCATGTCCATGCCCGATTCCCAGTAGTCCATTCCTTCGCCGGAAAGTTCTTCCCAATACCGTTTTTGCAGAGTCTGACTGTTGATAACCCTTGGAATTAAATCTTCGACCCCTATGCGCATATAAAAAACAGCATCGGGATTGAGTGCAAAACCAAACACTTTTCGTATCCAATGACGGTTTGCGCCGCGGACAGCAGATCGTGCAAATGCAGTATAAATATACCGGTCGGCAAGTACAATAAAACCGGAACGGAGCGCCGGAATAATTTCATGTTCAAGACGGTCGGCAAAATCCGCCGCATACAAAAGGCTGAATGTATTGACATTCAGCGTATGTCCGGATTTTGCCTCGTCGATTGCCTTGCCCATAAGAGGCGAACGCGTCCATCCCGTCGTAACGACGCCGAATCCTTTTACTTCGAGCCATTTTTTTAGATCGTCAATCTGCGTAGACCGTCCGACGCCGTCTGTTCCTTCAACAACAATAAGCTTTCCTGATAAATCTTCAGTTTCAACATAGGGTAATCCAAATCCGTAAAAATGCCTTTTCTTAAGCGACATAAATATTCTCTTTCTTTTGAAGAAATGGCGCCGGTTTGTAGGCATTTAGTTTCTGACGCACGATTTCGCGAATTATCGCTTGCTGTTTTTGAATTGACTGTGTTGCGTCAACGACCGTTAATCCGTATTCAGATGAAATAGCATTATATTCTTCAAGGATTTTCGATTGAAAGATGCGGTAGCTTTCTTTCGGATCGTCGCTTAATCCGAGATCCATTCCAGCTTCGTGAAATTTAAGATCAATGCGTCCGTTTAAAATTCTTTTCAATGAAATCTCGATAGGTACTCGGAAATAAAGTGCGATATCGGGTTTTACTGCAAATCCGTATATGTTGCGCACCCATTCGCGATGTACACCGCGGACGACATCGCGGGCGAATGCCGTAAAGATATAACGATCTGCGCACACAATCATACCTGCTTTGAGCGGCGCAATGATAAGATGTGCAAGGCGGTCGGCAAAATCTGTTGCGTGTAAAATGCTGAAAGTTGTGGGCGTTAATAGATTTTTCTTTTTGCCGTGTTTTATCGTCTCGTTAACAAGAGCAGAGGAGTTCCATTCCGTGAAAAATACCCGGTAGTGAGCGTCGAGCAGCCATTTTTGAAGCAGCTGGAGCTGCGTCGATTTCCCGGAACCGTCGATTCCTTCCACGATAATCAGTTTTCCGGGATACGGATGGTTTTGTTCGAACAGTCTTGACATGAGTATATCCTTTATCCTATGTCTCTTAAAAATCTCGGCGGCAGGTGCCATAGAAGCCTGCCATGTTTTCTCGACGGAATGGTTTCTGTTTCAATACAGCACAAGGCGCCCTTTTTAAATTCTATGATGTCGCCGGAATTACCGAGCAGAGCCGATGCAATAAATCCGATATCTGGTCCATGGCCGACAATTAAGAGGGATTGCAGATCCTTGTATTTCGCAAGGTAGGTCATTACATTTTTCATTGAACTGTTCGGCAGCAAATATTTACATATCTCCAGCCGATGTTCTGCACCTATTGCTTTTGCCATTATCACGGCAGTCTCATATGCACGTTTGAGCGGGCTTGCCAATATAATGTCAATGGGCGGCAGGATAAGTGCGGCACCTTTTGCCGCTTTTGCCATCTTTTTAATTCCTTCTTCCGTAAGCGGACGATCATCATTCGGGAAACTGATCGATCCGCGGGGAACCGCTATGGCATGTCGTAATAAGTAAATCTGCATAAACACTTTCTCAAAAGCTGTTTTCTATAGTACAAATTAATGATCCGTGATTGCGAACCTTAAGGTTAAGAAAAAGTTAATTTTATGTTAAGCCGTAAACGATCCTTCGAAGAGCCGTTCGGGCGGTACCTTTTAGAAGTTAATGACGACCATAAAATTTACTTTTTAAAATTCATAAAAAGAGTGTAATGTGTAGATGATATCAAGGTAATGATTTACTCAGTCGGGTTGTTGTTTATTTCCACTATACAAAGGAAATTAACAATCCAATAATCTCGTCATAACATTACTGTAACGATGCGGGAGTATATTCATGAGTGTATAGAGTCGCTTTTTTTCTATCAAAGTCAATATCGGTATATAATTCGTTTATGAAATTATCACAAAGAATATATAATCTGAGAGGAAAAGCATTAAAATCGGCAGGAGATTGCATCCCTGAAAGGTAATTCAAAAGGAAGAGAATGATGATGAAAAATCAGTCAATTATAAAAAATATAATTCGGTCGACAGTATTCATTTTACTGGTCTCAGCATCTTTAGCAATGCTGCATTCTCAAACAGTAAAACAAAATGCCGATCAACTGATACTCGCAAAAGGATCGTTAAAATTTCTTATCATCAGCGACTGGGGCAGAGACGGAATCCATGATACGAACAAAAAAACTCCGGGCCAGCTCAAAGTAGCGAAGCAGTTCGGAGTTACATCTCAAAAGATTCATGCTTCATTCATTGTAACCTGCGGCGATAATTTTCATGATGGAGGAGTTAAAGCTCTTGCGGATCCTTTTTGGAAGGTGAATTATGAAAATGTTTATACCGCAACATCGTTGATGATTCCCTGGTATATAACGCTCGGCAATCACGATTATGAGGGCAATGTCGAAGCAGAACTTGAATATGCAAAGACCAGTAAACGATGGATTCAGCCGGGGAGATATTTTAGTTTTACAAGGAAAACTCAGGATTCGACATCCATACTTTTTCTCGTTCTTGATTCTTCACCCTTTATTCAGAGTTATAAAAACGACGAAAGGGATAAACATCATGTCAAAGACCAGGATACAACTGCACAGGTACTATGGTGCGACAGTATTCTCAGTACGTCAAAGGCAAAATGGAAATTCGTGTTTTTTCATCATCCCGCATATTCTGCCTCATCCACGCATGGAAGCACACTCGAAATTCAAAACACATTTGTCCCTTTATTTGAAAAATATCACGTTGACGCTTGTTTTTCCGGCCATGATCACGACTTGCAGCACTCTCGTCCGGAAAATTCAGCAGTTGAATATTTTGGATGCGGCGGTGGTTCCGAAACGCGGCCTGCGGGAAAATCGTTGTTTACAAAGTTCAGCAAAGCTTCGCTCGGATTTGGAGTGGTATCAGTGACTCGAAGTACAATGAAATTTAGCTTTATCAATGAAAAAGGAATGCGCATCTATACGTATGAAATTAATAAATAATTCAACAGCGTATAAAAAAACGATAACCGCTCTGATAATTATTCAGTTATCGCTTTTTTCAACCTTGTTTGGTGCGCCGCACAAAAATGATCGAACATTGAGAAAACCCAAGCTTGTTCTTGTCATCGTCGTCGATCAAATGCGCGTTGATTACCTTGATCGGTTTCGTGATCTTATGTGTGATACGGGATTTCGTTTCCTTATGGAAAAAGGAACTCGATGTACCAACTGTCGGTATGAATACACACCCACAAATACGGCTCCGGGACATTCGTTTATCCTTTCCGGAATTTATCCTGGTATTAGCGGCATTATTTCCAACGAATGGTACAGCACCGTACGGAGAAGAGAGGTATATTGCGTAGAAGATTCGTCTGTTTTTTCAATCGGAATAGATCCATGGGAAGCGGCAGGAAGAATGTCGCCAAAGAATTTTTCCGGAACGACCGTTGGTGATCAGTTAAAAACAATATCTCCGGATTCTAAGGTTATTGGAATCGCTATCAACGACCGTGGTGCAATACTTCCTGCCGGAAAACATGCTGACGGAGCTTTTTGGTTCGACCCGCAATCGGGAAAATGGATTTCCAGCAATTATTATTTCAAACATCTTCCTTCATGGGTATCTGCCTATAACGATCGTCATCTTCCGGAGTCGTACCTGAACAAGCAATGGATCAAATTGCTGCCGGATTCCGATTACGTACGTCAAGGAATAGATGATGCTCCGGGTGAGGGAACGATTGCCGGCGAAACAACGCGCGTTTTTCCGCACTTAGCTGCGGATTTAAATGATCCGAACATTATACGAACATCGGTGTTCCGGCGATTCGATGCTCTTCTTCCGACAACATTCGGAGATGATCTTACCCGTCAATTTGCAGAAGAAGCCATTAGCGGTGAATGTCTCGGACAGTGCGGGGTTACTGATGTGCTCACAATCAGCTTTTCTTCTCTCGATTATTGCGGGCATATTTTTGGCCCCGATAGTTATGAAATTGAAGATATGATTATCCGGTTAGATCGGCAGCTTGCCGGATTGTTTTCCTTTGTGGATTCCACGATTGGCGTGAAGAATACGGTCATCGTATTAACTGCAGATCACGGCGTGTGTTCACTGCCTGAAAAATCGATTGCAGGCATGGCCGGCAGAATCAACGGTAAAGATGTCTTGGTCGACATCAAAGTTCGCATCGGACAAAAATTCGATTATAACGAAGGATCCGACAATCTTCTTTTGGCCTTTTCCAATGATTATGTATATCTTGATTATGACGGTATCAAGGAGCATGGATTCAATATTGATTCCTTTGAAGTTGCAGTCGGCGAGGCTGGTTTAAAAGAGCCGTATGCGTCCCGTTATTATACGCGTACACAAATAGAACAATCCATGGCTTCAGGTGGATCCACAGATTCCATTTTATGCTGAATTGAAAAAGGATTTAATAAAGAATTGAGCGGCAGCGTCGCCATTGTTCCGAAAGAATATTCTTTTTTTTCCAGCGGCCAAACAGGAACCACACACGGCACTGCCTATGAATATGACACGCATGTGATGCTTTTATTTTATGGTTCCGACTTTCGGCAGGGGACGTTCTCCGAACGGATTTCTCCATCCATAATCGCAGGAACACTTTGCTTTCTTCTAAATGTTCCTTTGCCGGCATATTCGTCCGGTATATTCTATTCAAATATTATGATCACGAAATAAAAGCCGTGCTCGCAGAATCAGTAAAAGCGAGATAACAATTGCCGTCATGAATGCATTCGTGCCAACTTGATACAGCGTCCTCTCTAATAGAAAGGATGCTTGCTTATATGACCAAATTAAAGAGTTTAATGAAAAACAACGGAGCTATTCTTTCATTCCAACAACAATAATCATCATCTCTCCCTTCAGTCTGCCCTGACCGTCCATTTGACGAACTGCAGGCAGAAACACACGATGCGATTGCGGGTCAAGTGCAAGCGTTTTTGCACCCGGAGAAGTTAAAACTTTTCCCACGGCTGTAAATTTTAAAGGTCCTTCTTCATGCATAATATCGAGACTGCCATCTTTGTTTGAAACATAAATCAATCCCATGTTTGCATCGAACGCCGTGCCGTCGACGCCTTTTCCGATTGGAAAGCTTGCCAGAATTTGACCGTCATTTGCACTGAGAGCGACAAAAACCTGATTCCTTCCACCAGCGAAAAGCACACGATTTTTGCGGTCCATCGAAAGTCCGGTCGGTGTTTCCGCCGGTGCAAGCGGCCATCGCGACCGGATCTTGAGGGATGCTGCATCGAATCGAACGATTTCGTTTTTATTTTCTATATTTATATAAATATCTCCGTTACCGTCTGCGACAGGACCTTCCGGCGAACCGCCCAGGTCCAGCGAGCCGACAACTGTCATCGTTGATGCATCGATGGCAGTACAATTTTCACTTTCTCCGTTGAAAGTAAAGATTCGTTTTGTCGCCGGTTCATACAAAATAGCATCGGGCTTTTTTCCTTTTACATCGACAGTTCTCACGACGGCTAGTGTTTTAAGATCGAAAACAGTAACGTCGTTGCTTTTACCGTTGCTGGTGAAGCCTCGGGAAAATTCAGAAGCGAGTGCAATTCCATGAACACCCGTTGTCTTTTCAATGCTCCCTAAACGGGTCTTTGTGTCGTACTGAACGACTTCGACGCATGTACTATGAGAAATATACAAACGGCGAGTTATTGTATCGCACGTGATATAATCCATACTTCCGGAACCTCCGACAACAATCGTATCAAGGACAACAGGGAGAACTGATTGAGAGTATAGCTGAGTTGAGCAACAGCTGAGGGCTGTAAAAATCATTAATTGCTTAAAGGTGTACGACATGAGTGCTCCTTATTTTGTAATTGTGCATGAATCAATAATTTTAAGATGACTTTCCGGTCGTGCATCAACTGTGCGAAGTTTCGCAATGCCGCCTTCAAAGGTGATAAATGTAATAACAGGAAAAGATTTTACAGGCAGCGTGAAGGCAATTTGCGGATTCATCGGTACGGGGTCCTTCCAGCTTGCACCGCCCGTTCCGTTGATGATATGGATCAGACCTTTTTTTCCATCCACTGTTCCGTCGGGAAGTAGCCGTTTGGTACGGACATAAACGTGTGCATGTCCGTTAAAAACAAAATCTCCGCCATGGCGCGAAAGCGACTCAAGCCATCCGCGGCAGTGATCCAAATATGTTTCCTTGTAAGTAAAGCCGTATGCCGGGTTGTGCCATACGCCGATCAGCCATTCACCCTGCTTCACATGGTCGAGATAGAGATCAAGCCAGTGCTGCACTGTTGCAGAATCTGAAAAGTATGCATCAAGTACAACAATATGGACGTTTCCTTTATGCCATGCATAGAAATGCGTCGTACTATCGGCATCATTAATCGGCAAAATACCGCGTGTATGTTTGTCATATATATCCCGAACAGTTATTGAGTTTCCCCCTTCACCTCCGGCATCATGATTGCTTGTGCAGAGCAGAAATTTATCCGGTACATACAGGTCTTTGATTCCGGGAAACGCAAGAGTTCTTTGCCAATCTGCTTCCGTACCATGATGTGTAAAATCTCCCGTGTGTACTTGCACATCCCAATTTGTGATCTGATGCTCCAACACGGATGCGATTTGTTCACATGCGTGGTCGAGATTTTCCCGTGAGTCTCCCCAGAGGGCGATCGTAATTTTATTCTGAGTACGAGCATTGTCGGAAAGAAACAAAAGAAAAAAGAAAAGAAATGAAAGGCGGAAACATTTCATGTCGGATTCCTTTATTGACAGGATAAAAAATACTTGGTCGGCGGTGAGTAATTCTCTGCACCGCCGGCTGTGATTAGAGATTGAACAAAAAATAATCGAGTACATTGTTCTTATTTCAGCATCAACATACGGCTCACAATACTCAATGGACCGGATTGTAATCTATATAGATACATGCCGGATGATAATTTTGATCCGTCGAATTGGACAGTGTGCGCACCTGCAGTTTCCACACTGTTGACGAGCGTTTGAACCAACTGGCCGAGTAAATTATATACTTTCAGAGTCACCTGTCCTTCATGCGGCAATATATATTGAATAGTCGTTGTCGGGTTGAAAGGATTTGGATAATTCTGTTTCAAAGCAAATTCGATTGGATTGTTCGTATGCGCTTTGTCGACGGCAGTTATCGTTTCACCTAAAGCACCGACGTTTGAGGCGCCGGGTAGCTGTCCGGTGAATGCCGGATTCGTCCATGTTAAAGGCGGCGTGTATCCCAAGCCGGTATACTGAGCAATGAGATGATAATCGTTATTGCTGTCCATAGTCGTGAAATCATTCCCAAACCATGGATTATAGCGAGCAAATGGAGATCCCGTAACATGTCCTGTCATATATTTATCGTTCGCTTGTGGACGAGTGATATCATCACCAAGTCCGTCGTTCGTATAGAAAACAGACATCTGGTTCATGCTGTCGACGGAACTGAAAAAGAAATTGTTATTATAATGTATGTTCATTGTATCAGTTAACGCGGTGATATCCATATCACCAAGGTTGTCGCCAAAAATATTATTGTATATCTCTGCGCGAGCGCCTGCATCGACGAGAATACCATAGCCGGGCTCTCCAGTTCGACGCCATCCGCTAGCTATGCATGTATTATTATGAACACACACATTCGTAAATCGTGTTTTAGAACTTGAATTAATTTTGATAGCGCTTCCGCCGGCTGCCCAGACGATATTGTACGCTATTTCTCCGCACGCGCCGCTTTTAATATTGATGTTGTCGCCATCGGGTGCACCGCAATATTTGCAGACATTTCGCAGAATGCTGAAGTTGCCGCCATGGATTCCGATTGCATCGTCGACGGTACCATCGATTAAATTGTCCGAAAATATTATTTGCTGCAGGTTTTGATAATCTGACGTCACATCCACTGTTCTATATGCATGTCCGGTAAAATCGACACCGCCTGCACAGTATATTTTTGTAAATTTCATACTGAATATTCCGCAAGAATCTGCGACAATGCCGCCCCACTGTCCGGGTCCAAGATGTCTGAGCGAATCAGGCACGGTAATGACGATGGGATTAGAAGAAGTCCCTTCAAAATAGAAATGTCCATACACAAACATCGCTCCAAACGGGCTTGCCATAATGATCGTATCACCCGCGCTCACATGAAGTGAGTCGCCCGGGTTGACTACAATAGAATCTGTGACGATATAGGTCGTATTCGGAACTGTTGTTCCATGAATAGGTCCGGAAAGCGGTCCCGATGTGATCGTTTGTGCATGCAGAACGGCATGCCATGATATTAAAACCACGATAAGAAGTACATTGACACAACTTCCTATTGTCGTTCGTTGTTTCGGATTCAAATGGTTTAAAAATGCACGCATAAAAAATACTCCTCTCATGATTTGTGTTAGGTTATGATGTTGACTTATAAGCGAAAACTGATTCCAATAGTGCCGCGAAGCTTATTAGTATCCTGTTGAACAAAGAGAGTAGGATGTACCATCATCTTGCCTGTCGGTACTTCTTCCACAATTTTAGAATTCAATAAGTTCGAAAGTTTTATTGAAACCTTAAGCCCGGGAAGAATTTCTTGATCTGCGGCACAATCCATATCACCGACAGCATCTTCATAAATATCATGTCCATCTTCGTTATTTACGGCACTGAGCCGTCTGCCGGTATAATTGTAAGAGATGCGTAAGCCGGTACCCCATTGCGAATTATCGTATAAAAGGGTTGCATTCGCCAACACTGGAGATTGAGATTGAAGCGGACGTGTACGTTGGAAATAGGTCGTGACATTGTTGCCTTGATTATCGATCGCTACGGAATAGACTTCATCGGTGATTCGCGAATAGACGTACGTAAAATTTTCTGATATGCCAAAATTCCCGAAATGCACGATACTCGATTCTTCGACACCATAAACATCAGCCGGATTGCCGTTACCTTTTGATCTGGTCGAAGTGATAGCGCCGGAAATTTCATCTTCAATCGGATCGGTGATTCGTTTCGCATAAGCGCCGATGGAGATTTGATTCGTTGTCGAAGTAACATATTCGTATTGCAAGTCGACGTTTGTCGCATGTGCAGGTTTTAAATTAGGATTACCCTGAGTTGTGTTAACGTCTCCCCTATCTTGCGCAGGAACAAGATCAAAATAACTCGGACGACTCATGGTACCCGAAATGGAAAGTCGAAAAATATTTTCAGGATCGATGGCGTAACGTATGTGCATGCTCGGTAGCAAGTCGATGAATTTCGCCGTATCGCTCGTCGGACCTGTAATTGGTCCTTGTTTTATGGGAGCTGCGGTCCAATATTGATCGGTTGCCTGCTCCCATCGCACTCCGGTAAGGATCTGAATTGAATTTGTATTTAATACATATTCGACATATCCCGACCACAGCCCTTCATGTGCTTTATAGTTCTGGTAACCGAAAACGGCAGTTCCATAATATCCAAAAGGCGTAACCTGCATACTATCGAGTTCTGTGAACGTTTGCGTGCTCCCATTTTTCTGAATAGATGCATTCAATTGATAATCGTTTTGAAAGTTCACGCGCTTAAGGTCTATATAACTTGCCCCAGACTGAATCGTATGCGTCCCGTTTTCCGTAAGTTTCCATGAAATATCCGCTTTCCCGAGATATTGCTTGTCATCATTTTTTCGCCACGAATGATAAATATTGCCAAATCCGAATGTAGTAGGCGGATTTCCATGTTTATCATATTTCCCCAGCAACGTATAGTCGGCGTCATCCGGGCGATCTTGAATTGCGTCCGAGTAATTTGCCGTCCACCGGAGAGAGATCGGTTTAGATGTAAAATGTTCTCCGGATAATGTGTAATTTGCTATGGTTTGTTTTCGGAGTGCCGACTCATTCGTATATGTAAAAGGAGATCCTCCCTTTGAGCCGAACACCGTTGCTGAAAGGCCATGCATAGTCAAATCTTCAACTTGATTGAGGTAAATGAATGTCGCCGACAATTGTTGATCGATAGCCATAATAAAATCAGCTTTAACCGTAGCTCCGCTGCGCATTTTATGTGATCCATAAGTTCGATCATCCCTTGTTGCATCATACGGTGCATAATTATTATTAACGTTTTCGTCAAGTGTATAAACCTCTGTCTGTGTTACGTTATAAGTATTTTGATAACTTCCGGCAGCAATAATACCCAATTGCTTATCAAAGAACCTGTTGCCGATGACAAGCGAATATAAGCCGTCCGGCGGCGCAGTCCGATTTGTAAATTTGAGATTATTGATTGTGAAATCAGATGCACTCGTTTTATAAATCGGTCCTAACAAAGTGGTCGGATCGGCGTCGCTTGCTCTGCCATGGAGACGTTCCGGATCAAATTCGGGAACTGTACTCGGATCGAAAGTAGAAATAGTTTTATGTATGAGTGACGAACTGTATCCCGTAGCAGCGCTAATATTAAAAACAAAAGATTCCGGTGCGCTGCGAAAGATAAGATCCGTGGTTCCACCGATTGCATCGCCGGGAAGATCGGGCGTCAATGATTTCGTTACATCGATCCGTTCGAATAATGCTGATGGAAAAATATCGAGGGGAATAAATCTGTCTTTCGATTCAGGACTTGGAATTTTTATTCCGTCAATCAATGTATTATTATACTGCTGCTCCAATCCGCGCATAATAACATAGCGTCCTTCTCCGTTGTTCTTTATAAGGGACAGCCCGGATATTCTCTGAAGTACTTCGGCCGCCGTCTTGTCTGTGGAACGTTCTATGGTCTGGGCGGTAACAACATTAATAATGTTATTTGCCTCGAATTCGCTTCTGACGCCTGAAGCTTCAAGTTCCTGATTTGCCCGCCCTTGAACGACAATTTCTGCCATATCCACGGGTTTTTCTTCCAGAAAAACATCTTCTATAACGACGGACGTATCGGAATCGATCTTTATGTGATCGATCTCCATTTTTTTATAGCCCATCATGCGGACATGGAGTGAGTACTCGCCTTTTGGGATCTTTTCAATCTTGAAAAATCCGTTTAGATCGCTTACTGTCCCCAGTTCCGTTTTTTTTAGCATGAGGTTTGTGCCCATAAGAATTTCATTTGTTCCTTTGGCATGTACGATACCGCGTATCGAGCCGGCATACATAATGCTCATAAAGAGTACGGTAAAGAACGTTATTGCAAGGGTTCGAACAGAACGTCGAGGGTATATGAATGGATGGATTGAGTCGGCACGATATGCCATACAGACATCATGGTTCGATGCTTTCCCGATAGATGGGATGCAATCGAATTGGACGGATCTATTTGCATATATTTTTTGGAACAAAATTATATCCTTCTTTGCATAAGAAAAATCAACACATGAAGATGTACCTGAAAATTGCATAACCAATATACTCATGTATTGTTATGCGGAGATTACCGTACAGTTAAGAGACTGATGTTAGATTGTTGCAAAAATAAATTCCGCAATGAGAGCGATACAACCGGACTGATACTTTGTCATCAACATGGGAATTCTGCAGAACTTCGGCCGGCCAAATGCATGGAATTCTGATTTCACTTTCAATCAAATCAAACGTGGAATAGTCAGAACCATTTTAAGGGCTATAGATCTGCCGTATTTGGCTATCAGTTCGGGAAGAGAGATACAGCCAATGATACAACCGCGTAGGTGAGAGATGTTCGTCGCAAGCTGAGTGCAGCCGTTTATTCAGCAACTGACACTCCATATACCTCAAAGCTCGTCTGGTCACGATTTTACCGTTCATGGCTTTGATGCTTCAAGTGGTTCTATCGTATCTAAACTCAGTTAATAACTTTCAACTCTCTCGATAAAGAGCGGATAAATTTCTTAACCGATTCTTAATATTCAAGCATTGGAAGCGCAGAATAAAATGAATACCTTTTTTACCATGGAACGTTTCCGATCGTACTTTTTCTGGTTTATTTTTGGGTTGTATGCGCCGTGTGTCTTTTCACAAACGCCGGACGACTTTATCCGGCTCGGTGATTGTGCGTATGCACAATGTCTGAACGACTCTGCAAAAGTCCAATATGAACGTGCCTACAAACTTGCACCCGATTCATTTGAAGTTTTAAAACGCATGGCGACGGTGTATAACGACGAAGGAAAGGTGCTTCTGCATTCTTCCGACAGCGCTGAAGTAAAATACCGGATGGCCATCCCGTTTGCGCGTGAACTCGCAGCGCGGTATCCGGATCGTGCCGAATCGCATTTTTGTCTTGCCTTGTGCCTGGGGAGCCTGATTCCGTTCCAGAGTGTGCGGCAAAAAATATCCAACAGCAAAGAGGTTCTGTACCATCTCAACGAAACGCTGCGGCTGGATTCGTCGATGGTTCTTGCATACGTTCTTCTAGGAGTTTTTTGGCGGGAGGCGGCGTCGCTTTCATGGCTGGAAAAAGCGTTTGTCCGGATCGTCTACGGCGAATCGATCGACAAAACAGTTCAAGATTCGGAAAATATTCTGCTTCGCGCGAAGGAAATGAACCCGCGGTGTCCTTATGTATATTATGAATTGTACTGGACATACAAATCAATGGGAAAAAAAGAATTGGCCTTGCAAAATTTATCGGCCGTTCTCGCATTTTCACCGGTCAACCTTCGCGAAAAAATACAGCAGCAAGAGGCGCGCGAAGAATGGGCGTCTCTTGCTGCAAAAAATTAATACATTTTTTTGTTGACAAATGAAGAAACTCTTCTTAGCTTTGTTGTACCCACGCCTACCGTTTGGTAGTGGCGGTAGGCTAAATCCCCCGAAGCCCGTGGTTTTCCCCTGGCCACGGGCTTTTTTTAAGCCCGATTTTCCTCGAAAACTTTCAAATCGAATATTCTTCTCGAATTTCATAATTCTTTTCTGTTATATTTCGTATAACGAAAAGCTTCAATATCATTTATTTGAAAATAATTATGTCCAAAAAAATATTAGTTGTCGATGACGAAGCCGACATCGTGCGGCTTTTAAAATACAATCTTGAAAAAGAAGGGTTCGATGTCATCGCTGCGCAGGATGGAAAAGCGGCGATTGAAAAAGCCCAGACGCGTCCTGACTTAATCGTCCTGGATGTTATGATGCCGCAGATGGACGGCTGGGAAGTCATCCGTGAGCTGAAAAAGAAAAAAGAGACCGCGGATATCCCGGTCCTTTTTCTGACGGCAAAAGAATCGGAGATCGACGAAGTGCTCGGCCTCGAACTGGGCGCGGACGATTATATCATCAAACCGATAAGTCCCCGCAAGCTTGTCGCACGCATCAAAGCGACATTGAGGCGGAACGATGCCTCGGCAGCCCCGGCTGATCTCCAGGATATTTTACATCTTCCGCATATCATTATCAATATTCCGAATTATTCCGTCAAGGTGGATAAACAGGAAGTATTTTTTCCGAAAAAAGAATTTGAAGTTCTCTCTCTACTCGCACGGAAGCGGGGCCGTGTGGTGACTCGTGAAGAACTTCTCGATTCTGTGTGGGGAAAAGGCGTCTATGTCGTGGACCGTACGATCGATGTTCATATAAGAAAAATTCGAGAGAAACTTAACCGGCATGCAGATATGATTGAAACGGTGAAAGGTGTCGGTTACCGGATCAAGGGAGATGAATGAAGCATATCCGTACAAAGTTAAATGCGACGTATATCGGTTTGACGGTTCTTGTCCTGCTCGTTGCCGGATTTATTATCGATATCGAAATTGATGCCTACTTCCATAGTAGGCTTGCGGACGATCTCGAACACCGTGCAGATTTGATTCTCGATGCTATAAAACCGGATTCCGGAAATTCTGATGAACGTATTAAGATGCTTGCACGTTCTGCGGGAGCGCGCATCACGCTGGTTGCAGAAGACGGCAGGGTTGTGCTGGATTCGGAAGTTCCTGTGGAAAAAATTCCCGCTCTTGAAAATCATCTGAACCGTCCTGAAATTCAGAAAGCGCTTCGTGCCGGCAGCGGCACGGATATACGACGGAGCGTGACAGTCGGAGTAGATTATTTTTATATGGCCAAACGCATCGAATATCTTGAAAATGCGCTTCATGCAATTGCGTTCATTCGGTTAAGTGTCCCGTTGACCGAAGTGCAGGCGGTATCGCACGGCATCCGGCTGAACATTATGTTTGCGGGAATCTTCGTTCTTATCCTCGTCGTCATCGTCAGTTCGTTCGTATCCCACCGCATCACCGGTCCGCTGGTTCATATTGCGGAGGCTGCCGGCGCAATCCGGCACGGGGATCTCGATACACGCATCACAATTAATTCTACGGATGAAATCGGGCAGGTCGCTCACGCAGTGAACGAAATGGTCGATCGCTTGAAAACGGATATAGGCCGGCTTCGAAAGCTGGAGCAGGTACGCAGCCAGTTCCTGGGCAATGTTTCTCATGAGCTCCGTACGCCGATTTTTGCATTGCAAGGTTTTCTGGAAACGCTGCTCGACGGCGCAATCGACGATCCGAATGTGAGCAGGGATTTTTTAGAAAAAGCATATTCGAATGCGATGCGCCTGAACACACTGTTGAACGATCTCATCGATATATCACGCATCGAATCGGGTGAAATGAAAATGAGTTTCCGGTATTTCGATGTGAGGGAATTTGTGGACTCCGTTATTGCCGACCTGCAGTCCGTAGCGTCGTCGAAAGCAATTACGCTGAAGGCGGAGTACGGAACCGAAACGTCGCTGCAGGTGATGGGGGACCGGGACCGTCTGGTTCAGGCGCTCACGAACTTGATCGACAATGCCATCAAGTATACGCAAAATGGGGGAACGATAACGGTGCAAACGAGAGATGAAGGTGAGAATGTCTGGATCGATGTTGCCGATACGGGGATCGGAATTTTACCGGAACATTTGTCCCGCATCTTCGAACGATTTTACCGTGTGGATAAGGAACGTTCGCGCGAAGCTGGGGGAACCGGCCTGGGTCTTGCCATTGTCAAGCATATTATCGAAGCGCACGGCAGCAAGGTCGAGGTCCGCAGCGAAGCCGGTAAAGGCAGTGTGTTTTCGTTTCCGGTGAAAAAATAGGAAACCCGATTTTTAAATAATCGGTAATCAGATGGGCAAATTATTTTCATGTTTTCTTTTTGCATTTTGAATGCATTTAATCATACATTCAGAGTAATTAATCAGCATAATTTAACACAATTATTTTTTTCTCAGTTATCAATCCCCCTTTTTCCCTCTTTTAAACATCATATAACACCATAATATTTTTGTCCTCAGTCAATAAGTGCCCGCATGTTTTATCCATTTTCATTGAGTTCCAAAAAGAAAGTTTATCATGTGCGTTATAATATTTCAATGGTATTGGATGTGTTCCAATCACAACAGGAATTTTATAATGGCTCTCAACGAACTCTTTAAATTGATTTATATATTGACATGGAGGATATCCAACAACCATTCCTGTCGCAAAATGAATTACCTCTGCACCATTTTTAATCATTTCCGCGGGAACATATTCAACATTTCCACCCGGACAGCCGCCACAATTTGAAAATCCAACTAACTCTAATGCTTCCTCTTTGGGATATGTAGCAAAACCTCCGGCATGTTCTTTTAATGCTCTCAGACATTTTCCTCCGCCACAGGTTATATACCGTCCACAAATGATTATTCCAATTTTAGTCATTGAAATCTCCTTTTTCAAGTTATTATTGTCTACCATACTCATAACCAAATATCGTTACTTATTAATTCATCTATTCTGTCTATTATCAATGCTGGTTTATAACCAATAATATCTTCTTTTCTAGTTGTTCCGGTGAGTACAGCAATATAAGATATGCCAGCATTTTTTGCTGTCTCCGCGTCTACAATACTATCTCCGATATAAACACATTCTTTTTTATCGACTTTTAACGCTTGAATAATTTTATCAACACCTTCTGGATTAGGTTTGGGACTTGCAACGTCTTCTCCACCAATAATAAAATCAAATAATGAAATTAAGTTATTGTTCGTTAGTATTTCGCATATCCTATATCGGTATTTCGTTGAGGTTATTCCAATTTTCAGACCTAACCCTTTTAAATAATTCAATGTTTTAGGTACGTTTTCATAAATAAATGTATTGTTAGTCATTACCTTATCGGCATGATTCGTAAATAGTTTTATAAACTGTTCAATATTTTCTTTTTCATTATTATGAGTTAAGCCTATAAAAGTATTTTCTAAAGATAATCCAATTGTTTTGCATACTTCAGGGTAAGCTACTTTTGAAAAACCTAATCTTTCTAATGCATAATGAATGCATTGATAAACACCTTGTGAAGAATCAGCTAATGTATAATCAAAATCAAAAATTACAGCTTTGTACATTATGTATCTCTTTTAGGTTGTGGGAATTCACCGCTTCTGTCCAAATGCATATTCATATCTCTTTATTTGTGGGATTCATCTTTCCGAATCTCCCGTTCCGCCTGTTTCCAGTCCTCAACTGCTCGACCGTCCTGACGGCCTCGCTGCTCGTACAGTTCATAGGCACGCTTGGCAATCTGCGGTGTTACATCGATTGGCTTCTTTGCCACGGCGTTAGGAACGCGCCATTTTATCATTGCGACCTTCACGGCGTCGTTCACGCCGAGGCACGCAACCATGGCATAAACAAATATCGCGAGCGTCTGCCACCAGGGCAATGGCAAAAGTCCCGGGAGACCTACGAACGTCAGGATGGTGCCCGTGAGCGCATCGGCTGCGAGGGCAAACAAAAAAGTATTGCTGGGCAGCGTCGCCCAGAACCAGTGGCGTTCTCGAGCAGACACGATGGAGAATACGGCAAAGTAAAGCAGCATAAGAAAGCTGAAGGTGTAGAGGGCATTGTTGTTGGTTGCTAAGCCAAAATGCGACCAACCGATCCATAATAGCAGGAGCGTTTCAGCAACCATCGCGACACCAAGCACCACGGATACTGCGATGAAGCCGCCGATGTTCCATGTTTCCGGTTTTTTGGATGGCCGAACGTGGTCGGTGGCAAGGGAGATCTTTGCGAAGTCCGTCATAAAAACCAGCAGGAGCATCGCAAAGGCGGAGACAACGAATTTACCAGTCACAACGAAAGCGATTGCCACGAAAGCAGCTTTCAATATTGTCCGGCTGATCTTGTTGATGATCCACGTCAGAATGCGTTGGTAAATAGTCCGTCCCTGCTCGACCAGCGCCACGATGTTCGTCAACCCCGGTTCGGTAAGGACAACGCTCGCGGCACCTTTGGCGACATCAGTCGCACTGCTGACGGCTATACCGACTTCAGCTTGGCGCAACGCAGGCGCATCGTTGACGCCATCGCCAGTCATGCCGGTCACGTGTCCCGCGGCTTGCAGATGCTGTACAACTATGTACTTGTCCTCCGGATACACCTCAGCGTAACCATCGGCATCCGCCAACAAGTCAACTGCTTCGTTACCAGCTTTTGCGCTCGTGGCTTTTAGATCTGCCACGCGTCGGATGTTGGGCAATCCAACTCCACGTGCGATTTCACTCGCGACTGCTAACGCATCGCCGGTGAGCATTTTTACCGGAACACCCAAGTCCCTGAGTTCTGCGATAAGTTGTTTGGCATCCGGCCGGAGTGGATCATAGAGCGTCACCAATCCGAGCAATGCGCAGGTACCTGTCTCGGGGCCGCGCGCCACCGCCAGCGTCCGATATCCCTTCAGTGCCGATTCACTGACCCGCGCTTCTAATGCTTCGATTGCGGGAGGCTGAAGTCTACATGCCTCGGCGACGGTTCGCACGGCGCCTTTCATCACACGCAGCCGCTGTCCATTCTGTTCGATCACGGATTCTGTCCGCCGATTTTTCGCATCGAACGGTGCGAAGGATACGGTTGTAACACTGGGAATGTTATCGAAAATGTGCCGCTCCTTTGCCGCGGCTAAAAACGCGAGGTCAATTGGATCTTGATTGGCCTCTTGAGAAGCGAGTGCGCCAGCGAACAATACATCGGCTTCCTTCGCATGTTCCAGCGGAATTACGCTAGTGATAGCCAGTTGGTTCATGGTAATAGTACCTGTCTTGTCCACGCAGAGCACGTCCATTGTTGCGGCATCCTCTGCGGCGCTGAGGCGCGTTACCAACACACCTCGTTTTGCTAGCTCCTTCGACCCGACGGCCATGCTGACTGTGAACATAACGGGGAGAGCGACCGGCACTGCGCTCATCAACAGAATGAGCATGAGCGGAATCATCTCCAGAAGCGGCGCGCCATGGATCAGAGACAACACGATCACCACGGCTAACAGCGCACCAACGATGACAAAGAGCCAGCGGACGACCTTCGCAACCACAGCTTCGATATGGAGTTTCGGTCGCGCTTGCTGCACAAGTTCGGTGGTACGGCCAAAGTAGGTCTTTGCCCCGGTCAGCATGACCACGCCGTTGCCTTCGCCGCGGCGAACGACGGACCCCGACGAGAGTACGTCACCGGAAGCTTTGTCCACATCCTTCGACTCACCAGTGAGAGCTGACTGGTCAACGCTCAATTCTCCGGTGAGGAGTTTCACATCCGCTGGAATAATGTCACCGGGACGCACGCGGACGATGTCACCCGGAACCAATTCTCGGGCGGGAATAACATGCCAGTTTGCATCTCGCAGCACTCTCGCACTGACCTGCAATCTTCGCCGCAGCGTTTCGACGACGCCAGCGGCTCGGTGCTCTTGCATGAAGCTCAACACGGCATTGACAACCAACAGTGCGCCCACCACAACGAGATCCGAGTATTTTCCGAGCACCGCCGACAGCACCATAATCAATTCGAGCATCCACGCCGACAGGCCCCAGAACTTGCCGAGAAACATGATGACCGGATGCCCTTTTTTTTCAGCCACTTCGTTATAGCCGTTCTCCTTCCGGCGGACGTCCACCTCTGTATGCGTGAGTCCCGTGTCGGGATTCACATGGAGTGCGGTGAGCGTGTAGGGAACCGATGCAGAAGCGATGTCAGGGGGCTTGGCGTTTTCTGGCTTTGATGGCGTCGGCTCAGCTTCGGATTTATTTTTTGGCTTTTGCATAGTTACTATTCTCGGTGGCTCTGACCGGATTCAGTCATGTTTGCCTGCTTTGCACAGACCCTATAATTAGACTAAAAACCTTCGCTATTTATTGTTCCCAAACTAAACCTGCATATCCTTGAACAACTTTTCCACCTAGTTTGTTCTGCATCAATGCAACCGCTTCATCACCTGTGCAGTGACACGGAACGATTGTATCGACATTCTATTTCTTCAAGCGTTAGCTCCAACACTTCCAGTGATCTTAAAGGCACGTCTTGAGGTTTAAGATTGGTTCTGTTCGAATTGAATTTAATTTTCGACAGAGCCTTGGTCTTGCCATATTATTTTCTTTCTAAATTATTTTTACAGTTTGGGCATTGAAGCGTCGAGCAAGGTACTCCTTCCCGATGAGGAATTTTATATCCGCATTTTGGGCAAATACAATTACCACCCGGGCCTTTGCCTTCTGCTTTTTCAAATTCTTCCTTAAATTTGCCTCGTCTCTGCCAGCCAACGCCCTTACCAAAAGCGGGACTATAAAATCCGGTCTCCACATTATGGCTTTTGATTTGAATTGCAACATAAGAAACATTTTCGATTTCTTTTATCAATTCCTCTCTTAAGCTTTCAGATATTTTTGTTGCTTCTTCTATTTTTAAATCGCTTGGCATATTTATTTCTAAATTGGCAGTAATAGTAAAACCTTTCTTTTGGGTTTTTAAGGAATCTATTTCAATTCCTCGTTCTTTGACAATTGATTTTATCTTTTCTTCAATTTCTGAGCCCGCCGAAACATCAAGCAAAGAATCAACAGCTTCTTTGCCAAGAGAAAATGATTCTTTAATAATATAAAGCCCGATTAAAAAAGCTAAAACCGAATCGGCAAAGATCCAGTATTTTGTTAAAAACAAACCAGCAAAAACCGCCAATGAAGTATAAACATCAACTCTCGAATGAAATCCATCTGAGATCAAAGTGATAGAATTTTCTTTTTCCCCGAAATAGGTTTTAATCCTAGCCATTATTTCGTTCACAACCGCAGAAAATATCATCACCGCAAACCCCAGATAACCGAATTTGATTTCGACTGGACTTAAAATTTTTATATAGGATTCATAAATAATAACAGCTCCAGTAATAAAAAGAATTAGAGTAATAATCACACCAGATAAAACCTCAAATTTAAAATGGCCATAGGGATGTTTTTCATCAGCTGGTTTTTTTGAGGCTTTAATTCCTAAATAACCGATAGCAGAAGAAAAAATATCCATAAAAGAATGAATACCATCAGCCAAAATTGACGAAGAATGAGAAATAAATCCAATGACAATTTTAGTACCTGCCAAAATTACATTTACAAGTATTGAAATCTTAGCGATATTTTCTTTCATCATGACCTCACTTATTTAATAATAATTCTTTCATAATGATCGCATATGAATTATGAACTCGCTCTCTGGCACCCGGTCGTGACCTTTGCGAGCCACCAGATCCATCGTTTCCAATTGCTCCAATCGTCGCTCGGACTAAAAAATACTTCGTTATTTATTGTTCCAAACTAAACCTGCATATCCTTGAACAACTTTTCCACCCAGTTTGTTCTGCATCAAAGCAACCGCTTCATCACCGGTGCAATGGCAGGGAATGATTGTATCGACGTTCCATTCCTGTAATGCTTGACAGGTCGCTTCCAGACGCAGGTGTGATGCATGCGCAAGATGAAAGCCTCCGATAATAGCAGAAATCTTTTTTTGTCCGCTGACTCGACGGACGTGATTTACAGTATTGATTAATCCCGAATGACAACAGCCGGTGATGATGACAAGTCCCCGATCACTCTGAATCCATAGAGCCATATCATCTTCAAGAGTATCCGGACGTGTTCCTTCGGGATCAAGATAAAACGGTCCACTTGTATTCTCTAATAGATGCGACTGAGGAATAGGTCCTGACAATCCGATGTTGGGATGAATCTTCTCCGAATGAGCAATACAGTAGGATTGATTTGCAGGCAAGCTGAGAATTGCTGACTTTGCCATTTGGGGCATTGAAATGTCTTTTGGCACCGTACCATCCCGTATAACGTATCGAGTATGAACTACATGAGAATGGTAATATATTTTAATAACTGGGTTATGTTTTAATACATGCACGATGGCGCCAGTGTGATCGTAGTGTCCGTGACTGAGAATCAGTGCTTCAGCAAGGGAGAGGTCACATCCAAGTGCGGCGGAGTTATGAATAAGAGCCTCACCCTGACCCGTATCAAACAATATTCTATGACTCGAAACTTCAATCCATGCTGAAAAACCATGTTCCTTTTTCAAACCGGATTGAGCTTTGTTGTCTACCAGGATGCTTATGCCAACCGTATTAATTCCCATGAATGTTCAATCTCCGTAAAAACATTACCCCTCTTCTATAAAAAAAGAATAAAGACTTTTGCGTCTAATAGCAATCCATACTCGAACATGAAATATTCTCTGCTGCTTGACATTTGCAGACAAGGTCGGTATATTAATAATGAGCATTCGCTCATAACGCAATATATAAATATCGAGGGATTTACTGTGGCTCGACCCAAACGATTACGAAGGCTTGCCTTTTCGCCTCCAGCACACTCTTTTCACCCCGCTGACGGAGAACGATGTCTGAATCAGCAGGAACTCGTCGTATTATCGATGGATGAATTTGAATCCCTGCGGCTCGCGGATCTGGAATGTCATTCTCAAGAAGAAGCAGCAAAAAAAATGGGTGTTTCACGCGCTACATTCGGGAGAATTGTTGAGTCCGGAAGATCGAAAGTAGCAAAGGCGCTTGTCTATGGATATCGGTTAGAAATATCTGGCGGTGCATTTATGTTTGGAAGGGGCAAGCATCTACAATGTCCTCGTTGCAGGCGACGGCAGTCGAGAGAGATGGGTGAAAGGGAACACGTGGAATGCAGGCGATGCTGCCAGCCACTGCAAAACAGCGATGAACCGCAACAAGGGACATCGCATCAATCATGAAAATTCACAAAATCAATAATAAGGAGTAGTAAAATGGATTTTAAAAATTCAGCAATTGCAATAGCCACAGATGATGGCACCACAGTGAGTTCGCATTTTGGCCGTGCTCGTTTTTATGAAGTACTGAATTTCTCTGATGGAAAAGTAACCAAAAGGGAACGACGTGAAAAAGCCGGTCATCATTCCTTCGGAGCGGCAGAAGGGGAGCATACACATCATGACGATGGACAGCACAACCATGAAGAACATGAGCAACGACATCAAACAATGGTGTCGCCTGTTCTGGATTGTAAGGCAGTGATTGTTCGCGGGATGGGACAAGGTGCTGTCGAACATCTGCGCCGATCGAATCTTCTCCCTGTTCTCACAGGACTTCATACGATTGAAGAAGTTATTGAAGCGGTAGCATCTGGATCACTGGATAGCGATCCGAATCGCATTCATCAGCACCGCGGTTAGTACTAAAATGGAATATGAAAATATACGGTACGAGTTGCACTATAAGCCGATCAACCATTCATTTAAGGCATAAAAACTATGTTTGTTCCTAAACAAGTGTTTTTCACGAAAGGCGTTGGCCGTCATAAAGATTACTTACAGTCATTTGAACTAGCGCTTCGTGATGCAGGTGTAGAAAAATGCAACCTCGTAACAGTTTCCAGCATTCTTCCACCAGGGTGTCGCAGGATTTCTGTCTCTGATGGATTAAAAAATATTTCGGCAGGTGAAATTACCTTCGTTGTCATGGCACGCAACGCAACCAACGAACCCAATCGTCTCATTGCATCTTCTATTGGTGCAGCGGTTCCGACGGAAGCAAGTCAATACGGATACCTTTCTGAGCATCATCCGGTTGGCGAAACTGACGAAAAATGCGGTGAATATGCAGAAGATTTGGCTGCTACTATGTTAGCATCGACTCTCGGCGTAGAGTTTGATTATAACACAGCGTGGGATGAACGGGAAAAAATTTTCAAGATGTCTGGGAAAATAGTCAGAACATTTAACGTTACTCAATCTGCTGAAGGTGATAAAGAGGGTAAGTGGACTTCTGTCGTAGCTATGGCAGTTTTACTCCAGTAAATTCAGGAGCGCAGAAAACATGAAAGATGACGACGATACAGTATTCCATAGCACATGCTTCGCATGTGGTACAGAAAATGATTTCGGTTTGCACCTACAATTCAAAGATGATACAAATGGCTGCAGCTGTGACGTTTCGATTCCTCCACATTTTCAAAGCTATGAAGGCGTTGTCCATGGAGGCATTGTTGCCACTATGCTCGATGCTGCAATGGTACATAGTCTCCGAGGAAAGAGTAATGATGCTCCTGTGACCTGCCGGCTTGAGGTTCGATACCTTTGTGCAGTTCCTCCCGGTGAGAATATAACGGTTAGGGCTTGTAGGAAAGGCAAAAGAGGCAGAATCATGCTTGCAGATGCAGAACTGCTAAGTTCCGGTGTCTGCTTTGCCCGTGCACGCGGTGCATTTACAATTTCAGAAAAATAATTGAAAACAAATGATGGTACACTCTCACTTATTTCGAGATGTCCGCAATGACACAGTTACGAAATAGAATCAAATGCTCATTCTACAATATTATAGAAGCACTCTGCAGGAATCTTGATATTGCAATGCTCAAAAGTCCATGTTTCAAAGGAAAAGCTGTCTTTGGCCCTGTGAAATCACGAAGATTGGGCTATAGTCTCGGCATCAATACTATGAAATGCAAAATGTGCACGTATGATTGCGTCTATTGTCAGGTTGGGCAAACTTCCTGCCGCACAACATGCAGAGAAAGTTGTCTTGGATCATATGAATTATATTGTGTTGTAAGGAAAAAACTTGAACTTCTTCAAGCGCAGAATATTCCCATCGATTATATCACGTTTATGCCTAATGGGGAACCTACGCTAAATGCCAACCTTGCAAAAGATATATCGCTTCTTCGGGAATTCGGTTACAAAATTGCCGTGCTTACAAACTCATCCGTGATATGGAACGACAAGGTACAGGAAGACTTGATGTTTGCAGATTATGTCTCTATAAAAATCGACACCGTGAACGAGGGAACATGGCAGACCATCAATCGGCCTCATTCAAGATTAAGGTTCCAGACAATACTCGATGGGATAGAACGATTTTCAAAATCCTATCAAGGTATTTTGACAACCGAGACTATGCTTGTAAAAGATATAAACGACTCTCTTCAGGAAGTGGAAGCAATAGGCACTTTTCTGAAAAAGATAAAAAGAAACAAATCATACTTTGCTATTCCAACTCGCCCGCCTATCGAATCCTATGCGGTACCTCCAGATTCACATGTGCTATCTCAGATCTCAGATTTTATCACAAACAATATTCTAGATTCTGAAATACTCTTTGCATCCGTAGAAGATATGTTTTACGGTGCAGGCGAAATAGAAAATGAACTTTTGGCAGTACTGTCTGCACAGCCCATGCGAGAAGAAGCTGTAAAGAACTTCATTACAAGCAAAGGCGGGGGAATACATACACTGCGGCCAATGATAGAGAGCGGAGAGATATTACTCATTCCATTTAACGGAAACAGTTTTTATTCAATTGCTCCAAGTTATTCTTAGACACACAAATCATTCATATTCAAGGATTCATAATGGACGAACGAGAAAAACAAAAAGCATTTGAAGAAGAAGCAAAACGAATTTCAAACACAGTGTCAAAAATAAAACACCGCATTGCTGTGTTTAGCGGTAAAGGCGGAGTTGGAAAAACAACTGTCGCTGTCAATCTCGCATACGGATTTCATCTGAAAGGATTCTCGACAGGAATTCTCGAT
>Ga0182017_10000388_pt1 | contig 34439 bp, 41 predicted proteins | sample 712E3DmetaG_FD_120492 | JGI IMG/M metagenome (GOLD analysis project Ga0182017, IMG submission 120492) | Permafrost microbial communities from Stordalen Mire, Sweden - 712E3D metaG | ecosystem: Environmental > Terrestrial > Soil > Wetlands > Permafrost | place: Sweden: Stordalen | collected... | reverse complement strand
AGGTGGACCGTCTCCGCGGGCTGGAGATCAGCATCGTGACGACGGCGAAGACCGACGAGGAATCGAAGCGTTTGCTCGAACTCCTCGGCATGCCCTTCGCCGGCTAGGCGCGGGGAGGGAGAAACGATGGCCAAGAAGTCGATGATCGCCAAGGCCAAGCGACCGGCGCGGCATAAGGTTCAGGCCTATCACCGCTGCTTCGTTTGCGGTCGCCCCCGCGCATATATGCGGCGCTTCGGTTTGTGCCGCATCTGCTTCCGCGAACGGGCACTGCTCGGCGAGCTGCCCGGCGTCACCAAGTCGAGCTGGTAGGTAACGAATGAACGTCTCCGATCCGATTGCGGACATGCTGACTCGCATCCGCAACGCGTCGCGGGCGCGGCATGCGGACGTTGTCGTCCCGGCCTCGCGGACCAAGCGTGAGATCGCCCGAATCCTTCTGGAGGAGGGCTTCATCGCCGAAGTTCAAGAGGAGCACGAAGGCGCTCGCCAGGTGCTGCGCGTCACGCTCAAATACGTCGATGGCAAGGCTCCGGTAGTTTCGGGGCTGAAGCGCATCAGCAAGCCCGGATTGCGCGTGTATGCGCGCAAGACCGAGATCCCCAGGGTGCTCGGGGGGCTCGGCCTCGTAATCGTCAGCACCAGTCAGGGCATCATGACCGGCTCGCAGGCCCACAAGGCCCAGCTCGGTGGTGAAGTTCTGGCGTACGTCTGGTAGGCCGGCTATGTCGCGAATTGGCCGCCTGCCGATCCAGGTTCCGCCGAGTGTCGACGTGTCGATCGTCGGCCGGGACATCACCGTCAAGGGCCCCAAGGGCTCGCTTCATCGCCTTCTCCATCCGGACATGCGCGTCACGATGGAGGGTTCGACCCTGATCGTGGAGCGACCCAGCGAAGCCAAGCACCACAAGCAGCTCCACGGCCTTACCAGAACGCTCGTCGCCAACATGGTGATCGGCGTGACGGACGGCTACCGCAAGGCGCTAGAGATCACCGGCGTCGGCTACCGCGCCGCCAAGGTCGGCAACAAGCTGCAGCTGAACCTCGGCTACAGCCACCCGATCGAGATCGATCCGCCCTCCGGCATAGTCTTCGAAGTCGAGAGCCCGGTCCGCCTCGCGGTCGTCGGCATCGACAAGGAGCTTGTCGGCCAGGTGGCGGCCACGGTTCGAGCCACTCGGAAGCCGGAGCCCTACAAGGGCAAGGGCGTCCACTACCTTGGCGAGCAGATCCGCCGCAAGGCCGGCAAGGCCGGCAAGATCGGCGGTAAGAAGTGAGCCACGCGATGACGAAGGGGTCAGCACGATGACGCAGGTCGCCAGCCGCGGGGCCGCGCGCCAAAAGCGGCACGAGCGGATCAGGCTTCGCCTCTCGGGTTCGGCCGAGCGCCCGCGCCTGGCCGTTTTCCGCAGCCTCAACCACATCTATGCCCAGGTGATCGACGACACGACCGGTAAGACGCTGGCCGCCGCCTCGAGCCTCGAGAAGGAGCTCAAGACCGCCGGCCAGAAGAAGACCGATGAGGCCAAGACGGTCGGCCGTCTGATCGCAGAACGCGCCCGGAGCGCCGGAATCGAACAGGTCGTGTTCGACCGAGCCGGGTTCAGGTATCACGGACGGATCAAGTCGCTGGCCGACGCCGCCCGCGAAGCCGGCCTCGAGTTCTGACGCGAAGGAGCAGATCAGATTGGCCAGGATCGATCCGAACAAGCTGACGCTCGAAGAGCGCGTCGTCCAAATCAACCGCGTTGCGAAGGTCGTCAAAGGCGGCCGCCGCTTCAGCTTCAGCGCAATCGTCGTCGTCGGTGACGGCGCGGGCCACGTTGGCGTTGGCCTCGGCAAGGCCGGCGAGGTGCCCGAGTCAATCCGAAAGGGCGTCGAGGATGCGAAGAAGAACCTCATCCACATCCCCAGGGTCGGGACAACGATCCCTCACGAGGTCCGAATGGACTTCGGGGCCTCCAGGATCATGCTGAAGCCGGCCTCGCAGGGCACCGGCGTCATCGCCGGCGGCGCCGTTCGCGCCGTCGTCGAGGCGGCCGGCATCCGCGACATCCTGGCCAAGGTATTCGGCTCGACCAACCCGGTGAACGTCACTCGGGCGACCATGGAAGCGCTGAAGAGCCTTCACTCGGCTGAGGAAATCAGCGCGCGCCGCGGCGTCCGAGTTCACAGCAACGTCCCCGGCCAGCCCACCGCAGAGGTGGCAAATGGCCGGTAAGCTGCGCGTCACCCAGACCAAGAGCACCATCAGCCACATCGCTCGCAACCGCGGGACGATCAGGGCGCTGGGCCTCAAGCGTATCGGCGACACCGTCGAGGTGCCCGACAACGAGGCCATGCGCGGCATGGTGCGGCAGGTCCGTTTCCTCGTCGAGGTCGAGGAGTTGCCCGAGGAGAAGCGATGAAGCTGCACGACCTGCGCCCCGCCGAAGGTTCCCGCAAGAAGCGCATGCGCGTCGGCCGGGGCATCGCCGCGGGCAAGGGCAAGACCGCCGGCCGGGGCACAAAGGGCCAGAAGGCTCGCACCGGTGGGACGATCCAGCCGTGGTTCGAGGGTGGACAGACCCCAATCCACGTCCGCGTCCCCAAGCTGCGCGGCTTTCGCAACCCATTCCGAATCGAGTACGAGGTCGTCAACGTCGGTCGCATCAACGACCTGGCCGAGACGGGCATCCTCGACGCGCCCGAGCTAGCGGCCGCTGCCGACACCGCCAAGACTCCGGCGAAGGCCGGCAAGCCCGCCCCGGTGACGATCACGTCTGACATCCTCGCGGCTGTCGGGCTGGTCCGATCGCTCGACAAGCCGCTCAAAGTCCTCGGCCACGGCGACGTGACCCGGTCCCTCTTCGTCGTCGCCGACGCGTTCAGCAAGAGCGCCATCGCGAAGATCGAATCGGCCGGCGGCACGGCCCACGTGCTCGAGTTCCCGAACGAGGCCGAGCTCGATGACACGGCCGAGTCCGCGGCCCCCGCCGAGGCTGCCGCTCCGGCCCGCCGGGTCGGCGCCGACAACGCCGATAAGCCCAAGAACGCCGATAAGCCCAAGAACGCCGATAAGCCCAAGAACGCCGACAAGGCCGGCGCATCCGACGCGACTCCAATCGAGCCGTCCGGCTCAGATCCAGAGAAGGGCGCCTGAGCCATGCTCGAGTCGATGCTGAACGCTTTCCGCGCGCCGGACATCCGGCGGAGGCTGCTCTTCGTCGCGCTCATCCTGATCGTGTATCGGGCCCTGGCGCACGTTCTCATTCCGGGCATCAACCCGGCGTCACTGAATGCCGCGAACACTGACAACAGCGTCTTCGGACTGTTGTCGCTCTTCTCGGGCGGCGACGTTCGCAGAATGTCGATCGTGGGTCTGGGCCTCAACCCGTACATCAACGCGACGATCATCATGCAGATCCTGCAGACGACGATCCCGTCGCTCAAGGCGCTTGCCAGCGAAGGGGAGTACGGCCGTAACAAGATCACCAGCTACTCGCGCTGGCTGTCCGTCCCGCTGGCCGCGCTCCAGGCCTACGGCATCCTCGCCTTCTTGCAGGCCGACCTCGCCGGCCAGTCCCCGTCGATCGTTGCCTACAACACGCCGTTCAGCTTCGAGACTTACCAGTCGTGGACTCAGATCATCGCCCTGACCACCGGATCAATCGTGTTGATGTGGTTGGGCGAGCTGATCACCGAGAAGGGGATCGGCAACGGCATCAGCTTCATCATCTTCGCCGGCATCGTGTCCCGCGTACCGAGCACGATTGAGGGCTTCCTGAGCAACCCAGACTGGCTGGAGCTGGTGGTCTTCGGGATGGTCGGCATCATGATCATCTTCGTGATCATCTTCGTCCAGGAAGGTCAGCGCCGGATCCCGATCCAGTACGCCAACAGGGTCCGCGGTCACCGCATATACCAGGGCGGCTCCACGTTCTTACCACTCAGGGTGAACATGTCGGGCGTCATCCCGATCATCTTCGCCATCAGCATCCTGCTCTTCCCGCTCCAGATCGCGACCTACTTCAAGAGCTCGAGCGTGGGGGTCGTTTCCCAGATCTCGACCGGGATCCTCTACTGGCTCGACACGAGAGGTCTGTTGTACCTCAGCCTCTACTTCCTGCTGACCCTCGCGTTCGGCTTCTTCTACACGTTCATCGTGTTCAAACCGGACGAGACGGCAAACAACTTACGCAAGTCGGGTGGCTTCATACCGGGCATCCGGCCAGGCCAGCCGACTGAGGACTACCTCCGTCGCGTGGCCTTCCGGATCACCCTGGCGGGCGCCACCTTCATCGCTATCGTCGCCGTGCTGCCGATGGTCCTCGCTGCGCTGCCGATGTTCAGCAACCTCAACGCCGTGGGCGTCGGTCTCGGCGGCACCAGCATCCTGATCGTCGTCAGCGTCGTAGTCGAGACGATGAAGCAACTCGAAGCGCAGCTGATGATGCGCAGCTACGAAGGATTCATTCGTTGATCGGAAACGTTGTCGTCCTTCTCGGCGCCCCCGGCGCCGGGAAGGGGACACAGGCCCAGATCCTGGCCGAGAGGCTCGGCCTGGCGCACGTCGCCACCGGCGATCTGTTCCGGGCCGCCGCCCGCGACGGCACGCCGCTTGGCGTCACCGCCAAGGGGTACATGGACCGGGGCGAGCTCGTGCCCGATTCGGTGACCATCGAGATGCTCTTCGAGCGGCTGGCCAAACCGGACGCCGCGAAGGGCATCCTGCTCGACGGCTTTCCCCGAAACACCGCTCAGGCGGAGGTGCTCGACAAGGCCCTCCTCGAACGGGGTGGCAAGGTGGACGTCGCGCCGTACATCAGGGTTCCGGAGGCCGATCTCGTGGCCCGCCTAGGAGGCCGCTGGATCTGCCGTGCGCAGGGTCATCCCTACCACGAGCAAAGCAAGAAGCCGCTCGTTCAAGGCGTCTGCGACGTCGATGGGTCCGAGCTGTACCAGCGGACCGACGACCAGCCGGCCACGGTGCAGGCTCGCCTGCGCCAGCAGCTCGGCGCGCTGGACCAGGTGGTCGGGTATTACGGCGGGCATGGGGTCCTGGCGACGGTCGACGGCAACCAGCCGATCGACCGCGTCACGGACGGCCTCCTGGCGGCCATCGCCGCCGCGACCGGCCGGCAGGACTGACATCGAGATGGCGACCGTTGTCCGCAGATCGCGCGAGGAGATCGACCTGATGCGCCGCGCAGGCCGCATCGTGGCCGAGGTCCTGGCCGCTGTGGAGGAGGCGATCAAGCCGGGCGTTACCACGGCCGGGCTCGACGCCGTTGCCGAGAGCCACATCCGCAAAGCCGGGGCTCGGCCCTCGTTCAAGGGCTATCGGGGCTTCCCGGCGTGCATCTGCGTTTCGATCGACTCGGAAGTGGTCCACGGGATACCCGGCAAGCGGGTGATCGAAGAGGGCCAGGTCATTTCGATCGATGCCGGTGCAATCTGGCGGGGCTACCACGGCGACGGCGCTCGGACGTTCTACGTCGGGACGCCTCCCAAGGACGTCGATCGGCTCATCAGGACGACCCGGCTGGCTTTGATGGCCGGCATCGCGGCTGCCGTCCCCGGCAACCACATCGAGGACGTTTCGGGAGCAGTCGAGGACGTGGCCGTCGAGGGCGAGTGCGGGATCGTTCGGCCCTACGTTGGCCATGGCATCGGTACTCGAATGCACGAGGATCTGCAGATCCCGAACTATCGGACCGGCAATCGCGGCATCGAGCTTGTGCCCGGAGTTTGCATGGCCATCGAGCCGATGCTCACGCTCGGCAGCGCGGACGTGGAAACTCTCGGCGACGGATGGACCGTGGTGACCGCGGATCATTCGCTGGCCGCCCATTTCGAGCACACGATCGCCGTGACCGACAACGGTCCGGAGATCCTGACGACGGTATGACGAGCATCGACGAAGTCGGCAGCGCGATCGGCGCGGCCGACAGGCCAGGCGGCAGGCGAGGGCGCTACGCTTCGTGGTTGCCGGGCGCGTCAATCTTTGATAACCTGTTCGTTCGTGTGTCGGCCGAGGTCGGCCGGCATTCGTGCGAGAAAGGGAAGTAACCGAGAACGTGGCGAAGAAGGACGCGATCGAAGTCGAAGGCACCGTGTTGGAGCCATTGCCCAACACCATGTTCGCCGTCGAACTCGAGAACGGCCACCGCGTTCTGGCTCACATCTCAGGCAAGCTGCGCATGAACTTCATCCGCATCCTGCCCGGTGACCGCGTCAGAGTGGAGCTATCGCCCTACGACCTGACGCGGGGTCGCATCACCTATCGACTCAAGTAGCGCCGCCGACAACCACGAGGATCCCTTGAAAGTCAGAGCTTCCGTCAAGGCCCGCTGCGACAACTGCAAAGTGATCCGCCGACACGGGACCGTGATGGTCATCTGCGCGAATCCCAAGCACAAGCAGCGGCAGGGTTAGGCCATGGCACGCATCGCAGGCATCGACATTCCCCGCGAGAAGCGGGTGGAGATCGCCCTTACCTACATCTACGGCATCGGCCTTCCCACCAGCCAGAAGATCCTCGTCCAGGCCAACGTCAACCCGGACACTCGCGTCCGGGATCTGACTGAGGAACAGGTCAACCGGCTGCGAGAGATCATCGACCGACGTTACAAGGTTGAAGGTGACCTTCGCCGCGAGGTTGCCATGAACATCAAGCGGCTAATCGAGATCGGCTCCTATCGCGGCCTGCGCCATCGGCGCAACCTGCCGGCCCGGGGCCAGCGGACCAAGACGAATGCCCGGCAGCGCCGAGGACCGAAGAAGACGGTCGGCGTCCGGCGCAAGGCGACGAAGTAAGAGGAGCCGGACGCAGGCATGGCCGAACGGAAGCGCGCCACCAAGCAGCGCCGCCGGGAGAGGAAGAACGTGCCCCAGGGGCACGTTCACATCCAGGCGAGCTTCAACAATACGATCATCACGATCACCGACCCCAACGGCAACGTGATCAGCTGGGGCTCCGCCGGCGTGGCCGGCTTCAAGGGCTCCCGCAAGAGCACGCCGTACGCCGCCGCCCTCTCGGCCGATCAGGCCGCCAAGAAGGCGATGGAGCACGGAATGCGCCAGGTCGAGGTCTACGTGAAGGGGCCGGGCGCCGGTCGCGAGCAGGCCATCCGCTCGCTCCAGGCAGCCGGCCTCGAGGTGAGCGCGATCACCGACGTCACCCCCGTCCCCCACAACGGTTGCCGCCCGCCCAAGCGGCGCCGGGTCTAGGCAGGACGACAGATGGCCCGCTACACCGATCCAGTTTGCCGGATCTGCCGCCGGGAAGGCACCAAGCTCTTCCTCAAGGGGACCCGCTGTTATTCCAAGAAGTGCGCGTTCGAGCGCCGTCAGGCACCTCCCGGCCAGCATGGAATCCGCCGCCGCAAGGTCGGCGAATATGGCATGCAGCTGCGCGAGAAGCAGAAAATCAGGCGCGTTTACAGCGTTCTTGAGCGCCAGTTCAAGGGCTACTTCGAAATGGCCAGCTCTACGCCCGGTGTCACCGGCGAGAACCTCCTTCGAATCCTTGAGCTGCGCATGGACAACGTCGTGTACCGGATGGGCTTCGCGGCTTCGCGCGCCGAGGCGCGTCAGATGGTGGGGCATGCCCACTTCACCGTGAATGGCCGCGTCTCCAGCATTCCGTCGCTGCATTTGCGCCCCGGCGACAAAGTCGAGGTGCGCGAGACGCATCGGACCCGTGAGCCCTTCAAAGAGGCCGTGGAGCTCATCAAGTCGCGCCAGGTGCCGGAGTGGCTCAGCGTGGATGCGGCGAAACTCGCCGGGTCCGTGCTGACCGCGCCGCGCCGCGACCAGATGCCGCTGGACCTCAACGAGCAGCTCGTGGTCGAGTACTACTCGAGGTAAGGCCCACCTATGATCGAACTCGAGAGCCCGCAGATCGCGCCGATCGAGGAACTCGGCTCGTACGCCAAGTACGAGGCCAGCCCGCTACCGGCCGGCTACGGCGTCACCCTGGGAAATGCCCTGCGGCGCGTCCTGCTGTCGTCGCTGGAGGGCTCGGCCATCACGGCCATCCAGATCCGTGACGTCTACCACGAATTCACGAGCATTCCCGGCGTGAAGGAGGACGTGACCCAGATCGTCCTCAACGTCAAGAAGCTCCGTCTCAAGAGCTTCGCCACTCACCCGGTCCAGCTCAAGCTCATCAAGGCCGGCGCAGGCACCGTAACCGCCGCCGACATTCAGGAATCGGCCGACGTCGAAGTCATCAATCCCGATCTCCAGCTCATGACGCTCGACTCCGACGACGTCACGATCGAGATGGACCTGACGGTCGAGAAGGGCGTCGGCTATCTGGCCGCCGAGCGAGCGGAGTCGATGCCGATCGGAGTCATTCCGGTCGACGCCATCTTCACGCCGGTCCGCAAGGTCAACTACTCCGTCGAGAACACGCGCGTCGGCCAGATGACCAACTACGACAAGCTGACGATCGAGCTGGAGACAGACGGCACCATCTCGCCCGAGGAAGCTCTCGGTCGGGCCGCCGACATCCTGGTCCGTCAGTTCTCGTTGTTCGCCAACATCGGCCTCGTCGCCTCCGGAACGGACCATGTCGCGACGAACGTGCCCCAGCTCCCTCCGAACATGCTCGACATGCCGATCGAGGAGCTGGACCTGCCGATGCGGGCCTACAACTCGCTCAAGCGCAACAACATCGTCAAGGTAGGGCAGCTGCTCCAGCTCTCCGACGACGATCTGCTGCGAATGCGCAACTTCGGCAAGAAGTCGCTCGACGAGATGAAGGAGAGGCTGCGCATGCGTGGCTTCATCCTGCCCGAGACCGACGATAGCTCTCTCGGCGACGACATTGAAGAGGTCGAAGAAGAAGAGCAGTTCGACGACCTTCCCCCTGAGGAGGCCTGAGCCATGGCCCATCGAATCGGCGGCCGGAAGCTCAGCCGTAAGCAGGGGCCGCGGCTGGCTCTCTACAAGAACCTGACTGTCTCGGTCCTCCGCTATGAGCGGATCAAGACCACCGAGGCGAAGGCCAAGGAGATCCGCGGCCGGGTCGAGAAGATGATCACGCTCGCCAAGCGCGGCGATCTGTCGGCCCGTCGAGCAGTGATCGCGGAATTCCCGAACGAGCCGCTCGTCGTGACCAAGCTTTTCGACGAAATTGCACCCAAGTACGCCGACCGGACCTCCGGGTTCACCCGGATCGTCCATCTCGGCCAGCGCCTGGGCGACTCGGCCCCGATCGTCCAAATCGAATTGGTCTGATGGCCACTACGCCGGTCCAATTCTTCGTTGCCGCCTGCGCTCCCTCGCTCACGCACCTCAAGTGCGCTCGCTCGGGTGCCGCTCGGCGCCTCGCCTTGGACACGGCGGATCGGCCATCAGGTAGGTAGTTGCTAGGCGTCCGAGAGGACACCCCGGTGCGCTATCGCGCAACGGTTGAATATGACGGCACGGACTTCGCCGGGTACCAGGTCCAACCTGGGGCCCGGACGGTCCAGGGAGAACTCGAAGCTGCTTTGGCTCGGATCTCCGGCGGAAGCCGGATCCGGGTCCAGGCGGCAGGCCGAACCGACGCCGGGGTGCACGCTATCGGGCAGGTGATCGCATTCACCGATCCGGTGGGGCGACCGGCCAAGGAGCTGACAAGGGCGCTCAACGCGCTGCTGCCAGCGGACGTAGCGCTTCGACAGATGCGCCGCGCCCCGGTCGGGTTCCATCCACGCCACGCGGCGCGATGCCGGGAGTATCGCTACACCGTCTGGAACGGGCCGCGAAGCCCACTCCGCGAGCGTTTCGCGCTCGGGGTGCGGGACCCGCTGGATATCGCCGCGATGGAGCGGGTCGGGTCGGTCCTGGTTGGCCGTCACGACTTTAGCGCCTTCGGGGCGGCGCACCGGCAGCCGGTCCGGACCGTGCATTGGGTCCGCGTCCGGAGGGAAGGGTTTCGCGTGACGATCGACGTCGCGGCCGACGCCTTCCTGAGACAGATGGTGCGAAGGATCGTGGCCGCTCTCCTGGAGGCCGGTCACGGAAGGACAGACGAAGAGGCAGTAGCCGCGGCGCTTGCGTCGGGGCGACCGGCATTCAACGGGGCAACGGCCCCGGCGAAGGGCCTTTGCCTGAGACGCGTCGTTCTGGGCCCCATGAGGGGCGGGACGGCGTCGGCAAGCACGACCGCCAGATCGAACGGAGAACGATGACCGCCAAGACATATACGGTCCGTGAGAGCGAGATCGAGCGACGCTGGTACGTCGTGGACGCGACGGACGAGACGCTCGGCCGTTTGGCGTCGCGCATCGCTCGTGTGCTCGAAGGCAAGAACAAGCCCTTGTACAGCCCGACGATGGACTCGGGCGACCATGTCGTCGTCGTGAACGCCGGCAAGATCGCCGTCACCTCGGACAAGCGCGAGACCAAGCTGTACATGCGCCACAGTGGCTATCCCCATGGCCTCAAGGCGGAGAGCCTGGGCCATCTCCTGGATCGCCGGCCGGAGGAAGTCATCCGCCGTGCCGTCAAGGGGATGCTGCCTCACAACCGATTGGGCGCCCAGCAGCTGACCAAGCTCAAGATCTACGCCGGCCCCGAGCACCCGCACCAGGCTCAGCGACCTGAGCCGCTGGCCTGACGAGGAGCGCAATGACTACCCCAGCTTTCTTCTATGGGACCGGCCGCCGCAAGACCGCGGTGGCGCGAGTCCGGCTCGTTCCCGGCTCGGGCGAGATCGTGGTCAACGATCGAACCCTGGAGGCGCATTTCGGCAACGCCATCGACGAGGCTGACGTGCGCATGCCGTTCCGCGTAACCGGCACGGAAGGCACCTACAACGCCCAGATCAAGGTCGAAGGCGGCGGGGTCACCGGGCAGGCCGGCGCCATCCGCCACGGCATCGCCCGTGCCCTCCTTCAGATGGACCCCGAGGGGAACCGTCTGCCGCTTCGCCAGGCTGGCCTCCTCACCCGCGACCCGCGGATGAAGGAGCGCAAGAAGTACGGACTCAAGCGAGCACGCAAGGCGCCTCAGTACACGAAGCGATAGCTGGGGTCAACGTATCGGGCGGTCCAATGCTTCGTTGGGTCCTGCGGGCGCCTCGCCTTGAACTCGCCGGAGATGCGACGCAGGAGCAGGCGGCAGGCACGCTGGTTGGAGCAGGGCTGGGCTCGCTTCGAGGGCGGATCGGACACCTGGCGTAGGACCAAGTGCGAACTCCCTCCAGCGACAGGTACTTTCGACACCGCGGCGTCTGGAAGTCATCATGTCCGCTATGACGGACGACCTCTATGAGCGGTACAAGGAAGCACTTCGGACCGGCCACGTGTCGGTTCTGAGGGGTTCTCTTGAAGAGGCCCTCGCGGCCTACAAGCTGGCCGCCGAGATCGCCCCGTCGCGCGCTCTTCCGCACACGAGCCTGGGCGGCGTGTACATGCGGTTGGGCCATCTCCATGACGCTCTGACGGAATTCGCCGCCGCCGTGTCGAGATCACCACACGACGAGGGGGCGCTTCTCGGACAGGCCGAAGCCCTGGCCGCGGCCGGCATGCGCAGCGAAGCGGCCGGCGCCCTGGATCACGTTGCCGAGATCCAGGAAGCCAGCGGACGACTGCCCGAGGCCGCGGACACTCTGCGGCGGGCGGTCGAACTCGAAGAGGCACCCGACAGAATCCGGCGTCAGCGGGCTCTGCTCCGCGAGATCCGGTTCTCGACCGGCGACCATGCCGCAGAGCAACTGCTGGCACGGGCGCTCCGCCTGCGGGACGAGCCCGGGGCCGACGCCATCCGTCCGACCACCGGCCTGGCCTTCGTGGCCGCCCCGGTCGCCGCCCCGGTCGCCGCGACGCCAGGGGGATCGACCTTGCCGGAGCTCGCTGGTCGCGAGCTCGGTCGGGAGCCGGCCACGGTGCGGGAGCCGGTAGCGGGGGCCGCGCCGACCTTCCAATTGCTGCCCTCGGTGCCGTCGGAGCCCGAGCCGCGGACGGCGGAGGCAGTCTCCCGCGCGATCGAGCCCGAGCCCGAACCGCTGGCAGCCAAGCCCGAACCTGTGGCCGTCGCTGCTTTTGCGGGGTCGCGCGTCCTCGTTTCTAACGGACGTTCGTCGGTCGGTGTCATGGATGGCGTCGACGGTCCTCCGAACCTGCCGGGAATGACCAGCGAGAGCGAGCATCAGCCCAGCGGAGACGAACTCCTGGCCGCGGCCGAAGCCGCCGACCTGGCCGGCGACCTGACCGCCCTTCGATCGCTCCTGTTGTGGACGGCCCGCGCGTATTCCCGTGAAGGCCGGTTCGAGGCCGCCCTGGACGCTGCTCATCGGCTCCTGCAGCGCGCCCCCGGCGACGTCGACGCCCATCTCGTTCTGGTGGAGCTCTATGTCGCCCGGAGCTGGGATGGCCTGGCTACGGAGAAGCTCCGGCTGCTCGGCCGTCTCGCGGAGCTCAATAACGACGGGGGGACTCGCCAGCGGCTCCGCGCCGTGGCGACGCGCGCTTTCCCGCAGGATCCCTCCCTGCAGCAGCTCTACGCGTAGGCTCGGATCCACCGGTCACGGCCCGGTCTCGGGCTGAACCGGCAGTCCGGCACACCCGGAGGCAAGCCCGCCCGGTGATGGCACAGGCGGTTGCGAAGGCCTGGCGGTATACACTAGCCGTCGGATGCCACTGTTGCAGTCGGCCCTGGACAAGGTCAGTCCCAACGTCGTGGCTGACATCGCGATCACCGCCCTCCTGATCTACTGGCTATTCAGCCTGATCAGGGGAACTCGGGCTGTCCGCCTGGTGGTCGGCGTTTGCCTGCTGTTCCTCGTCTATGGGGCCGCGCTCGCCCTCGACCTGCGCCTGCTGACTCTGATCTTGCAGACAGGAGCGTACGTCGGCCTCTTCGCCCTGGTGGTCGTCTTTCAGCCGGAGCTCCGGCGAGCGCTCGATCGGATCGGCCGTCTCGGTTCGCTTGGCTGGCTGATCTCGCCCGCCGAGCAGTCGAGAGCGACCCACATCGCCGCCGAAGTCGCGAGCGCGGCCGCGCGCCTGTCTCACGAAGGCCACGGCGCGCTCATCGTCATCGAGCGCGAGTCCGGCCTCCAGGAGATCGCCGAAACGGGAGTGATGCTGCACGCGGACATCTCGGCCGACTTGCTGGTCACAGTCTTCTCGCCAAAGACGCCCCTCCACGACGGCGCGGTCGTGATCCGGGGCGACACGATCCTGGCGGCTGGGGCGCTGCTGCCGTCGGCCGAGACCACGATCCCGCTGGAGCGCTTCGGGACCCGCCACAAGGCCGCCCTCGGCATGACGGAGCAGACCGATGCCCTCGTCGTCGTAGTGTCGGAGGAGAGCGGCCAGATCAGCCTGGTCGAACGCGCGAGGATCGTCCGGAACCTCGATGAGCCGAAGCTGGCTCGCGCGCTGATGGCGCATCTCCACCCCCAGGTCGGGGGCGGCCGGCTGCTTCGCGATGCGGGTCGAGCCAGGCCCGGCAAACCGTCATTGCGGTCGCTGACCCGCAGAGCCCGCTTCGGCGGCCGCGGTCAGGCCTCGGAGGCGCCTCGAAAGGATCGCCCGGATCGACGCCCGGCGCCGCGGATCGAGCCGCCCAGCGCAGATCAGCCTGGGGCCGACGACGACTCGAGCCAGACCAGGGCCGCCTCATGAGGCTCGTCCGTTTCCTCTTCGGCAACTGGGCCTTGAAGATCGGCGCGCTGCTGCTCGCGATCATCCTTTACGTCGGAATGGTCGCCCTCCAGAGCACCCAGCAATGGCCCGGGCAGATCGCAATCACGCCGGTCAATCAGCCCCTGGCCTCGTTCCTGATCAAGCCCGAGACCATGCCGACGGTCAGAGACATTCGGTATATCGCCCCGGCGGACGTTTCCGTCACCAAAGACAGCTTCAGCGCAACGATCGACCTCAAGGACGCCAAGGTCGACGCCGGCCAGACGACACTGGTCAGTGTCCAACTCACGTCCGACGACAAGCGCATTCAGATCATCGACTACCAGCCCCAGCAGGTGTCTGTCACTCTCGATCGGATCGTGACCAAGCCGATCCCGGTCAAAGTCGTGGCGGGCACCCCGCCGACCGGGCTGAGTCTCGGTCCCCAGACTCAGAGCATCACCTCCGTCGACGCCACGGGGGCTTCGACGCTCGTCGCGGGAATCGTCGAGGCCGAGGCCTCGGTACCCATAGACGCCTCCGGCCTCGACGTCAACAAAGAAGTTCCTCTGGTGCCTGTCAATGCCAACGGCGACACCGTGGAGAACATCACGCTCGATCCCGCCACGGTCCAGGTCACCATCCAGATCGGCAGCCAGCTGAGAACTGAGACCGTCGCCGTTGCGCCGGTCATACGGGGCTCGCCCGCGGCCGGTTACTACGTCACCTCGATCGACGTGAGCCCGCTCGTGATCTCAGTTAGCGGCGAGGCCGACGCGCTGGCCGCCCTCAACGGTGCCGTAAGCACGCAGCCCATCTCCATCGCTGGCGCCACGGGCGACATTTCCGTCAAGATCGCCCTGAACCTTCCCGCCGGAGTGGAGGCCCCGGACGCGTCGACCGTCACCGTCGTCGTTCACATGTCATCTCCGGCCACGACCCGGACGGTGACTATCGGCATCGTTCCCGACGGGGCCAGGTCGGACCGTATGTACGCACTCTCCACATCGAGCGTGACCGTTACCCTCGGCGGCGCCGCGGCCGCGCTGAATGCTTTCGACACATCAACGCTCGTGGGGATCGTCTCGGTCGGCACCCTCGCTCCCGGCACATACACCGTCCAGATCTCCGTCAGCGTTCCGTCGGGAATCAAGATCGTCGCTCAGAACCCGCTGAAGATCACCGTCACTGTGACCGTCCCGCCTTCGCCGGAACCATCCCCATCACCTTCGCCCTAGGAGCTCGATCTTGCCCCGATTGTTCGGCACGGATGGAATCCGTGGCATAGCCAACGTCGACCTCAAGCCGACTCTCGCGTATGCGCTCGGCCGCGCCACGGCGCATCGCCTGGCCGGGCAGGGCGGCTGCATCGTCGTCGGTCAGGACACCCGCCGCTCGGGCGACATGTTCGTAGCCGCGATCGTGGCCGGCGCCACCAGCCTCGGAGTGGACGTTCACACCGTCGGCGTGGTGCCGACCCCGGCCCTGGCCCACATCACCGGAGCGGGCCATTTTGCTGCCGGGATCATGGTTTCGGCCTCGCACAACCCGGCCCGCGACAACGGTCTGAAGGTTCTCGATGAGCACGGCCTCAAGCTCGACGACGACATCGAGGACGAGCTGGAGCAGTTCATCTGGCGGGCCGACGAACTGCCAGGGGCGCCCGCCGATGCTCTCGGGCGGCTGGTGGATGCCCACGATCTCATAGACCTGTATTTCGATCACCGTCTGGGGCTGGCTCGCCAGGTGAAGAGCCGGCTGCATCTGGTCGTCGATTGCGCGAACGGCTCGGGCTGCATCGTCGCAGAACGCATCCTGTCGGCGACCGGCGCGCGCGTCGACCTCATGTTCAACGACCCGGACGGCTCGAACATCAACTGCGGCTGTGGAGCCACGGCGCCGACGGCCCTGGCCGCGGAAGTGGTGAAGCTCGGAGCGGACGTCGGCTTCGCCCTGGACGGCGACGCGGACCGCCTCATCGCCGTTGACGCCGGCGGCTGCGTGGTCGACGGAGACGCGGTGCTGGGCATTCTGGCCCTCGATCGAATCGCCCGCGACAAGCTGCCGAACGGCGCCCTCGTCGTCTCGGTGCTATCCAACGGCGGACTGCAGCGGACTATCGAGGCGGCCGGCGGCCAGGTCATTCGGACGCCGGTCGGGGACAAGAACATCCTCGAGGGGATGCTCGTGAACGGCGCCGGGCTGGGGGGCGAGAAGAGCGGTCACGTCATCATCCTGGAGTACGCCACGAGCGGCGACGGCATCGTCACCGCGCTCGAAGTGATGGCGGTCATGAGCAGAACGGGCCGTTCGCTGGCAGATCTGGCCACGCAGATCCCGATGCTGCCGCAGCAGCAACGCACCATCCCGGCCCGTCACAAGGACCAGTGGGAGGGCGACCCCGTCCTCCATCGGGCAGTCGGCAGGGCGGAATCCCGCCTCGGTTCGTCCGGCCGAGTCCTCGTCCGTCCATCCGGCACGGAGACCGCCATTCGCGTCATGGTGGAGGGCTCAGATGAAGCCCTCGTCACCGAGCTCGCCAACGAACTCGCGGTCTTGGCCGAAGAGCGTCTAAACTAGCCCCCTTCGCAGGCGTCCCGTCACCGACGTTGGGTGGAACGTCGGGGCCACGGTCGAGGAGACCGGGAGAGAAGTCGACACATGTGCGGAATCGTCGGATACACCGGGCCCCGAGCAGCAGGCCCCGTCCTGCTGGATGGGCTGCGGCGTCTCGAATACCGCGGCTACGACTCGGCCGGCATCGCCCTGGTCACGGACAAGGGCGATCTGTTCGTGGAGAAGAGGGCCGGCAAGGTCGCCGTGCTCGAGCACGCTCTCGGCGGCGATCCGCCTCGGGCCGGAGTCGGACTTGGTCACACGCGCTGGGCCACTCACGGGCGCCCCAGCGACCTCAATGCCCATCCCCACAGCGACTGCACGGGCCGTATCACCGTCGTCCACAACGGCATCGTCGAGAACTTCCGCGAACTGCGTGACGAGCTGGCGGCCGGCGGCCACATCCTGGCCTCCGAGACGGATACGGAAGTCGTCGCTCACCTGGTCGAGGACGCCTATCAGGGCGATCTGGCCGATGCCGTGCGGGCCGCGCTGCGTCGACTCGAGGGAGCGTACGCGCTGGTCGTCATGCACGGCGACGAGCCCGACCGGCTGGTCGGCGCCCGACTCAACGTGCCCCTGATCGTCGGCGTCGCCGAGGGCGAGAGCTTCTTCGCATCTGATGCCTCAGCCATCATCGCCTACACCAAGCGGGTCATCTTCCTGGCGGACGGAGACGTCGCCGACCTGCGGCCCGGTTCGGTCGTCATAACGGACATTGCCGGCAGGCCGGTCGATCGGCCGATCGATGTGATCCCCTGGTCGGCCGAAGCGGCCGAGAAGGGCGGTTACGCCCACTTCATGCTCAAGGAGATCCACGAGCAGCCCGCCGCCCTGCGGTCGGCGATGGCCGGTCGCCTGCGCGGCGGCGCGGTCTGCCTCGAAGAGATCGACGCCGTTCGCGAGCGGCTCGTCAATGTCGCGCGCGTCGAGCTAATCGCCTGCGGAAGCGCCTACTACGCGTCGCTCGTCGGCGCGCAGCTCTTCCAGGATTGGCTCGGCGTTCCCGCCCGGGCCAACGTGGCCTCCGAGTTCCGCTACAGCCCGCCGCCGCTTGACGCCCGAACGCTGGTCGTGGCCGTGACGCAGTCGGGCGAAACCGCCGACACGATCGCCGCCGCCCGTCTCGCCCGCGCGCGCGGGTCCACGGTCATCGCCGTCACGAACACGGTTGGCTCCGCGATAACACGCGAGGCTCAGGCATCGGTATTCCTGCAGGCCGGCCCCGAAGTGGCGGTCGCCGCGACCAAGACATTCGTGACCCAGGTTGTCACCCTCGTGATGCTCGCCGCGGACATCGCCCAGCAGCTGGGCAGGCGCACGAAGGCCGAGGAGGACGAGCTCGTCACCGCTTTGCGGGTCCTGCCCGAGGCGGCCGAGCGGGCGATCGAGCTGGCGGCCGCGACGGAGGAGATGGCCGCGCGGTACGCCGGGGCGGCCGGCTTCATGTACATCGGCCGGGCCTTCGGCTACCCGGCGGCCCTCGAAGGCGCGCTCAAGATCAAGGAGATCAGCTATCTCCACGCCGAGGGCTACGCCGCCGGCGAGCTCAAGCACGGCCCGATCTCGCTGCTGGACGCCGACGTGCCGCTCGTTGCCATCGCCACGCGCTCGGCGGTCTACGAGAAGCTGATCAGCAACTTGATGGAAGGCCGGGCCCGAGACGCACGCGTCATCGCCGTGGCCACCGAGGGCGACAAGCAGATCGAACGCCTGGCCACGGACGTGTGCTGGGTCCCCGACACGCTCGATCCGCTGAGCACAATCCTGGCGGTCATTCCGCTGCAGCTGTTCGCCTATCACGTCGCCGTGGCCAGAGGCCGCGACGTCGACCAACCGCGCAACCTCGCCAAGTCGGTGACGGTGGAGTAGATGGCTGGCTCGCGGCAGCGACCGGAACCGGGTGACGGGCGCGGCGCCCGGCCGGCGAAGGGCGTCGCGCAAGGCGCGGACGGCGGTGCTCCCGAGGCTGCCGTCGCGGCACCCGAAACCACCGAGCTCGGCATCGACATCATCCGCGTCCAACGCATCGCCGACGCCCTGAAGCGTTTCGGCGATCGTTTCGCGGCCCGCGTCCTCACGCCGACCGAATCGGCTTACGTCCGGAATCGACCCGAGACGATGGCCGGTCGGTGGGCGGCCAAGGAGGCGGTCTCGAAGGTCCTGGGGCTGGGCGTTCGCGGAATCGGTTGGCGAGACATCGAGATCGAGCGACTGCCGACCGGACAGCCGGCGGTTCGACTGCACGGTCGGGCTGCCCGACGGGCGACTCAGCTCGGCATGGGCCGCATTGCCGTCTCCATCAGCCACGAGTCGGAGTTCGCAATCGCCACGGCATTCGGCGTGAGGACGGCCGGTGGCCGGTTCCTCTTCCCCCCCGACATCGACGAGCGACTCGACGAGCACGAACGGCATATGCTCGGGCGTCTGGAGCGCCTGCGAGCGATGCATCGCGACGCGGCCACGCTGGAGGAGGGTAACGATGCCCACTAAGGCCGCACCCGAGACGGTCGCGCTCGACGACACGATCGCGGCCGCGCTGGTCCCGGCTCGGCCCGCCCGAAGCCACAAGGGCACGTTCGGCAAGCTGCTGGTCATCGCCGGTTCGGTCGACTATGCCGGCGCGGCGCTGCTGGTGTGCAATGCGGCCGGACGCGCCGGGGCGGGCCTCGTGACGCTCGCCACGGTCGAATCGCTGCAGCCGCTCTTCGCCGCCAAGGTCATCGAAGCGACCACTCTCTCTCTGCCCGAGGACGACGTCGAGGAAGTCGATCCGGAAGAAGCTCTGGCGCGCATCCTCGACCACGACCACGACGCCCTGGTCGTCGGCCCGGGCCTCAAGCCAAGCCTTTCCATGACGGATCTGATCCGAAGCCTCCTCGCGGGCGACGAAGACGGAGAGCCCGTCCCCGCGGTCCTCGACGCGGAAGCTCTGCGATCGTTGGCCACCGTTGACGGCTGGGCCTCCGACGTCGCCGCACACTGCATCCTGACGCCGCACGTCGGCGAGTTCCTGCGGCTGCGGGCCGCGGACGGCCACGATCCCGAGAAGATGGGGAATCTCGTTTTCGACGATGCCCGGCGGATCGCGGCAGCCCGCGACGCGGCCAGGGACTGGGGCCAGGTGGTGGTCCTCAAGGGCGCGCGCACGGTGATCGCCGAGCCCGGCGGCAAGACGGCGGTGTCTCCCTTCGAGAACCCGGCGCTGGCTACGGCCGGGACCGGCGACGTCCTTGCCGGCACGATCGGAGCGCTTCTGGCGCAGGGCCTGGGCACTTTCGAGGCGGCGCAACTGGGCGTGTACATGCACGGCATGGCCGGCGAAGCGGTCCGCGCCCGCATCGGCGATGCGGGGCTGCTGGCATCGGACCTGTGCCCGGAGCTGCCGCTCGCCCGGAAGCGGCTCGCGGCGCTTGCGCCGGCCGCGGGACCGGCGGCCGCCACGGGATCGGTCCGCTGAGCGCGCGCCAGGCCGCGCCGGCGGCAGCCAAAGCTATGCCCCGGACAGCGGCGACGATCGTCGCCACGAGGCTGCCGCTCATCGAGGTCGCACCCGGGCAGCCGCTTCCGCCGTTGCCGCGCAGCGCCTGGATAGAGATCGACCTGGACGCTCTCGTTTCGAATGCCCGCCTCCTGCAGGGCTCGCTGCCGTCCGGGATCCGTTTAGAAGCGGTGGTCAAGGCCGATGCCTACGGCCACGGAGCGGTGCCGGTGGCCCGCGCGCTCGTCGCCGCCGGGGTGCCGAGCCTGAGTGTCGCCACCTTCGACGAGGGGCTCGAGCTGCGTCAGGCCGGCATCGCGGTCCCCATCCTCGTCCTGTTCCCGATCCCGCCCGAGCTCGTGCCCGACGCGATGCGCCAGCGTCTCTCGGTCACGGCCGGCGACCGGACGCTCCTGGAGCGGACCCTGGCGGTGCTCGACCGCCTGGACGACCCCGCCGTCGCGGCCGCGGCCGGCGTCGCGGCCGGCTGCGCGTTGCCGATCCACCTCGAGGTCGAGACCGGTCTCGGTCGCGGCGGCCTCCACTCGACCGATATCCCGGCCGCGGCCGCCGCCATCGAGGCTTCGCCGCGGGCTCGACTGGCCGGCCTCTGGTCGCACCTCCAGGCGGCCGGCGACCCGGATCGGACCGCCGATCAGGCTGCCCGCCTGGGCGTCGCCTCGAGCCTCCTGGAGGAAGTGGGCATCACCATGCCCGACCGCCATCTCGCCGCCAGCGGCGGTCTGCTCGCCGCCAGCGCGCCGGGCTACGACGTCGTCCGCATCGGCCTCGCCATGTACGGCATCGTGCCCGACGGGCTGACGGTGGACGAGCGCCACACGGCCGCCGCAGCCGGCCTCAGGCCCGTCCTCTCGCTGCGCGCCCGCCCGGTGCGAGTGACCGAGCTCCCCGCCGGCACCGGCGTCAGCTACGGCCCCACGTTCGTCACGGCGCGTCCCAGCCGCATCGCCACGTTGCCACTTGGCTACGCCGATGGGCTGCCGCGGAGCCTGTCCAACAAGGCCCAGGTCCTAGTACGAGGGGGGCGGGTCCCGGCCGTAGGCACAGTGGCCATGGACGCTGTGATGATCGACGTCACCGACGTTCCGGGGGCTCCCGTGAGCGTGGATGACGAGTTCACGCTCATCGGAACGCAAGGCGGCGAGGCCATCGACGCGATCGAGATGGCGCGGTGGGGCAACACCATCTCCTATGAGATCGTGACCGCGATGTCCGGGCGGTTACCCCGGGTGTACTATGCCGCAGCCAGGGCCGTCCAAATGCGAGCCGTCGCCTGCGAACTCGGTTGGGGTGGAGGAGAGTTCGGCAGGCCGGACCACCTGGCGAATGAGGATGAACCCGGTCCTCTCGGTTGCGAGTAGGAGTTACGAGGCTGCCGACATATCGGAGCCGCGAATGAACGGCCGCCCCGACGGCCAAACAGGAGCGAGCAGGTTACCGACTTGATTGAGCTGACGAGCCGATCTGAAGAGCAGCGCGACGATCTCGTCGAGCAGGCAGCCCGCGAGATCCAGCTGCGCGGCCTGGCAGTACCCGCCGTCCTCTTCCTCCAGGCGAGCCGTCCATACCGCCAGCTCGGCAGCGGCGCGATGGTATTTTTCGACCCCACGCTGCGAAGCGTCTTCGGTGGCGAGTTGCCCGTGGCCAGCGAGATCCTGGCCGACGATCTCGGCATCGAGCAGCTCATCGAGCGGCTCCAGGATCCGGACGAAGAGACGGCCTGGGACGCCTGAGGCGATCCGCGGCCCGCAGACTATCCCGCGCCGTGAGGCGATCCCCGGTCCCCACGCCCATCTACCGCGTTTCTGATTCGCGATGCCGGCGACAGGCGTCGGCGGGCCGGTTAGCATAGCCGTGTGAGCCGTCAACCACGAGCATTCTTCGCCCTCGATTTCGGCGCGGCCACGACCTCAGCGGCTCTCGTCGGCCACGCCGGCGGTCGTTGGCGTCTGCTCGCCCACACAGCCGCGCCGTCGACGACAGATCTCGACGCGCTGCTGTTCGGCATCCTGGACCGGGTCGGAAAGGCGGACCGCGAGCTTCTCGAGTTCGTCAGCGCTCGGGAGCGGCCCGGGACCGCCGCGCTGGTCGCCGATCTGGCGCGTCTGGAGAGCCGAAGCTCTCCCCCTCGCCGCATCGCCGTGCTGGCGGGCTCCAAGCGCCAGCGGCGACGGCTCGAGGAGATCGCCTCCCGCGCGGGCTGGCTCGTCGTCGGTGGCAGCGCCGACGTGGACGATCCGCTAGAGCTCAGCCGCCTGGTGCTCGCCTGGGACACCCACGCGGTTCTGTTGGGCGCCGATTCGTCCCCCGCCGGAGACGAGAAACGCCACCTGCCTATGCTCGGGGCGCTGGTCGCGGCCGCGGCACGCCGCCGGCCTGAGCTGGCGGTGGTTCTGGCGGGCGGGGCCGCCATCCAGGAGTCGGACTTCTCCGGGGCGGGCGAGCACGATCGCATCCCGGAAGTGGTGAAGGCCGCTGCCCCCGATAGCTCGGCCGAGTTGGATGCGACGCCGGTCGACGTGGCAACGAGCGCCGAGACGACCGAAGAGGCGCCCGCCGTCGAGACTGCGCCGGGGGAGCCGGCGGCGGAACAGGCAGCCGTGGGCGCGACTCCCGAGGGTCCATCGGAAGCGACCGCCCCTGCCGCAACGACCGCCCCTGCCGCAACAACCGCCGCGCCCCGCGCTCCGGACCTCGCGGCACCCGCCCATGCGGCGCCCGTCGAGCTGCCGGTCCCGTCCGGCGACCGCCACGACAGCGTGCTGCTGGCGCCCGACGCCGAATCCGGGCAGCCCGCCGGCTCCGCGCTCCAGCAGGTGCTCGAAGGCCTCCGCGCGCGTTCGGATGAGAGCAGGCTCGGCATCGCTCGATCCGTTCGATCGCTGGCGCTGCTGCTCGACAAGTCGATCGAGGTGATCGAGGTCGGCCTCGACGGCGGTCTGCGTTGTCGCGCCGAAGCGGTCGGGCCGGGCCATCGAACCGTCGTGTCGTCACACGTCGCGATGGCGAGCGCGTCGTTCGCGCCCGAGGACCTGTCCGACGAGATGATCGACGCCGTGTCGTCCTGGTCTACGATCGCGTTCGACCGCTACCGCCTCAGCGATAGACTGCGCGACCTGCGTTCCTCGCCCTGGGGCGAGGCCGACGGCGAAGGGGCGCTGCTCCGGCTCGCGGCCGCCAAGGCGGCGGTGGAGCGGCTCGTCGCCGCGACGCCGGAGATCTCGGTTCGCGAGATGCCCGATATCATGATCGCCGCCGGCGGAGTCTGGGCATCGACGCCGCCTTCGGTCGTGGCGCTGGCAATGGCGGACCTGGTCCGACGGCCCGGCGTCGGGCGACTCGCCTGCGACCAGGCCAGGTTGCTCGGACCGCTGGGCGCCATTGCCGACGAAGAGGAACGGCGCAAGATGCTCAAGGACCTGGTGGAGGATGTGCTCCTGCCGCTGGGCAGCCTGATCCTGCCGGCGGGCATCCGCCAGGGTAGAAGCGCCGGCCGGATGCGAGTCACGGGCGAAACTTCCAACTCGGACATCGACCTCCAGCCCGGTGGCATCTGGGCGGTCGAGCTGCCGCCCGGCCAGACCGCCACAGCCGACATGGACTTCAGGGACGCGGTCAGGCTCGGGGCGCGCGGCCGCCACTTCAGCGTCGAAGTCTCGGGCGGCCTCGGCGGGCTGTTCGTCGACCTGCGCGACATCCCGTTGCGACTGCCGGACAAGGCCGATCAGAAGCGGGCGACCTGGGAATCGTGGCAGCGGGCGATGTGGTCGGAGATCGACGAATGAGCCCCAAGACGCGTGCCAGGGGCCGTGCCGAGGCGCCCGACGTGCCGCCGGAGCTCACTCGAATCCCTGGCCGCCGGATCCTGGTCGTGTCGCCGGTTGTCCAGATTCGCCTCGGGCCCGGCGATCGAGTCCTGGTGAGCCCGGGTCAGAAGGTGACCGCGGGGATGCCCATCGCCGAGCGGACGTGCGACCCGGAGTTTATTGATGTCGGCCGGCTGAACGGGGCCACGAACGGAAACGGCAAAGGAAACGGCGAGGGGGGCTGGAAGGGCTCGCAACAGGAACGCCGCCGCCCGCCGCTGCCGGGCAAGTGGTGGGTCGGCGGGGACGATCGCCGCGGCCGGAACGCGCGCCGCGAAGGCCCGAGGCGGCTGGCCGGAACGCTTCTGTATGAGATCAACGGTCGCTGGAGCGCCGCCGCCGGCGATCGCCACGAGAAGGTCGAGTCGCCGACGAGCGGCGTCATCGTGGAAGCGGCCAACTGCATCGGCATCGCCATGAAGGTGACGGGGATCGCGATCCCCGCTGCCGTCGCCGGCGGGCAGCCGACACGTGGCTATCTCGACGTTCCGCGTCTGGTCGACGGGGAGTTGCGCGACACCGCCCTGGACATGGGCCGCTCCGGCGCCATCGTCGTGGCCGGTGGTCGCGTCTCGGCGGAGGCGCTGACTCGGGCGCGGGCGATGTCGATCCGTGGCATGGTCGCAGGCTCGCTCGGCCAGGCGGAGCTGCGTGACCTGGCCGCTTCCGAGGGCCGCCAGCGCGCCGCGCTGCATTCGATGCCACCGTTCGGGGTCCTGGGGCTCGATGGCCATCAGCGTCGCCCGATCGCGTCCCCGATCCTCGCGTTGCTGGCCGCGCTGGCCGGCCGCGAGGTCGCCATCATCACCGAGCCGCCGCTGCTGGTTTTGGACGTCGTCGACGTGCCGCTGCCAGAGCTGCCGCGGGACTGGGTGCGAGTCAGAAGCGGTACGCACGCCGGCCGCGAGGGTCGCTGGCTGAGTTCGGCCGGCTTGCACCGCTTCCGCGCCGGCATCCACCTCGAGGCCGCGAACGTTCGCCTCGGCGACGACCTCGGGCCAACGATCATTGCCGTGGCGGACCTGGAGCGGTTCATACTCTGACGGGCGAAAGGGGGTGCGCAGTGGCCGATCACCTCTTCGCGATATCGAACTGGTGGGCTAGCCAGCTGATGATGGGCGGGTTCCTCCACTCCGTGCAGGGCTATATGCGCGCGCTCCGGCAGACGGCGCCCGAGTTCAGCAACGTCAGAGTCGTGGCGCCGGCGGCCGGCTCCGTCCGTGTCGACGTCGACGATCCCGAGTACCTAATCCAGATGCTTGCGCTCGCGTTCGATCCGAAGAACCGGTACTCGGCCACCGATAGCCGGGGCCGGCCCACGACGTCGAGCGTGGCCGCCGAGGGCTTCGCGGCTTCGTTCCTGTGTGGGCCGGAAGGGGACGAGCGCTTCAGCGTTCGGATCAGCGACGGCAGCCGGTCGGCCGCCGCCCCGGTAGCCAGCGCGACCGTCAAGTCGATCCGGGAAGGCGACTGGGCCGCGGAGGCTCTCCTCGAAACCGCGCTTCGCGCCTCGATCGCCTTCTGGAGGCCGGGCACGGGCTGGATCACCACCAACTCCTTCAAAGCCGCCGTCCGGCACGATTCCAGCGACCATCTCGTCGTCGGCTGGCGAACCTACCTGGGGCGGCGCAGCCGAGCGCTGCCGACGCTCCAGCTCGTGTCGCGCTCCGCTCTGCCACGCGGCACGCTGGCGAGGACCGTCCCGCCCGGCGGCGTTCTCGTCGGGCTCCAGGGCGATTACTTCGATCCATCCGACCCGCGGCAGACCGACGAAGCGATCGCCATCCGCGACGGCCTGCGCCCCCACGGCCTGCTCGATCTCCCCAAGGACACCGACACGATCGGCCGCAGCGAGCTGATCAAGGCGTAGGAGCGGCGGCGTCGTCATGCATGTCCTCGTCGCGTATTCGCCGGCGAGCTGGCACGCCGGTCCCAGGTTCGCCGTGGTCACGGTGGTCAGATCGAGCATCTTCGTCGCTTTCGAAATCGCCTCTCCGTCGCGACGGCGCGGCCGTTAGCTGCCGGGACGCAAGTCCGGGTTTGGAAGCATAAGGTCGCGTACCGCCGCCAGCAGGTCCTGGTAGGCGCCAGTGAAGGCTCGCAGAGTCCGAACCGTAGACCCGAACGTGTCGAACTCAGCCGGCGTGAGGCCATCGGGCTCGTAGGCCCGGACGAAGTCCGGGAACCGCATCCTCAACTCGTCCAGGATCGCACTATCCACCGGCCGATCCATGCGCGGCGCCGGCGCGATGCCGCTCTCGTTGAAGCGGACCTGCCAGGAGTGCGTCAGGGTCAAGGCCACGTCGCCGCCCACCAGCTCGGTCCAGTGGAGTGGATGGCGGGTGGCCGCCTGGAGGAGGCGCGAGCGGTAGTGGCGCTCCCCGAAGATGGCGTAGGTGCGCTTGAAGACGGCAATGCCCGCCCAGTTGGGGGCTGCCGGATCGACCGCCAGGCCATCCCGCTCGACCAGAACCTTGAGCCAGTCGTCGAGTCGGCCGATCATCAGGACGACCATCGGCGTCATGCCCGAGGTGTCGCCGCCCGCGGCCTCCCTCCGTGTCAGACCGCGCTCGATGGCCTCGGCCGCGGCTATCGCCTGTGAGACGGTAAAGCTGACGGTGACGTTGGCGTTGACGCCGCGCGCAGTGGCTTCCTCGACCGCGGCCATTCCGGCGGCGGTAGCGGGGAACTTGACGTGCATGTTCGGGGCGAGCCTGTCGAATCGGACGGCCTGCTCGACCATCGCCCCAGAATCCCGGAAGTTCGCCGGGTTGACCTGGATCGACTGCCGACCCTTGCGTCCCCCGTTGGCGTCGAAGACCGGCTTCAGGACTCCCGCGCCCCGAGCGGCCATCTGTTCGATGAGCGCCCAGCCCAGTTCGACTTCCGACCAGGTCGGGTTGGCGGCGGCAAGTTCGTGAGCTCGCGGCGTCCAGTACGCCCTATCCGACTTCAGGACGTCCAGGACGATGCTCGGATTCGAGGTCGCGCCCGTCGCCCCGCGCTCGATGGCGTAATTGAGTTCGCCGACGTCGCAGGAGTCGTTCCAGTACTCCGTCGGCGTTTCCCGCACCATCCGCAGGAGTGGACTCTCGATCGCCGAAATGGTCATCGCCCGTGCCTCGCTATCTGTCCGGCCGACCGGCCGCCATCTCCGCCACGCTGAACCCGGCCATCTCCTCGAGCACCGTGATCAGGCCCGAGTGGTCGTAGTCCTCGTGTCCGGCGGCAGCCGCCGCCCGCATCAGCTGGTCGATCAGCGCCGCTCCCGGCAGTGGGACGTTCGTCTCTCGGGCGAGCTCGAGGGCGTTCTTGAGGTCCTTGAGATGGAGACGGATCCGGAAGCCGGGGTCGAAGCTGCCCGAGAGCATGTTGTCGCGGCGCATCTCGAGGACCCTGGTCGCCGCCAGACCGCCCTGGAGGACATCGGCGATCTTCGAAGGGTCGACCCCTGCCTTGGCGCCCAGGACCAGGGCTTCTGAGATGGCCTCGATGACGACGGCGACGACCACCTGGTTGCAGACCTTGACAACCTGCCCGGCCCCGGCCCCGCCGACGTGGACGATGGTCTTGCCCAGCGCCTGCAGGATCGGCAGGGCCCGCTCGTAGCCCTCGTCGGATCCACCCACCATGATCGAGAGGGTGCCCGCGATCGCGCCTTTGTCGCCGCCGCTTACGGGCGCGTCCAGGATCTCGGCTCCGGCGGTGCTGGCTCGTTCGGCCAGCTCCCGGGCGGTACTCGGGGCGATGGAGCTCATGTCGATCGCAAGCCAGCCCGGCCGCAAGGCCTCGAAGGCGCCGCTCAGGCCGAGATAGACCTCCCTGACCTGTGGCGAATCGGGCAGCATCGTGACCAGCACATCGGTCGAGGCCGCCACCTGAGCCGGGCTCTGCCCAGCCGTGGCGCCCTCGGCGGCGAGGGCCGCGACGGCCGAGGAATCGATGTCGAGGACGGTTAGTCCGTAACCGGCCCTCATCAGGTTGCGGGCCATGGGCCGGCCCATGATCCCGAGGCCGATCAGGCCCAGCTTGGGTTTGGTCTCCATCAGCGAGTCTCTCCTGTTCGGACTGGGTCCAACCTGGCGGGGTCTGCCATGCGGCAGACGATCTTCCGCGGAGATCTGCACCAGGACATCGGCCGACGACGTCAAGATACAATCTCGCACGATTCCATCGCGACGCACCCAAGATTCACGAGGGTTGTCGAATGCCCGAGCCAGCGGTCAACTTGGAAGGCTGCGGAAGCCAGATCCGCACATGACGGTGACGATGCGCGCGCTCGTTATCACCGCGCCGGGCCGCGCGGAGGTGCGCGAGGTCCCCCGCCCGGAATCCCGAGCGGGAGAGGTTGTCATCGACGTCGAGCGGGCTGGCGTCTGCGGCACCGACGTCGAGTTCTACACCGGCGAGATGGCCTATCTGCACACGGGCCTGGCCGGGTACCCGATCAGAATCGGCCACGAATGGGCCGGAGTGGTCGCCTCCGTCGGAGAGGGCGTAGATCCTTCGTGGGTCGGGCGCCGGGTGACGGGCGACACGATGCTCGGCTGCGGGAGCTGCCAGCGGTGCAGGCATGGACGCCAGCACCTCTGTTCCGACCGGTACGAGATCGGGATCCGAAACGGCTGGCCGGGCGCGCTGGCCGAGCAGCTTCCGGTGCCCGTCAGGGCTCTGGTGCCACTGCCCGAGGGGGTCGGGTCGACGCTGGGGGCCCTGGTCGAACCCGGCGGCAATGCACTCCGCGCTGTTCGTGGGGCCGCGCTTGAACCCGGTGAACGGTTGCTCGTGCTGGGAACCGGAGCGATCGGGCTGCTCGTCGCCCAGATCGCCGCAGCGCAGGGTATCGATGTCCACCTGATGGGTCGCAGCGAGAGATCGCGGACCTTCGCCGGGACGCTGGGATTCGAGCACGTCTGGACGAGGGAAACCCTGCCCGAGCTGCGGTTCGACGCCGTAGTCGACGCCTCCAACTCGCCGGACCTGCCCGCCCTCGCGCTCGACCTCGTGGAGCCCGGCCGCCGGGTGGTCTACATCGGCCTGGCTGGGCAACCGAGCCTGATCGACACTCGCATCATGGCGTTGAATGACGTCACGGCGGTTGGCGTGCTGAGTGCCTCCGGGGGCCTCGAGGGCACCATCGACCTCTACGCCTCCGGCGCTGTCGACCCGCGACCGCTCGTCGCAGCCACGGTCACCCTGGACGAAGTCGCCGACGTCCTTGCGGGCAGGCGCCGGCCCGAGTGGGGCGATGCGCCCAAAGTCCACGTCGATCCGCGCCGCTAGGTTGAACAGCCGCAAGGAGGGCCGCTGACGTGTCCACCAGCCTCTTCGACCTGACCGGTCGCGTCGCGCTCGTAACCGGCTCAGGCCAGGGAATTGGGCTGAGCCTGGCTCGCGGCCTCGCCTCGGCCGGCGCCACCATCGTCCTCAACGACATCGTCCGGGACCGGCTCGACAGGGCCGTGGCCGGCTGCCGAGCCGATGGCATCGACGCCCATGGTTCTTCGTTCGACGTCACCAGCCCGGAGCAGGCCGCGGCCGCCGTCGCCCAGATCGAGGAGACGGTCGGTCCGATCGAGATCTTGGTCAACAACGCCGGCCTGCAGATCCGCGCTCCTCTGGAGGATTTCCCAATCGAGTCCTGGAACAAGCTGATGGCCGTGAATGTGACAGGCGTTTTCGTAGTGAGTCAGGCCGTCGCTCGCCGGATGATCCCGCGCGGCCACGGCAAGATCGTCTCGATCTGCTCGGTGCAGAGCGAACTTGCGCGGCCCTCGATCGCGCCCTACACGGCCACCAAAGGTGCGGTCAAGAACCTGGTCAAGGGCATGTGCACCGATTGGGCGAGATACGGCATCCAGTCGAACGGCATCGGCCCCGGCTACTTCATCACCGAGATGACCAGGCCGCTCGCGGACGATCCCACGTTCGACGCGTGGCTCAAGAATCGGACGCCGGCGGGCCGCTGGGGCGATGTGAAGGAACTCATGGGCGCGGTCGTGTTCCTCGCGTCGGAAGCCTCGAGCTATGTCAACGGGCAGATCCTGTACGTGGATGGCGGCATGCTGGCCGCGATCTAGCGGAAGAGATCGTGAGTTGCGGGGACTGCGAGCGGTGCAGGAATGGACGCAAGTACCTGGCTGCGATCCAGACCCCGGGCTGCCCTGGGTTTCGTGGAGTCGGGCCGCTGGATTTCAGGCCACGGTCGGCCGCCACGGCGCACGCGCCGGCTTGCGGGACGGTTCGGGAGCGGCACCGGCGCGGTTTCGGGTAACCTCCGGGGGTGATCGAAAGACGGACTCTGGAACGGGTTGTGGAAACGCGGGATCCCGCGGGCACGCGCGCCCTGGCGCGGGCGTTGGCGGCCGCGGCGCGTCCGGGCGACCTGATCAGCCTGGTCGGTGAGCTGGGGGCGGGCAAGACGCAGTTCGCCAAAGGGTTCGGGCTGGGATTGGGCGTGACAGACACGATCGTCTCGCCGAGCTTCGTGCTGATGGCCGAGTATCGCGGCCGCCTGCCGCTCTTCCATATCGACCTGTACCGGCTGGCTGGCGCGGCCGAGGCGCTGGCGGGCGGGCTGATCGACGAGCGCCAGGGCGAGGGCGTCACCTTGATCGAATGGGCCGAACGGCTCGAGGACGCGATGCCGGCCGGCCGCCTCGACGTCCTGATCGAGGGCACGGGCGACGACCCACGGCGGATCGTGCTCCGCGCCGGAGACGCCGGCTACGCGCGCTACATCGATGCCGTGCCGGCCGATTGGGCCGCGGCGGCCGAAAGCTCGAAGGCGGCCGAAGGCTTGACGGCGGGCGACGCGGCACCCGACAGGTCGAACCAATGACCGGGCGACCTCTTCTCGCCATCGACACTTCGGGCACGCGGGCGCTCGTGGCGTTGGGCTCGCCGGACGGCGCCCTCATCGACGAGCGGCGCTGGCTGGCCGGCTACCGCCACGGCGAGGAGCTGCTGACCCGGACCGACGAGCTGCTGACGAGCAACCGTGTCGCGCTGGCGGAGCTGGGCGGGATCGTCGTCGGGACGGGGCCCGGGGCGTTCACCGGCATGCGCGTTGGTCTCGCGACGGCCAAGGCGCTGGCGCGCGGGCTGGACATCCCGATCGCCGGCGTCGCCACTTCCGAGGCGCTGCTGGCCGCCGCCGACGCAGGCGCTGGAAAGCAGGCCATCCTCCTGCTACCGGCCGGACCTTCAGATCGAGTCGTTGTCGTCGCCGGGCAGGCAACGCTGGTCAAAGGTGGCGAAGAACCGGAACTGCCGGCGGATGCCGTCCTCGTTGCGGTGGACCTCCCGGATCGCGCCCCGGCCGCGGCAATGGCGCTGGGCCTGAGGGCGGAGGAGCGGCTCTCGGCCGCGCTGCTCGTGCTCGGGGCCGCCCGCATCGCCGCCGGTGGCGACGACGTCGCCCGCCTCGTACCCGAATATGTGACTCTGCCGCGCGGGATCGCCGCGGTGAAGGGAGAGGTGCGATGGTCGCGCGACCGCACGTAGCGATCGTCGTCGATCGCATGTCGGTCGACGATCTGGCGGCGGTCCAGGAGATCGAGCGCGAGAGCTTCACCACGCCCTGGCCGCCGCATGCATACCGCGCCGAGCTCGAGACCAACCGCATGGCCCACTATATCGTGGCCCGCCACGGCGACCGGATCGTCGGCTTCGCCGGCGTGTGGCTGATGGTGGACGAGGCCCACATCACGACCTTCGCCGTGCGCAAGACATGGCGCCGCCAGGGAGTGGGGGAGCGGCTGCTCATCGCCCTGCTGGCTCTGGCGGAGGCGCGCGGGGCGCGCGAGGCGACGCTGGAGGTTCGGCCCTCGAATCACCCGGCGAGGCGCCTGTACGAGAAGTACGGTTTCGCGCCGGTCGGGGTCCGGCCGCGCTACTACAGCGACGACAACGAGGACGCTCTGATCATGACCACCGATCGGCTCGACGGCCGGCAGATGCGCGATCGGCTGGCCGGATTGCGGGCCGCGGTGGCCAAGCGACCCGACATCGAGCTCGGTGCCGATGGATTGCCGATCGAACCGGCGGCGCGTGCCGGCCGGGCCGGAGAAGCCGGGGCGGCCGGGGGCGAAGAGGCCCAAGAGGCCGAAGGCCGCCATGCCGCCGCGCCCGACGTGCTTCGACCCAGCAACGTCAGGAGGTCGTCGTGACGCGCGGCGGGCTGATCCTGGCGGTCGAATCGAGCTGCGACGAGACCGGCATCGCCCTGGTCGAGGACGGCCGGCGGATCCACTCCAACGTGGTGGCGAGCCAGGTGGCGATGCACGCGGCGGCGGGCGGAATCGTGCCGGAGGTGGCGGCGCGGGCCCACCTGCGTTGGATCGTGCCCGTGCTCGACGAGGCCTGGGCCGAAGCCGGCGTCGGCTGGGACGACATCTCGGCAGTCGCCGTCACGGAAGGGCCCGGGCTGGCCGGCTCGCTGCTGGTGGGCATCAACTTCGCCAAGACGCTCGCCTACGTGCACGGCAAGCCGCTCGTCCCGGTGAACCACCTCGAGGGCCACCTGTACGCGGCGTGGCTTGCGGACGAAGCGCGCGAGGTGCCGGAGCCGATCTTCCCGCTGGTGGCGCTGATCGTCTCCGGTGGGCACACTTTCCTGGTGGAGATGCGCGACCACCTGCAGTACAAGCTGCTGGGCGAGACGGTCGACGACGCGGCCGGCGAGGCGTTCGACAAGGTCGGCCGGCTGCTGGGCCTGCCGTATCCGGGCGGGCCCGAGATCATGCGTGCGGTGGCCGGGGCGACCCGCCACGACGTCGTCTTCCCGCGGGCCTGGCTGAGAGACTCGTTCGACTTCAGCTTCAGCGGCCTCAAGACGGCGGCGCGGCGGACGATCGCGACCGAGACCGGCGGCCAGGGAACCTCGACCGGCGAGTCGCCGCTTGGCGAGGATCGAGTGGCGGAGCTGGCGGCAGGCTTCCAGGATTCGGTGGTGGACGTGCTCGTGACCAAGACGATCCGGGCCGCCAGGGCGGCCGGGGCACGGTCGGTGGTGCTGGGCGGTGGAGTTGCCGCCAACCGCGTGCTGCGCGATCGGCTGGCGGCTGCGGCGGAGGCGGCGGGGATGCCGCTGGTGGTGCCGCGGCCGGCGCTCTGCACGGATAACGGGGCGATGATCGGGGCGGCCGCGGCGCGGCGCTTCGAGGCGGGCGCGAGAGCCGGGCTCGACCTGGACGCGAAGCCGTCGCTGCCGCTGGCCCGCCGATGAGTGAGTCGCCCGACACGAAGTCAGGCCGGTCGGCGGGGGCCGCGGGACCGGGCCGAGCGGCGCCGCGGCTGGACCCGCTGGCGGTTCGGCGGCAGTTGCGCGGGGAGGGCATCACCGCCCGCCACTCGATGTCGCAGAACTTCCTGGCGGATCCGGACGTGCTGCAGTCGATCCTGGATCTGGCCGCGCCCGAGCCGGGCCGGCGAATTCTGGAGGTCGGACCGGGGCTGGGCATCCTCACCGGCGGGCTGCTGGCGGGTGGCGCGACGGTCACCGCGGTCGAGCTCGACAAGCGCCTGGCCGGCCGGCTGAGCCGGGTCCAGGAGGCGGCGATCGCATCGGGCGCGTTGACGCTGGTTCAAGGCGACATTCTCGACCAGAAGATCGCCGAGCTGATGGCGCCGCCCTTTGAGGTCGTGGCCAACGTCCCGTATCACATCACCAGCCCGATCCTGCACCGCTTCCTGGGGACGGCGCCGCGGCCGTCGCGCCTGGTCCTGATGGTGCAGCGGGAAGTGGCGGAGCGGATCTCGGCCGCGCCCGGCGACATGAGCTACCTCTCGGTCTTCGTGCAGTTCCACGCCTCCGTCCGCATCGCCTTCGTGGTGCCGCGTGAGGCGTTCGAGCCGGCGCCCGAGGTCGAATCGGCGGTGGTCGAGATCGTGCCGCTCGATCCGCCGGGCGAGCGGCCGCGCCTCGACGCGGCGGAGGAGCAGGATCTCTGGCGGGTGGTCCAGGCCGGCTTCCGCGAGCGGCGCAAGATGCTCCGAAATGTGCTGGTGCGCCAGCTGGCGGTTCCGGGCGCCCGCGTCGACGCGGCTCTGGCGGCGTGCTCCATCGTCGGTGAGCGGCGGCCGCAGACACTCTCGGTGGGGGAGTGGCTGGCACTCCGGGTTGCGCTGGAGCCGCTGCCCGAGGCGATGTCGCCCGCCGAGGCCGCCGCGAAGGCTCAGTCGGCACGGAGCCGGGCCGTCTCCGTCGGGGCGAAGAAGAGCCGCCGGTGAGCGCCGCCCCGACGGCCGCTCCGGGCACCGCCCGCGTCCTGCGTTTCGCGCCGGCGAAGCTTAATCTGACCCTGGCCGTCGTGGGCCGTCACGATTACGGCTACCACGCTCTGCACTCCGTCATGATCCCGCTGGCGTTCGGCGACGCAGTCGCGTTGTCCGTGGCGCCGGGGGGAGCGAGCGCCGACACGTTGCGCATCACCGGCCTGCCGCTTGCGGCCACGCCTGACAACCTCGTCCTGCGGGCGATAGCGGCGACGCGCGACGCCGTCCGCGCCACGCGGCCCGGCGCCCCGGCCGACCCGCCCCTTCTCGCGGCGCGGCTGACCAAGCGCATCCCCGTCGAGGCGGGCCTGGGCGGCGGCAGCAGCGACGCGGCTGCGACCATGGCAGCGGCGCTGGAGGCATGGGGCGCCGCGCTCCCCGCAGGAGAGCTCCGCAATCTCGCCGCGTCGCTCGGCTCGGACGTGCCGTTCTTCCTGGCCGGGGGAGCGGCCCTCGTCACCGGCCGTGGCGAGGTCGTCGAGCCGTTGCCGGATCTGCAGGGAGAGGCGCCGGCCGTGCTGATCGTCACGCCGCGTCTGCCCATGTCGACGCCCGCCGTCTTCGCTGCGT
>Ga0182017_10000386_pt1 | contig 34442 bp, 31 predicted proteins | sample 712E3DmetaG_FD_120492 | JGI IMG/M metagenome (GOLD analysis project Ga0182017, IMG submission 120492) | Permafrost microbial communities from Stordalen Mire, Sweden - 712E3D metaG | ecosystem: Environmental > Terrestrial > Soil > Wetlands > Permafrost | place: Sweden: Stordalen | collected... | reverse complement strand
TTTAATTGCATTCTATCGAAATATCCCCGATTCTTGAAATATCTGCTTGGTTTCTTCGGAAAATTCCCGGTCAATATTGACACGGGGCTAAGTCATCTACGCTTGTGCGCCGAAGAGGCATTGTATTCCCGCACGGTCGCCAAGCAATATCTTATTCAGTTTCTATCCCCCTATAAATCCGACCAGTCAGCTGAAAAACGTGACATTTTCGGTTCTTTGGAAAGCCGCTATCCCAAAAACCCTTATTTCCTTTTTCTCGATTTGGACGAGGCCCTGTGCTTTTATCCCGATAGTTTCCATGCGCCCGGTGGGCGGGAAAAGCTGCAAGCGCGCATCGCCGGATTAAGCGGGGCCAACGAAAAGGGCAGGAAATACCTGAACCTTGCGAAATGGCAATACACCTTTATCGATTCCCTGCCGCCGTTTTCACTTACCCCCGACAGCATACCGGTTGACCGGCCGTTTTCATTCTATCCCCCGTTTATCGATGCCGCCCGGGCAAAATACCGTCTTACGCACGAACATGATATTTCCAAGGACTCGCGCCAGCAGCTTATAAAATTCATCAACGTAAACAAATCAACGGCAAAGGACCTTCTGAAATCATCCTCCATGAACCCATTGCGAAAAAGATACTTTTTATGGCGGCTTAATGACGGCTTGAAATAAAACGCTTCATAAAAAAGGCCGCGCAATGAGAAACGCGGCCTTTGACAGATGCGTATTAACAGAACAAACTATTTCTTTACAACTCCCAGCGGAAGCACTGTTTTGCCGTACAGTTCGTTTAGCACCTGCGCGATACCGGCATAGATGGCGGAAAATCCGCACACGATGCCTTCCCAGCCCGTAAACACCTTGAGCGACGCGTTTCCGGTTTTGTCTCCGAGGGCAAGCAAGAAGAAAAGCAGAGTCAGAGTCCCGAAAACAACCTGCAACGCCCGGTTAAGCCGTAAGGTGCCGATAAACAGAAGAAACGTAAAAATGCCCCACATCGCCAGGTAGCAAATCATCCCTTTGGTCGATGTTTTCTCTATCCAGCCGAGCTTTGGCATAACGATGAGCGCGACCAGCGTGAGCCAGAACGAGCCGTAGGAAACAAACGCCAATGTACCGAATGTGTTCTTCTTTTTCCATTCCATGATCCCGGCAATGATCTGCGCTATGCCGCCGTAAAAAATTCCCATCGCGAGGACCATTGAGCCGAGCTCATAAATTCCGGCATTATGGATGTTCAAAAGAACGGTAGTCATCCCGAACCCGAACAAACCAAGAGGCGCCGGGTTGGCGGTCGTGTCCTTGATTTCCATGCAGGTAGCATCGCTCATAACGTGTATCCTCCTGTAAATATGGTTAGGAACTGGATATAAAAGAATAAATCTTTTTCTTCATTAAAATCAGGTGAATCATTTAAATCCCACAAATCCTGGTCATTGACGGTTCTTGACCAAAGAATCAACAACAGCCGGATCGGCCAGTGTCGACGTGTCTCCAAGGTTGCCCACATCGTTTTCGGCTATCTTGCGCAGGATGCGGCGCATGATCTTGCCCGAACGGGTTTTGGGAAGACCTGGCGCGAACTGGATCTTATCGGGTACGGCGATCGGGCCGATTTCCTTGCGGACGTGGAGCATCAGTTCCTTTTTCAGCTCTTCGCTTTCGGGAACGTTCTCAACGAGCGTCACAAACGCGTAAAGTCCCTGTCCTTTTATCTCGTGGGGCATGGGCGCAACCGCCGCTTCGGCCACCTTGGGATGGCTAACGAGCGCACTCTCCACTTCGGCCGTCCCGATGCGATGGCCCGAGACGTTTACCACATCATCAATCCGGCCCATGAGCCAGTAATCGCCATCTTCGTCGACGCGGCAGCCGTCGCCCGTGAAATAATGGTTGGGATACAGCGTAAAATAGGTGTCGATGAACCTGTTATGGTCGCCCCACATCGTGCGCATCATGCCGGGCCACGGTTTTTTGATGCAGAGTTTTCCGCCCTCGTTGGTGCCGCAGGGCACGCCGTCGTCGCGCAGCACGACCGGATCGACGCCGAAAAACGGCCTGTTGGCGCTCCCCGGTTTGAGCGTGTGCGCCCCGGGCAGCGGCGTGATGAGGATGCCGCCGGTCTCGGTCTGCCACCATGTGTCGACGATCGGGCAGCGTTTGTGGCCGATGTTTTCGTAATACCATATCCACGCTTCAGGGTTGATGGGTTCGCCCACGCTGCCTAACACCCTTAATGTGTCGAGCTTGTACTTCTTGGGCCATTCTTCGCCCAGGCGCATGAGCGAACGGATGGCGGTTGGGGCGGTGTAAAAGACCGTCACGTTGAATTTGTCGCATACCTGCCAGAAACGGCCAGCGTCGGGATAGGTGGGCACGCCTTCGAACATCAGCGACGTGGCGCCGTTGCACAGGGGGCCGTACACGATGTAACTGTGGCCCGTGACCCAGCCGATGTCGGCGGTGCACCAGTAAATATCGTCGTCATGCACGTCGAAAATGAACTTATGCGAAAGCGAGGCATGCAGCAGATACCCGCCGGTGGTATGCACGACACCCTTGGGTTTGCCGGTGGACCCGGACGTGTAAAGGATAAAAAGGACGTCTTCGGCCTTCATGGGTTCCGCTTTGCAATCGGGAGACGCGGCCGCCATTACGTCGTGATACCATTCATCCCTTCCGCTCTGCATGGCGCACGGGTCATCGGTCACTTTGACGACGACCACGGACTGCACGCTCGGCGCGCTTTTAAGCGCCTCGTCCGCGATTTCCTTGAGCTTGATATGCTTGCCCGAACGCAGGGAAACATTGGCCGTGATGAGCATTTTGCAGCTTGAATCATTGATCCTGCCCTTGAGCGCGTCGGCGCTGAACCCGCCGAACACGATGGAATGGATGGCGCCGATGCGCGTGCAGGCGAGCATGACAATCGCCAGTTCGGGGACCATGGGCATGTAAATCGATATCCGGTCGCCCTTTTTGATGCCTTTCGATTTGAGGACATTGGCGAATTTGCACACTTCTTTATGCAACTCACGGTAGGTAAATTTCCGGACGTTATTTTCTTCCTCACCCTGAAACAGGATGGCCGTTTTATCGGCGGCGGGAGTATTCAAGTGGCGGTCAAGGCAGTTGTATGATACGTTCAATTCCCCATCCGCAAACCACGTGTGGTTGATCGTGCGCCGCTTCGTGTCCCATGCGTATTCCAACGCCTTTGTCGGCGTCTTAAACCACGAAAGCGTTTGCGCCTGTTCCATCCAGAACCCGTCGGGGTCCTTAAGCGACCGCTGCCACATTTGTTCATATTGTTCAAAACTTTTTATATAGGCCCTGGATTGGACCTGTGGCGTAGGAGGGAATTTCCTCGTTTCCACCATCAGAGACTGCATTCCTTTAGCATTGTCGGCCATGATACGACCACTCCCTTCTTAAAAATGTGTCTATTGATAAAACTGACCAGGATTCTCGTGAAAAAAAATGATTACGCCGATTTTACTGAAGAACCGGATTTACTTATACGAAATTGCGTTCAAGATGAACATACTACGCACCCTGAGGTTCTCGAAGGGTGCCCCGAAACAGGATCAACTTGATTGCAATTTCGTATTATTATATCTTTTTATTTCCTTTTACCTGATTAATGCGAGATACAAAGTTAAATAATATACGATACTTTAAAAGGATTAATCAAGGGTGATGAACTTAATTTCACGTAATAAAATGCCTCTGTAACATCGGTAAAAATCGGTTTCTGCTTGATCGTGGAGAAACATAGAATTATATTACTGCCCTTCGGATAAGATTCTTTCAATTGTCGGTGTGTGGCTCAGCCCGGCTAGAGCACTACCTTGGGGTGGTAGGGGTCGCTGGTTCAAATCCAGTCACACCGACCATTCTTTTGACAAGCCTTCGGGTTTGTCAAAAGAATGCTTCGTTGGTATGCCATGGAGGATGAGCTATTTCACCACCGTAGGCGTAGCCTAGGTAGCGGCCGAGCTAAGCGAGGCCAAATCCAGTCAATTTAACTATTTAAATAACCAGCCCCAAAACTCCCTTTTTGCAACTCCGCGTCGTTGCAAACCAGCCTATTTTCCCATTGACTCCCTCATGCTATAATCATATAATGATGAAGGCTTATACTATTGGAAACTTTGATGGCCTTTACTGCATAATAAAGGTAAATTTAGAGTTTTTTATCTACCTTATGGGTTAACTAGAATTGACTTCTTTCAAACAATGAAAAAAATTCTTATCGTCGACGACAGCAGGGAAATCAGGGAACTGGTCATTGCGACCCTGGAAACCGAGGAATATCAAGTTTTCGAGGCTGCCGACGGCGCGAAGGCAATCGCGACCGCCTTATTGGAAAGGCCCGACTTCATCATCATGGACGTCATGCTTCCCGGCCGCATCAATGGAATTGAGGCGACGAAAATCATAAAAAGCAATCCCCTTACAAAACAATGTACCGTGCTCATACTTACCGGTACCGACGATTCAAATATCAAGGAAATGGGACTTGACGCTGGAGCGAGCGATTTTTTCATGAAACCGTTCAGCCCTCTGGATTTGCTCCAGAAGCTCGAAGACGTTTTTGGCGGCCGGACCCCGAACGAGTTTTGACGCTTTTTGCCGACGCATGACGCACTCACTTTTTTAGAGGCCTGGAATGTTTACAAAGTCAAAAAACAAGGCGATTGCGCTGGAAAAAGACCTGCGGATAGCGAACCTGCAATCAAAAAAATACGCCATAGATCTCGCAAAAATCTATAAAAACACTAAAGAACAAAAAGAAGAGCTTGGACTCGCCAACCTACAATTAAAAAAATACGCCCAGGACTTGCGTAAAACCATTTCGACGCTCCAAACAGTCAATAAGGAACTCCAGGACGCCTATTACGACACCATCCACCGGCTCGTCCTGGCGGTGGAATACAAGGACAAATTCACCGGCAGCCATATCATGCGCATGAGCCGCTACAGCGCGCTGCTCGCTAAAAAAATCGGCTTGCCTATGCAGGAGGTCCTGAATATTTTCTACGCGGCGCCCATGCATGACGTCGGGAAAATCGGCATCCCCGACACCATCATATCCAAACCGAGCAAGTTGACTTCGGACGAATTCGACATCATCAAGAAACATACGGTGATCGGCGCGGAAATCCTTGACAATTCCAAGTCCAACATCCTCATGATCGCCCGCCAGATAGCGCTGTCGCACCATGAGCAATGGAACGGGGGCGGCTACCCACACGGGCTTGGAAAAGACGTCATCCCGCTTTCCGCCCGGATCGTGGCGCTGGCCGATACCTTCGACGTGCTTATCTCAAAGCGCTCGTATAAGGAGCCCTTTCCCGTTTCCGTCGCTTTTGAAATCATCAAGAGCGAACGGGAAAAACACTTCGACCCGGACGTGGTGGATGTTTTTGAAAAAAACCTTGAAGAAATAATGAAGGTCAATTCCGCTCTGGGTCCGAACGATACGTCCGGCGCGATACTTAAAGTGCTGGGAAGTTAGAGTGTCTGTTTTAATTCCCCCAGTTTCGGGTGAAATTAAAACTTAGAGACTCTTACCTGCCCTCAAGCAGGTTAACCGCGGACCACGTTTTCAACGGTGCGGACAAAGTCCTCGATATCAAACGGTTTGACAATGACTCCCTTGAAACCGTAGTCCCGGAAATTCGCCATTATCGGATCGTTTGAATATCCGCTGGACACGATGGCCTTGACATCCGGATCAAATTCCCGCAGCACTTTTACCGTCTCTTTGCCCCCTACGCCGCCGGGGATCGTCAGGTCCATAATGACCACGGCAAACGCCTCGCCATCGCCAAAAGCATTCTTGTAGGCCGTAATGGTCTCATCTCCGGTGGCCGTGCATTGCACCTTATAACCATATCCCTGAAGCAGCCGCGAAATGACCGTCCGTACGGCATCGTCGTCATCCATTACCAGGATTTTGCTGTTGCCGCGAGGCTGCGGTTTTTCCTGGTCGTTTGCGCTTTCCATTGAAAGGTCGGCGGCCGGCAGAATAAACGAAAAAACGCTGCCCCGTCCAAGCTCCGAATCAACGATAATGACGCCGTTATGGTTCTTAATGATGGAGTATGACGTGGTAAGCCCGAGCCCGTTGCCCCTGGCCTTGGTGGTAAAATAAGGGTCAAATATTTTTTCGAGGTCGCCATCGGCGATACCCATCCCCTCATCGCTGATCGAAACCTTTACATAGGCGCCTGGGTCGAGGGCCAGGAGCCTCTGGTCGATCGCCTTGTCGTTCCGGGAAACTTCCACGTTTTCGGCGGACACGACTATGGTGCCTCCCAGCGGCATGGCCTGCTGCGCGTTGATGAGCAGATTGTTGAGCACCTGGTCTATTTGTCCTTTGTCAACATTTGCCGCGCTGAGATCGTCAGGCAATTCGAGCCGGTATCCAGCATTCGACCCGGACAGGCAGAACCCCACCGTTTCTTCGATGAGTTCCTTGATCGAGCACACTTCCTTGACCGGGGCCCCGCCTTTCGAAAAGGTCAACAGCTGCTTGGTAAGCCTGCTCGCCCTGAAACACGCTTTTTCCGCGTCAATGAGAAGCTTATGGTTTTCGCCGTCGGCGGGCAGCCCCAGCTTGGCCATGAAAATGTTGGTGATGACGCCCGTGAGGATATTGTTAAAATCGTGCGCGATGCCCCCCGCGAGCACTCCGAGCGACTCAAGCTTTCGCGCCTTGAAAAGCTCCGCCTCGAGCTTCTGCTTTTCGGTAATGTCACGGTAAATCAGGACTATGCCGATCGCGGCGCCGTCGTTATTGCGGATAGGGGCAACCGACAAATCCACGTAGTATTGGGTGTTGTTCCTTGACACCAGAGTACAGCGCGTTTTATAAGGGGCAATGCCGTGTTTTTCAATCATCCTGCCGAATATGCGGTCGTATGGTTCCCCTTTTTTTTCATAGATGACCCGGCATATATCGTCAATAGGTTTGCCGACTGCTTCCGCACGGCTATAACCGGTCAATGTTTCGGCCATTTTATTAATGGTAATGACAATACCCGCCGAATCCGTCGAAATGACACTGTCGCCGATGCTGCTCAGGGTTACGTCGAGGCGGTCCTTTTCCGCGGCGAGCGCCTGGTCGATTTTTTTTCGCTCCGTGATGTTGACAATCGTGGCAAGAACGGCCGGTTCGCCCTCGTATTCTATTAAACCGGAACTCATCAGCAGCCAGACCGGTTCGCCATTTTTTTTGACCCCCTTGAATTCAAGCTGGGGACCCAATGGTTCGCCTTTCATCCGTGATTGATATCGCTTCTTGATCGTGTCGACAAAATCCGGATGAATCAGTTTCAAGAAATTCATGCCGTAGATTTCTTGCAGCGAATACCCGGACATGCCGAGGATATACCGATTGACATAGCAATATCGTGAGTTCTTGACTATGAATATCCCCACTTCAGCGGTGTCCGCGAGGGTCCTGAACATTTCTTCGCTCTGGCGCAGGTCCTCTTCTATCTTTTTATTTTCGGTAATATCCCTGATATTTTCAATAACACCCCAAATATCGCCGGTTGTGGAGTCGACGAGCGGAAAGGTATGGAGGTCGGTCCATCCGCAGATGACCCCGTCTTTCAGTCTTTTCGGGACGACCTCATGCGCGGCCTTGCCGGTCCGTAAGGTCTCCAGGGTCGGGCAGATTTCGCAAGGTTTGCCGGACTGATGGTAGACCTCGAAGCATTTTTTCCCAATCAGCGGCATGAAATGGGAATACCATTTTTCCATGAACGGATTTACCTGGACAATGGTGAGGTTCTTGTCGACGATGCTGATGCCGTCAAGAATGCTTGAAAAAACATTTGAATAAAAACGCTCGCGCTCGACAACGGCCTCCTGCGCTTTTTTACGGTCGGTTATGTCGCGGGAAATTCCAAGCAAAGTGTCAAAACGGCCGTCTTTGCCGCTAATGGGAATGAGTTTGGTCTCAAGCCAGACTTCTCCTGCCGGGAACTGAACCGCGCCTTCCACGGAAGACGGCTGCGACGTCTCAAAGACATTATTAAGGGCTTTTTCAAACCGTTCGGAAACGACGGGCGGGAAAAGGACGTTTATTTTTTTTCCCGTAATATCGGACACATTGTTGTGCAGGGCTTTTGCCCCGAATTCGTTCACATACCGGACATTTAATTTCCGGTCGAAAATGAAAATAAAATCATGCGCGGATTCGGCTAAGAGCCGGTACTGTTCTTCGCTCTGCCTTAAGGCCTCCTCCATGATGCGCTGTTCGGCAATATCCCGGGTGAGCTGTTTGTTTACCGAGTCAAGCTGCCTGGTGCGCTGCCTGACCTTTTCCTCCAGGTCTTTTTCTTTTTCGTCAACTTTTTTAAGGCTTCCCACAATGGCGTTAAGGCTCGCAAACGCTTCGGCGAAGGCCTTGTCTTCGATGGTGGAACAATCGACGGGGGGAGGAAAATCGCCTTTGGAAATACGCGAGAAAATTTCAATAAGATGCGCCAGTTCTTTTTTTACTAGCCGCTCGTATTCTTCATGAGTGGAATGGGCCATAACGTCCAGCTTATCCGATTAACAGTACAGCCGCGCAAAAGCACTTTGAAACAGGGATTTAACTTTTTTTCCGTTAAATAATAATAATTGTCGCATGATTCGAGGTTCTTCGTCAAGATTTAATTAAATCTTTATCAGGGCAGGGAAAAAGCGCTATTTCCTGACCAGCGTCTCATTCATCGCGCCGGTCCTGTAACCTTGTGTATCTATTGCTACAAACGTGAACCCGGCCTTTTTACACGCGGCCTGGATGGCGCTTCGCCTGGCCCATCCGGCGTCCATTTCCGCAGGCAGCAATTCTACACGCGCGACATCGCCATGGCTGCGAACGCGGAGCTGCGAAAACCCGAGCGACCGCAGGGCCTCCTCGGCCATGCCCACGCGACCGAGCTTTTCACGGGTGATCTTTTCGCCGTAGGGAAAACGCGAGGCAAGACAGGCCAGGGAAGGTTTTGCCGCGGTGGGCAGGCCAAGCTTTTTCGAATGGTCGCGTATTTCACTTTTTGTCAGGCCCGCTTCAAAAAGCGGCGAGCGGATGCCAAGCTCTTTCGTGGCTTTTCTGCCCGGACGATAATCGTTCTGGTCGTCGATGTTGCTGCCGTCGAACACCGCGTTAAAACCCTCGTCGCGGGCGATTTTGAGTATCTGGGAGAAAAGCGTCTTTTTGCAATAATAGCATCGCTGCGGGGTGTTGTCAGCGAAACCGTCGATATCGAGTTCCTCGGAAACGATGGTCCGCTGGGGAAGTTTTAAAAGCGCGGCAAGCCTTCGGGATTCGTCGAGTTCAGAGGCAGGATACGTTGAAGACATGGCGGTCACTAAAAGCACCTTGCCGGGCAGAACTTGGCCTGCTACACAGGCCAGAAACGTGCTGTCGACGCCGCCTGAAAAGGCCACCACGGCCGATTTGCTTTGGGCGATGATCTGTTTGAGTTTATCAAGTTTGTCCATTTTTTCCTTTTTAACCTGCTCGAAAGCAGGTAAGTTACTCTAAGCTTCCGAACGGCAATAAATTGTCCTTCGAAAGCCAAGAGTAACTAAAACCAGAATTCCCGTTGAATGTGCAAAACCGGCTCAGATTGTTTAAATGATGGAAAAACCCAGGAGTTGACTTCCGCGAGTAGCGCGGGCCCAAGTTTTTTGCTGTCCAGCGCTGAACCGCCGACACGAACATTGGAAGTCTTTCCATTTGACGCCACGTCAAATTCAATTTTTACGGCCTTGCTTTTCCCCGGCCCGGTCCGAGGGGCGCCCGTTGCAAAAGTTTCGATAAAAATACGGTAATAGGCATCAAGGATTTTCTGGACCGCATCTCCGGTCAAAGCATCCACTTTAACAGTTCCCATATCCGAGATTATGGCATTCTTCGCATACGTGATAAAACCGCTTCCCCGCGGACTTTGCAGAAGGGCTATTTTATCCACGATACTCAAAGCGCCTTCCGGAAAAAACCGGAACAACGCGCCGCCGGCGGTATCATACGGTGCATAGTTCCGGTCCCCGATTCCAAAACGCTTACCGTTGGCGACGACGTTCCACGTGGTGTCCGCATCGCTCGGCGCGTAGCACGTGTCTTTTCCCATTATAAAAGCTTGCTTGATTGTATGGACATCGCACAAAATACTGTCCGTGTTGTTTGCGGCAAGTTTGCAAAAGGGATTCATATAGCCGGTGATTATATGTATAAACCGCGTTGAATTTCCGGAAGGAAGACCTATCGTGTAAAGGGTGACCTGCCAGAAAATCCCGTTGGTCTTGAGCTCTACTCTGTCGGAAATATTAATTGTCGGGCTGATGTCCGATGAGTATTGCCAGAATCCGGCGTTTCTTAACTTCAGTTCGTCCTTTTCTTTTTCGCTGAAACCTTTATATCGTGTAACTCCGTTGAGTATCTTTGCCCCCGTGTCCACCGACTTCACGTTTTTAGAGGCTATGAGGAAAAAAATCAACACAATAACAAAAAATATACCGAAAAGCCCTGCTTTGACAAACAAGTCGGAAGGCTTTTTTGGGGTAATAATTTTCATACGGATGGTCCCGGTTTCGGAATAAAAAGGTCCAAAAAGACACGTCACCCGCAATATATATTATGTCGAAATAATTTTTTGTTTTTTTTCTTTTCTTGACCTTTTAAAAAAGGAATAAAAATGGAAGACTCCGTCAGGAAAATCCTCCTTGAAATTGGCGAAGACCCAAACCGCGAAGGTTTGCGCGATACGCCTGTGCGCGTTCGTAAATCAATGGAATATATTATGCAAGGATATAAAATGGACCCCGAAGAAATCATCAACAAGGCGATATTCCATGAAGAATGCAACCACATGATCATTGTCAGGGACATTGAGTTATATAGCATGTGCGAACACCATATGCTGCCTTTTTTCGGGAAATGCCACATTGGCTACATTGCCGAAAACAAGATCTACGGCGTCAGCAAGCTCGCGCGGCTGGTGGACTGCTTCGCGCGAAGGCTCCAGGTCCAGGAACGCCTTACCCAGCAGATCGCGTCGTGCCTGATGAAACCCATAAACGCCGAAGGCGTTGGCGTGGTCATCGAAGCGCACCATTTGTGCATGATGATGCGGGGTGTGACCAAGCAGAACTCCAAAATGCTCACTTCCGCGATGCTCGGAACTTTCCGTTCCGAAATCGCGACCCGCAACGAGTTCCTCAAGCTTATCGGACTTGAACGTTAGATACTCTTGGTCCAAATTATCTACGAGTTTCGCGTGAAGAATTTGGACTTAGAGTATCTTACCTGCCCATCGGCAGGTTCAACCAGCTTCTCCCGAACGAAACAGGTCTTATTTCCCACTAAACCACACGTATCGCTTGTTACAAAGGAGCGTGTATGAATTTCAAGCTTGTTTTGCTTGTCGTTGCGTGTTTATCGGCAATAGCGGCCGCCGCGGACCGTTATGAGGCCGAAAACGCCATGGTCGATTCGAACTCAGTGCAAAAAATGGCCGACGCAACCGCTTCAGGCGGCTATTATGTCAACATGAAAGACGGCAGCCTTTCTTTCAAGGTCACCGTTGCAACCGCCGGGTTTTATGTTCTCTGGACAACATATTCCCAGCCCAACGATACCAATGGAAAAATCCAGAACCTGTCGATCAACGGCCAATCCAAAGGCCAGATGTCTTTCCCCTATACACTATCATTTGCCACAATCAAAGCTTCCTCCAAAATCAAGTTAGCGGCGGGTCCCAACACGATCGACATAACGAAGTCCTGGGGATGGATAAACCTTGACTATATCGAAATCACGCCGTATGTGGCCACGCCGTTTACGATAGCGACTTCGCCGGTCACGCCGAACGCCTCCGAAAACGCCAAAAAACTGTACGGTTTCCTCCGGCAGAATTTTCTGAAGAAAATCGTGAGCGGGGTGATGACGAACACCGTCATGCAGAACGACGGCAAATATACGCCCGACACCGTGCAAGATCAAACCGAAGTGGCCTGGATCATCGGCGCATCCGGAAAAGTCCCGGCCCTTCTGGGCGTTGACTTTATGCACTCCACCGGTCTCAACTCCGATAACGAATGGTACAAGGGATATACCAACGCCACGGTCGCCCTCGCCCAGGATGTTTTTAAAAGAGGCGGCATTCCCGCCTACTGCTGGCACTGGAAGGACCCGAGCCGGACCGTCGAGGCGTTTTATTCGCCCTCGTCGGGCAACTCGCCGTTCGCCACGTTCAACCTGAACAAGGCCTTTACCGATTCCACAACCTACGCCGCCTTTAACACCGCGAGCGCCGAATACCAGGCCATTATCCGTGACATGGATACAGTCGCGGGCTATTTAAAAACCCTTGCGAATAAAGACGTTCCGGTGCTGTGGCGGCCGCTTCACGAAGCGGCCGGCAAATGGTTCTGGTGGGGTTACAAAGGGCCGGGCGCCTGCAAAGCCCTTTACCGCCTCATGTTCCAACGATTTACCGTGGTCCACGGTCTCAACAACCTGATCTGGGTGTGGACCACCGACGAAGCGGGCGATGCGCTCAACTGGTATCCGGGCGACCAATACGTAGACATCCTCGGCCGGGACTATTACTACTATCCGCGCATTGCAAATCACGGTTCCCTGGTTTCGTCATTCGAAAAAGTAAAGGAGATTTTCAGCGGGACGAAAATCATTTCGCTGGCCGAATGTGGCAGCGTGCCCGACCCCGACAGCATGGCTGCCGACGGCGCCGCATGGTCGTACTTCATGCCCTGGTACGGCGATTACACCATGGACGGCTGGGCGCATGACAACACGGCGGCGGATTGGAAATCAATCATGAACAACAATTACGTGATTACTCTCGATAAAATGCCCGGTTGGGCAAAATTTGCGCAAATACATGAAGCGCCGAAACCGCTCGTCAATCAAGGCATTTCCATCCGGTACGCACACGGGTCCCTGAATTGTACATTGACAGGTACAAGCGCCGAAAAGGTCGAACTTTTCAATATTCAAGGTAACCGCGTTGCGACCCTGACTCATGGCCGGCTCGGCCCGGGCGCATACCGGTTCCTTTTGAAAAACATCGCACAGGGTATGTACTTCGTCAGGGTTGGGAACGGGACCGGTTCCAACCACATTGTCTCTTCCTTCCTGGTTTCCGGAAAGTAACTTAAAAAAACGGGCGGAGCCTACCACTGGTCTCCACCCGTTTTTTCTTGATACCTGAGGTCTGAAAAATTCCCCTTACGGCATCATGATCTGCTTGTGATACGTCGCGTTTTGCTGTGAAACGCTTACTATGACGGCATTGCCTGTTTTCGCGATGGATTTCGGCAAAGTCAGGAATGTCGTATGATCGCTTATCGCGCAATGAAACAATAGTTTCCCGCTCGCATTGAAAACCTTTACCACTCCGGCGTCGGTAAAGTTATTCAAACGAAGGAGTCCTGAACGCGCGATGCCAAAATCAGGGGCCCTCGAATTTGCTTGAGCGCTAAGTGACCATATTGATACTGTACTTTTGCGAAGTTCAACATTTACCGTCAGCGCTGCCGTGCCGACAACGGTCACCGTCGTGTTCTTCGTTACGTAGCCGCTGTCTTGTACCCTTAAGGTGCGGGCGATGCCGCTTTGCACATGCGCTATGGTATAGGAGCCGTCAGCGGCCGTGGTCGCGGAATCGAGGATAGTTCCACCGGCGCCGCCTGCGGTCGTACGAAGATACACTTTCGCACCCGCCAGCGCAGTTCCCGCTACGGAATCGGTCACCGTGCCGGTGATAGAGCCATTGACTATCTTAACAATCTGGATATTGGCGGTCAGAGCAGCGGTATCAGGAACGGTCACCGCCGTGTTCTTTGTTACAAATCCGCTGTCCTGTGCCCTTAATGTGCGGGCTATTCCTGCCTGAACGTTCGCTATCGTATAGGAACCATTGGCGGCAGTGGTCGCTGAATCGAGGATCGTTCCGCCTCCGGTAGTCGTGCGAAGATAAACTTTCGCGCCTGCCAGCGCAGTGCCCGCTACGGAATCCGTCACCGTGCCCGTAATCGAACCGAAGAGAATCTTGACAAGCTTGATATTGACGGTCATGGCCGCGGTATCAACAACGGTCACCGCTGTGTTCTTAGCAATGAAACCGGAAGCCTGGGCGTTTAACGTTCGGGCGATTCCGGTTTGTACATTCATTATAGTATAGGAACCGTTCGCTACCGTAATCGCGGAATCAAGAAGCGTTCCACCGCCGCCGCCGGTTGTGCGGAGGTAAACCTTCGCGCCCGCTATCGGCGTTGCCGCAACCGAATCCGTAACCGTGCCCGTGATCGAACCGAAGAGAATCTTGACAAGCTTGATATTGACGGTCATGGCCGCGGTATCAACAACGGTCACAGCCGTGTTCTTAGCAATGAAACCGGAAGCCTGCGCATTTAACGTTCGGGCGATTCCGGTTTGCACATTCATTATTGTATACGAGCCATTCGCTACCGTAATCGCGGAATCAAGAAGCGTTCCACCGCCGCCGCCGGTTGTGCGGAGATAAACCTTTGCGCCCGCTATCGGCGTTGCCGCTGCCGAATCCGTTACCGTGCCCGTAATAGAACCAAAGAGCATCTTGACGAGTTTAATGTCAAAGGCGGGCGGCGAGGCGCTGGTGATGTTTCCCGTTATTGTCCTGGAAATATAACCGGTAGCGGAGGTTGCAAGCGTAAAGCTGCCCGCCGGTACCGTGTCAAAGCTATATTTACCATTGACTCCCGTAACCGCGGAATCCCTGGCGGCGCCGAATCCGCCGGTCCCTATGCGAAGCAGCACTTTTGCTCCGGCCAATGGAGTTCCGGCGGCGGAGTCGGTTATCGTCCCCGCAACAGTCGCGCGGATGCTTGTAGAGACCAGAAACAAATTTTGCGTGTACGTCGCGGTTGAGTCGGTAATACCGATAGTTGATATTGCCGATGTCAAGTATCCCGTTTTTGCCGCCCTTACCTGGCGCGTTCCGATGGCAACGGAACCGAAACTATATGTTCCATCGGCGCCAGTAGTGTCTCTCATTGTCGTCCCTCCGCCGCCCGTGGACGTTAGCGTGACAATCGCACTGGCGACCACGGCGCCGGCTGAATCGCCTTCCTTGACTACGCCGCTTACGGTCGCAGCCTGTATCGATAGGGCGCCCAGCGTCAAAATTGACAAAACCATACTAATTTTCCTGAACATTATAAACCTCCGGATAAATGTGACAATAGTAAACCAACATTTTTAAAATTAAAATCACGAGTCGTCAATTGCTTTAAGCGAAAGCAATAACCCGGATATTTTTAAAATTATCCTTACCCCTCCTTTCATGTATTTCATGGCAAGGCGAAAATTTCAAAAAAGTATTATAAAAGCGCTTTTACAAAATTAAATCGTTTCATGAAATACTGATAGCTTATCAAATTATTAATATTTTCTATAAGCATATGTTCAAGTAATATATGCACAGATAATATTAAAAGCAATAAATTGATTAAAATACCGCTTCCTGATAGAGCGCAAATTATTGAATATTTTTAAGATTAATAGCCCATAAAAGGGCCATACATGCCGTAAGGAAGATCAGGTGTACGCCGTTTGTTCTTTTGTAAACTTCCCCGGTATTTTTTCCCTTTATAGCAGGTATGGAGTATTCATTGACCCAGCCGTGGAGCGGCAAACAATCCTAAAGAAACAAGAGCCGGAGTAAAAAGATTGATCAGAACATTCATTCCCATGGCGGGAACAAGGTTTCCCGGCGCCTCGGCATGTCGGTAAGCATTAAAAAAAGATGGGGCCGCAAGTATACTAGTTAAAAGCCCCATGAGACAAGGCGTCGGAAGCAGGCCGAAAATAACGCAGCCCGCAATTGACAGGTAAGATAACAATAAAAACATTCCATAGATAACGCTGCTTTTTTTTCTGCCTATTGTAATGGGAAAATGCCGCCGTCCGATGCTCCGGTCGGGCCCAGTATCGGGAAATTGGTTCAATAAAAGCAGGTTACTGACTAAAAAGAAGGGAATGAGCGATACTATCGCCGCGGTCACCGAATAACGGCCGGTCAGGACGAACGCCGTCCCCATGACCATGAGCGGGCCGAATCCGATCCCCGGCGCAACCAAACAAGAATACGGATTTCGCGTGAGCCGTCCCGTGTAGGCGATAATAATGACGATACCCAAAATGCCAAGCGGCAAAATCATCCAACCGACAATAACGGCAAAATACAACCCGATTATCGAGGTGATTCCAAGACTTGCAAGGGCCATTGCCAGGGCCCAGCGCGACAGGGACGGTTCTTTTTGCAAGGTCCCGCTTCCTCCGCTGAACGGAGTCCGCTCGGTCTTGGAGTCGAGGCCGGTCTTGAAATCCGAATATTCATTAAATGCGTTTACGCTGATATGAGCGGCCACGCCCCCGATCAAGGCGAGTAAAAAGCGGCGAAAGCTCACATGACCGGCGAAAGACCATACCGATGAAGCGTATCCTAAGAGCATGCACGCGGGAGTTAAAATCAAAAAAGGGACCCGCGCGGGGCCAAGCAATAGCCTTATTTTAATTTTCCAAGGCGCTTTACGAGAGGCTCCTGCTTTTTCATCCGGATATTTTTGATCCATTTTAGCTTCCTTTGGCCCTTTACGCCTGCTCAAGGCGTTGATAGCAAACTGCCATCAACTTCGGGATTATGTCTAAAAATAAGTTCAGGACCCGGTCAGCGAAGAAGGATTTTCGAACTGATTTCCCTCACCGGATATATCAATTCCGTCATGCTATAGCCCGCCTTGCCATTATATTTGTGCACATAATAGGGATCATTTTTCGATACATCCTCGATTTTCCGCGCCAGGTCTTTTTCTCCGCCTTTCACCAGCGTCCCGCCAATTTTAATCGCTTTGCTTCGGATCAAATGGCCGTTTTTCGAATCCCCATACTCCATGCAGCCGGTGACAAAATCCTTTATTTCTTTTTTCATTTTCTCGCTGAGATTCTTGTTCGTCATGAGAAAATTTTCGAATATATCCAGCATGCCGGTCCTTGAATCCATCTCCAGCATATCAATGACAAAATCTCTTCCCGGATACAGGCAGCATAGTTTTTCTTCGATTGTCTTCAGTCTTTTTATGGACATGGTAACCAGCTCTTCGCTCATCGGTATCTCTTCAAGAATTTCCTTGCGGCCGGAAAGGGCGAGGAATGACCTTATCAACGTCCCCCGGGCGGTTTTATTGTCCGCTTTCCCCAGGATATGAAACAGAGGGGTGTATATTTTTATATCGTCATCGTCTTCCGCCTTTTCCCGGCTATACCATCCCAGCAATCTCGAATCAACTATATCGGCCGCATAACTGACTACTTTTTTGTCCTCGGACAATTGGGCGAATATGAATTCCGCGTTTCGATCACCCGCCTTAAGCCGCTCAAGGGTTTTCAACAGTATGATGCAACCGGCATCCTGCGATAAAGCGTCTTCCGAAAGTAAATCTTTCCTAACGGTATCGATAATTGCATTGAATTCAATATGCCCGTAATTTGCCAGCATTCTTTCCTGTTCCCATAATGCCTCCCCGCTTCCGTAAATGTTTTGGAGGACAATAAAGATAAAAAATAAAATTGGACAAATGATATTTTTTAACATGGTATAGCCTCTTTGAAAAGGTTTATCCCGAAATTCGCGGTTCAAAGTATATTTAAGTGTCATTTTATGAAAATGTCGGCGTTTCCTGAAATTAATTCCCGGTCAACGAAGTTTTCTCGGACTTATATATTATATGACAACCATTGATGAATCCAATGACTTTCTGTGGATAGACGAGACCTTGCAGGGACGCGTAAGGTCATTCAGCAATATCGTACTGAAATATCAGGACCGGATTTATACTCTTGTCGTTCGATCAATCAAGAACCGCGAAGACGCGAAAGATATCACTCAAACCGTCTTTTTCAACGCGTATTCGAACCTCAAAAAGTTCAGAAAGGAAAGCTCACTCGGGACATGGCTTTACAGGATTGCCATAAACCAGGTAAAAAATTATTGGAGGGACGCTAAGAATAAAATCGTTATCGCGGAATCGGAATTGAAACCCTTGACTGAAGAAAGGGTAAAAAAGTTTATGGAAATAGCCGATGCGAAAGAAGCGGCTAATTTGGAAGAATCAAAACAACTGGTCAATGACTTGATTTCTTTCCTGCCAATGGAGCAGAAGCAAATATTCATTCTTTATTATATTACGGGCAATACCTGTCATGAAATCGCCGATATTTTCAAAACTTCCGCTTCAAACGTGAAAATACAGCTCTATAGGGGAAGAGAGTTTCTTTACAACAAATTTAAAAGCAGTTTTAAATAGTTGTAACCGATGTTGGCTTTCAGGTGTCTAAATAAAAAGGAGAAGGTGTATGGAATGCAGGATATTCGAAAAATATCTCAAGGAAAATGAGTGCGGTGATGCCGCCACGCCGGTAGAGATGCGAAAACACCTCGTTGAATGCCAAGATTGTCAAGAGTATAACCGGTTTGTTTTGGCTCTGAACGTGCGGAAAGGATCGCTGGAAAAAGCTCCGGAAGATATCCTTCCAAATATTGAAAAGAGAATATTGGATAGCGTTAAGCCATTAAAAATTAAAGGACCTTTTACTCTTTTTCAACCTCTGTTTAAGCCTGCTTTTGCCGGTTTTTTTATGTTACTGGTTGCCGTAGGGTTTTACACATTCCTGGCCAACCAAAATATAGGCTATGTTGAAAATCTGTCGCAGAGGTTCAAATTGGCCCAATTTGAAAATATTAAATCAGGCGACATGTTATATGCGGGAGACAATACAAACGCGGACATACGCTTAAACAGCAAAAACAAATTCCAGATTCACCAAAATACGATTGTCAGGGTCAAAGGACCGCGGCGCATAGCGCTGTCACGAGGGGAAATATCGCTTGTGTCGGGAGATAAAGAGATTCGGGTGGAAACACCTGACGGATTATTACTGGCACGGAATACAAATACAAAGATATCGACGGTCGCCAAACTGGAAAATGGTTTATTAAAAACGGAAACCACCTGCGTCGTGCTTGATGGGAAATTAATAATTAAATGTCCTTTAAAAGAAATAACACTGAATCAAGGGGAAAAAGTGCTATTGACCGAAAACGGCGGTATAACGTATCAGAAACAACTGACGGCCGTTGAATCCGAATCTGAAAAGAGTTTTACCGTTAAACAGAAGCTATTTGCGGCTGTTGCGTCTCTTTGCGATTGTATTCAGACCAATGATTACACCCCCGGTAAAAAAGGCGACCACCTGCGGTTTTTCGGCAAAGAGAAGGATGAAAATAAATTCAAAGTGCATGTTTTCTGGCGGGAAAAAGGGCTTAACGAACAGGGGACCGGGCCATCGAACGGAAATAGTAAAACATGTTCTGTAAAAATAAGGAGGATTAATGCTTAAAAGTGAATTTTCGGGCATCAGGCCATTATGGTTATCGGCGCTTGCGTTATTCTTGTCGGTTTTGCCCGCGATATCGGCTCAATCGGCCCCTTCGGAAGCCAAAGGATCCAAAATACTGACGGTTATTTTCCCCGCCACGCTGTGCTCGACCGAATTGCCGGATGAGCTGATTGCCATGTTTGAAAAAGACCATAACATCCCTATAAAAAAGATAAACTTATGCACCGGAGACGCGGACAAACTCATGCGTTCCGCCGGCGCGGAACCCATAGATGTTTTCATAGGGCACGAACGAGACATTGAGAACAAACTCATTTCCGACGGATATTTTGTAAATTTCCGGGAAGTGCTGTATTCTAACTTCGTCATTGTGGGTCCAAAAGAAGACCCGGCGGGAATAAAGGGAATGAAAGACCCGGCGGGAGCGCTTAAAATCATAATGAAGAAAAAAGCGCTGTTTTTTTCCCGTGGAGACAACTCAGGCACCCACGGATTGGAGAAAAAAATGTGGAAACTGGCGAATATCGAGCCGAAAGGCGATTGGTACATTACCACCAACGCCGGAACGGACGCTACCCTCGTGATTGCGAATAAAAAGAAGGGATATACGATTTCCCATTATCCAACATTTATACAAAACCAGGAAACCCTTGATATGGATATCATGGTCGACGGCAACATAGACAATAAGCTGGTTACCGCCTACGACATCATGGCCGCGAACCCTCAGAAATATCCGGACGCGCATTACGTTGACGCGATGACCTTCATAGGGTACATAACGTCCCCGAAAATCCAGGAATACATAGCCAATTCCGGTGTAAAAAAATTCAAACGCCAGACCAACTTTCCCCTTGCCGTTACCGGCAAGAAAGAGGGAAGCAAATAGCCGACGGGCCGGTACGGATATAAAATGTCGGAAACAGTGACGCTTGGGTCCATTTTATTTTTAGTGCCCGTGGTTATGATGGTGGCCGGAGCATATGCATCCGTGGGCCTCGGCGGCGGCACGGGATATCTTGCAATCATGGCTTTATGCGGTATGTCGGCCGTTACGATGACGCCTACCGTCCTCGTGTTAAACATTGTGGTTACGGGGGCGGCATTACTGCGTTTTGGTTTGGCCGGACGTTTAAAATGGAGAGTCCTTCTGCCGTTTTTATTGCCCGCCATGCCCGCCGCGTTCCTTGGGGGATTTATTACGGCCGATCGGAAGATATTTTTCGCATTATTAGCGGCAGCCCTCACCATCGCCGCCATCGCGATGTTTCGCAATGCGCCAAATACGCAAGAGCAAGGAAAAGATCCGGGCCGTTTACGCCTCTACGCACTAGGAATCCCGGCTGGATTTATTATCGGGTTTCTTTCAGGTTTCCTGGGAATCGGCGGCGGCGTGTTTCTCGGGCCGCTCGTTTTGCTTCTCGGATTTGCCGGACCCAAACAGATGGCCGCGATGAATTCCGTCCTGATACTGGTATTGTCAAGCATCGCGCTGGCGGCGCATGGAATACATGGCGGCATTGAATTAAAAATCGTTTTGCCATTGGCGGCCGCTGCGCTCATCGGCGGCCTTTGCGGCGCTTCACTTGCGGAGAAAAAGATTCCCGCCTGTATACTTCAGCGCGTATTCGCGGTCATTATCCTCATCGCCGCCATAAAGGCAACGTTTGATGCCATTTCCTAACCCGCAAGGCGGACAAGCAACCTCACCCCTAACTCCCCCCTGCGTCTACCATAGCGATCAGCGCAGTCAAGCGGCCTTTTTTTGGTGTAGTCGTTGATGGTTAATGCCAAGCAATCCATCAATAGATAAATCTTCATCTAACAGGGGCCAATGAATTCCATATCCTGAAGGAGAAATTTCATAAGCTTGTCGTTCATGTAATGATGCTTTGGACAACTTCCCAGATATTTTTTTTAAAGGTAATCGCAACATCTTCCCATCGATGGAAAGTATTATTTCATTTTTATTAAAGGCGACTTTGTTTACAGTATGGAATTTTGACATACCTAAGTCCTTTTTTTAAAGATATCCCACTGTTGTTCAACATATTCAAAGTGTTCAAAAATGATTTTCTTTATTTCTCTTTTGTCTCTCGGTGACAGATTAAATGAAAATGCTTCTTCTAAATCATAGGTTTCTGTGCATAGCCAAAATTTGCATTCCTTTTCACCCTTGCGACAGTGAACATGGATGGGTTCATTATTCTCATTAGCATAAAAAAATAGTCGCCATCCCAAAATCAATAAAATCGTTGGCATATTGGACCTTATGCTCCACTCTTCCTTTTTTATAAAATATACTACGGTCTTTTTAAATAATATAGGGAAAAGATGTTTTCGCCGGCTCGCGCAAAAAATATATACAATAAATTGTAACCGATACAATTCCTCAGGTGTCTAAACTTAATTAACATTAACGATAATCCTATAAAACCGGATGGTTATTTACGCGTTTAATTTCAAGGAGGCGGCATGAAGGACCCCAAGCTCGAAGAACTGCTTGACAAATGCATCGCTTACCACGGTCACCTCTGTATGGGCCAGGTGCTGGGAGTTCGCCTTGCCGTCAAGGGGCTGTCGCTGGCCGCGCCGTCGACCTATAAGGACCTGATCGTCGTGGTTGAGAACGACCGCTGTATCGCCGACGCCATCCAGACGGTCACCGGCACGCGGCTGGGACGGCGGAGTTTCAAACTCAAGGACTACGGCAGGATGGCGGCGACATTCATGAACGTGACCACGGACCATTCCTGGCGTCTGAACGTGGCCATGGAACGCACGGTCAACGGTGACGACGAAACCGCGGTCCGGCAAGCTCTTTACATCCCGGACGAAGAGATGCTCGCATGGCAAGAAGTCAAGGTCAACCTGCGGCCCGAGGAGATGCCCGGCAAGCCCAAGCGGGTCGTTGCCTGCGTGGAGTGCGGAGAAAAGGTGTTCGACGGCAAGGACACAATGACGGAAAAAGGGCCGGTGTGCAAGGCGTGCTCGTCGGGCAGCTACTACACGGTGAATTGAAACATCAAACACAGATGACCAAGAACCTGACATGCGATCCGGCTGCCGTAACCGATGGACGCGACTGCGGCCCGGCGAATTTGCAATCAGCAACTTCCCGGGCCGCGCAGACGCCTGAAGGGACCGGCGGCGGCGCAACAAACCAGTCCGTTAATTCCGCGGGAACCAAGGGCCCTCTGGTCTTGGCGGCCTTGGCGATTGCACTGTGCGTGATGGCCGTGGTTGCCTTGACAGTCGGACGATACCCCATCAGCATCAATGAACTGCTGAGTCTGGTTTGGAACGCCATTTTTCGCCACGACGCCGTGGCGTTCGGCGCAAGCCACACTGTTTTGTTCAATGTCCGCCTACCGCGCATGTGCGCTGCAATCCTTGTGGGCATGGCCCTGTCGGGTTCGGGCGCGTGCTATCAAGGCATATTCCGCAACCCCATGGTAGACCCGTCGCTTCTAGGTGTAACCGCCGGATCCGCGTTCGGCGCGGCCCTGGCGATACTGCTTTCGGTCGGGGTGGCCGGGATACAGCTTTTTTCCTTCGGCTTCGGATTAGTCTCTGTGTTTGCCACGGTCATGTTATCAACCTTTGTCGGAAGGCGCGGCGAAAAGACCTTGACGCTCGTGCTGTGCGGCATCGTGACCGGAACGCTGTTTTCCGCCCTGCTGTCGATGATCAAGTACGTGGCCGATCCTTATTCAAAGCTGCCCGCGATCACCTACTGGCTCATGGGAAGCCTGGCGTCGGTCAATATGTCCGACGCCCGCATCGCCGCGGCGGCCACCGTGGCGGGCGCCATCCCGCTACTGCTCGTGCGGTGGCGCATCAACGTGCTCTCCTTTGGCGATGAGGAAGCCAAGGCCATGGGAGTTGACTCGGGACGCATACGGGCAATCGCAATCGTGTCTTCAACGCTCATGACCGCCTCGGCCGTGTCAATAAGCGGCATGATCGGCTGGATCGGGCTGGTGGTGCCGCACCTGGCTCGCATGCTGGTGGGCCCGTCGTTTCCAATACTGCTCCCCGCTTCGCTGCTTTTAGGCGGCGCGTTCCTGCTTCTCGTCGACACCGTGGCGCGGGTCGCGTTTCCCATTGAGATACCCATCGGCATCCTGACGGCCATCATCGGCGCGCCGTTTTTCGTGTTCCTTTTGGCCCGCGGCCGCAGGGGTTGGGTATGAAACTGGCCATCAATAACATGTCGGCGGGATATGGGTCGCGCACCGTCATTTCAGAAATCAGCGTATCGCTATGTTCGGGCGAAGTCGTCTGTCTGCTAGGGCCCAACGGCTCAGGCAAGACAACGTTTTTCAAGGCGATTTTAGGGCTCATTCCCTCGCGCGGCGATATTAGCTTGGATCAAAGGTCCGCGCGAACGTTTACAACACAGGAACGGGCGCGGGCCCTGGCTTATGTGCCGCAAATCCACATCCCGCCATTTCCGTTTAGCGCCATGGACATCGTTCTCATGGGAAGGACGCCGTTCATCGGAGCCTTCTCCGCTCCCTCCGCGGAGGACAGGCGCGAGGCGGCGCGCGCCATGGACCTGCTGCGTATCGGCCATCTGCGCGACCGCAATTACGCGCAGATAAGCGGCGGCGAACGTCAACTGGTGCTGATCGCCCGCGCGCTGGCCCAGTCGCCGCGATTTCTCATCATGGACGAGCCAACGCTGCACCTTGATTTCGGCAACCAGGTCCGTGCGCTGGACCTCATCCGCCGCCTTGCGACCGGCGACATGGGAGTGATCATCACGACCCATGTCCCCGACCACGCGTTTATCTGCGCCACGCGCGTGTTGGCGCTGCTTGACGGACGCATCGCGGCCGACGGCCCGCCGAAAGAGGTGCTGACGTGCGCGCTGCTCAAAAGAATGTACGGGGTCGACGTTGACATAGTTTCATTAACGGGAGGCCGCTGTATGTGCATTCCAGCCATGGGAGGTGCGATGTGAAAAACAAGAGTTTAAAAACGATCCTGTCGACACTGGTCTTCATCGCGCTCACGACAGGGGCATGGGCCGAGTCTTCTTCCACGCGAACGATCGTGGACATGGCGGGCCGCCAGGTCACCGTTCCCACGGCCATCCGGTCGGTTTATTCGACGTCACCGATGGGAGAGGTGATGATGTATACGCTATCGCCCGAAAAAATCACCGGCAAGACCTGGAACCTCGGTGAGGATGAAGCCCGTTTCCTTGTCGACGAGTACAAGAAAAAACCGGTACTTGGGGGATGGTTCGGTAAAAACACCACCGGTAACCCCGAAGTTATCATCAAGGCAAAACCCGACATCATACTGTCGATGGGCTATTTGGACAAAACAGACATTTCCGCGGCGCAGCGCATGGAGCAACAACTGGGAACGCCGGTGGTCATGGTGGACGGGCGGATAACCTCGTTGGACGCGTCGTACCGTTTTGTAGGCAGTCTTATCGGTGAAGAGCGCCGCGCCGATTCCCTTGCCCGATATTGCCGCCAGACCCTCGATACGGTGGCCGCGGTCGTCGCGTCGGTTCCCGCGCACAAGCGCACCCGGATTTATTACGCCGAAGGGGCCAATGGGCTGGAAACGGACCCGAAGGGGTCACAGCATGCCGAGGTGCTTGACATGGCGGGCGGAGTCAACGTGGCCGACGTTCCCATGGTCCGCGGGTACGGCCGCGCGGCCGCCTCGTTTGAGCAGCTTTTGCTGTGGAAACCGGAGATGATCATCGTGCAGGTGGACCACGGGTTCGCGCACGGCACTGAAAATTTCGCGAAAATCATGTCCGATCCCGCATGGCAAAATCTTGACGCCGTAAGGAACAAGAAGGTCTACGAGATACCGTCGCTGCCCTTCGGCTGGTTCGACCGGCCGCCGTCCGTCAACCGCGTCATCGGCCTGCGGTGGCTGTCAAATCTGCTGTATCCGAACCGGATGAATCTCGATATGCGCGCCGAAACAAGGCGATTCTACGAATTGTTTTATTTCAAAAAGCTCAGCGACTCTGAATGCGCGGAGTTGCTGGACCGGGCGGTCGCGCATTAAGAGATTGACAAAGGCGATGGAGTGTAAATCATGGAATGGCTGAAATTCGCGATCGATTACGGCATCATCGGACTTCTGGCGTTGCTCAGCGTGGTCTCGGTGAGCGTTGCGATAGAGCGGTGGCTCACCTACCGCCGCGTCCGGCCTGCGGATTTCGCCAGTAAAAAAAAACTTGAACTCATGCTGACGTCCCGGCTCCATATAATCGCCACCGTCGGCAGCAATGCGCCGTATATCGGTCTGCTGGGCACTGTGCTCGGTATCATGTTGACATTCTACACCCTTGGTAACGGATTCATGGACACGGGCAAGATCATGGTGGGCCTTGCCCTTGCGCTCAAGGCGACAGCGGTCGGCCTACTTGTCGCAATACCGTCCGTGGTACTCTATAACTTCCTTTTACGGAAAGTTAAAAGGCTGCTCCTCGAATGGGACATCCGCCATGAATGAGAAGGAGTTCGACTACATCAACGTGATACCGCTCGTGGACGTGATGCTTGTGCTGCTGACCATCGTGCTTACCACTTCTACGCTGATCGCGGCTGGATCCATCCCGTTGCAGTTGCCGCAGGCTTCCGCAAACCGGGAAGACGCGCTGCGGATGCAGACAATCGAGATCGCCCGCGACGGCACGATTTACTACAATGCCGCTCCCGTATGCAGGCAGGCGCTGCTGGATGCACTCATGCGCATGGACCGGTCAACGCCGGTCCTTATCCGCGCAGACAGGAAAATCGCCCTTCAGACGTTCGTGGACGTGCTCGATGTCGTTAAGACCGAGGGATTCACCCGTGTCAGCCTGCAAACGGAGTCCGCGCAATGAACTATCAAAGACGCGCAGCGCTTATCTCGCTGGCGATCCATGGGGTTTTTGTCGCGGCCGTGACCGGCATTGCGGCGTTTGCCGTTCCCGCTGTGCGTACGCTCACGATCGATTTCACCATCGAAAAATCCCCAATAATGCCGCCGGCGCCGTCACCCGTCTCCCTGCCGAAACAGACTCTCCGGCAAACAAAAAGGCCTGCCCCCGTGCCGGTTCGGGAAGAAGAAATATTCCCCGACACAGTTGCCGAAGATACCACTGCCGATACAGCGCTGTTTGCGGACGACGAACCAATCGGAACAGACAATCAACCTTCCCAGATTGCCTCGATCGGCCCGTTAGGGATGCCGCAAGACACCGGAAAAGTCTGGGAGAATGAGCGGCAGCGGTACTTAAAGGAGCAGTTCGAATATATCCGCGACATCATCTACCGCAAAGCCGTTTATCCGGCCATGGCGCTCGAAATGAAAATCTCCGGGACCGTTTTTCTCTCGTTTTGCGTGCGGGAGGACGGCGGCGTTGAGAATATCGACATACTCAAGGCGTCCGGGGCCCCGATACTCGACCGCGACGCCGTGGCAACGGTCAGGCGCGCGGCGCCGTTTCCCCATCCGCCCGTGCGGGTCATCGTGAAGTTCCCGATGGAGTATCGTCTGGAGTGATGACCGCAATGTTAATTACGCCGGGTTAATGTTAACAAAGTTGAAAGGAAAGAATATGTGGCTGAAGAGTTTGAATGAATGGAAGAACAAGGGCATTCCCTGCGCGATCGTGACTATTGTCAAGACAGAAGGGTCGACGCCGCGACAAGCAGGCGCGAAGATGGCGGTGAGCATCAACGGCGACATCGGCGGATCCGTTGGCGGCGGTACGGTCGAGTATGAGTGCATGAAGCTTGCGGAAGAAGCCATCAGGGAAAACAAGTCCATATTCAAGGAGTTTTCGCTCAAGGGGGAAACCGACGGCGGAAGCGGCCTTCCCTGCGGCGGCATCTGCGGCGGAACAGTGACGGTCTTTATCGAACCGGTCTCGGTAAAAAAAGAGATCGTGGTTTTCGGCGCCGGGCACATTGCGGAAAAGCTCAGCCGGATCTGCACGATCCTAGAAATCCCCTACCGCGTATACGACGACCGCGCGGAGTTCCTGACCGAGGAGCGTTTCCCCGACGCGGCGGAGCGTGTGCACGGCAATTTCAAGGAGATTAAAAAGAACATCAAAATCGGGCCGGCAAGCTACTGTGTGATCATGACGTACGGGCATGAGCATGATGAGGTCTGCCTTGAACAGCTTGTTAAAAACAAGGACCTTCCCTATGTCGGCATGATCGGCAGCGCCAAGAAAGTGGCCATCATCGTGGCGAATCTGCGCAGTAGAGGCGTGCAGCTTGACGAGCGGGTCTACAGCCCCATCGGATTGCGCATCGGCCGCAACCTTCCGCAGGATATCGCGCTTTCCGTGGCCTCCGAAATACTCCTTCTCATGGAAGGCGGAGCGCCGGAGCACTTCAGACTTAAGTGGTGGGCAGGCGAAACTCCGGTGATGAAGGAGACCGCCCATGTCTAAAATCACCGCCTGGGAACTCTACGACCGGCTGATCGAACCGATCCCGGCCGAGCTGGTTGTCGCCGACTGCCTTGTCGGCATTCATTGGACGCTCGTGCGCTGCGAGGGCGTGGGCGTTGCCATGACGCCTCCGGGAGGATTTCGCTGCCTGCCCGGCGCCGGAACCTTCAGGGGCCGAAAGCTCAGGGAGCTTGCCGCTCTTGTCAAGTCTTGGCACCCGCTTGAGGCGGCGCTGGGGGTCGCGGCAATAAACGCCTATTTCAATGCTCCTTCCACCATGGCGAAAGTATGGAAGGCCCAACCGGAGTCGCAGGCCAACGAGAGCGTTTTTGTCGTCATGAAACCCGAGCTCATCGGAAAAAAGGTGACCGTTGTGGGTCACTTTCCTGATTTGGACGAATTGGCCTCCGTGTGCCGACTTTCGATCCTGGAACGCAATCCCCTGGAAGGCGATTACCCTGATCCGGCGTGCGAATACATCCTGGAAGATCAGGATTTTCTGTTCATAACCGGCGTTACGCTCATCAACAAGACGCTGCCCAGGCTCATGGAACTGGGCCGCAATGCCCGCATGGTTCTGGTCGGACCGAGCGTTCCGCTGACCCCGTTGTGGTTCAATAAAGGAATCGCGTCTTTGGCCGGCACCTCGGTCATTGATGCGGACAGGGTCTGGCGGCATGTGGCCCAGGGAGGCGACCGGTCCATCTTCAAACAGGGCGCGCACATGGTCAAGCTATACCCTGTTGATGTCCAATGAAGAGAGTTGCGCCAAAGGTAAACCAATAGAAAAAGAAATCATATGGAAACGCTTGTACGTGAAACGCTCATTTCCGCCATCACGGATTATACGACCCCGATAGAAGAGATCCATCTCTTTCATCACTGGGTAGTGGTCAAAGCGGTACGCTATGAAATGTCAACCTGCTTTTCAGCAACTCCCGGGCTCACGGAAAATCCCCGTGACACATGGCTGGGTGATCTGATAGGGCGAAAGGCCGCGGAAATCGCGCAGGAATATCTCGCTTCGACGGATGTTCTCCGGATTGCCGTGGGCATGGCCTGCCTGAAATGCGTGGTCCCGCTCATTTCCGAATTCACCGTAAGTTCGGCAATAGACCCTTTTTCCGAACAAACCAAGACACAGCCATCCTGTTTTATCGGCCATTTTCATGATGCGGCGGCGTGGCGCGATGAGGGGCGGCCGGTATCGATCGTTGAGCTTGCGCCCAGGCCGGGCGATATCCATTGGGACGATTCTCATGCCGTGCTTTCCCGTGCGAAACTGGTGTTCATGACCGGGCTCACGCTCGTCAACGGGACATTCGGAGAAGTGATTCGCAGGACCCCTAATGCGACGACCCGAGTCATCATGGGGCCCACGGTGCCGCTTACGCCCAGCCTGTTCAAATTGGGTCTGCATCGGCTCGGTACCTCACGAATCATGGATGTCGAGAAAACCCTCCGCTATTTCGGGATGGGTGGAGGCAGCATCATGTATGCTCCGCAAGGCGCATTACAGAAAGTAAACCTGATAAATTCTGGATAATTCCCTCATCACACCCATTCAAAGGAGCTTTATGTCGCCCGCCGTACTTTAATAAAATATATAACGCTTTTGGACAGGTAACTAACCTGGGGATTTTTAACCACTCTTTTCCGAAAGGCTTTCGTATGTCGCGTGTACGCCAAATAATCAATCACATTTTAATCATACTTTCTCTATTCCTTATGGCAAATGCACTTCCGTCGAGCGCCGCCGACGGTACCGGCGCAAGTCCGCGCGACACCGCGCTCAAGCCGGATACATCCTCGGTCTTTTCGCTTGGCGCCGTTGTCGTCACCGGCAGCGATAAAAACCGGCGGAATAATGATATTGTCAATAGCGCGCAAATGAAGGAATTCGGCCGCACGGACGTCACCCGCGCGCTTTCGCTCCTTCCCGGAGTAAGCGTTTCCGATATCGGTCCAAGAAACGAGTCGCAGGTGTATGTCCGGGGATTCGATCTGCGCTCGGTCCCGCTCTATATCGACGGCGTTCCGATTTACGTGCCGTACGACGGGTATGTCGATCTGGGGCGGTTCACGACATTCGATTATTCGGAAATAACGGTTGAAAAAGGATATTCTTCGGTACTCTACGGACCCAATGCAATCGGCGGGGCGATCAATCTGGTCACCCGCAAACCGGTGCATAAGCTCGAACTGCAAGCCGATGTCGGCGCCATGGGGTATGTCGACACCAAGCGCGACTCGACGCTTATGCCCCATGAAAACGGCAGTCTCATGAACATAAGCGCGGGGTCCCGATTAGGCAATTTTTTTCTGATGGGCGCGGTTTCCGATCTTGACAAAAGCAATTATGAGCTGTCGAAAGCCTTTACTCCGACGACGTTTCAGGCTAATGGGTTGCGCACGAATTCATATCACCGTGACGCGAAAGTGAGCGCGAAAATCGGGTGGGACCCCGCGCCGGGCGATGAATACGTTCTCTCCTATGATAACCAACATGGGGAAAAGGGCGTCCCGCCGACCGTCGATCCCAAAGGCATGGTACGCTACTGGGAATGGCCGTATTGGGACAAACAGAGCGTCTATCTGTCTTCAAAAACGGTGCTTTCGAATGATTTTTTTCTCAAGGTCCCGGTCTATTACAACGAACTGAGCAACAGTCTTTTCGCTTGCGACGATTCGACCTATTCGACATTCAAGAAAAGGTCTTCTTTTAAAAGCAATTATGACGACTGGACGGCGGGCGGTTCCGTCGTACTCGGTTCCACTATTATTCCGGGAAACGAGCTGAGCGTCGCTTTTCATGCCAAACGCGACTATCATGAAGAACATAATGCCTACGACACCGCCGTGGTAGCCAACAGCAAGCCGTTTCAGGAGGAGCCTTTACGGCATTTCAAGGACAACACCTTTTCGCTCGGCTTGGAGGACGGAGGCACTATCGGGAAGATTCTTAATTTGACGGGAGGCATTTCCTACGATAACCGGTCAAGCATTGAAGCGGACAATTTCTATTCTCATTACAACGGCAAGATATTTCAGAATGTTTTTGATTCAATCGTTCCTTTTGCCGGCAACAACGCCCAGGCTTTTAACGCGGAAGGCAAGGCGGTCGTTGCCATAAATAGTACACAGCATGCGAGCGCATCAATAGCGCGAAAGACACGGTTCCCGACGCTCAAGGACCGGTATTCCTACAAGCTGGGCGCCGCGATCCCCAATCCAACTCTTGAACCTGAAAACGCCGTTAATTACGAGGCGGCCTATGACGCGGGATTAAATGGGGGAAAATGGTCGCTATCCGGCCATGCCGGCCTTTTCTATGCGCATTTATATAACGCGATACAGTCGGTTGACAGCGTGATCAAGGCGGGCGTGCTGGACGCCAGCGCACGTGCACAGATGCAGAATACAGGCGAGGCCGAAGTGACGGGATTGGAACTAAGTCTTGACGCCACGGTCCTTAGCGACGTGGAGTGGGTGAAGGCGCTAACGATCGGCGCGAACGCCGGCTATCTCCAAAAAAACAACGTCTCCCACCCGGCGATCAAATTTACCGACATACCTCCTGGAAAAGTGCTGGGATATGTCAAGTATTCGCCGATTGCCGGATGCTATGGCCTTGTAAGCGTGGAATACGATTCATGGCGCTATACGACAAGCCAGGGGTCCACGGTTCCCGAGTTCACACTCTGGAATGCGTCATTAAATATTCCCATGAGCGCGAATGCGTCGCTTGAGGCGGGAGTGAGGAATGCCTTTGATAAGAACTACAGTTTAGAAGCGGGATATCCGGAGGAGGGACGAACGTTCTTTGTCAACCTTCATACGAGTTTAAACGTTAATTGAAATCGGTGCTTAAATACTTTTAAAAATGATTAGGAACTTAAAGGCGCCACATCAGAGAAGCTTGTTCTTGCCGGAATAGCCGTGAATTATCTTTTCCATAACATATAAAAGAGAAAGGAAGGTGCTTATGAACAAATTTCTCATAAAACTTATTCTTGGCATGGGGTTGGCGGTTTTATTTACGCATCCGGTAAGCGCTCAATGGGTTCAAACCAGTGGGCCCACCGGTGGATTTGTTTCTGCTCTTGCCGTGAGCGGCAGCAACATCTTTGCCGGAACTGAGGGTGGTGTTTTTCTCTCTACCAATAACGGGACTAGCTGGACGGCGGTCAACTCCGGCCTGCCTGAGAATACTATTGTCCATTCTATTGTCGCGAGCGGGAGCACCGTCTTTGCCGGGGCTGATGGTGGTGTTTTTCTTTCCACCAATAGCGGGACAAGCTGGACTGCGGTCAGCTCCGGCCTCACGAATCCTTATGTCCAGTGTCTTGCCGTGAGCGGCGGCAACATCTTTGCCGGGACTGGTAGCGGTGTTTTTCTCTCCACCGATAGCGGGACAAGCTGGACTGCGGTCGACTCCGGCCTGCCGGAGAATACTCTTGTCGTGTCCTTTGCCGTGAGCGGCGGCAACATCTTTGCCGGGACTGGTAACGGTATTTTTCTCTCCACCAATAGCGGGACAAGCTGGACAGCGGTCAACTCCGGCTTGCCTGAGAATTCTCTTATCTATTCTCTTGCCGTGAAGGGAAGCAGGATTTTTGCCGGGGCTTCAACCGGTGTTTTTCTCTCCACCAATAACGGGACAAGCTGGACCGCGGTCAACTCCGGACCCACGAATACTATGATCATGGCTCTTGCCGTGAGCGGCAGCAGCATCTTTGCCGGGACAAGTGGTGGGGGTGTTTTCCTCTCCACCAATAACGGGACAAGCTGGACCGCGGTCAACTCCGGCCTCACGAATACTAATGTCTTGTCTCTTGCCGTGAGCGGCGGCAGCATCTTTGCCGGGACTAGTGGTTGGGGTGTTTTCCTCTCCATCAATAGCGGGACAAGCTGGACCGCGGTCAACTCCGGCCTCACGAGTAGTGATATCTATTCTCTTGCCGTATGCGGCAGTAACATCTTTGCCGGGACTAATGGTGAAGGTCTTTTCCTCTCCGCCAATAGCGGGACAACCTGGACTGCTGTCAACTCCGTCCTTACGAATACTAGTGTTTTGTCTTTTGCCGTGAGCGGCAGCAACATCTTTGCCGGGACTTCAAATGGTGTTTTTCTCTCCACCAATAGCGGAACAACCTGGACTAAGGTCAACTCCGGCCTCACGGATACTTTTGTCGTTTCTCTTGCCGTGAGCGGCGGTAACATCTTTGCCGGGACTGGTAACGGCGTTTTTCTCTCCACCAATAGCGGGACAAGCTGGACTGCTATGAACTCCGGCTTACCTGAGAATACTTATGTCATGTCTCTTGCCGTGAGCGGCAGCAACATCTTTGTCGGGACTGCATATGGAATTTTTCGCTCAGCTAATAACGGAACAACCTGGACTGAGGTCGACTCCACGATTACTGATGTCATGTCTCTTGCCGTGAGCGGCAGCAACATCTTTGCCGGGACTGGTATTGGTGTTTTTCTCTCCGCCAATAGCGGAACAACCTGGACTGAGGTCGACTCCGGCTTCACGGATCATTATGTCCAGTCTCTTGCCGTAAGCGGCGGCAATATCTTTGCCGGGACTGATTTTGGCGTTTATTTCTCCACCAATAGCGGAACAACCTGGACTGAGGTCGACTCCAACCTCATGATTACTGACCTCCAGTCTCTTGCCGTGATAGGCAACAACGTCTATGCCGGGACTTGGGGTGGCGGGGTATGGTGGCGTCCTATTTCAGAAATGATGGGAGCAATCAATCCCTACCCGAAGAACCTTTTGATGCAAGACAATTACAAAATCAACTTTACAAGCCATATAAACTCTATCGCAACCATTGGATTCTCACTTCCTCATTCCGATCAAGTTTCAATCAATGTTTATAATCTATCCGGCAAGAAAATAACATCTCTTGTCAACAAGAGACTTGGATCAGGTTCATACAGTTTGTCTTGGAATACTAGAAATATGGCAGCTTGTTATTATGTGGTGCGCATGCAAGTAGGACCGAATACCTATATAGGAAGCATTCCGATTTTCCGATAAATCGTTGCTTGTCAGACTGTGTCGCAATTCGATTTTTCGCACTTTTCATAAAAAAACAATGGCGAAATTTGCATAAATTTAAACTGGAAACAAAGGCAATTGTAATAATTCTTGACTTTTCCTGAAAATATGTGTATATTAATATTCGAATATAAGGATAGTAACATTTATGAACAAAGCGCACAAACAAAAGGCCGATCTGCTCAAAGCCTTAGGGCACCCGATACGATACTGTATCGTAGAGGGGCTTGTGAGCGGCGAACAAAACGTGGCGACCATGGTTGATTGTACCGGAGTGCCGCAGCCGACGGTATCGCAGCATCTTAATATTTTAAAAGCCGCCGGCATTTTAGAGGGAACAAGATTTGGTAATCAAATACACTATTCCGTGGTGGACCCTGAAGCAAAAAAAATTGTCCTGGCTTTAAAATAACCATTTTTTTTGCGCGTAGTATATGTTAATATGTATATTCGTATTATAATATAAACCAAGG
>Ga0182017_10000384_pt1 | contig 34461 bp, 27 predicted proteins | sample 712E3DmetaG_FD_120492 | JGI IMG/M metagenome (GOLD analysis project Ga0182017, IMG submission 120492) | Permafrost microbial communities from Stordalen Mire, Sweden - 712E3D metaG | ecosystem: Environmental > Terrestrial > Soil > Wetlands > Permafrost | place: Sweden: Stordalen | collected... | reverse complement strand
ACCCGTGTCGTAAAAAAGCTGGGCCATGTCACTGACCGAAGAGCTCATCGATATCTGCATTGAGAAAGAACGGGCATCCCGATATAACAACCGGGCATATATCGCCGAAATGATCACGGCAAGAACCAGAGCGCAGAAAATTGAACTGGAAATATTTCTATGAGAAAGGAATCGTCTCATCTCTTTTTTTCATAAGAATTTGTTTTTGTGTGGTGGAAGCATTAGGGGAGATTTTCTTGTATGTCAAGGCAATATTCCCACAAAATATGACAGAGAAACCTTTATGTAACTGTTTCACAAACATATTCCACTAACTAATTTTTGGAATGAACAACAACGCGTAAAAAACGAACGATGTCAGGCTGAATAAAAATAAAATTAAATTAAAACAGGGGATAATACGCTCTTTGAAGAATATGGGCAATCTTGACAATCCCACCAGCGCAATGGGAATCATGGGAAAAAGATAGCGCCCCTGTGGCTCAAAGTCACCCGCCCAAGAGACATAAACAGACTGACCTATTGCCAATAATAGAAACATGAAGACCAGACATAACACAATGCCGTCTTTGAGGTTAATCGTACAGGCAGCATAGAAATATATAAACAGGATCATACCAAACAAAAACATGGATAAGATGTCATAATAATGGCTATCCGCATAAAGGTTCATATAGCCATATAGACCAAAGAAACTCAAGAAAGAGAGATTTCGCCAGTGGCTTTTTTCCAGAAATATTTCTTGCCATGACACGCCTTTCGATCTCAGATTCAATCCCGGATAAGTATTATCAGGCGCATTTTTGATCGTGCTCGGCTTGTAGGGGTAATCCGCGTGTTTTTCCATAAAATTAACAATCTTCTCATCCTTATTAAAATCATTTATATATTGATCATAAACCACGGGCGGCAGATAGACACATAAAGCCACACAAGCGACCAAAGCCCATTTTTTTATCTGGAGACGATTTTCTCCCCATTGTGCAAAACCCCTTTCAGAAATAAAATTCCAGGCAATCATAAACATAATAAAGGCGATATACAAATAGTAGTTCATTTTTGAAAGCAGCAGTGAACCTACAAGAATGCCAAAAAGCACCCCCCCGAACCATTTGTCCCACAGAGTCGTGCTGTTCAGGTATTGACAGGTCAGGGAATCAGGATAAGTGAACTGCAATGCGAGCAAGAGCGCGATGAAGAAAGCAAAACCGTCGCCATTGAAATAGGAAAAGATATACCATATCTGGGGACTGAGCACTAAAGCCAGTACAAGCAATGGAAAGCTGCGTATTTTACGCGCCACGATCAAAACAAGAACTAAAAATAACATGACATTGAATAGCCTTAACCTCAGATAATTGTCATTAACAAGCCCTGATAAAAGCAGAGCAACCTTACCGGATAGCAAATAAACCATTTCCGGCTGGAACAAATAACTGACACCAAAACCAGATATTGTTTTTAGTACTTTTGGATCATCAACGGACGGAGGCAACCAGGAGTTGCTATAGTAACTGGTACTATTTGCATGTCCCATTTCATCAGGATGGACATCCAGGCCGCTGATAAAAGCCATTGCCAGAATCAGTCCAAGAGCACAACCCAGATAAATGACGGGCAGTTTTTCCTGGAAAAAACTGCCGTCTATAAAACGACAAATTCTCTCTTTGTACCTTTTCCAGATCACGATGCTTACAATCAGCAACATAAAGGTTAAAGACCATTCCCTTAACGTTTTCTTTACAGAAAGAAGAAAAGGGGGGGTATGACTTTGCTGAATCCATTCTTCATCAAGCAGGACGTTTATTTGCGGATCATCCGCTTTAACTTCTGTCGTGACTTTCAGCCCCTCATCTAAAAATTCAAATGCCTTGATTTGGTTTGCCGGACTCAGCTCCGGACTCATCTGATGTGGCGTAAATGACTTTAAAACATTGCCGAATCGGTCTGTAATTTCCATTTTGTTAATCAAGACCGTTCCCGCCGAAGTCAATGGATCAAACCTTAAATAACCAACGTCGCGCGGTATCTTGAAGGTGTAATCGTGAAACAGATCATCTCCTTGAATGCGCGCCAACACAGAATCCCCTCCCGACAGTCCATAACCCTGATCGTAAAATAACTCTGCCGCATCCCCTTTCACTGCTGTTTTCATGGACAATCTAAAATATGCCGAATTTGAATCGTCGTATAGCATCCATCCTGATATAATGATCGCCAGCACAACCAGGGTGGCGATCACGGGATCGGTCCACCGTGACCAGACATAAATCAGCAAGACACAAACAAGAAACAAGACAAAAAACAGGACAAAAAATTCAGGAATGACTTGCTGAGTCAACATCCGAGCAAGCAACTGCAATCGATCAAATTTTATGGGGCGATCCACTAAAATTCTGATCTGAGGATCATTGGCCTTTTTATCCATGGAAAAATGAATATTGCTGTTGATGAAATCGAACTTCTTGATTTGATAGGCCGGTTTCAAACGACTAAGATCGAAATTGTACAGGATCCTGCCATCGCGATCTACAATATCTACCTTATTGATAATGATTTCCCCTCCCGATATCGACGGAGGATCAAAACGCAGATTATAAAATCTTTTAAGAAAAGGAATTTTTAGCTTTAGGTCATGAAATTTTTCATCACCGTACACGGGTGAAGTGCTGACATGTCTACTGTTAAACTGTCGCCCCACATCGTAATATAAAGCGGCTCGGCCGGATTCAGGTGATTTCATGGAAACCCTTATAAATACCGACATTTCCCGAGCGGATAAAATTAAGGCATTCCATCCGGAAATCACGATGGCCAAGAAGAGGGCCGCCCAAAGCAGGCGCCTGATTTTCTTATCCGAAAGAAATACCTTTTTTATCCATGTCATCATCTTATCGATCCTCCATAAAATAAAAACTCTTCATAACCGATGAAAAATGGTTCGCAAACGTGGTGGAGGAAGCCGTTGTTACATGATGGTTTGGGTTATGGCTTTACACCCGTAACACCCACCCATGCATTATCCCATCTGTGAATACGGATGTTTTGGAACCCGGCTTTTTCAGCATAGGTTCTCAGTTCATCTCCAGATGAAGTCATGCTGAGCTGAGAGGGTCTTTCTTCTACAGCAAACGCGTAACCGGCCGAAAAGACTTCCCAACCATGGTCGGAAATAATGTCCACATTATCAAAGAAACTACGCCCCCCGCTTTTTAACACACGAAAACTTTCCGCCACGTAGCGATAACGATCCCATTCGAGAAGATGCATGAATACCACGGTGCAATACACAAAATCTACCGTCTGGTCTGGAATTTCCTTCAAACCCACTGTACTGAGTTCTTTCAGTTCTATATTATCGAGCCCTTTAAGTCTTTCGGCGGCGTAGGTCAGCATATTCCCAGAGATGTCCGTCCCGATCCATCGGGTGACTCTTTTGCTTAACACCTTCCCCACCCTTCCTACCCCACAGCCGATTTCCAAGACCACATCCGTGGGCTTGATGCCGACATACTGCTCTAAAATATCCACCGTACGGTTGGCAGTGAGTTCAAATTGAGATTCATCTTCATATCCTGCAACAAACATCTTGGCGCCCGAATAATTTTGTGCAAGTTGATCCCATGTCTTCTTGTAATTCGAGCGATCTCCAAATCCCAACACATTAAAAAAATTCTTCATCCTGGTTCTTAAACCGTATGCCATTTCATGACCTCATATTTTTTTATTGATTTGTTTCTTTCTATTTCCATCTCCGTCAAGGCATAATCACTTAAGGAAACAATTTCCTGATTAGATCGTATCGTATTGGCGCTGTCCGATCCGTCACCAGGGAGAAGTCTTCTCCATTTCGAGTGAGATTGGGGTTGTAATAGGGGTCATTGGCAAGGATATCTCCCCAGCGTTCCCTCAAAATTTGTGCCTCTATGGCAAAGCGGCTTTGATAATCAGCCGCTGCATCGGAACCGTGGCTTCGTGACTCATCATGGTAAAGACGGACATGCGAAAGAACGATATTTCTGTATCCGTTTTTCAAGAGACGCAAACAAAAATCGACATCATTGTACGCCACGGCCAGGTTTTCATCCAAACCCCCTGTATCGAGATAGCGCTTTTTGTCCACCATGAGGCAGGCGCCTGTGACGGCCGCATAGTTGGCCGTAATCAGAAGACGACCGAAATAGCCAACCCAACTCACCGGCCAGCGCCGATGACTGTGATTTGCCGGTCCACTGACACCCAAAATCACACCCGCGTGCTGGATGGTGGAATTCGGATACAGGAGTAAAGCGCTCACAGCCCCAACATTTTTCAGTTGGGCTTGCCCGGCCAATTCCTCCAACCAGTTCGATGTGATGACTTCCGTATCATCGTTGAGCAGACATACCAGATCCCCCCTGGCCTGACGGACGCCTTCGTTGTTCAACCTTGAGTAATTGAACGGTATATCCATGCGGATAATGCGGATGCGATCTCCTTTCACAGATTTCCATCGATCGAACAAGGCCATTGTTCCGGCCTGCGAACTTCCATTGTCAAGAATAACGACTTCGAATGGCTCATGTGTTGTTTTTTCAAAGATGGATGCCAAGCATTTATCCAGATAAAGACCATTGTCTCTTGTAGGAATGATAATGGATATCATGGGTTTTCCCTGAATCGGATAGTGAACGCGATACTGGCCCGGATAATGTGGAACAAATTCCACCCACCCCCCTTCTCCACGCCGGGACAATGCCTCCTGAATCGCTTCTCTTGCCGCCAGATAGGCATAGTCCTTCGAATCAGGTGATCTCGCCGTTGAACCCTGGGCGGTACGCCAATGATATAAGATCTTAGGGATGTGGTGGATATGAGATGTTTGTTCGGTAAAGCGAAGCACCAGATCGTAATCCTGACTACCTTCGAATCCGACTCTGAATCCACCGATTTTTCGGATTAGTTCGGTCCGGTAAACACCCAGGTGCCCGGAATACATCTGCGAAAGAAATGTATCGGGCGACCAGTCCGGCTTGAAAAAGGGCATGTACCTGAGGTTCTCTTCGGTGATTTTATCTTCATCGCTGTAAATCATATCCGCATCCGGGTGCGAATTGAGTAGGACCGCATTTTCGTAGAGGGCATCGATGGTCATCTCATCGTCATGATCCAGCAGAGCAACAAATTCACCCCGTGCAAGCTCCAGGGCAGAATTGGAGGATGCCGATATATGTCCATTTTCCTGGCGGAAGACGACACGGACCCGGCTGTCCCTGGCCATGTACTCGTTCAGAAGATCATGTATATGGGGTTCTGTGGAAGCATCATCGGCAATGCAAAGCTCCCAGTATGGATACAATTGGGCAAGAACGGAGTCCAAACATCGCCTCAGCCATCGTTTCTCCGTATTAAATACCGGTATGATCACGGAAAAAACCGGCTTGTAAGTCATGTCGCGAATGTCCGACGTAATCCTTTCAAGGTCCGACTGTGTTAATCGATGATTCTGTATCCACTCTTCGTAAAAATTGTAAGGATAACGTCCCTCACAGATACCGAATTCCAGATAATGGACCAGTGGATTCATACCCTTTTCCATAACATCGGGGCAAGTTTTCAAATAGTACACCGTATCAAAAAGCGGATGTGGTTTACGGCCCTCCTTCGCACCGGCTTCGAGATAATGGACCAGCGGATTTAGATCCACCTCCGCCACATCGGGGTTCTGGTCCCGGTAATAAGCCGTATCGAAAAAAGGATTGGGATTGCGCCCTTCCCGGAAGCCATATTCAATATAATGAACCAGGGGATTCAAGCCGGAGGCAGCCACATCAGCATTTACTTTCAGGTAATAATCCGTGAAGAAGAGAGGAGTGGGCTTTTTGCCTTGCGCTACTCCCTTGACCAGAAAATGAGCCAGTGGATTCAAGCCTGTAATCGCCAAATCCGGAGTATGCATCATATAATAGGACGTGTCGAAGAGAGTATTGGGATTACGACCATCCCGCACCCCATGACACAAATAGTGCGCCAGGGGATTTAATCCCGCCTCAGCAACATCAGGATATCTCTTTAGATAGTAGGCCGTATCAAAAAGGGGATTCGGGTTGAAACCGGCATTCACACCGATTTCAATGTAATGTACCAGCGGATGCATACCAACCGTTGCCGCATTAGCATATCGTTTCAGATAAAAAGTCGTATCAAAAAGGGGATTCGGGTTGCGTCCCTCCTGCCCTCCAAGTGCCGTATAGTGTGCGAGGAGATCCATCCCCTCGCGAGGGAGATCCTGATTCTGCTCAAGATAGAATAACGGATCAAAAAGCAGAGACCGCTTGATCAGAAAGTAATACCTCAAGAACCGAAGCGGTGCGCGAATACGGAAAACCAGTATCCAGCGACTCAGCTTGATGGCCTGAAGAAGGATGTCCAACCATTTCTTCAGTGCCAAATTGGCTTGCCTCATGGCCGCCATATCTCCCTGAGCCACCGCAAAGGCCGGGTCAGTTTCCAGGATGTCGAATGCAGGATTTCCTGAATCACCTTTTGCTTTTGCTCGATTTCCTGCTCTTTAATTTTTATTATCTCCGGATAAACTTCATGGCCAATAGCGAGATAGTGAAGACAAACCGATATTGTCTGCGGTGACGCAATCTTGTCCAGATCCAATAGTATCCAAGGATGTTCATCCTGAAATAGCCAATGTTTGTCCTTTGCCCAGATGGCATTGCTCTGAGTACAGGCAATGGCCTGACAACGCCCCTCAACGTCTGTTGCCTCCACACGATCCAGATAGATGGCGGCCGGTGCATTGATCGGATGGAACCTCACTTGCCTGACATTCCCGTAAGGGCTCAAATCGAACTCTAACTCCAACTTACGCTCCTCACCAAGGATGACGTGCCTGATCACTTGATGAGGAGTAAATCCCATGCCCGTATCAAAAAATAGTTCGGACACCCTGATGCGGATGTTAATTTCGGCAATCCATTTATACAAATCCTGGTGATTGAGAATGGCATGCAGCCTCATGATAAACTGCTTTTTCTCATCCATTGCATGACTCATGGATTCCTCCCTGAGCCGATAGAAAAAAAGCACCTGGGGGATCCGGTATACCTTGACCCTAAGATGAATGAGGGACAGCCAGAAGTCCCAGTCCTCCCAGCCATAAACCATATTGATGTTATAGCCGCCGACCTTTTCCCAGTGCTTCCGTCGGAAAAATGCCGAACAGAAAATGATATTCTGAAGCAGCAAATGATCACTCGTATAATCGGGCAGATGCCAGTGACTTGTTCGCATTCCAAAAAAAGCCGCCTCGCAATAGACAATGCCGATATCACGATGTTGGTCCAGTATGCGGACCGCTTCCTCCAGATAACCCGGCCCGATCTTGTCGTCCGCATCAAGGGGCAGGATGTAATCCCCTCGGGCTTCCCGGATCCCGTTATTGCGGGCCATCGAAAGCCCCTGATTGTCAGTATGAATGACCCGGGTTTTTGGTCTTGCATAATCCTTGAGCATCTTGATGGTTGCCTCATCCGTGGAGCCGTCATCGACCACCAGGATCTCAAAATCCTGGAATGTCTGGGCCAGAACTGACTCGACTGCCTCATCCAGGTAGGCGCCCTGATTAAAACAAGGAATGATCACGCTAACTTTTGGCATGTTTTTTGTCCTCGATAAAATCAACCTAAACTTTCGACAAATGCCTTTGCCAATTTCCCTTGATATCCAATATAACCAATGGAATTAAAAAAAAGCCTGCTAAAAAGAGATAATAGTTGTATCTCCAGTCAAAATCAGGCGAACCATGAATTACCACTAAAAACAGCAAAAGGAAAAAAGCCTGAGTTAGAAGGACATATCCATAAGCAGATACCAGGGGGAACCACCTATAAAATATACCCAGTAAAAATAAATATAAAAGATAGAAAGGATTCCATGTTAACCAGGTATACGAACTTTTGTGTGAGGATCGCATTAAACCATCTAAAAAAATAAAAATTGTTTCTGACTTTGGTTTATAGTCGTAGTATTTAACAAAATCATTATAATTTTTTTCTTTTGTAAATGCGTTGTGCCATATAACGACCCCATCGTCTCGATACCATGTATATTTATTTTGATCATCAAGGATATGGGGATATTGCTTGGCAATATTATTGATATTCATAAAGGTATTGGTATTCCAAAGTTGCACAGCAAATTTCTTTGTCAGTCCTATTACAAAATCATGTTTAGCCATCATACTTGTAGATAAAATACCTGCCAAAACAATCATTAAAACCATCAGGGAAACAACAACGATTTTTTTCAGGGCGACACGTTGATAGAAAACAAGGCCAAGCGGTATTAGAATCAAATAGATAAGACCATTATAGCGAAAAAGAGAAACACATAATAGCAGCAGGACCAAGGCAAAAAATCCCATCCGGGGTTCTTGAGTACAACCACTTAACTTATTTATGCGTAACCGAACGAAATAATACGCCCAAAAGACAACCAGGAGCGCGAAAGGGATATCCTTCCAGAGAGTGATATTGTAGAGTCCAATCGGGACTGATGTAATAAACCACAGGTAAAAAGGTATAATCAAAATGATCGGTAATCCATTTTTATAGAGATTGTAAAAAATATATGAACCTAACAACGATGTGGCGATAATTTGGAAAACGCCAACAACGGCAAAATGACTCCAGATTTGCTGGAGAAAACGGTAATAAAGAACATTCACAAAAGGGTGTTCGTGCAGGAAATATCCAGGATTTTTTGCCGCCCACCATATGTGAATGGAATCCGTTGTAAGATGACCGGGCCAATAGGCCAATAGCCATGAGGAAAAGCATAGCAATGCACCGGAGAACATCAACCAAAAGAAGATACGTTTTTCACCGATCAGAAAAAGCTTCACCCCTCCTCGCGACCGGACAAAACGCCACAGGTACATTAGGAGATAAGTACATAGGGCGGCGAAACCCAATTGCTGAATAAAATGAACGGCACTAAAAAATTGCTTCGTATTCCTGGGGACCTCAGAGAAAGAGATGTCTGAAAGCACCTCTCCTCCCCGCATCGGCAGGACCACCTCTCCTTTTTGCGATAAGATCGTTACAGCATCGATCCGAAATGTCTGCAGGCCTTCCGGCGCCTTGATCTGAAGGCGATGGATGTCATATCGGGGCAAATTCATTTTCGCGGTAAAATCTCCCGGTGCGAAGAGTTTCTTGCTTCGTTCCACCCATCTATCCTGAGGTTGTTCCGCATAAAGGTCATAGAGACGCTTATCGCCATCGCAGTCGATTTCCACGAAACCGGAATCGGCATTCATGGCGAAGGCTATCGCCGTCCAATCCTTGCCTGCGGGAACTGTCAGCGCCGCACCGTCTTTCTTGAGATGAAGATGACCGTCAGCGGTGAGCTCAACACCTTCCTGGGACGCGAAAAGATCCAGAGACATCTGATGATCATCCTCAGAGCGTTTCACAGCTTTGATCCAGACATCGGCTAATTTTGCGGCGGGATGACTCTTTCCGATCCTCCGGATCATGACGACTCCGCTTCTGACATTCGCTTTTACTGGGTTGCCAAAAACAAGATCCGCCGTTTCCATATCGTTGAATCCAGAACCGGAATCCCAACCGACCTGTACCTCTGCCGGAAGCTGAACTCGACCCTTGATAATCAGCTGTGACGGCAGATGCCAGGATGAATTCCAGACGAAATAGAGGAGGAAAGCGAAAAATATGGCAAGTAAGAAGAGGTGTTTTTTCATGGGGGGATTATTTATTTTTCTCCTTACGGAGCGAAATATAAGTCTTTAATTGTCGCTGGTAAAAAGTATAACCTGCATTTCTACAGGCCGATCTGTAACTGGGCAATCGATAAGCATCTGCGGATCATCCGCACGGGCAAGGAGGACGAGACAGGAGTCACGGATGGTACTGGTCTCTTCCCCAACAATCCTACACCCCTGGAACGCATTTCCTCCATTGGCCCGCCAGATTAAATTGCCCCGTTCATCCTGAACTGCGATTTCCCGGATCAGGATCAATCCTGGTTTGTCAGTCGGATCAAGGCGGAGATGACGTTCGCCGGTACCCTCGGGCAAGGGAATCTTCAGGGTCGTCCAGCGATTTCGTGAATAGGGAACCCTCCGTGAATCTGCTTCTGCATATTGTCCCTGCCGGCAGAAATAGACCTGCAGATAAGAAATACCCCGCCACTGATCCTCGAGAGAAGCAAGCAGACGCTGCAGAGGAGCAACTACAGGACCCGCGATAGAGCTTTCCATTCGGTCCTTTCGGTCAAGATCCCGGAGCAGATCAAGCCAGCCTGTTTCGGCCTGGCGGACCACCTCCAGGGCACGCTCACGTAATTTTTCCGGAGAGGCATGAATATCTCTGTGTAAAAAAGCAAGAATTTTCCGGGCCAGGGCATGAATGTCTTCTATCACGGGAACGGCAAATTCAGAAAGTGCGGGTCCCAGGACTTCCTCAAAGCCAGTTCCCTTGGATATAACCACCGGGCAGCCCATAGATATAGCCTCCAGACAGACGATGCCGAAGGGTTCCCAGCGAGAAGGAAAGACACAGAGGGTCGCTTTTCGTAAATAATCCCGTATCGCATCATGATTGATCTGTCCAAGAAAGGAAATGGCGTCGGCATACTTCTCCGGGATTCTGTTTTTCCAGTATTCCAGAAAACTCGAACCGTATTCGTTCCAGTAACAGTCCCGGCCGATAAAAATGATCTGTGGGATAGCCGGATACATCTGGTCGGCGATCTCAAAATAGGCCTTTAACAACAAATCTGCGCCTTTCATCCGGTCCAGCCTGCCGACGAAAAGAATTAGAGATTCATGGGGCTTTTCCCGTATTCCTGCCGTTTCCGGATGGAACAGATCGAGATCAACAAGATTCGGTATGATCTGGGCGGTTTTGCGGATGTCCAGCCGCTGCCGGACTTCCTCCCATGCGCAGACTGTGGGAGAAACGATCCTCCGGGCCAGGTGAACGCAGAGGTCCTCCATGGCCAGTAGCGAGCGGATATCAGGGAGATCCATCCTGCTACAAGACATTCCTGGCCTATCTCCCTCATGAACCGAGATTACCTCGTGGTTCATCCCGTTGATCGTCAGCAGAAATTTCGTGTCTTCATAAACACCGGACTCTGATCGGAGCAGGAGAAAAAGTCCCTCGGCATTGTAATCCGCAATGATCACCAGATCCGGTCGGATGTCCGGATAGATCTCATCAAACCGTCGGGCCACTTCCGCCGAATAGACAAACTGCTGCGGAAGCCCCGTCTGGATCCGCGGGGCATCGACAAAAAAGAGGAGGGCCTCCCCGTAATGGGATCGGTAAATCGCCTCGTCATAATTTTCCGGCTTTTGGGCCAGAAGATCGACTTGATGGCCGTGACGCTTCAAAAAAGCGGCGAGACTCTTGAACTGGGTACCGATCCCCCCGTAGTGGAATGGAACCAATTCGCTGGTTACAATGAGGATGCGTTTTCCTGACATAGGAATAACATTGAGAGATGACTCATGAGAATCGGAAGAGAATGAAGGGGTCATTAACCAAAGCTCCCCGGATGGTCTGAAACACTGGCCGGGATCATTCTGTACTGAAACTGGAAGGGATAGTAGATGAGATACCAGATCGGGTGCGTTTCATCTCGCAGCGACTCGAAATGCACGGCCAGCTCAATCAAATCGAGAATCTCCTGGGTCTCGACCTGTCGGGTGTTGTTTACGGTATAATGAATCGTGTATCCTTCACCGCCCTTGAGGATGTTCCGGAAACGGACATCGACCACAATCCGATCCCCGGCCTGCAGAACAGGAAAGGCAAAACCGGACTCGAAAGACGTGGCATGCGTGATTTCGATACCGTTCCGGTTACGGATCAGGATACAGCAGTTGAGAAAATCGATTTCCTTGTAGCACTCGATATAGGACCTGATGGTGATCCATTCATTGAAGCGGAACGCCGCTGCAACCTCCCCCTGCTGATTGAGCAGATCCATGGCCGTGACACGGGCGCCGCCCGTGCCGTAGCGGTAGGGTTGCACGCGTTCCGTAAAAAAAGGATCCACCTTAAAGACCTTGTCGGCACAGGCTTCATCGGGAAATCCCGAATTTTCTGTAAAAACAGTCTCGCCCTGATTCTGCACGGAGATGCCCTGTCCTACATTCAACAATTCCTGGGCGGGAGATTCACACTCCGGCGATGCCCGATAGATGAGCTGCCTCATGTCCTTCAGGTACTGATCGGTGACGCTGATGGCTTCGCCCATTGTCTTGACCACGCCGTTTTCAAGATAGATGGCCCTTCTGCAGAGATTTGTCACGGACGAGGTGTCGTGACTGACGAACAACAGAGTCATCCCGCTGTCGATCATCCTTTTCATCATCAACATGCACTTGGACTGGAAGAACATGTCGCCCACGGCGAGGGCCTCGTCGACAACAAGGATCTCCGGATCAACCTTCATCGCCACAGCAAAGGCGAGCCTGACAAACATTCCACTGGAGTAGGTCTTCATAGGCTGATTGATGAAATCACCGATGTCGGCAAAGGACAGGATGTCATCTAGCTTCGCGTCCATCTCCTTACGGGAATAACCCATGATGGTGCCACTGAAATAGATATTCTCCAGCCCCGTCATGTCCGGATTGAAGCCGATCCCCAGCTCCAGAACCGCCGAAACCTTCCCCCTGACCTCAAGATTGCCTCCGGACGGTGTCAGGACTCCGGCGATGATTTTGAGCAGGGTGGATTTGCCCGATCCGTTCTTCCCGATTATCCCGAACGTCTCCCCCTTGTTGATCTCAAAACTCACATCCTTCAGGGCGTAAAAATCATTATGGTAGCTCCTGCGGAAGGGATGGAGGGATTCCCTGAGACGGTCTATGGAGCGGTCGTAGAGTTTGTAGATTTTGGTGAGATTTTGGGCGCTAATCGCAACACCATTGCCGTCGGGAGAACCCTCGCGGCCCAGTTCCGAATTCATGATATTGGATTGCACTTTCATGATCACGACGGAATCCTTTGGTTACAGTACATCGGCAAAATGTGGCCGCAGCTTGAGAAAGAGGAGCGCCCCCAGGATAAAAATGACGCCGGTGACCATCCAGAATTCGAGGGTCCAGTGAGGATATTCCCAGAACCAGATCCCGGAAATGAAGCTGTTTCGATACCCCTCGGTGATGTAATAAACAGGATTGAGCTTCATCAGGGTCTGATATTTTTCCGGCACCATTTTGATATTCCACAAAATAGGGGTGAACCAGAAGCCGAACTGGAGAAACATGGCCACCACCTGCCCCACATCCTTGACGAAAATAACGAGAGAAGAGGTGATCCAGGACAGACCCACCACCAGGACGATCAAGGAAAAAAGATAATAAATGATCTGGAGATTGCACAGCCTCGGCCTGTAGCCGTAAGCGAGAAATGAGAGAAAGATGACGACGATGAAGAACAGATGGATGAAGAGCGCCGAGAGGATCTTGATGATCGGGATCACACTTACCTTGAAGACGACTTTTTTCACCAGATAACTGTACTCGAGAATGGAGTTGGTGGCGTTGCCCAGGCTCTCGGCAAAAAAGAACCAGGGAATGATGCCGGCAATCAGCCAGAGGATAAAGGGATAATTTTCCACCGGGGGCGACCTGAAGCCGACATCGAAGACAAACCAGAGCAGCAGAATCGTGACCGTCGGCTGTACGAAAGCCCAGAGGAAGTTCAGATAGGAGCCCAGATACCTGGACTGGATATCGCGACGGGCCAGGTTGAAGACGAGGGATCGGCTCCGGAAGAGTGTAATGACAAAGCGCAGAAAGAGAATGCACAAATCTTTGATTCTGTTCATGCTTTCCCTTTCATGATCTCAGCGGAAATTCCCGCGATGCATTCAGCAAGGGCTTCCTGCCAGGGTCGGACAGGAATACCAAACACTGCTTTGATCTTCTCCTTGGAAAGGCAAGAATTGGCGGGTCGCAAAGCCTTGGTGGGATACTGTTCGGTCTTGATGGGAAGGAGTCGGACCTCACGATCGAGGAGATGATGTTTCCCGGCCAATTCCAGGATCAGGGAAGCAAATTCAAACCAGTTCGTTCTGCCCTCGTTGGTAAAGTGGAAAGTCCCACATTGAAGCGTTTCCCGTGTTATGATCTGCAGAATGGCATCGGCCAGATCACCGGCAAGGGTGGGACTTCCCCACTGGTCGGAAACGACCCTGACCTCATCCCATTCATTAAACAGCCGGATCATGGTCCGGACAAAATTGTTGCCGGCAGGGCCATAGAGCCAGGCCGTCCTCAGGATGACGTGGCTATCCATATTTTCCCGGATATAGATCTCCCCCTGCAGCTTGCTGCGGCCATAGATTCCCGACGGATTCGGGGCATCCGTTTCCAGGTAAGGTCCCTCCTTTTGTCCGTCAAAAACATAATCCGTCGAAATATGTAGAAATAAGGCTTTTTTCCGGCGAGCCGCCAAGACGAGGTTCCGGACCCCCTCGGCATTGATCCGAAAGGCCTGTTCGGGCTCATCTTCCGCACGGTCTACGGCCGTGTAGGCGGAACAGTTGACAATCCAGGAAAGAGCCAATGGATCTGAAAACTTGCTCAATGCCTGCCGGTCTGCAATATCCACGTCCAGGTCGGTGGCGACATGTTCCATGTGACGCTCTTGCAAACGGCGATGCACTTCTGTACCCAGCATGCCCCGGTTGCCGACCAGCCAGATCATCATCGGCGCTCCAGGAGATTCATCAAATACTCGCCGTACTGATTCTTGAGAAGTGGTTTCGCCAGTTCCTGAAGCTGTGTTTTTGTAATATATCCCCTGATGTAGGCGATCTCCTCCAGACAGGCCACCTTCAGCCCCTGGCGGTGCTCTATGGTGGCGATGAAATTGCTCGCTTCCAGGAGGCTCTCATGGGTGCCCGTATCGAGCCAGGCCATGCCCCGGCCGAGGATTTCCACTTTCAGTTTCCCCCGCCTGAGGTACTCCCGATTCACATCAGTGATTTCAAGCTCCCCACGGGGCGAAGGCTTCAACTGTTTGGCAATGCCGATCACATCGTTACCGTAGAAATACAGACCGGTTACGGCGTAATTCGATCTCGGCTTGGCAGGCTTTTCCTCAATGCTGACCGCTTCTCTCCGGCCGTTGAACTCGACAATGCCGTAGCGTTCCGGGTCTTTCACATAATAACCGAAGACGAGCGCGCCCTCCGTCAGTTTGCCTGACTTCTCCAGAATCCCCGATAGGCCGTAGCCATAGAAGATATTGTCTCCCAGAATGAGGCAGACGTTGTCCAGGCCCACAAAAGATTCCCCGATGATGAATGCCTGGGCCAGGCCGTCCGGGCTGGGTTGTTCGGCATAGCTGATGGAGAGGCCCAGGTGCGAGCCGTCGTGGAAAAGCTCCCGGTAAAATGGCAGGTCCCGGGGGGTTGAGATGATGAGGATTTCCCGGATGCCGGCGAGCATCAGGATCGACAGGGGATAATAGATCATGGGCTTGTCGAAGATGGGCAATATCTGCTTCGATACGGATGTCGTAATTGGATAGAGACGTGAGCCGCTTCCCCCGGCGAGAATGATGCCTTTCATAAAAACCTCCGTTAAGAATAGCTATTTCTTTTTACTATATCGCAGGGGTCTGTTCAACCTGTGATCGACGTGGCTTGACCACCACAACCGTTAAACGATCATTTAATTCGATCCATTGGGTATTCCAAATGCTTGGAGAAAGAACCTTCAATGCATCCAGTATCTTCTGATTGATACGAAAAAAATCTTTCTGCACATTCAAAAATTTTTCGGCGCTATCTCTGTTCAAGCGTGCCATCATACCCAAATGCTCAACCGTTAATGTCTTTTGCATATCCAGGAAAACGACATATTGGCGGTTTTTTTTAAAAACCAGATTCAAGGATGTTCGCTCGGTAATCACTTCATTTTCCACTGCCGCAGGGTGATGCATCACCACGTTGATCATTTCCCCTTGGCCGGTCCACCATCCACTGAAATTGCGCGCGACAATCGTCACCGGCAGAGATTCTGATAGGGCATTTCGAATCACCATAATATCCTTGTCTTGATGATCATACCGCTTTTCCAATGGATCCTGATGTATGGCCTGAGACGACAGATTTCTGACAATTCGAATGATATCATCTTCAGCCCAACTGTTTAGCATCAAATGGCCCGGTGGTAAAAAAATACTCCATACACATGAAGAAATTAGGAAGAGATAAAGAAGAGGGCGCATGATCCTCCAGCGATCAATACCCCATCGGTAAATAGGCACAGCGACCATACCGCTTAAACAGGCAATAATGATTAAAAGGCTCCATCCCTCCCGTTGATAAGCGGAAAACTGCAGAAAACCTGTGAGAGATTGAACGGTAGTCAGCGTTCCCCATATACTCATGATGGTCAGGAATGGCCTCCCTTTTTTCACACTTTGATAGAAGATAACAGTAAAAAAGATGACGAACATCCATCCGAGCATGTCCAGAAGGGCATTCCCGAAACCCCATCGTTTAATCGATACAAAATCTATGATCATCTTCATCCCGGGGTGATTTAGCCAATCAGCTATAAAAGTACGATGTATGGTAACAGCAGCAGCTGCCGTCAACCGGATCTGGTCTTTAACAAAAAACATTACAGCTTCTGTTTGCGTCAATTTCACCGGATGCAGTAAGTGAAAAAGGAATAATAATAGGGCAGGGATCCCACTGGCAGCCACAATCATGGATCTACTGACCCAGCCGGATGGTCTTTTCGCCAAAGCGAAAATCCGCTCCAGGATAATGATGAGACAAACATGGATCATCATCATCGGCACTGAGACAATAAACCCCATTAATGAGACAATAAATAAGAAAGTATATGAAGACCAACGAAAATCGTTCTCTATCATTCGTATATAAAAATATAGGATAACTGGAATGAAGAAGAGCCCCAGTTGATTGGCAAAAGCCCCAACGCCCGTTTTCTGGAGCAGGTAGAAACCAGGGAAACAGGCCGCTAAAAAAGCACTGAGGTAGGCCGACGCATCATCAGAAGCCCCCTTGACAATAACAAATACAGCCAGCACGAGACCTGCGCCGAAAAAGGCGCCGACATACCTGACCACATTGAAAGGATCCAGATGAAATGTGAGCGTTGGTAATGCCAAAACCCAGTGGTAACCAGGGGGATAAATAGAATTCTGCAAATAACCCATATTTATGACATCCCTAAGGTAATGAAGGTGGCTATAGGCGTCAGATTGTCCAAGCGCAAAATGCTGTAAGGGATGAATGCTTCTTACAGCAACAGCAATACACACAATACCTAAAAGAATCTTTTTATCGATCCTTTGGTCACACTCCTGCTTTTGTAAATGCGATCGCCTGGGGAAAACAATCAGGATTACAGAAATTGTTAGCCAGAAAAAATAGTAAAAAATCACTTCGCTTCCGGCATCCCTGGCAACAAGGTGATTCCATATGAGTCCAAAAACACTCTGAGATGCCAAACCCAGAACCCATGCTGCGAAAAACACCTCAAACCCTTCTGACCGAGGCAATAAGCGGCGACTGGCCAACCACGTGGGAACCACAGCCGATATCATTGCTGAACATAATACAATAATCAGAGTAATTGCTTCTGCCATATCAATTATTTATGACAATCCCAGTATTTTGTAATAACTGTCTTCAGCTCCGAGGGGGTAGAATCCTTGGGGTCGGGCAGAAAATGGAACCCTAATCAAATATTGGAAAATTAAAACGTCTCGCAATCCCGAAAAGCACCAGCGTGTATGTAATAGCTATTATGTGAGGAATTATGATTTTCGCGATCTCTGCACGGTTGCACGTATAAATGATCACCGTAATTAGCGGTTCGGATACAGGGCAATCTATCTATTCGGGAAGGTGACGTTTACGTGAAGATTTAGCGAACTGAAGACCAAAATAACCTGTGATAAGGTGGTCTATGATTATATGAAGGTCTTCCACATACCCATATGTGAAATCGGGAATGAGCATGACCGTATCCAACAGCGATTTCACAAGTCCACCGTCGAACCCCAGCATGCCGGCGGACCGGAGTCCCATCTCCCTCGCCAATTTAACCGCCATGACGATGTTGGTCGAATTTCCGCTGCCGGTGATTACCAGCAACAGATCGCCGGGCCTGGCATAGAGAGACAACTGCTCCGTAAAGATATATTCATAACCAAGGTCGTTTCCCAAAGCCGTTATCAAAGGAACGTTGTCCGTCATGGACATGACCCGGAACCGCCTTTTTGATTTATCGGGTTTTTTCCCTAACACCGTCTTCGCCAGGTCGCAGGCCATATGCGAGGCTGTGCCCGCACTTCCGCCGTTGCCTATGATGAATATCTGTCGATCCTCATCATAGGCTCGCTGAAATTCGCGGATTAATTCGGCAATTTTTCGCTCATCCACCTTCGCAATCAGCCCACACAATCCATCCAGATAAGTTCTGGCAAACCGGGCTGCGGCATTCTTTTGTTTTGTCATCCCCCTACTCCTTGAGATCATTCGATAAAGATAATCTTGCTTCCCTGCGGCGCGAATTGGAAGGTCATGGGTTTCAGTTCCGGCAAAGCACGGCATATCTCTGCATGGCAATCCGGATGAGCATAAAGTAAAAGAAAACCACCACCCCCAGCGCCCAAGAGCTTACCTCCGATAGCACCGTAACAGCGCGCCTTGTCGTACCAGCTATCTATTAACGGATTGCTGATTCCTGCCGCAAGGGTTTTCTTGAGGGTCCAGCCCATGTGAAGGATCTCACCGAAACCGTCCAGTTGTCCCGAACACAGGCATTCCCGAAGCTGGTCGGCTAGGTCACGCATTTTCAAGAGATCAGTCTTCGCTGTCCCATTTTGTTCCGTATTGCGACTTTGTTCGTCCAGTATTTCATCTGCCGACCGCGTGACACCCGAATAAAGCATCAGAAGGTTGCTTTGTAATTGTTCACGAAACTTGTAATCACAGGGAATCGGGTCGACAAATACCGACTCATCAGCATTGAATTGGATAAACTGTAATCCTCCGTAGGCAGCGATATACTGATCCTGTTTTCCGATCGGTTTCCCGCAAATCTCGATCTCTATGCGGCAGGCTTCCGCCGCAAGTCTTTCGGCATTGACCAACCGGCCCGTATAGGCATAAAGTGCGTTAAGCAGACCTACAGTGTAGCTGCTGGAGGACCCCAGGCCCGTACCCCGCGAGGGAACATCTGAGATCGAGGTGATTTCCACCCCGCCTTCTACTCCCACGAGCTTCAGTGCTTCCCGAATCAACTCGTGCTTTAATTCCGGCACGCTGTCTACCATCTCGGTGACCGAATAGCTAGCCCGGATCTTATGATCGAACTTCGGGTTCACCGTGATATAAATGTATTTGTCTATTGAAGTACTTAACACAGCGCCACGGCCGTGACTATAAAATACGCGAAGATCCGTCCCGCCGCCGGCAAAGCTAACGCGCAAGGGGGTGCGAGTGATGATCATTTTGCGTAACCCTCCGGATGTTTACGATGCCATTCCCAAGCCGTGGCGACCATTGTTTTCAGGTCGCTATATTTTGCTCTCCAGTCCAGTGCTTGATACGAGTGTGACGGATCAGCAACAAGCACAGCTGGATCTCCTGGTCGTCGGGAGCACTGTTCAACTGGAATCTTCAAACCGATGACCTCTTCAACGGTTTTTATCACTTCATGATTGGAATAGCCACGACCCAAGCCAAGATTGAAGGGCCCGCCATCGATACAATCCATGATTTCCAGTGACTGCCGATGGGCTTCTGCAATATCCACTACATGAATATAATCACGGACACAAGTGCCGTCCGGTGTGTCATAATCATTGCCGTACAATTGGAAGGCTCCACGCCGGCCCGATGCAGCAGCAAACAGCAAGGGAATAATGTGTGTTTCAGGACGGTGGTCCTCTCCATGTTGCTCTGTGGCGCCGCAGGCATTAAAATATCGCAAAGATACATATTTCAGGCCATGGGCGGTCTCATACCAGTGTAACGCCCTCTCAAAGGCCCATTTCGTCTCGCCATAACTGTTGCAGGGACGGCCTGCCATATCCTCCGTAATCGGCCATTTATCAGGCTGTCCATACACGGATGCCGAAGAAGAGAATACAAGACGTCTTACGCCAGAGGCAATCATGGCATCGAGGAGATGAATGCCACCCACCAGATTGGCTCCATAGAATCGCCCCGGATCACGCATGGAAATGTCGATCAGGGCCTCACCGGCAAGGTGAACAACCGCTTCGGGATGCAATGCAAGCATTCTTTCGCTTACCTTCGCCACATCCAGCAGGTCAATTTGTTCGAAGTCCGCGCGTTTGTCAATCGCTGTTCGATGGCCGTTCCTTAGGTTATCCCAAGCAGTTACATCATGACCATGATCGCACAATATCTCCGTGACGACACTGCCGATGAAACCTGCTGCACCGGTTACAAGGATTATCATTAACGCCCTCTTATGATGGTTTCACACTCAACCGTTTGATAAATTCCCGATCGGCTTGGGCCAACTTTTCAGGTGTACCCATGTCGATCAAATAATTTCCTTCCGGCATTTGCCAGCCATAAATCGAAACACCGAGTCTGAGCCAATCCGGAAGAACATCGCGGCCGAAATCACAGAAGCAATCTGCCGGGATCATCTTCAATAATGCCCGGTCGAGGACCATGATTCCCGAGTTGACCCAGGGGGATCGAACATCACCGGCTTGCGGCTTCTCAATGAAAGCTCTTACTTGACCCTGTTCTTCCAATTCGACGATACCACACTGCAAGAAGTCCGAACGTCGGTCCAGAGTGAGAGTGGCATGCGGTTTATCATTATGGTTCTGATGAAAGGCCAATAACTCACCCAAATCAAGGTCGGTCAACACATCTCCATAGATTACAATGAAGGGGTCATGAAAAAAGGCTTCCATTTTCTTGACGCCACCTGCCGTGCCGAGTAGTTCCGGCTCCTCCGAATAGATGATGTCCATCTCAAAATCGCTGCCCGATCCGAAATAGTTCCGAATATTCTCTGGGTGGTGATGTAGATTGACGGCCACTTGCCGTATGCCGTAACGCCGAAGCCACACGAGAATATGGGTAAGGACAGGTTGTCCAGCCACCGGCAACATGGGTTTTGGAATCGTTTCCGTCAAAGCATTCAGGCGCGTCCCTTTGCCCGCAGCCAGCACCATGGCATTCATCGTTCAATTTTCCCTCCGTGTCCGAACCGATCAACCCAGGAAGCCCACAGGGCATTCTTCAGTATGGCTGCATATTCCTTGACATTCTGTTGCTTTAAATGTCGCAGGGGCGATTGTCGGTAATATCTTAATGTTGTAAAACCCAAGGCGCTGGCATGATAGCACACCCGGTACCAGGCATCGCCGACAGTTCGATGGAGAGACTCCTGCGAATAGTATTTCACACGGTCATTGGCCGCCAAAAGGACCTGTAACCATTTTTCAGCCCTCTGCAAATCACTGACCTCGCTAATTTTCATGCAACTGATCCGACCGATATTTCTGTGAAACCGGGCTGTTTCCGCATCGACATCCAATCCGAGGGACCGTAATTCACGTGCCGCTATTCTGGACGAATGGGTGTCCATATCGGTCCACTCTGTGCTGGTCAGACTTTCCCCATGAATACGATAGTGAAGCAGCACGCTGTCCATATTCATTGCGGGAAAATGGCGCATCGCTCTAGCCCATAGGTCGTAATCGTCGGCGGGGCAAAAGTCCGGGTCGTATCGCAGATCGTAACGTTCCAACAGATCCCGTCTCATCATGACGGTAGGGTGGGCAATAGGATTATTAAAAAGGGCATAGGACCTCAAGTCCTCGTAATTTTCAGGCAAACCATAGTAGCGGCCTGTGTGTAAACCAAAGGGATTGATTCGTCCCCCGCAGAGACCGACGTCCGGATGCTTTGCCAGAAAGTCTAATTGTCGAGACAGCCGATCAGGCATACTGATATCATCGGCATCCATCCGGGCTATCCACTCACCTCTGGCATGATCCAATCCGAGGTTAAGTGCCCGGGCCAACCGCACACGCTGTTCACTTCTCAATAAACGGACGCGGGGTTCCCTCAGATCTTGCAGATACGCAGCCGTTTGATCCGTCGAGGCATCATCAATAATCAGGAATTCGAAATCTGAGAAGGTTTGGGCCAAAATGCTATCCACGGCTTCGGGGAGGAAAGAGCCGCCATTATGCACCGGCATCAAAACGGTTATCTGCGGATTTACCATATATTTATTCCTCTCGAGAGGTTACGGACCTGTGTGGCCAATTCTCCCTGCCCTGTCTTGGTTAAGAAATGCAACGCATCCTCGTGCGGTCGGCCTTGCTGCATCAGGCCACTCCAGTACATAGGATACGGGCCATTCAAATACTTAATATAAATTGAACTTTCATGATCAAGTCGCGACAAGGTTTCTTCTCCTCCCCACAATCTGGTCGACCAGCGACAAGCATGCAGTAAAAAAGTCGCCATCCGGCGTTTTGTCCTTTGTTCAAACCATCGATGACCGACAGCATATCGGTCGCCGCAAATCCTGAAGGTCTTCTTTTGAATTTCTTTCTCAACAAGCATACCGGCACGCTCTGCCCGTCCTTCAAAGGCCCGTGCGGTTGACACTTCAGGAAAGTCGACGAGCAGCCGTTCTAATATCAAACACAGACTCTTCACATCCCAAAGGCTGGGATGAAGACTGAATTTCCATTTAAAATCAATATGATTACGCATAAAATACAGGTGAGGCTCGCCGAGATACTCCCCTTGCCAAGGTTGAAATTGATCCCATCCGATGAGGTTCACATGAACGGCCCCAAGTTTCATCGCCTCGGAAGGGAGAAGATTGTTCATATACCTTGTATGGCACCTTCCCAGAGGCGGATGATCATCGAGGATCAAAAAAAGATACTGGAACCCCCGCTCTTTCAAGGCACGTGCAGCCTCAAAGGTCACTTGAACCCAGTTGCGGGGATCACCGGAGAAGGGCAGATAGTCCCTCCCCTTAACCTGCGAAATTCCTGCCACATAAATGGGGGGATGATCCTTCCAGAACTGATGAATTTTATCCCGGGTCAGGCAGGCAATTGGCCAATAGGAATCACAAGTGGACAGGAGAATCGCGATTTTCAAAGGTGTCATGGTCAATCTATGTGGTGGATTGTTCTGCCAACAACTTCTGAAAAATCTGTTGATGACGATCAAGCCAGGGATGGACATCAAAATTCATCACGGCACGACGCCTCGCCTCTCCGGCAAATTCACTCCGTCGTGCAGCAATGGCGAGCACCGCCTTGGCAAGATTTTCAGGGGCTGGCGGATGGTCCATTTCCCAATCCAGGAGGCCCGGCACTCCTATGCCGGCTTTTTCTCCCACCAACTCCGGAACGCCCCCCGTCGCGGAATAAATGACGGGGAGACCGCAGGAAAGGGCTTCAACCACCAGTCGAGGACAAGGGTCATTGTACTTTGTATGTAATAAAAGATGTCCCTGACGCAGAAGCCGGACCGCTTCCAACTGATTGTAGGATCCCTGAAAATCTATCCGTGTATCCAACCCTGATTGTTGGGCATATTGCCGAGCTTCCTGCAGGGCCTTTTGTTCGTCAGATCTCCACATATATCGACCGGCAATTATGAGACGCGCCCGAGGTATGGTGCGAATCACCAGGGCCAAGGTATCCATTGCAACCTGAACTCGGTAAAAGGTGTGATGAGATCCCGCGGTGATCAAAACCAACTCTCCCGGCGCGGGATCCAGCTCTCCCGGAGAAAACACAGACGTATCAACGGGATTTTGGAGAACTTCGCCAGGATTTGCGGCCTCGCCGAAAAAATGCCGCACGCTGTCCCGGCAAAATTGACTTTGATAAATGACATAGTGGCTTGCCTGCCAGACCTTCAAGATGGGCTCATTGATCTTTTCCCACCCATCTCCATACCATCCATGATAGGCGAGCCCATTTTGATTCAGGACGATTTTAGCCCCTTTTCTCCGGGCAAATTTCACCAATCTCGAAGCATTCGTCGGTAAGGCGCTGCTGACGAGATAAAGAATATTGGCTCCAGAAACTTGATTGGGATAGCGACTGCTGAGATCTAATAATTTGACTATCCCACCCTGGAGATGGTCCTCCTGGGTGGGAAGGCGGTCAAACCCATAATAGACGGAAACAGGCGAAGACGGGACGCGGCATGTCCAGCGGCGGAAATCGCGCGGCAAGGAGAGACACCCATAAGCCCGTCCATAGATATAATCGATAAAATCCTTCAGCATACTCCCCATGGTAATGGTTTTTTTGTCAAATATTCCGGAAATTCCTCAAGGAAAGCTATCCTTAATTTTGAGAAGATAAAGCTCTTGAAACTCCGCTCCTACGGCATATCATTGATCAGCAAACGAGCGAGCTCGATATATCGATTGGCAATCTCGTCAATGTTCTGCAGCCAAAGGCAGGATCTAAAGGCATCAATGTTTTCCGTCAGTCTTGCAAGTTGTATCAGAAGGTCTTCCGGACCGTTGAACGGCAATCCACCGAATCCCGCAATTTCTCTATATCCACCCTGATGCAAATAGAGGGCCGGTAAACCACACGCCATCGCTTCCAACAGAGCATCGGAAGAGGGTTCATTGCAGACTGCCGTGATATAGATATCCTGCTGACGCAACAGATCCCCCAAATGTCGTGAATCTTGGTACGGTATATAATGGATATTCCGAAATTCCTGCTGTATTCTACTTACATAGGTGTATTCAAAACGGTCAGTATCGAAATGTTCATCGAGCCATTTGTAAATGGATTCTCCCTTTAGTGGATTATCCGACCAGGATATCGAAATAATTCGGACTTTCCTCCCCTCGGAGGGTACTCGTTGCGATGGTGGATAGAAGTGTTCAGGATCCGGGGTATTCCGGATGATCATGGGCCGTATAAATGCATGGCCGTGCTCCGCCATATTGCGGAAGCACCAGGCTGACTGAAACACTGTGGCTGAGGCCCAGCGCCGGTTGATCTCAAGGATGCGCTCATTCTCAATCCAATCTGTGCCATGATAAAATTCCGCAGGCCCATCAATTAGATGAATCATTCGGATCGGCCCGCGAGATGCAACCCGTTCGAACACCTGCCGGTCAAACCAAGCCGAGTTGCAAATATGCACATCGACTTCAGGCGTCATCCGATTACAGACAACACGCACCCCTTGTCGTTGGAGTGCACGTCGCAGCGCAAGCATAAACTGATTCACGCCACCGTGTGGGGAGTTATGAAATTCTTGCCAAAGGCCAATACACAACCCTGTACCCAGGCATCGCCGACCTCTCATCACCTGCCGGATAAAATTATGAGCAGAACAGATCTTTTGTTCCAAGGAGTTCCGTTTAGTATAAGATTTCAATTTTGATAACGAATTCCTGGAGACAGGCACATCTCTGATCCGTTCATAGATACCGCGCAGAATGGGTATATTTGCCTCGGGCACATGATGATCCAATACGCGGCTGTATTGAGATCCGACGGTTGAATCAAGATACCTCTCGTGAATATCTTTCTCTATTAGCGCCATGCCCTCATCCACGGCATCGAAAAGGCATACCGGATCGAGTACGTCGCAGGATATACCGACAGGTGTGCTAACGATCTTTGAACATGTGGCTGCGGCTTCCAGTGCCGCACGGGGACCGCCTTCCCAGCGGCTTGTTACCAGATGCAAATCCGCAGAATGATAAAGAAGATTGACGATTCCGGGGTCGAGGATATTCACATGGTTGTCATCGCCACCGACCTCATGACCCACAAATGTAAATGGAATTCCAGCCCTTCGCAGCTGTTCACGAAGCCAATGCCTGCGTGGACCGGCCAGCAGGACATGTATGGGTAGCCTTTTCTTCCACAGACCACTGACTATCTCCAGAAAAAGTTCTACACCCTTCTGCGGTTTAGGCAACGAAAGATTATCTGCCCGTGAATCACGCATGAAGTTGCCGATAACATAGGCATTTGCAGGAAGGTTCCAGTGTTCCCGAAGCATGTGACGATTTTGACCATCTGGAATATCCGGAGTAAATACGTTGGTGTCCACGGTATACGGCATATAGATCGAGTGATAACCAAGTAAACGCAGATTATTCTCCGCTTCGTGGGAGATGGGAATCCATAAGCCGATCCGTTCTCCTGCGCGCGTCATGACCGGCATCTCAAAGGTCCTCATGACCTCGTTGCAGACATGGCAGAGAACGCGCTTACCATCCAACCGGCCGGCATCCATCCGCAGCACTGTCTCTTCCCAGACAGAATGAACAACTTCAGCTTCTTCAAAACCAGTCAAATGTATCAGATCCGGAAGTGACTCAAGAGCCAGGCGGGTCGTGGCCACATCAGCATCCAGTGCCCAGCCGGTCTGTTCGCCACCAGTCAGATGTACACGAATAGGATGTAACATGTTTTTATAATTTAGTTCCGTATAAGGAGTTCTTTAAATAACATTTCCCATTGATATAGAATTTTATCATCTGAGAACTGCTGATTAAACAGTATGGAAGAAGTATTTATGCAGGCATCCCTCTGCACGTCAGACCATTGTATAACCCTTCTTAAATTCTCGCTGCATGCTTCGACATCATCACACGGAAACACATATCCGGTTTGACCTTCAACGACACCCTCCTTTACACCACCAGCCTCACTACAAATGACAGGGATACCATATCTCAACGCATCAATCATTGTTCGATGAAGTCCCTCCTGCCATCTCCCGGGCACCAAAAGGCCAGCAGACGCCTGAAGCAAAGCCAAGAGCAGGGGTGGACTTACGGAGGGAGAATCCACATATGAATCGGATGGACTAACCATGAGTTTGCCTTTCCCTACAAACAAAACACGCATATTAGTTCTTATATTCCTTAGACGATCGACCGCAGCAACAGCAATATCTGACCCTTTCCCGTATGACTTCTTTCCCGCTACAATAAAGAATTCTTGCTCTTTGAGAGCATGTTTCTGTAAGAAGTCTTCAACTTCTCGCGGTGCTGCGGGTTCCTCATGGGTATAAAAGTTCCGGATTACGCTAATTTTACTTTTTGACACGTGCGCAATTCTGCCAATCAACGACTGAAGTGCATGGCTGATGACTACAATTCGGTCGAATCTTGCCAGTCCATACAATTGCAGGTTTCTCCGCCGCCACCCCTTTCGAAACCCCGAGAGAATCAGGTATGGTAAAAGGCGACCCAAAGGCTTCCCGGTTGAAATATGAGAAGCAATCTGGCAATGGATAGCCCCCCGAATACCTTGGCAAGGTATGGCAACTTCTGCTTTCTGATTATCAATGCAAGCACCGATTTCGCAGATCGGTTGTATATCCCGCACGATCCCCACTGTCGGCAATTTCAGGTAACGCCCGGCTAGAGCAACCGGCAGATAACTTTGTGCATTGTTAGCGATTAACGTGGTCGGGATGGAAAAGTCCATTTTCATCAGGGCTTGAAGCACATCTGTCACATATTGCCGAGAAAAAACGTAGGCTCGTGCCTCATCATCTTGTCCAGGCGACATGATTACAGGACTGGGTATTCTCTCTATTGTGTATCCGGGGAAAATTTCTTTTCTTGGCTTCCCGTCCCAGGCATGTGTGACGACATGCACAGACCATCCTTTTTGGGGAAAGCATTTGCAAATCTGCTCCAGACTATATTCAGCGCCACCCGGAGCATGTGGTGGAAAATATGGATTTACAAAAACAAATCGCAATGTTGCCTCATGAATACTCCTTAATCACAAACCAAAAACTTTCACGTCCTTCTCGACCATGGCGCCTCGCATGTAATATTGGCGTTTAAAGTAAGGAATATCCTCGCGGCCGAAGAAACTCATAAGCCATGATCTAAGATTGTACCTCCACAACTTACGTTCACCGACGCCCTTTCGTATTTCCACTTGATTCCCCCGTGCGAGATCGAGACTGCTGCGATGGGTAAAACAAAGGTGAAGACAGCGGAAGGATGACTCTTCCCAGCTTTCCTCGTCAAGCAATCGATGGATTGACATTTCACTGTAACCCGGCTTGAAATCAATGCGTCCGCCATGCAGTCGCTCCGGGCAGGGCGGTGGCCACGAATTGATCGCACCAAAATTATATAATTTCGTCATGGTGCGGCAGGGCGGGGCAAGGTAACCGCGCACCCTGTGTTGCCGGTTATCAAGGTGACACACATTTAGGGCATTTCCCAAGACTTTAAAGGTGTCATTGTAACGACCTGCTAACAAATCCGCTCGCAGGCGGCGCAACCCCTCCGGGTCGTAGACCTCATCGCCGTCCACACCGACAACCCAGTTCTGTCCATTTGCAAAATCCGCTATAAGTTCATGTGATTCCGAAGTATGATTTACAACACGATAATCGATTTTTGGCTCTGCTGCTGCGAGCCGTCTTACAATCTCCGGTGTAAGATCAGTAGAATGATGATCCGCTACAAAAATGCGGTCACAAAAATCCAGAATGTTACGTAGAACTGTCTCGATATAGAGGTCTTCATTTTTAATGAGAACAATCCCGATAATCTGTGGTGGATTCATCTTTATTTATTCCGGGGAGTGGCTATCTGATGCCATTGGCGGCTTTCCATACAAGCGACACAGACAGGATAATCCTTGATGAAGCCACGCGTTTGGCGCAATCTCGAATTGTAGCACATCACACAACGGTAATTGCAGCTGTTCGTCAGGCTTACCTTGATGATTTCCGGCCTGTCAAGAAAGTAGCTCACGATTTGTCCCTGCTGCATTCATCAACAAGGGCATCCAGCATGAGAAATTCACTCAGCCAGCCCCTGTGCCGAGCCTCGGCCAGTCGCGCCACTACCTGCGGCTCTTCCGGCAGACCTCTCAAACGTTCCAACTCCGAACGTATCCGCATAATCTGGAATCCAACCGGGTAAACATCTTCTCTTTTTGCCAGCACAGTGAGCTCGTCGGAAAACCAATTCCTCCCTCCAGGAAGATGCTGTAATAATTGGCAAGCATAGAACAAAAATGAGATACCTGCAGCAACGTGCTGCCGTCCACGGAAAGCACGTGTCAGCTGGTCCAGCGGTGGAGAGAAAAACCGACGGGCATCCTCAATCACCTGGAAACCATTAAGGAACAGGTTTGTGCGCAGGAAGCGATAATCCCAAAAGCGTACATGATGACCTTCACCGAAGGGACGATTGCCGCTCAGGCATGAGTAGAGACGGTAACCGGCAAAGCCGATATTGGGTGTGTTGACGAGCAGCATTCCTTCTGGCCGCAAGACAGTGTGAGCAAAGCGCAGCAGACTGTCAGAATCAAAAACGTGTTCGATGGTTGCCAGCGATACGACAAGATCAAAGGTTCCAGTGTGTTTGCTTGCTATTGCATCTACCGATTCCGAAGGGGCGTCGAGATCTACAGGCAGAATCTTAAAACCCAGTTCTTGCTGTCGTTTCAGGTGTGCAGGCGCGTAGTCCGCACAGGTTACTTTCATGTCGAATCGGTCACGGAGAATCTCTGAAAATTCAGCATTTCCCGCACACAAGTCAAGACAGTTAAGACCTGATAAACCCCTCCGCTGCATTATGACCGCCGCGCTTTTATACCATGGGCGTTCATAGTGCGTTGTCGCGCCGCGCAACTCTGCTACCCGTGTGTCATGCTCGGCTTTGCTCATGATATACGTTTCCTCGCAACCGTCATTCCCATCGAAAATTCAGGATCGAGCACTCCTTCCAAAACATCGAAGTGCTCCCCGATAAACGCCAGCACATCGCAGCGCTGCTGACGCCCTTGCATGGTATCCAAACCCCTTGCATCGCTGAGAATATAGTCAAAAATCAACAATCCTCGGGGTGACAACCATTCATAAAGCCGCCGCACTGTGTCGAGGGGACAGTTCAGATGCTCAAAAACCGTCTGGCAAACAATGGCATCCATCGGCTGTGTTGGTGGGTCGAGCTGAAAATTTTTCTCAGGTTTCAAGAGGATCGTCCGCACCTGCGGTAAACCCTGAAATTTGAATGCTGCATAATGAAAGGCAAGTGTCTGAATATCTGCAAGTAAGAAAGTACGGTCACGGACGTAAGGGCATAACTCTATCAGCCATGTCGTTACCGGCGCAGTGGCCGCTCCAAATTCCAGCATGCTGCGCCATTCACGACGATATTTTATCAGAATCTCTGCAGCACCGGCATCATCAAGCATGGACTCACGATAGGCCTGGTCAAAAAGCTGATAAATCAATTCCGGCTGCTGCCAGGCCTGCAAATGGATTTCCGCTTCCGCTTTTTCCGGCACGCAATTGTACTGAAAACGCAAGCGATAAACGCTTCTTAAAAAGAAAAAATCCTCCACTCCCCACAGGGGTCGGCCATGAAGAACATTCCCCCAATATTGTCGAAATTGATAGAACCATCCAAGATCAAGATGGATACGGCGAAACACTTGGCGGACAAGGCGCCGGTATCGATAAGGCACACAGGACATCCGATATAGTGGATCAAAAATGGAGCGATGCAAAAAAGGCGGCGTTCCGGAAAAGGAAGTCCAGTCTTCAGGGGGATGTTTCCGATAGAGTTTCGGGACATCTACCTGGAGGCGATCAAGGAAATTGTACTCGCAATGTGATCGATAAGGATCGTCAAAACCATTCATAGCCTACCCTATTGGAGCGCTTTATCCTTCAGTAAGATGTCTATTTTTTTTTGGTTCATCCGGTAAATGCGTGCTTGTGATAGTAACATCCTTTTATCTACAAAGGTTCAGTAGTGGAGATTCATTTAAACTGAGTATTGCGGATCGAAAGAGAGTACGAGATACCGCATTCCGGATCTGGATGCCGAGATTTTCCAAGCCGCCGCACGTCACCCGATGGAAGCAACCGCTTTGACCCGGATCTTCATTCAGCGCGCCGTGTCAGATAGGAAATCCCGGCCGCCGTGGTCCCAAACGAAGCCCTTGAACTGCCCGGCTGCAGCCGCGACGAGTTCCGCCAGGCAGGCATCCCGGCGTTGTCATGGCAGCGCCCCCTGCGCGGGGCGGGAATCCAGATACGCCCGAAGGCGCCGCACTAGGCTGCTCCGGTCTAGAGAGGCATCTGCTCCCGACGTCAACCAGTTCGGTAGTGGAGCATGGTGCATGGGTTTGTAGATGATCAGGCCGCGTGAGAGAAGTGCGGCCGCGTAACTGAAACTGCTTTTGGCCATTACCAGCACATCGGCAAGCACAAGGCTGTGGAAGGTGGAAAACAGATCTTCGTTCAGATGAAACTCGACACCGAATTGGCGCAACTCGCGGAAATCTTCCTCGGCCCCCTGCGAAAACACCCTTATCACAGATCTCCCACCCACGTCGTGAAGCGCGTCAACAATTGTCTGCAAGAGCGCCGCCGCGTCGTCGCTCCGCGACATCAGGTGCATCTTGTGTGTGAGGTCGCTTCCCCGGCGAAGATGCACAGCCACGTTCACAGCTCCCGGCGTGTAATGGCTGATGCAACCGTCTTTGGGGGCCGCGTGGTAGCGCTCGGCAAACCTCTGGCTCAGGCGAAGATACCGATGTGGATAGAGTTCTGCATAGGCATGGCAGTTGGGCAACGACCAGAAGCTGTCGCGGATCATCTGTTGTATTTCTGTCGGGCTGTTCACTCGGCGGGGCTCGCCTAGATCGTGGGCGACATCCCGCGCGGCCAATTCGCCTGCGCCCAGGCCGAGAAATCGCTCCCATTTGGCCGGCCAGTCGGGTTCGTTGGCGGGCGTGAAGTGCAGGGATGTCATGGGACTGTGAACGTACGTCAAGCCTTGACAATGTGCGTACAGCATCCCGGAAAGACGGGCCTGCAGTTGCGCTCCCAGGCCGTCCTCATTACCCGGGCACGTCACGTAACAACGGTCGGCGCTCAGCCAGCGCTGCTTGAGATAAACGGCGCGAGCGAGAACGCGCTCGGTCCACCACCACTGCAGCTTGTTGGATTCTTTTGCTTTTGGAGTCATGTTTTCTGTGATCCTCGCCAGCTACCGACCCATTCCCACAGCCAGGACCGCCCGTGGGTGGCAGGAATAGCTATGATAATAGTTCGATCACAAACATTGTTTCTCTCACCGGATGCTCGTAGCATGTTAACACAATCGGCGGAAAATTATTGAGCCCCAGATATCCGCGATTTCGATGATTCGTTCCGCTTTGCTCTTCATAAAATCATCCACCGCCCTACGGCAGGCCCAGTTGGATTCCTCGTTGTGGTAGTCGTGAACCATCAAATAGCCGCCTATGGACAGGCGGGGATAGAAAAACTCCAGCGCGCTAAACGTTGGTTTGTAGAGATCCATGTCCAACAGGACAAAGGCAAAACGTTCAGATTCCAGACTGGCAAAGGTCTCCGGTACACGTCCTTTTTTTACAACAAGGTTTCTTTGATCGCCTATAAAATGCAATACTGCTTCAACAGAGGTATTGCGGAAGCGGTTGTCCTTACTAACCTCCGGATCAAGGTCGTCCTTGTCAAAACCCTCAAAGGTGTCAAATAGGTAATAACGCCGTTCCGGCGCCAAACGGTGAATGAAACGACTGGCGTGCCCTTCGAAGACGCCTGCTTCTGCGAGCGCTCCGGGGATGTTCTCCCCATCAATCCTGCGAAGAGCCATGGCGATGGCCCCAAAACGATGGTAGTCGGAATATTCAACGATACTCTCATGGACTCCCCGATCAAAGGGCGGAAACTGCATGGACCGTTTATCGGCCCAACGCCGGTAGACAGATTTCCGGAACCACGTCTGCCGCTCAAGAAATCTCAACATGTATAATAATGGATTAATCACAAGAGAACTTTTTGGACCTGAAAGAATGAATGTGTACTCATGCAATGATTTTCTATCGATTTTGGCAAACGTTTCTCATCTGCGGCAGCATGAGACAAAGCTGCTCCAATCGGTCAGCGTATCGTTCGATTTGCCCATGCGCCGAAACATATCGAAGCGCCGTATCGCTCAGACGCTTCAACAGCTCCTGGTCGGCTGTAATTCTGTCAATCGTCACGGCCCATTCCTCTGGTTTATTGGAATGAACAAAAACAATATTTTCCATATCCCTCAAATAACGATGATCCCAAAGCCCCTCCGTTTTGGTGATGATCACCGGTGTCCCACAGGCCATACTCTGCAATGCAACACTCTGGCCCGAAGGTTGAAAAGACGGTTTCAACGGTATGACGGTACACAACGCCTTCTGGTATAATTCCCTCAATTGGAGATCAGATAAACCTGTATTCGTATATGATCCTCGTATCACTTCCACATTCGGGGGAATATCGGCGGGGATATCCCTCTCCGTAATAACTTTTATTCTCATATTGATAAGCTTTGCCACCTCAATCAACAAAGCATAATCTCGCTGAAAATCGTTTCCTACAGCCAATATGTAAGGATGCTTTTCATATGGACCATCATCCGGCTGCCAAAATTTCGTATCTACTCCAAAGGGGATCACTTCAACGGATTCATTCGGTACTTTGTACCTCTTTTGGATAATGGGTTTTTCTCCTTCACCAAAGAGGCATGAATGCATTTGAGCAAAAAGAAATCTGGTCAGATAAATTCCCATCTTGCTCTGATAATGATGTAGAAACCCACAGTGAATGCCGATGAGTGTACCACACCATTTTTTACGTAATTTTGTTGCTGCAAGAGCAAACGCAATTCCGGACTCGGTGCCTATAACAATATCAAAAGTATGAAGAAACGGAACAAGCCGCATTATCTGCCGGAAAAGAACAGGAGGAGCTTTGGGAGGCATCAGCCAAGCCTGGTTCATCAATCCCAGGAAAAGATGATCAAAAGTCAATTTGCCGGTCAAGTCACCTAATTCATAACATGTTACGTCATGCCCCCTGGCACGAAGCTCAAGAGCGCCATAAAAAAATTCCGTTGCCGCATGGCCGGCTAAAGCTTCATCAAAGCGTTGCAGACGCCCGGGGTGGAAAATATAAGCAATTTTCATTAGATGTTCTTCAAGGATTTCAGGATCAAAATATATTGAAGCACCACTTCTCTCATTTTTTCAAACCGTTGATGCAACAAGAACATAGACATCCACATGGGCATTGCCCCATGACATCCTGAACTCTTTACGATACCCAAATAAAGAAGGAGAAAGCTGAAACTTCTCTATAAGTTCGCGATCAACTACCAATCGATGAGTTACTAGCGGATATTCAATTACAATCACAGAAAATCTGGCTGACTCGATGAGCTCCTTTAGACCGATATCAGACAAATCTGGATCAGAAAAGTTGTGTATGTCGAAAGACGCCTTAGAATACTTAAAGAACGTTTCATGTCTAGACATAAGGACAGAGATTTTCCCCGTTGCATTGATATGT
>Ga0182017_10000382_pt1 | contig 34519 bp, 26 predicted proteins | sample 712E3DmetaG_FD_120492 | JGI IMG/M metagenome (GOLD analysis project Ga0182017, IMG submission 120492) | Permafrost microbial communities from Stordalen Mire, Sweden - 712E3D metaG | ecosystem: Environmental > Terrestrial > Soil > Wetlands > Permafrost | place: Sweden: Stordalen | collected... | reverse complement strand
TGGAGTGGATCAAGCACTTCAGCCTGGCGGCGGACCCCAATAACCCGAGCTTGTTGCTGTGGATCAAATATGTGTGGAACACGGACAACACGGTCGCCACGCGGACGGAGATCGACTACACGGTCAGCCCGGCGATGACGGCGGTCGTGACGTTCGGGTATGACGGCCGCAAGCGCTTGATCTCAGAGACACGTGTGGTGGACCCGAACGTGGTGGTGTGTGCACTGGCGTATACGTACGACCAGCTCGGCAATCGCAAGACGAAGCAGGACTACATGCCGGCCGGCCGGCTGACCGAGTACGTGTACGACACCGATCCGAACGTGTGGGCCGACCCGAACCACTTCGGGCTGGACCCGCAGTACCAGACGCGGAACAACCGCCTGCTGCTGTACCGGGAATACGACCCGAACGCGGCCGGCGGCAGTCGCCTGGTGCGCACCGTGCGGTATACTTACTACGTGACCGGGCACGTGAGCAACATCACGATCAAGGACGAGGACCCGAACGGCGGCGGGTCGCCGACCGACCCGAATAACCCCTACAACTGGTACCGCGACCTGGCCCTGTACTACACGATCAACGACGAGCTGTACCGGGCGGTCTGGGACACGTGGCGGGTTTGGCCGCCGACCGGCGAGTTGATCGACTACACAGCGCTGACCGCCCGCGACTTCGTGTGCGACAGCCCACGCGAGCTAGTGGCGGTGCAGGACCTGGTTTGGGGCACGGACTACTTCACGGGCACGGGCTGGGTGCCCGCGAGCCCGGAACGGCGGACCGACTACGTCGGCGAGCAGCCGTACCAGGACTATACGACCTGGGCGACCTGGGACGACCCGAACAGCCTGTGGACGGTGGAGACGGCGGAGACGCGGCGGCACCTGGGGCCGGCAGAGCAGCCGCTGGACCCGAACGACCCGAACGCGCCGCTGGGGACGCAGTGGCGGCACGGAGACTTGATCGCTTCGACGATGCTGGAGACGGATGAGGCCGGCGAGCCGATCTACCCGGGCACGGCCACCTCCGCTGTGCTCGGCTACACAGCGTTCGGCGAGCCGGTCTTCGACCCCAACACCGTTGCAACCCGCTATCAGTATGCTGGCGGCTGGGGCTACCACACCGGTCTGGCGGCGAACGATCCGAACGTGCCGCCGAACGATTTGCTGGGCCTGCGCGGCGTGAACCCGAGCTTGCCGGCGATCACGCTGCTGCACGTCGGTGCGCGGTGGTATGACCCGGCCATCGGGCGCTTCATCCAGCGCGATCCGATTGGGCTACGCGGCGGCTTGAATACGTACGGGTATTGTCGCTCCGATCCGGTAGTGCGGTTCGATCCGAAGGGGCTGCAGTCTGTGGCACCGATACCAACGGTTCCAGGTTATCCAGAACCGCCGGTTATGTGGCGCCCGCCAGTCTATGCACCGGATACGCCTTGGACGGGACCGGACAATATGCCTCGCAATTCGCGGGAGGCGGCTCACATTTGTTTCGCAAACTACGGCTTGGCCCAATGCCCAGGGGAGTGGGAGTACAGCGACGAGCCGCCGCCCTGGATGCGACGGCCCTGCCATGTCTGCGGGCAGCCTGACTGCCCGGGCCATATCGGCGGCACGGCGGCGCCCAAGCCCGTGGGGCCTCTCCGACCGTGGGAGATGGACCCCGGTATTCCGGTCTATTAGCAAGGTGTCCAGTTCCGCGCTTGCTGGCGCCCTGCTGGACGGCGCAGTACTGTCCGCGACCGTTGGGCAAAGCGAGTCGGAAGCTGACGAGCACCATCTTGCGGAGGCGCGCGATGCCATATGGATCCGTTCGGCGCGTCTTGGGGCAGTCATGAGCACGGCCATGCGGCGAGCGTCAGCACGGAGCATGGGAGGGGCGAGAGGCCCTACGCCGGGCAGCGCGTTAGTGCCACGTCCCAACACACGGGGCGGTGTGCGTCAAAGAGCGCAAAGGTGCCGAGCCCGAACGGCCCAACTCGGCCGGCGCGACGGGCTGCTATCGCTCGTGAGCGGGTAACGGGAGTCAAAGGGCGTGGCGCTGGAGCGGATACACGGAGACAGGAGAATCGTTCGGCTGTAGGGGGCGACCGGGCCCCGAAGTGATCCTTCGGGATGTAGATCGCCCGTAGCGAGCAGAGCTGTCAAGCAGGAGAAGTAGCAAATGCGGAGCACACTGGGCAGATCCGGCGATACCGATGGGAGCGGTGGCGACCCGAATCGCGCGGACGACGTGCGCCGGCCCGGCGGGTCTGTACCAGGAACCGCGCCGGGGGAAGCTAGTCTAGCACACACCGGCACGGGCGAGGGCCAACCGGGCAGTACGGATCAGCTGCTGCTCCTCGGGTTGACTCGGCGCGCAGCGCTGGCGGATACCGTTATCATGCTGATGTACCTCGTCGTCGCAGGAATGGCGTGTCGCGCGTGGTACTTCGCTCATGCAGGCGGCCCGAACGTCGACTTGTTCGCAACATGGCTGTTGCCGTGGCTGATGGCTGGAGTGGTCGGGTTGGCACTCGTCGCGCTCGTCACAAGGCACGCCGATCTTGGTGGCGCGGCTCTTGGCCTGTCTGGTGATGCCGTCGCTGGCCAGGTGGTCTGGGGGCTGGGCGGAGCGATTCTCGCGTGCGTTGGCTTGCTGGGATGGATTGCGCTGGAATGGACGGTGCGAAGCGTGTTACGCAGCATAGGTGTGGGGGTCCCGTGGTCCTGGGAGGCAACGTACCGCTTCGCCGAAGGCCTGCGTGGCGTGAGCATCGGCACGATCTTCGTGACGATGGGCGCGGGCGCAGTTGTCGAAGAGGCGGTATTTCGCGGCGTGATCCTGCCACGATTGCGTCGGGTGACGGGACAGTGGTGGTCTGCGATACTCCTGAACGTGCTGCTATTCGGCGCGCAGCACTTTGCTGGTGGTTTCGTTGCCATCGTCGGGACCGCCATCGTGTCGACGGTCTTCTGCGTGGTTTTCATCCGATCTCGCAGCCTCGGCGCGGCAGTGGTCGCGCACTTCCTCTATAATCTGCTACAATGCGTTATTGGTCGCTGGCAATCGGGAGGTGGTTAATCGGTAGGTCGTGCGTGTGCCTGAAGGTGTCGTGCGCAACCCGAACGAATACAGCTGACACGACGACGTGGCGTTATACTACTCGTTTAACCACGCGTTGCAGCACGCGGTGTGGGACCGGTGGCAGTTGGACCCGAACACGAACGAGTTTGTGCCGTACTCGGGGCACCTGCTGTGGCGGCGAGACTTCCAGTACGACTCGCCGCGGGAGTTGGTGCGCGTGCAGGATTACGCGCCGACGTGGGGCGACTGGGACCCGAACGGGCTGCCGGAGCAGCGGACGGACTATCTGGACGAGCAGCCGTACCGGGATTACACGACGCTGGTGGGGTGGGATGATCCCAACTTCGCGTGGACGCTCGAGACCACCGAGACGAAACGGTACCTCGGCGGCTTCGGGACGCACGCGGAGCAGACGGTGTCGGACGGCGAGACGCAGTTCCTGCACGGCGACCTGATCGCGTCCACGATGATGACGACGGACGCGGCGGGGAGCGTGGCCGTGGGGCCGGTGAGCTACACGGCGTTCGGCGAGCCGGTGTGGGCGGACCCGAACCACGTGCCGCATGTGGGGACGCCGTTTGTGGACGTAGCGACGCGGTATCAATATGCGGGCGGCTGGGGCTACGACACGGGCCAGCCGACGAATGAACCGAACGTCGTCTTGCCGAACAACCTGCTCGGCGTGCGCGGGGTGAACCCGAGCTTGCCGCCGATCACGCTGCTGCACGTCGGGGCGCGGTGGTACGATCCGAGCATCGGGCGGTTTGTGCAGAGGGATCCGATTGGGATTCTGGGTGGGCTGAATGTGTATGCGTACTGCGAGGGGCAACCGACGAATGGAACGGACCCGCTCGGTCTCACCGGCCCTGTTGACAAGGGCGGCGGAGAGCAGGGCTATGGGCCGTACGGCTGGCGCGGGCCCGGGCCCAAACCGGTACTTCCGCCCGCGCCCCCGCCGACGAGTCCGCCTCCCGGGCTTAAAGGTTTCCTGATAATCACCGGCGGCGACCACTCGTGGTTGGATGACCCTCTGAAGGTGGCAAAGTACTCGCGCATTTCGGCGCGCATCTCCGCAATTTGCATCACTGCCGCTTACGGGGGGCTCGTTGGTGGGCCCTGGCTTGGCTTGAGCGGCGCCGCCGGCGGCGCTGTCATCGCAAATTGAGGCGCAAAATCTGGGAACCGCGGTATGGGCTCAGACAACCAGTCGACGCAAAGCACCTGCCCAAGCTGTGGGGCACAGGATATCGTGCGTGTCCTTGGCTCGATGCGGCCGTGGTACCGAGCCAAGGCGCGCTGCATCGCGTGCAACTCGGTCTTCTTCGTTTCACGTGCGAGCTTTCTGAAGCTCCGAGAACCGAGCCCCCAAGAACTGGCAGGAGCTGGACTTTGTGAGCGATTGGGCTACATGTCAGACGCGAGCATGTCGGCTGGCCAAATCGTGGTTGCTTTCATTGGCGCAGCGCTCGGAGCAATGATCAGCTTCTGGTTCGAGCAGCCCGTGCTGATCCTACCTGCAATCGTAATTGCGTGGTGGCTCGGTCGTCTGGTTTTTCCCGGCCCACTACAGCGCCGGCGGCCAACGGCCGGCCTCTGCACATCGTGCGGCTACAGCCTTCGGGGCCTGCCCGCTGGGCACAAGTGTCCGGAATGCGGAGCCAGCAGCGAGGTGCCGCCCAAGTCTGAATAGCCGCCTCACGATTCCTTCGTTGCCCGTCGGCGCTGATCGGCGTCAGGCAGAGAGGCCTGACGCCATCGGGCTCGGTCTGGCAGGCGCGGCCACGAGGTTCGGCTATGACGGCCGCACGTGCCTGATCTCCGAGAGCCGCGTGACGGAGCCGAATAGTGTCGTGGTCTACGACCTGACGTACACGTACGACCAGCTCGGCAACCGCAAGACGAAGCAGGACTACATGCCGGCAGGCCGGCTGACCGAGTACGTGTACGACACCGACCCGAACGTGTGGAACGACCCGAACCAGTTCGGGCTGGACCCGCAGTACCAGACGCGGAACAACCGGCTGCTGCTGTACCGGGAATACGACCCGAACGCGGCCGGCGGCAGTCGCCTGGTGCGCACCGTGCGGTATACTTATTATGTGACCGGGCACGTGAGCAACATCACGATCAAGGACGAGGACCCCAGCGGTGGGGACCCGAACAATCCGAATGACCCGAATAATCCGTACAACTGGTACTACGATCTGGCGTTATACTACTCGTTGAACCACGCGTTGCAGCACGCGGTATGGGACCGGTGGCGGTTGGACCCGAACACGCAGACCTTTGTGCCGGACTCGGGGCAGTTGCTGTGGTGGCGGGAGCTGCAGTACGACTCGCCGCGCGAGCTGGTGCGCGTGCAGGATTACGCGCCGCGCCCAGGCGGCGGCTGGGACCCGAACACGCCGCCCGAGCGAAGGACGGATTACCTGGGCGGACAGCCGTACCGGGATTACACGACGCTGGTGGGGTGGGATGATCCCAACGGCGCGTGGACGCTCGAGACCACCGAGGTCAAGCGGTACCTGGGCGGGTTTGGGACGCATGCGGAGCAGACGGTGTCGGACGGCGAGACGCAGTTCCTGCACGGCGACCTGATCCGGTCCACGATGATGACGACGGACGCGGCGGGGAGCGTCGGCGTGCCGCCGGTGAGCTACACGGCGTTCGGGGAGCCGGTGTGGACGGACCCGAACCACGTGCCGCACGTGGGGATGGCGTTCCCGGACCTCGGGAGCCGGTACCAGTATGCGGGCGGGTGGGGGTACCACACAGGTCTGCCAACGAATGAGCCGAACGTCGTCCCGCCGAACGATTTGCTGGGTCTCCGCGGCACAAATCCGAACTTGCCGCCGATCACGCTGCTGCACATCGGCGCACGGTGGTATGACCCGGCGCTCGGGCGGTTTGTGCAGAGGGATCCGATTGGATTGCGCGGGGAGCGGAATCTGTATGTGTACTGCGGCGCCGAGCCCTTAGTCTCAGTGGATCCCAGCGGCTTGATTCTCCCGCCGGGCATGGGAGGCGAGTTCGCGCCCCCTGTGCATTTGCCGCAGCCGAAGGGCTTTATATTGGGGGGCGAGACGAAGGGTCCCGCCCACGTCGGACCCGCCTTGGGCGGTGGTGTGGACATCCCACTAAGCCCCGGAGACTCCCCGGGCCTTTTCCTTTTAGGAACTGTCTGCGTCGAAGTTTGGGATGTCGTGGGATTTGAATATGGCGGGATCGTCGGTAAGAAAGGTCACAACCAGCCGGGGGTCGGTCCGGTCATTGGGGGGCATCTGGGCCCGCTTTGGGTGCTGGGTGGATACGAGGCCGGGGACGGCGGATTCATCGCGGGTGGCGTTAGTATCGGGCCGTTCTTCGGTGGTGCGTATTGGTAGCACTATGAGACCGTCCATGCGCTTTCTCTGCAGCCTGATTTTCACCGCAATTGGTGCCATGGTGTTTGCCTTGGCCGGGTCTCATTGGACCGGTCACTGGGATGACACCGTGATTGGCATGGTCATTGCTGGGGTCGTCGGTCTGATTGGCCTTTCAGAGGTAGCGCAAGGGCTGCTCTATGGCGGCGCCCTGCGGACGGGGCGAACCGTTTCATTCCGCGCAAGCCTGAGCCAAGGCAGCACGGTTTGGTTCGCGAGGCATGTTGGAGCCAGGCGCATCGGAGTGCAGCTTTGGGCCGTCAATGAGTCCCCTCTTTTTCCGGGATTCGATGTGCGGTTCGTACTGCGGACGGTGCCCCCCGCCCCCGCGGAAGGCGGGAGGACGGTGCTCGCACGTTCGATGCCTCCGTGGTGGATCCGCAGCCGGCACGTGCGCCTGCACCGGCTCGTGCTCGGCGATCTAGTTCCCGGTGAGCAGTACGAGATAGGCGTGGGGCTTACCGATGCGGGGCCGTCGGAAGCAAGCTTGGTTGTGCACTCAGTCCAGACACTGGTGCTCGCTTGGCCTGCGCCGCGCGACGACGCGGACTAACGCATGGAGTCGGCCGTGAACGGTCTGCGACTACGACGGCGCCGGAGGGTTGGAAGTAAAGAAAAACGGGATCTGCATGAGTTCGAAGGGTGAGGGCGCGGCAGCACGCGACTTTTTCTCTCGGCACGCGCAAGACAGAGCATGGCTACGCCTGGGGCGACTGGCTGACCGAGTACGTGTACGACACCGATCCGAACGTGTGGAGCGACCCGAATTTCGGCCTGGATTCCCAGTACATGACGCGGAACAACCGGCTGCTGCTGTACCGCGAATACGACCCGAACGCCGCGGGCGGCAGTCGCCTGCTGCGGACCGTGCGGTATACTTATTACGTGACCGGGCACGCGAGCAACATCACGATCAAGGACGAGGACCCCAACGGCGGCGGGTCGCCGACCGACCCGAATAACCCCTACAACTGGTACCACGACCTGGCCCTGTACTACGCGCTCAACGACGAGCTGTACCGGGCGGTCTGGGACACGTGGCGGGTCTGGACAAATGGCGACGTGCTCGACTACACGGCGCTGGCGGCGCGGGCCGCAAAACCGGCGCGGGCCGGTCGTGGGACACGGTCCCGGCCGGGCTTCCGTACCGTTCGTCGGGTGAGAATCCCCCTCCTGACGTCTGTACTACTTCTCGCGTTCGCGTCTCAGGCCGTCGTCGCGCGGCAAGCCGTCCAGTTTGTCGTGCTGACGGCGGACGCCGCGGACCAGCAGCCGCCGCAGATCCACCTGGCCTGCTCGGCGGATGGATGGGACGTTCGCGGGCAGCCCCTGGACCGCGTCGCGCCGGGTCTCTACGCCGCGACGTTCGAATTCGAGCGCGGGATCGAGCTGCAATACAAATTCACGCGGACCGGCTCGTGGAGCAGCGTCGAGAAGGGCGCGGACGGACGCGAGCTGGGCAACCGCGTCCTCAAGCTCGACCCCGGCGTAAGCGAGCAAGTCGTCGTCTGCCGCGTCGAGAGGTGGGCCGATCGGCCCTTACCGTCGCAGCGGCGCGTCACGTTCGCAGAGTCGCCGGGCAGCGAGTCGGCGACGGCGCCTGCGACCGCGCCCACGTCGCGGGCCAGTACGCTGACCGGCGACATCCGCTTTCACTTCGCGTTCCACGCGCCGCAGTTGGGCAACGACCGGACGCTCATCGTGTACCTGCCGCCGGGGTACAACGAGCACGCCGACGAGCGCTATCCGGTGCTGTACATGCACGACGGCAACAACGTCTTCGACGCGGCGACGTCGTTCGCGGGCGAGTGGAACGCCGACGAGACCGCCCAGCGGCTCATCGGCACGGGCAAGCTGCCGAAGCTGGTCATCGTCGGGATCTACAACACGCCCGAGCGCATCGCCGAGTACACGCCGTTTCGCGACGCGGAGCACGGCGGCGGCCGGGGCGACGCGTATCTCGCGTTCGTCGTGGACACCGTAAAGCCGTTCATCGACAAGACGTACCGCACGCAGCCGGACCGGGAGCACACGGGCATCGCAGGCTCGTCGCTGGGCGGGCTGATCTCGCTGTACGCGGCGTGCAAGTACCCGAACGTGTTCGGCTGCGCGGGCGTCATTTCGCCGGCGGCGCTCGCCTGGGCGAACGGCGCGATGCTGACGTACGTGCGCGAGCACAAGCCGGGGCAGCCCGTGCAGCTATGGATCGACGTTGGTACGGAGGAGGGGGGCGAGACACCCGGCGAAACGCGATCGCCGGTCCGCGAGTGCCGCGAACTGGTGCGCGCGCTGGAGGCCGCTGGGCTGCGGCCGGACGCGGATTTTCACTACGAGGAAATCCGCGGCGGGCAGCACAACGAGGCCGACTGGAGCCGGCGGTTTGACCGGGTGCTGCTGTTTCTCTTCGCGCCGAAGCCGGGCTCAGGTACCGCGCCCGCGGCGGGCACCGGGGCGACGGGCGGACCGACTTAGGAGGTCGTGTCTACGCTGGAGCCGGGCGGGAAACTCTTGAAGGCCGTACTGGAATCGACTTGGCCCTGCTGTGCATCCTGGATGGCGGCCAGGAAGTCCTTGCGGAACTGCTGGGCGTCCACGCCGAGGGTTTGCAGCATCTGCATGAAGGTCTGGCGAGCGGAGTCGTCGGCCGCAGCGGACTGGCTTGCGGCACCAGTACGATTGTCGCTGCCGGGAGGGGCGGACCCGGGCTGGCCGTCGGCGGGCGGCGTGCGCGGGGTGATGTTATTATCTTTGAAGAACTTCTCGATGGCGTCCTGGATCACTTTGTTCGGATCGGCCGACGTGTTCGACTGCGCGGCCTGCAGAGCGCTCGTGACCGCCGCCTCGAGCTTCTTGAACATCGCGCCGTGGCCGTGGTGGTGATGGTGCGTACCCTGCACGGCCTGGTCGGTGTTGGACGCCGTGTCGGCCGTGGGCGCGGCGTTCGCGGCGGAGGTTGCGGCCGTCGCCTGCGACTGCGTCTCGGCGGCGACATTCTGAAGCATTTGGAGCAAGGTTGGATTGACCGGGCTGCTGGCACTGATTTGCGACATGGGGGTTCCTTTCACTCAAGGAGGACCGGGACGCCACCCGTGTGCGCGTCTCTGGCGTTGCAGTCGTGTATCGGTGAAGAAAACCCACAGGATAAAGCCCCACGGCCGGGCCGCTCGGCCGGCTGCACGCCGACGCCTCTGGGTCGCGACTTTAGCGGCTCAAGTGACTTTGCAGACGCATTAGTGCGCGTCTTTACATTCTGCTGACAGAGGGCGGTCCTGCGACCGTGACGACGTGCGCGGCGCGCGTGTGCGCGCCGGTACCGGTCGGTTGCGGACGCGGTCGTTCACGCAAGGCCCGTGCTGCGCAGACCGTGGCTGGGATGCTGCGGTAGCCCCCGGGGCGTGACGCTAGCTCGCGGAGGGCGTGTCGGGCCGCCACTCGACGCGTGGGGCGTCGCCCCAGAGTCCGTCGAGGTCGTAGTAATCGCGGTGCTCCTCGTCGAAGAGGTGGATCACGACGTCCACGTAGTCGGCGAGGACCCAACTCGTGCTCGCTGTGTGGGTCGTCGAAAAGGGCCGCCGGCCGAGCCCGCGGGCGTAGTCCTGGACGGCGTCAAGGACCGCCCGCATCTGCCGGTCCGACGTGCCGGTCCCGATCACGAAGAAGTCGGCCAGCGCGCTGAGCCCGCGCAGGTCCAGCACTTGGATTTGCTCGGTCTTCAGGCTGTCCGCCAGGCGCGCCACCGCGACGGCAAAGTGGAGGGCGTCCTCCTCACCCGCGTGCCGCTGAGTGTCCGTGTGCCCGGCCGACTCCGACGATGCCTTCGCGTCCCTCATCGCTCCATTCTACGCGCAACCCGGCCGGCCGAAAACCGCACGCCGCCCCCGGACTGGACACCCGGCTGACCTTGCGAGCCCACGCGCAACCGGCGATAAAGCCCGACATGGACGCCGATCCCACCCTGCCGTCGCCCCCGTCGCCGCCCGCGACGCTGGTAGCACCCTCCCCGTCGCGCGGCGTCCTCGTCGGCCTGGGGCTCGTGCTGGTGGTGTTGGTGTATGTCGCGGGCGCCCCCAGCCTCGACGCCCCTTGGATCGTGGGCGACGAGTTTATCTTCATCGTCGACAACCCCGACGTGAACCCGGCCGCCGATCCCGACCGCGAAAACGTGCCCCTCGCCCGCCGGCTGGCCCGGGTTTTCAGCACCGTGCAGGAAGACCTCTATCAGCCGCTGCCGATCGTCACGTACGCGCTCGAGTGGAAGCTGACGGGCGGCGCGCCGCTCAGCTTCCGCCGGACCGACGTGTTGCTCCATGCGTTGAACGCTCTGCTGCTCTGGTGGGTCCTGGCTGCCTTTCTGTCGCGGCTGAAAGACCCGCGCCCCGCCGCGGCGGCCGTGCTGGCCTGGATGCTCGCGCTGCTCTGGGCGCTGCACCCCATGCTGATCACCGCGTACGCGGGCGACATGGGCCGCACGCACTTGATGTCGGCGACGTTCGCGCTCCTGGCGCTCGGGCTCTACCTCTCCTGGATGTCGCGCGGACGAGCCGTGGTCCTGGTCGGCGCGCTCGTCGCTCTCTTGCTGGCGATGTTGTGCAAGCCGATCCCCGGATGCGTGCTCCTGGTGATCGTGCTCGAAGCCGCCCGCACTGGCTGGCGCCGGACCGCGCGCTCGCCCCAGGTGTGGATCGCCGCGGGCATCTGTGCGGTCTTTGCCGTCGCGACCTACTGGACCAGCCGCGAGTCGGGGCTAATAGAGGACGCGTCCAAGGGGCTCTTCGGCGACCCGGTCGCCCGCAGCGCCCTGGCCGTCTGGATCTACTTCCGCGATCTGCTCGCCCCATCGTGGCTGTCGTTCTGGTACCTCCCCGACCCGCGGACGGGATGGGGATACCCGCTCGTCTGGCTGGGGCTGGGCCTAGCGGCGGCCAGCGCGGTCCACGCCGTCCGGGCTTGGCGGCGACCCGACACGCGCTTCGTGACGGTCGGCTGGGCCTGGTGCTGGGCGCTCCTGCTGCCGGTTGTCGGGCTGATCGGAGCGCGCGAGTCGGCCGCCGTCGACCGCTACTTCTACCAGCCCCTCATGGGCGTCATGGCGGTCGTAGGTGTGCTCGTGGTCCGCACGTTGGGGGCCCGCCGCGCCCAAACGCTCCTCCGTATCACGCTGCCGATCGGCGCGGTGCTCGCGTTGGCGATGCTTGTTTGGGACCTGCCGCAGTGCCGGATCGCGCGTAGCCCCGTTCGCAGGGCCAGGCGGCTGGTCCAGCTTAACCCCGGCGACCCCCGCGCCCTGGAAGCCCTGGCCGTCGCCTATGATTTCGCCCGTACCCATCCCCTGCCGGCCGACGAGGCGGCGGATTTGCCCGGCGGCGCCAGCCAGTTCGCCCACTTCGCCTCTTTGGCCCACGACGCGGCGACCCGGGCGGCCCACACCGCAGACCTCGCCCGGTTTTTCCCCGGCCCCGAAGACCTGGGGCCGTTTCACCGCCGGCTTTCCTATCGGTTTCTATTGCTTGGAGACGCCCAGCAGTCGTTTGCACAGGCGGAAGAAGCTCGGAAGCTGCTGCCGGACGAGTTCGTGACCTGGAAACGCCTCGCGCACGCCTACCAGGCCCTGGGCCGGCTCGACGAGGCCCGCGCGGCCTACGAACGCTGCGAGCAGCTCCTGCCCCCCGACCCGCCGGAGCTGCGGGCGGCTCATTACACCGACTACGCTACGCTGCTGATGTACGACTTTGACCGGGATGCGGAGGCCTGTCCGAAGTTCGCCGCCGCCATCGCGACCAGCAAGCCCCCGCTGGAGGCGAAGCTCGGGCTGGCGGTCTGCCAGATCCGCTACGGCCAGGGCGCGGAGGGGTTCCGGCTCCTGGTGGACGTGCTGGAGGCAATCCGCCGCCAGGGCGCCACGCCGCAGACCCAGTTGCGGGCCGGGCTGGCCCTCGGCGAGTACCGCCTGCGCAGCCACCACTGGGACGAGGCGTTCGGGGTCTACGATGCCCTCATTCGCGACAATCCGACGGACTACACGGCCCTGCGCGGGCTGCAGGAAACGTGCCTGCAAACCGGCCGGCTGCGCGACGCCGTCCTCGCTTGGCAGGATGCAGCGGTCCGCGCCCCGGACCGGCGCGAGTTCAACTCGTTCCTCGTGTGGAGCCTAGCCCTGGCTGACAACCCGTCCGCCGCGCCCGCCGCCGAGGAGCTTCTGGCCAAGGATCCTGACAATCCGCTGGCGTGCTTCGCGCTCATGCTTACGGAGGCCAAGGCCGGACGCTTCGACGAAGCAGTGTCGTGGATCCGGCGGGCACCTGCGGGCACGCCCATCCCGAAGGCGCGTGAATTCGAGCGCGCCGCCGCGGCCATCCAAGTCTTGACCCCCCAGAAGGACCTTCCGCCCGACGCGACCCTCCTCCAGGCGGCGATCTACCTCGCTGGCGATTTCCCGGCCGCCGACCGGTCACGCGCCCGCCAGATCGTGAGCGACTTGCTCGCCGAATCCCCTCCTTCGCGCTGGCGCCGGCTCGCCGAAGAGCTTCAGTCCGAGCTATCGGACCTGGCGCCGGCGCCCTAGCGCTGAAAATCTGAATCTTTCCTAGATTTGCGCGCAGATGCTGTTGAAAGTGCCGACGCCGCTGTTATACTGAATGTTGGCGGTAGAGTGTCCTGGAAAATGCAAAGCCGCCGAAGCGACGTAAGTGCTTCTCAGAAAGTAATTTGCTTCCACTCGCTGCGGCACCCTCAGACCGCGCCAATACCCACAGGGTGCCGCACGCCTTTTTTATGGGGAACTGACGCTTAACCTAACATTTGCAGAACAAGTCCGGCCCGCGTCGCGCTTGAGTGCCCGCTCGCCGCGCGCCACTGGCACCGCTGCCAAGCTATAATTCCGCCCGTGAACACAATGCCCTCGCGCCCGAAATCCGTACGGCGCCGACATCCGTGGTTGTTCGCGCTGCCCACCGGCGCGCTGCCGCCCAGCGTCACATGCCGCGGGCAAAGCTACCGGCTCATCGACACCTTCAAGCACGACTTCTTCGCCGCGACCGGCCTCTACCAGGGACCCGACACGCGCGCCGTCCTGAAGGTCGGCCGCACCAACGATCTGCTTTCGCTTCCCATGCGCTGGTCCGGACGGCTGCTCGCCCGCCGCGAGCTGCGCCTCTACGAGCGGCTCCAGGATCTGCCGGGCGTGCCGCGCCTCATCGGGCCGGTCGGCGAAACGGGTTTCATGCACGAGTTTGTGCCGGGTCATCCGCTCGCGCGCCGCGAGAACGTCTCCGACACCTTCTTTGACGACCTGCTCGCGCTCGTCCGCGCAGTGCACGCGCGCGACGTCGCCTACGTGGACTTGAACAAACGTCAGAACGTTCTCGTCGGCGACGACGGCCGGCCGTACCTGATCGACTTCCAGATTTCGCTCTGGCTGCCGCCCGTCGGATGGCGCGCGTGGCGGCCGGTGCGCTGGCTGCTGGCCCGCTTTCAGCACGCCGACCTGTATCACTGCCTCAAGCACAAACGCCGGCTCCGCCCCGATCTGCTGACCGTCGACGAGGCTCGCCGGCTCGCCCGGGTGAGCATCTGGATCCGGCTGCACCGCGGGCTTACCCGCCCGCTGACGAAGCTGCGGCGACGAACGCTGCGCCGCTTGCAGGCCGACGAGACCGTCCCGGTCGCCGGCTCGTCCGCCAAATAGCGCCCGACTGGGGCGGCCCCCTTGCCTGCGCTGCCGCTCAGACACTCGACTGCTTGGAACTGACGCGGCTCCGCATTACAACATGCGCGTTCGCGGCGTGCCGGTCGGAGACAGACCGCCGGCGTCACGCGCAGCCGTACGCCGCTAGCCTGAGGAGACGCGCCATGTCCATTCCGCCGAATCCGCCGCCCGCCTATCCCCCGTCCCCAGGCTATCCGCAGTCGGGCGAGCCGTATCCCCAGACGTTTTCCGCCCCGCGCACCGGCTTGGCCACTGCCGCCCTCGTGCTTGGCATCATCAGCCTTCCCACGACCTGCGTGTGCATCGGCCCGGTCGTCGGACTGGTGGCCGTAATCCTCGGAATTGTCGCGGCAGCCCGCGCGGGCAGCCAGCCGGTCGCCTACGGCGGCCGCGGCCGCGCCGTCGCCGGGATCGCCACGGGCGGCGTGCCCGTCGTTCTGCTGCTGGTCGTGCTCGTTGTCGCGTCGCTCAACCCCGGTGCGTTCAGGGCGAGATTATCGAAGTTGTTCAGGGCCACTCAGGCCGCTGCGAACCTCCAGAACGTCGGCACGGCCCTCAATGCGTACCAAGCGACGTATCAGGAGTACCCGCCGGACCTGGCGACCCTCGCCCGCAGCACGCCGATCCAGGCCACGCCGCTGCCTGGCGCCAGCAGCGATCCCACCGCCGGGGTCTGGTACGTCGCCGGCGTGAAGGCGACCGATCCGCCTGACTGGATCATCGCCTACGCGCCTACCACGGTGTGGCGGGGGTCCGTGGTCATCGTCCTGCGCGTCGCCGGCCGGCCGGACGTGCTGGATCAGCCCCGCTTCGACGAGGCGCTGGCGAAGTTCAAGCAGGCGTATGAGTCGCGGCGCGGCGAGCCGCCCACCATCCTGCCGCCGCCTGCCGAGCCCGGGTCGCAATCGTCCGAGAAGCCGTGAGCAACATGCTTGCCTTATCGCGTAGCAAACTGGGGAGCAGACATGTCCCACGCGGCGCTGGATGAGTTTGAACGCGCCGACCTGAATGGCGCCATCGAGGGTCTGTACGCCGCGTTCTCAGGATACGGGGTGGACTTCCCGCTCTCGGCGTGCGCTCTCACAGTCTCCCCGGAAGACCAGCAGTGGCTCGCTTCCAAGCCGCTGCGTGAGCTCGGGCCGTACGATCTGGCGTTCTACAGCTTCAAGGCCATCACCACCTTCGGTACGGTGGCCGACTTCAAGCACTTTCTGCCGCGGATCTTCGAATTAGTGGCCACCGTTCCGGGGTATCCTCGCAACCCTGAGATCGTGGTGGGCGGGAAGCTCGCGTACGCCAACTGGCGCTCTTGGCCGGAGACCGAGCAGGTGGCGGTCGAGCGTTACTTTCGCGCCCTGTGGCGCGACACGCTCGCTCAATTCCGTAGCGTGCTCTTCGCGGACGAGTGTTTGGGGTGCATCGCGCAGGCCGTCGAGGAGTTGGGTCCGTTTCTGCGCTACTGGGAGGCCGCCGTTGAACGGGATCAACCCGCGCGACTGCACCTGGCCGAATACGTGTGCGGGGTCGTGGGTTGTTTGCGCGAGGGCCGCGTGGTGGGAGCTTTCTGGGAGGACCACCCGGAGCGCTCGCGGCAAGTTTCGACGTGGCTTCTCAGCCCGGTGATGGCATCCAAGGTTGAGCGGTCGTTTGACGACTTCGTTCGCGATCCCGAAGGGGCGGGTTGGGAGTTCATGCTCAAGCAATACCAGGAACTCCGTGGCCGGCCGGGCTGAACCTCTGGCGCAGACCGGCGTTCCGCGCTGAGTCCGAGCCCGCCTGCGCTTGCGCTAGTGCTGTGAACCAGCTATAGTACCCCACGCCATGAGCGACCAGATTACCGATCGAAAAGCGAAGCTCGAGAAGATTCGCGCCCTCGGTGTTGACCCCTACGGCGGGCGATTCGAGAGCGTCACAAAGAACGCCGCCATCCGCGCCGCCAGCGAGCCGCTCAACATCGAGCCCGGACAGATCGTCGAAAGCGACGCCGCCAGGTTCCGCGCCGCCGGCCGCGTCGTGCTCTACCGCGACATCGGCAGCCTGATCTTCATGACCGTCCGCGACTGGACCGGCGACCTGCAATTCGGGGTTTCCAAGAAGATGCTCCAGGGTGGCGCCGGCGTCTCCCCGGGTGGTACGAACGTCTTGCCGGGTAGCGCGGGCGTCTCGCCCGCCGTCGGTGGCGACACCACCTGGAAAGTCGCCAAGCTCCTCGACCTCGGCGACATCGTCGGCATCGACGGCCGGCTCGGCCGCACGAAGACCGGCGAGCTGACGCTGTGGGCGTCGCACTTCACGCTGCTCAGCAAGGCCGTCCGTCCGCCGCCAGAGAAGTACCACGGCCTGACGGACGTCGAGGCCCGCTATCGCCGCCGCTACGTGGACCTGTTTGCCAGCCCCGAATCGCAGCGCGTCTTCGTGCTGCGCGCCAGGATCATCGACTACGCCCGCGACGTGCTGCGCCGCCGCGGATTCATCGAGGTCGACACGCCGGTGTTGCAGCCGATCTACGGCGGGGCGGCGGCCCGGCCGTTCGAGACGCACCACAACACGCTCGACATGAAGCTCTATCTGCGGATCTCGCCCGAGCTGTACCTGAAGCGCTGCCTGGTCGGCGGGCTCGAGCGGGTCTACGAGTTCGCGCGCTGCTTCCGCAACGAGGGCATCAGCCCGCGGCACAACCCCGAATTCACCATGCTGGAGCTGTACCAGGCCTACGGCGATTACCACGACATGATGGACATCACGGAGGAGATCATCGCGGGGGCGGCGCGGGATGTGATCGGGTCGCTGAAGATCAAGTTCGGCGAGCGGGAGATCGACTACACGCCGCCTTGGCCGCGGCGGCGGTACACGGAGCTCTTCGCGGAGCACGTCGGCTTTCCGCTGACCGACCTGGCGAAGGTGCGGGTCCGCGCGCGGGAGCTGGGGATGGAGGAGAAGAAGCTCGACGATGTGGTCGTCATCAGCAAGGTCTTCGAGCACCACGTCGAGCCGCATCTGGTCAATCCGACGTTCGTGATCGACTATCCCGCCCCGCTGTGCCCGCTGACGAAGCGGCACCCGCAGGACCCGCAGCTCGCGCTGCGCTTCGAGCCGTATATCAACTCGATGGAGATCGGGAACGCGTACAGCGAGCTGAATGACCCAGCCATCCAGCGCGAGAACCTCGGCGCCCAGCTCGCCGGCGAGGGCGACGAGACGATGCGAGTCATGGACGAGGACTTTTGCGAAGCGTTGGAGCACGGCATGCCGCCGGCGGGTGGTCTCGGCATCGGCATCGACCGGGTGGTGATGCTACTGACCGGCTCCCCGAGCATTCGCGACGTGCTGCTGTTTCCGCTGCAGCGGCCGGAGTGCCGCTGAGGAATGGGTGGGCGTGTCAGGCGACCCCAACAGCAGGAAACACGCCGGAAGGACCGGGACCATGTCCGCCCTTGGCTTCACGAGGCCTCGCGCCTCTGGCTGTGTGGACCTAACCAGCGCATAGCGGCCCATCACCAGGGTCCCCGAAGCGAACAGCTCCCCGCCCCGAGCCAGCATGACTCGCGTCGTCTTGCGTCGTCCGCGAGAGAAACCCATTATAGTCTATAACATAGTCCGCTTGGCGCCTGGGCTGCGCCCGCTAGCATCGCTTACATGAACGCGCAAGGAGCAGTCGACGATCACGACACGGGACCTCAGACGGCCACGCTCCCATGAAGCGAATGAAGCTGATCCAGCACTTGGCTACGAACGGATGTGCCCCACTCCGCGAGGGCAAGAGGCACTCGATCTACATCAACCTTGCGAATCGACAGACCGCCCCGATACCGCGCCACGCGGACATTGATTCGTGGCTGGCATTGAAGATCTGTAAGGAACTCGGCGTCGAGCCCCCGTCGGAACGCTAACCCGCGATCGGCACCGTCTCGACCTCTGACGTCCCGGTGCGCTCGCGTAGCGCCATTTCCCGCCGCGCCGCCATCAACTCATTGAGCGCATCGAGCACGTTCTCGCGGGCTTCCTCCCTGGTCCGGCCCTGCGAGAAGGCGCCGGGCACCTCCGGGATGGTGGCGATCCACCAGCCGTCCTGGCCGAGCTCGAAGATGATGGTCAACTCGTTGGGCATCGCACGTCCTTCACACTTTACATTCTATCGACCACCCGGGCCGCCCGGAAGCGAGTTTGTCGAACCGTCGGAGCGGGACGCCGATAACGGGGCGTTGGACGGGCTCCGCCGTGATCGGGGACGGCCGCGCTGTGCGACGTCGCGCGGGTTCGTGCACCGGCTTGAAGCGCTCCACGTTGAATCGCCGTCCGTCGTGCGGCACAATGCGCGCTCCGTACGCAAGCGCCTTGTGCCACGGCTGTATCCGCAGTGCCCCCCCGCAGAATACCCCGCTGACGCACGGCTCACGGAGCAGCGGCACGCGCCTACATCCGCTCGATCACCTCGATGCCCAAGAGCCCCAGCCCGAGCCGCAGAGTGCGGGCTGCGAGGTCGCACAGCCGCATCCGGCTTAGCCGCGACGCGTCGTCCGCCGCCGCCAGCACCGGGCACGACTCGTAAAAGCGCATGAAATCCGCCGCCAGATCGTACAGATACGTGCACAACACGTGCGGCGTCAGGTCGGCCGCGACCGCGTCGATCGTCTCGCGCAGCCGCGCGAGCCGCAGCGCCAGCGCCCGCTCGGCCGGATGCCCGAGCGCGAGCGTCACGCCGGGCGCGTACACGTCCGGCGACCCGATCCGCTCCGCCGCCTTGCGATAGATCGAGCGGATGCGGGCGTACGCATACATCATGTACGGCGCCGTGTTCCCCGTCAGCGCCAGCATCTTGTCCCAATCGAACACGTAATCGCTATTGCGATCATTCCGCAGGTCGGCGTACTTCACCGCGGCGATGCCAACGCGCCGAGCGATCTCGCGCTGCTCTTCCTCGCCGACAGAACGGTCCGCAGTGTCGTCCTTTTCGTCCCGCCGTTCTTCCGCCGCCGCGGCCCGCTGCTGGAGCAGCTCCAGCGCCCGCTTCTCCGCCTCATCCAGCAGCTCGCGTAGCTTGACCGTGCCGCCTTCCCGGGTTTTCAGCGGCCGGCGATCGCCGCCCAGGACGCTCCCGAACGTGACGTGTTCGACCCGCACGGCGTCCGTGATCCAGCCGGCGGCGCGGGCGCACGCGAAGAACATCTCGAAATGCAGCTTCTGCCGCGCGTCGGTAACGTAAATGACGCGCTGCGCGCCGACGCCGCCCGACAGGAACCGCAGCTCCTTGAGCCGGAACCGGATCGCCGCCAGGTCGGTCGTCGCGTAGAGGTACGCTCCGTCCGACTTCTGCACGATCATGCCGAGCTCTTCGCCGTCGGGGTTCTTGAACAGCGGCTCACCCTTGTCGTTGTAGAGATACACGACGACCGCCCCCTCATGGTCGCGCACCTCGCCGCGCACTCCCGTCCCTTCACGGGGGGAACCGCCGGTCGCACCGAACTTCTCGTGCAGCCCCTGCAGAACTTCCTGCAGGCGATCTCTGCGGTCGTTGTTGCCGCCAAGGCTGTAGAAACTCTCCCCGCGCACGTCCTCGGCCGTGAGCAGCACGCCGAGCGGACCGTAAATGCCCTGGCAATAGGCAAGCGAGATATCACGGGCCTTCTGCCACTCGGTCCGCTCGTACACATCGCCGGCCTGGAGCATTCGTGTGACCTTGCGTGGAATGTCCTCCAGGCGTTCCTCGGTACGATCGCGGTTGGTGACCGTCGCACCAGTACCCTCTGCTACCGTGACGAGCGTCTGCACGAAGACGTATCCCAGTTCCAGCTGCTCCAGCGTCACCGCCACACCAGAGAGAGCGTCGAGGCTTTGGTCCTGCAAATCTTCCGACCACTCACTACAGATCGGCTGCAGAGCCTCTCGTCGAGCCTCGACCGGGGCGTCGGAGAGTTTTCTGAGCCGCTCCTGGAGCGCGCGCACGGCATCCAACGACGCCCCGCGGCCTACACGCGCGCGGATGTACCAAAGGCCGAGGATTACGGCGCCCATCTGCGTCCCCCAGTCGCCGATGTGGTTCTGCCGGACGACCTCATGCCCCTCGAACGCCAGCACGCGCGCCAGCACGTCGCCGATGATCGTGCTGCGCAGGTGCCCGACGTGCATCTGCTTCGCGATGTTCGGCTGCGAGTACTCGACGACGACGCGCTGCGGCTGTTCCACCGGCGACAACCCCACGCGGTCGGTCAACGGCCAGGCGACACCCGGGTGCCACTGCTCTTGAGCAGTGCCGCCGGCCGCCAGGGAACCCGTCGCTTGCGCTCCGGGCTCTGACAGCGGTGCGGGAATCTCGCCCAGGTATTGTGCGAGCAATCCGTCCTTCAGCCGGATGTTGATGAACCCCGGCCCCGCGATCTCCAACGGCTCGGCGATGTCGGCAAGCTGCGGCTCGACCGCGTCCTTGATCCGCTGCGCCACGTCGCGCGGCTTCGATTTTAGCGTCCGCGCCAGCGACATCGCCACGTTGCACTGGTAATCGCCGAACTTCGGATCGCCCGCCGGCCGCACCTGCGCGTCCGCCGTCGCAACCGGAACCCCAGCCACCGCCGCCACCGCGACGGAAAACTCATGCACCAGCAAGTCTTGAATGCTCATATATCTCATCGCAGTGAAACAGCTATCCGCGGCCTTGTGCCGAGGGCGCACGCTCGATGCCCTCCGGAGCCGCGTTGGCCCGGGCGAGGCGCGCCAACTCGTCGAAGAACCGCTCCTGCCGGGCGCGCAACCAGCGCGTCGGCCGGTAGTAGACGAGCAGGAACAAGACCAGAAGCAACGCCGCGCACATGCCGCCGAAGATGAACCCCGGCCGTACCGGGACAAGCCACACAAGACACCCAGCCACACCGGCGGTGAGAGCGACGGCGAGCACCCAGACCGCGCCGCGGCCCCAGAATGCGGCGTGGTACTGCAACAAGGGGCGCCACCACCCGGGCTGGCCCGTCAGCCGGCGAACACGCCGAAACGAGATAACATCAATCACCACGAAGAACACCACCAACGGCACGACCTGCCACGCAACCACGACGCGGAACTGACTGGTCCCGAGGGCGAGCGCGCCCACCACCATCATCATCATCGTTACGGCGACCAGGGCCCAGCTCTGCCCCTTGACCGCGGCCCGCAGCTCCGTGAGTCGCCGGTCCGCCGATCCGAGTTCGCGCAGGAGGTACTGGCGCGCATAGATAAACCCGCACTCCGGACACCGCAGGACCTCGCCCGGCAGCCCGCGCAGCTTGTAGCTGCAATGCGGACAGGCAAGGTCAATCTCCGGCGGCGCGCTCATGCGACCAAGGTAAGCACGGCCAAGGCACGTGTCGAGACCGCGCCCCAGCGCCAGCCTCCGCGGGGCGAGCGTCATCCCCGTGGGCCAGCAACGACGGCCGCGTCTCTTATCACCCGATCATGCGTCCTCACGCAGAATCCGCCATTCTTGCGCACCACCCGCCCCAGCCCGCCACCGGCGCGCTTTTCTCTCCGCCGCCACGTTTCTTGGTCTATACTATCTAGTGATCATGACGCTCGCGGCTCGCGCGCCCGTCGCCTGCGAACGGAGAGCTTGTACCCCGAGCCGAGGACGCACCTGCCCGCGGCGTTACTCGGTCGCTCTTCGTGCGCCTCTGTTTCAAGAGTCTCATTTGCGCCCCCTACAAACATGATACTCTTGATACCATTCGGCCCACGCCCTCCAGTCCTGCGTATTATTGGACGCCCGCCGTGCCCCTCGATACTCTTGACCGGCCCAACCCCCGCGCGTACCGTCGCCGCACCCATGCAAACTTGGTCCCGGAAACCCGACCGCGTCCAACTCGGCGTGACCGAACTCGGCGGCTAACTCGACGACGTGCGCTTCCACACCGACCGCGGCGACCCAGCGGAGTCTGTGATGCCCAACATCTGTTTTCTTGGCGCCGGCAGCGGCTTCGCCACCCCGCTTGCCGCCGACGTCATGCAGGTCCCCGAGATTGGCGGCGGCGAGTTCCGCCTCGTCGATCTCGACCTCGCGCGCCTGAAGCTCTCCCACGACGTTATCCGCCTGGTCGCCGACCGCGTCGGAGGCGGACGCTGGACCGTCCGCGCTGCCACCGACCGCCGCGCGGCCCTCCGCGGCGCCGACTACGTCATCAACTGCATCGAGGTCTCCGGCGTAGACACCGTCCGCTTCGACAACGACATCCCGCTCAAGTACGGCGTCTCGCAGTGCATCGGCGACACGATCGGGCCGGGCGGCGTGTTCAAGGCGCTGCGCACCGTGCCCGTCTGGCTCGACGTCCTGCGCGATTGCGAGGAGCTGTGCCCCGACGCCTGGGTGCTGAACTACACGAACCCCATGAGCATCATGTGCCTGGCCGCGCAGCGCAGCAGCCGCATGACTGTCGTCGGCCTCTGCCACTCCGTCCAGGGCAGCAGCGGCCAGCTCGCCGATTACGCCGGCGTGCCGTACCCCGAGCTGGAATGGCAGTGCGGCGGCATCAATCACATGTCGTGGTTCACGACGCTGCGCCACCACGGCCAGGACCTCTATCCCGCGCTGTGCCGCAAGGTGCAGGAATCCCCGGAGCTCTGGGAAAAAGACCCCGTCCGCTTCGACGTCATGCTGCACTTCGGCGCCTTCGTCACCGAATCGAGCGGCCACTTCTCCGAATACGTGCCCTACTACCGCAAGCGGCCCGAACTCATCACCCGCTACTGCCGCGACGGCTACCTCGGCGGCGCGAGCTTCTACGCCGACAACTGGCCGCGCTGGCGGCGCGAGTGTGACGACGGGCGGCGACACGTCCTTGCCGGCCAGGAAGAACTAAAGACCCAGCGCACGCCCGAATACGCGTCGTACGTCATCGCGGCCCGCGAAACCGACGTTCCCTTCATCATCCACGGCAACGTCGCCAACCGGGGCCTGATCGATAACCTGCCGCCGGACGGCTGCGTCGAGGTCGCCTGTACCGTCGACCGCCCGGGCATCCATCCCAGGCGTTTCGGCCCCTTGCCGCCGCAACTCGCGGCCCTGTGCCGCGCCAACATGGCGGTCTTTGATCTCGCCGCGCGCGCCGCTATCGAGCGTCGCCGCGAGCCGGCGGTGCACGCCCTGCTCCTCGACCCGCTGACCGCCGCCGTCTGCTCGCCCGCCGAGATCCGCAAGATGGCCGACGAGCTGTTCGCGGCCGAGCGCGACTATCTGCCCGCCTTCACGTAGCCCCCGCGCGCGCCCGGGAGGCACCCTGGCGCACCAAAGACGACGCAGGCCGGCGAGGTCACTCACCGGCCTGCGCGAAAGACTCTATCCGTATCGCAGCGTTGCCGCCGGGTGCGCGGCTACGGCGGGCACGTCGTCCCAATCGTCGCCACGAACGGATCAATGTCGGCAAAGGTCACGTTCAGGTCGCCGTTGCAGTCCGCGTTCAGCCACGGGCAGCCCGGGTGATTCGCGTTCCACGCCGACTCGCCAGCCAACGCTTCCACGAACGGATCGATGTCCGCGAACGTCACCCGCCCGTCGCAGTTCGTGTCGCCGTGGCAAACCACGGGCCCACACGGGCTTGGCGTACAGGTGGTGCCGAGACCCTCGTATGTGCCACCCGCCTGGGTGCAGAGCGCCGGTTTCTTCAGCTCGCACTGCGCGCCGGGCAAGCAGCAGGCCCCGGGTTCGCATTCATCGGGAATCCCATTGCTGTTGAGGTCCTGGGCGTTCGACAGGGCCGGGTACGCCACTGTGACCTGAATCGTCGTTGGGGTCGAGCCGCAGGCAGTCGGATTCATGTTGGACGTGGGCAACATGGCGATGGCCACGTTGCCGCCGCCGCTGGCCTTGAGGGTGTTGTACGTCGCCATGGGCACGGTCAGCGTGTCGATCTGGTTCGGCGAGCACGAGAAGTAACCCGTGTGCCCGTACGCGGTGCCCACGGACTGACTGTTGATGGTGACGTTCACATACTTACTCGCCGAGAAGAGGTCGCCGAGCGCGCTGAACGTGAGCAAGACGTTGCTGGTGGCATCCGGCGGGGCGGTCAGCGTGAAGGTGTGCGCGGTCGGATAGCCTAGCGGCGTATACGTCGGCGACGTCGCCCCGAAGGCGGTGGACAGGTCGCAAACATCCGGGATGCCGTTGCTGTTGCAGTCGCTGCACCACGGGCTCCCGTCGCAATTGGCGAGGTCGCAGGCATCTGGCACGCCGTTGGCGTTGCAGTCGGGCACCGTGTGGTTCGCGATATCGCACTCGTCCGGGATGCCGTTGCTGTTGCAGTCGTGGCTGGTGCCCGACGCCAGATCACATTCGTCCGGAATCCCATTGCTGTTGCAGTCCAGGCTCGTGTGATTGGCGATGTCGCATGCGTCGGGAATCCCGTTGTGGTTGCAGTCTGGATCGCATTCGTCCGGGACGCCGTTGTGGTTGCAGTCCCCCGAATGCCCGGACGCGATGTCGCACGAGTCGGGGATTCCGTTGCTGTTGCAGTCCTGGCTCGTCCCGCTGGCGACGTCGCACGAGTCGGGGACGCCGTTGCTGTTGCAGTCCAGGCTCGTCCCGTTGTAGATGTCGCACAGGTCGTGGATTCCGTTGCTGTTGCAGTCGGTTGTCCCGCCCACCTCGCACTCGTCCGGGATGCCGTTGCTGTTGCAGTCCTGCGAGTAGCCGGACGCGATGTCACCGGGATCCAAAATGCCGTTGCTGTTGCAGTCCCGGAAGCGCTGCTGGGCGGCCTGATAGACGTAGGCCCGGTCCGTCGTCGGGCTGGTGTCCTGCGGCTCCTGCGCCCAGGCGACGATGGCGATGTTATTCGGATCGGCCCAACTTGTGCTGTCGAACGTAAACCGCCGCGTAACGTCGGTGCACTGCCCCGCCGTCACGTAGACATCCTGGGTCGTCCCCGCCTGCTTGAACCCGTTGCGCGAGTAGGTGACAACCGTCGGCCAGTGGTCCAGCACCTGTACGATGTAGATCCGCATCGTCTTGGCCGCCCCGCCGGCCTCCAGGCACACATGCGCGGTGACGTCCCACGTCGCGCCGCTGACTTGCGTGCCCCGCACCTCGATCGTGACGTCGGTCGAGATGTTGTGCCGCGTGGTCCAGTCGGCTTGGTACGTGCTGTATGGAACCTCGCCCACCGCGGTGATCGCGCCGTCAAAATACACCGTGGGATAACCGCTGAAGTCCGTGTAGAAAATCGCTCGGTTATTCCCCCAGGTCGTTGCGTAGTCGTCGCCATGATGTATCTGCACAAACGCAAACGTGGTCGGATGGGCCGTCATCAACTGGCCGAGTCGCGGACCCGCGACTGAGCAGTGGCTTCACCACGTCGCCGAGAATTCTTCGCCCAAAACCACCCTTTCCGCCGCCATGACCGCCGGCGAGGCCGCCAGCGCCGCGAGAGTAACCAGCGACCACCCAAGCCAGAGTCTGCCTTGCGCGGACCTCCTCGTCATCGCAACCGCCTCCTTCTAAACGGGTAGGGGGATTGAGCCGTCCTTTTTTTGACGGAAAAGGGCGCTTTTTCCACTCCATGCCAGCGCACTAACCAACACCTCTCTACCCTAATGTCTTTGGAGTCCCCGGTCAACGAGAATGTCGCCGCTCGGAATTATCGGGCCAGCGGAACAGGGCGCACAGGAACGAATGGCAGTAATTCAGGCCTCATTCGCCTTTCGCGCCGGCCTGTGGGCAGCGGGGCGCGAGGCTGCGGTAGAACGAGGCGGCCGCCGCGTCGCGGAGACCTCGACCGGCCTGGATTCCGTCCATGCGGCGAGAGACAACGCGGGCAAACCCCGGGGGCGCGTTGACTCGCACGGGACGGTACCGCGTTCACGGCGACCCAGGAGGTGACCTGCCGCCGCAACCGTGTGCCGGTCGAGCTCGTGCCCGCGAGCCGGTGCCCCAGCGGCGCGCCGTTGGGTACGCCGGTTCAGTCGTCCTTGCCGGTCTTGGCCTGCGACTTCTGGAAGGCGTCGACGAGCGACTTGAGCGGTGCGGCGGGAATGAGCAACTCGCCGTGCATCGCCTCGGGTTCCAGGTAGAGCGCACAGCCGATCAGGGCAGCCGGCTCGTCGCCGAGCGGAACAACGGGGAAGGGAACGCCGATCCGGCGCACCATGCCGCCGAAGAGCTTCACGCAGCGCGGTGCGTCGACCAACATGCACACTTGCGGGTTCGGCGACAGCTTCGCAAACAGCGTCGCCACGCGCGGATCCTGCGACAACGACGCGCTCGGCTGCGAGAGCAAACGCAGCATCCGTGCCCGGGCCGGCTCCTGCGCCCCCAGAGCGTACGCCACACCCGGTGCGTACGCGACGATATACACGCTCGGCGTCACGCCATACACCATTTGCAACGTGGGCTGCAACCGCGCGTCGTCCGTGTCGAACGTGAAGCGATAGAGGTCACCCAGGACATCCCCCAGCTTCGCGTCCTCGTGGCGGACGGTCGTCGACGGCAGGCCACCCCAGGCGTTCATCAGCTCCGGAACCGTCTCGTACAACTCGCGCAGCTCCCGCTGCACCGCCGGCCCCTCGGTCGTCAGGTACAGCCCGGAGATCAGCAGCCCGTCCCCCTCCGGCACCGGCTCCACGACCCCGTTGGAACCAGAGATCTTGCGATGAATCTCGACACTCCGGTGCAGGGCCGCCTCCAGCTTCTCGGCCCCCAGCCGTTCCTTCATGGCGTCCATCCGCAGAAAGGCCCGCATCAGCCCGGTCTCGACGCCCTCCACCTCCGGGGGCAGCTCCCACTCGTAGGCGAACACGAAGGCCGCCGGGTCGGGCGGTAGTCCGCGCAGCAGATCGCGTTTCGGTTTGCGGACCGCGCCGAGATAGCGCGCGACCGTGCCCTCCGGCTTGAATTCCAGACGGTCCTCCAAAAACACGGCCTCACCGTCCACGCGCGCCGTCACCACGTACGTGTTCAGTTCGCCGGCGATCCGCTCGACCTGCTCGAAAACCCACTTCCAGACCTGAATCCCCTCGGCCGCGTTCGGTGTCGCCGCCATCCCCATGTACATGCTCTGCGCCACGACGCCGAGCTGCTGGCGGAGCACATCGTGCCAGGGCGGCACGTCGATGTACAGTATGGCCTGCCGGCTGGCCAACAGCCCGGCGTACTGCTCTGCGAAGCGCCGCGCGATCTTGCCGCTGCTCTCGAGCGCCCGCCGCAGATCACTCTTCTCGCGCCCGATGATCGCGACGCGGTCCGCGGTGAGCGCGAGATAGCCGCTGTCCCCCACCTCAATAAGTTGGACGCCGGGTACAAGCTCGGCGGGGCTCGTCGTGCTCTTCGGCAGGCCGGCGGTACTGCACGAGCCGATCAGGACCGGTTCGCCGTGCTGCGCCGAAAGCGCCAGGACGAACGGGCCGGCCGCCTCGATCGCTTTGGCGCGTTCGCCCAGCGGTCCCTGCAGCACATCCAGCGCGGTCACATCGGCCATGTCCTTGACGCCGATGGCGCGCCCGAAGGCGCTAATCCCCGCGACCGCCTCTTGCAGGCTCGGCACGACCAACACCAGGTGAGCATCGTCCGGAACGTAACGCAGCACGGCCGCCACCGGCGGGGCGAGCGCGGCCGGCGCAGTCGCCGGCCCCGTAGCGGGCGGCGCGGCCGCTGCCCCGAGCGCCCCGACCAGCGCCGCGGCGAGAATGGCAATCAAGCGGCACATGCGTGCTTCTCCCTGTTTCGCGCGCCGCGGGCGCCAGCGTAGTCCGACCGCCGCGCCCCGGCCGCATCACGCATTTAATCGCCCCGGCTGCGAGAGTCGATCCTGAAAGACAACTTCCGACAAGCCCCCCGCCGGGTGCTATCGGACCCACGCCCGCTTCAGACACGCCCGCTTCGAGCCGATGCACGCAGCGGCGACCACCGCGGCCCGCGCCCCGGCGGCGCTCACGAGCGAGCTGCGCCGATGTCCGAGCAGGCCACGAACACGATCGTCAGTGACGCCGAGATCGAGGCGGCTCTGGTTGACGCACAGGCGGGCGATGTCCCGAACCTGGACGACAACTCCAGCCGCACGGTGATCCCGGTTCCGATCGCGTCGCACTTGCGGCCGATGCCACGCTCAGCCGAGCCCGAAGAGCCGCACGGCGCCCCGACCCCAGCGGTTGAGGCGACGGCCGCCGAGCCGGCCGCGACACAACCCGCCGAACCGGCGGCTACTCGCGCGGGCCTCGGAGCACGGGTGTACCGCGCGGCCGATTGCGCGCTCTGGGCCGTGAACCGCCCCTTCGCGTGGCTGGGGCCCGACGGGCGCACGCTGGCCGGCTGGCTCGCGATCACTACCATCGTCGTCTCCGTGCTGGCGATGTCCCTCCTGCCCATCTTCATTCCCCGCCGCACCTTCAGCGCGGAACTCCATCGACAGGCGCAGCACGCACGGGCCACGGCGTCGGCTCCGGCGAACACGGAGTAGGCCGCCGTCAATTCGCGGTTGCGTCCAGCGTGCCACGACGCAACCGTTGCACCACGTGCCACAGCAGGCGAGCGGTCAGCGCGGCCCCCACGAGCCCCACCTGGATCAGGACAATCTGCCACCCCCGCAACTCCAGCAGGACCGCGCACCAGGCGAACAGCACGTACCGCGGCCATCGCCCGACTAGGTATGCGAGCGCGAAGCGCCGGCGCGAATAGCCGCGCAGCACCGCCAGCCACCGCACGGCGTCGATCGGCAGCGGGATGAAGGCGATCAGCGCCAGAAGCTGAAACGGAGCCTTGTCAAACCAGCGGATGGCCCAGCCATACACCCGCGTCCGGCGCAAACGCCGCCCCAGCCCCCAGTGCAGCAGATACGACAGCAGGTGGTACTCGTTCAGATTCGCCGTGACGGTCGATACGCTCGCCAGGCTCGCGACGATCAGCACGCGGAGCCAGCCCGTCTCCACGACCGCGTGCTGTGGCGACGCGGCCAGCAGAATGATCCACGCGGTCGGCAGCGGCAGGATCGAATTGCACAGCGACAGATAGAAGCACATCGCCGCCAACATCGACACGCGCAGCGCCCAGGCGTCGCCATAACGCTCGGGCACATAGAGCGCCACCACCAGCCAGCCGAAGGTCCAAAGGAAGAAGAAGGCGAACCACGCCCACGTCCCCCGCGGCGCCTGCTCGGGCCCAACGCCCGCTAGCAGCGGCTGCGACGCTGCGCCGGCCACCGGCGGGCTACTGTCCGCCACCCCCGGGGCTTTCGCGTCGCCGTCAGTCAACAAAACACCCGTCCCGCATGTGCAGCACGCGGTCCGCGTTCACCGTCAGATGCTCGTTGTGCGTGATCATCACGACCGTCTGGCCGTCCCGCCGGTGCAGGTCCGTCAGCAGGTCCAGCACGGCGCCGGCGTTGGCCGAGTCGAGGTTTCCCGTCGGCTCGTCCGCCAGCAACAGGGCCGGCCGGGCCACGACCGCCCGGGCGATCGCGACGCGCTGCTGCTGGCCGACGGACAGTTGCGCGGGCTTCTTGCGGGCGCACTCGAGGAGCCCCACGCGCTCCATCAGCGCCGCGACCTCTCCGTCCACCGGGACACGCCGAATGCGCAGCGGCAAGGCCACGTTCTCGCGGACGCTGATCGTGCCCAACAGGTTGAAACGCTGAAACACGAACCCGAGCGACTCCCGGCGCAGGCGTGTGCGCGCTGCGTCGGACAGCGTCAGGGTCTCGTGACCGGCGATGCGCACGGACTCGGCCCGCGTCGGCGACAACATCAGCCCGAGAACGTTGAGCAGCGTCGTCTTTCCGCAGCCCGAGGGCCCCATGATGACCACGAACTCGCCGCGCTGGACCCGCAGATCCAGCCCGTGCAACACGGGCTCCACCACCGCGCCGAGGGCGTAGGCGTGATGTAAGTCACGGACGTCGATCATCAGTTCGTCGTTCATTCCGTATTCAACGCCACCGCGGGGTCGAGCCGCGCGGCGCGATAACCGGGGTACAGCGCACTCAGCGTCCCGCCGACCACGCCCACCAATGCCGCCAACAGGAGTTGACCGTGGGCCAACTCGACGGTTAGCAGCGGGCGGCTGACCGCGATAAACACCCGGACGCCGTAAGCCAGGCCGATCCCGACCGCCACGCCGCTGAGCGAGATCAGGAGGGCCTGGACGACCGCGAGGCGCAGCAGGTCGAGGCGGGTCACGCCGAGCGACTTGAGGATGCCAATCTCGCGCGTGCGCTCGATGACCATCGTGTACATCGTCAGCAGGATGAACAGGAAACACGCGGCCAGCGCGACGCCGCTGGACGCGTCCATGTACAGGCCGACCGAGGCGAAGCTCTCGCGCAGCAGCTTGCCGTAATCGCCCTTCAGCTCGACCCGCGCATCGGTGCCGAGGGCCGCCTGAAACGCATCGACCGCGCGCTCCGCCCGCACGCCCTTCCGCAGCTTGATGAAGTACATGCTGGCGGTCGGCTCGCCGGCGACGGCGATCTCCCGCAGCGTCTGCACGGGGGCGAACACGCGGCCCGCCACGCCCGCTTCGACCACGCCGACGATGCGGAAGACCTGCCCCATGATCTGAATCTCGTCGCCGACGCGATAGCCGCCGACGCGCTGCAACCGCTCGTCGATGACCAGCTCCAGCCCGTCAGCGACGTAGGCGTGGTACGCCGGATCAGACATGTCCTCGGGCGGGCGGGCGCCGGCACGAACGCGCTCGGCGAAGGCGTAGGCGCGGTCGAACAGCTTGCCGGCGACGAGCCGCCGCTGGCCGAGGAACGCCTGCATCTGGGCGGGGTCCACGCCGAAGAGCCGCTGCTGCTGGCCGGCCATTTTCACCTGGCCGAAGAAGACCGGGATGATGGTCTGGGCGAGCGGCCCGTCCGTGTCGGCCTGCCGGGCCAGGTGCCGCTCGTGAATCGCGCGGAACGGGGCTCCGTTGGTGAAAATGATGTTGTCCTGCGCCGGCAGGACGACCAGCTCGGCGTCCACGCTCTGAATGCGCTGGTCCACTTCGGCCATCGACCCGCTCGCCAACCCGCGCGACACCAGCATCAGCATGATGCCGATGCCGACCGCCAGCGCGCTGAGCAGCGTGCGGACCTTGTGGTGCGTCAAGTCGGCCCAGGCCAGGCGCAACATCCGTTAATCCTCACGCCTCAAGCGGCGCGGCCCGCCGTCCCGCGCGTCTCCCGCTCCGGAAATCTGCCACCGCCGCCGGCAGACTCCAAACGTAAACCGCCAGTGCGGCCGCGAGCAGGACAAGGGCGGCCACGCCGACGCTTTTCGCCGGCAAGGCGATTTCCTCGAGCCCCAACAGCACGGCCGCCGCACTGAGCAGGACCCAGCCGATCAGCAGCGTGCCGGCGAGCACCGCCGGCCCGCCGCGGATCGATTTCCCGATCGGTACCGGCAGCACCTGCGCGAACAGGCCCTGGGCGCCGATCATGAGCACCTGCGCCTGCACGCCGGCCAGGATCGCGACGCCGGCCACCGCCAGCCACTCCAGCCACTCGGGCCAGATCATCAACGCGCGCAGCGAGTCGTTCAGCGCCAGGACCAGCAGCGCTCCGAGCCACAATGGCGAGTAGTACGTCCACGGACCCATTCGCACGTCCTCCGTCGCTCGCCCACGGCCAATCCTCGTCCCTTCCAACCCAGATTATTCACGCAAAGACGCCCGGACACAACGCAGCCCGTGGCCCGAACCCCAAGTAGCGTCGGCCCCCCGTGGCCGACGTAGGGCGCAGACGCCCGCCCGGCCACGCCGCCGCAGGGTCCTGCGAGCAAGTGCCAGGCTTGAGTCGGACGGGGTCGGCGGCCGAGAGAAATGGGCAGGTGGCTTAGTACGGCATGGCGTCGGGGCCGCCAGGAGATTTCCATCGCCATCGCACCGGCACAGGTCGAGCGCGAGCACGTGCTGGCGGCTGCACGGACCGGCGACCAGTACGCGGCGGTCGGCGCCGCCCTGTTGTGCCTGCGTGATGCGCCGCACGACGACGAGATCCGGGCCATCGCCTTTCAGGCGTTCGATGCGCTGGGCCTGTGGACCGCGGCCACACGCCTGCTGCAATGCTGCGAGTGCGGTCCGGAGCTGCGTGCGAAACTGAGAACGAGCGGTCGCGCCGGGGCGGAGCGCCTCGCGTGGGGTACGTTCGACGCGCAATTCCGGGCGAACTTGCTCCCTTTCGAGGAGCGCACGGGGCTGGGCCGCGAGCTGGAGCAGGTCTGGACCGCGAGCCGCGTCAAACTGGACCTGACGCGGGACGCGCGGGGCACGTTTCAGGTGCTCAGCCGGATGCCGGAGTGCCCCGGCTGGCTGCCCGCGCTGGCGCCGCACCCGGACTGGGCGCCGGAGGAGAACCTGCGCCGGGCGTGGCATCTGACACTGGTGCGTCCGGTGGCACTCTGCGGGCTCGGACTGGGCTACGCCGCCCGCAGCATGATCGCCGCCTCGCGCGACACGCACCTGGGCTACGCCCCGCCAGTGCACGTGGTCGAGCCGTCGCTGCTGGCGTGGGCGGTCGTGCTGCATCTGCATGACTGGCGCGAGATGTGGGCCGAGCGGCGCGTGTGCCTCCATGCTGGGAAGAACGCGCTGGCTTCTCTGGCCGGCGCCCTCGCCGATCCCGAGCGGCAGCACCCGCTCGTCTACGGCGGCGGGCCGACGTGGCCGGATACGCCGGCGGACCTGCACGACGAAGTGCGGCGGGTGGTAGCGTGCTCGGAGCAGGAGCGGGCGACCCAGTTGCGCGCCCGGTATGAAACGCTCTGCGAAGAGCTGGCCGGGCGCGACGCAGGCTGGTGGGCACGGCGGTTTGAGAACGCGGGGCAAAGCGAGCCGCCGCTGACGGTTCTCGGGATCGTCAGCCGGTTCACGACAGTGCTGCAATACTCGATGCGCGAGCTTCTGGCGGCGTTCGAGCGGTTGGGGCACCGCGTGCACCTGCTGACCGAGGCGGATTGCCACGCCAACCTGCCGTCGATCCGCGTCTTGCAGGAACTAGAACGCGTGCGGCCGGACCTGATTGCGATCATAGACCACTTGCAGTGCGAGCGGGCGACTCTCTTTCCGCCGCAGATTCCGGGGGTGTGTTGGGTGCAGGATCGGCTGCCGCACCTGTTCGACCGGGCGGCCGCGGGCATGATTCAGCCGCTGGAGTTCGTGATCGGGCACAACGTTCCGGAACTGGTTGTCGATTTCGGCTACCCGGCGGACCGCGTAATGCCCTGCGCGATCCCAACCGACCCGTACTCGCTACTGGACGCGGACGAGACCGAAGACAACCTGGCCCCCTACCGCTGCGACGTCATGTACGCCACGCACGCCCCCGCGCACCGGACGCCGGAGGAGGCGCGCGCGGCGTTACGCGCAAACTGCGACCCGGGCGCCGCGGGGCTCGTGGATGGCGTGTGTGCGGCGATCAAGTCGCGGCTGCGCGACGCGTGGCCGCGGGCCAGCTATAGCGTCGAGGCCGAGTTCAAGCGGCAGGAGCGCAAGAGCGGCCTGACTTTTCGATCCGAACAGGACCGGGCCGGGCTGGTGTTCAACCTCCGCAGCATCCTGGATCAGTGCCTGCGGCAGGAAGCGATCCGGGCCGCGATCCGCTGGGCCGAGGCCACCGGGGGGCGTTTTCACCTGTACGGGCGCGGCTGGGAGCGGTTTCCGGAGTTCGCGCCGTACCACCGCGGCACGCTCGAGCCCGGGCGGCCGCTCGGCCGGGCGTTCCGGGCGGCGAAGATCAGCCTGCACGCGGGCGTGAACTCGGCGCTGCACCAGCGCGTGCTGGACGGCTTGTGCGCAGGGGGCTTTGTGCTGTTGCCGGGGTGCACGACGGAGTCGTATGCGGACGTAATCGAGGCCGTCTACCGGTGGGTGGTTCGGAACCGGCCGGCGCTGCCGGTCACCGTGCGGCCGGCGGACCTGGAGGCGCCGCTGGCGGGCCGCTTCCGCGAGATGCTGGCCGCCGAGCATGACGCGCCGCCGCCCGGAATCACCGTGACGGCCAAGTGGGTGATCCACGCGCGGAGCGTATGGGATTTGCAGGGGCAGCACATGGCCAGTCGGCTGTGGCCGTGCTATGAGCGCGTCGTGTTCCGCGGTGCGGACGAGCTGACGGAGCGCATCGAGCACTTTGTGCGCAACGATGAGGAACGGCGAGAACTGGCGGCACAGATGCGGGCGGCCGTCGTGCAGCATTTCACGTACGACCGGCTCGCCGCGCGGACGCTGGCGTTCATGCAGAATAGCTTGGCCGGGAAGCACGACGGGTTAGCGGTCAGTCGCTAGAGCAAATTCAAAAAAGGGCCTGCGCCGGGAGCGCGCACGCGCGTATAGGGGAGCGCAACGCAAGGAGGTGTTGCGATGGCGGCGTACTCGATGGACCTGCGCCAGCGCGTGTTGGCG